>Ga0316228_1001649_pt1 | contig 22152 bp, 20 predicted proteins | sample TBH18021metaG_FD_206005 | JGI IMG/M metagenome (GOLD analysis project Ga0316228, IMG submission 206005) | Freshwater microbial communities from Trout Bog Lake, Wisconsin, USA - TBH18021 | ecosystem: Environmental > Aquatic > Freshwater > Lake > Hypolimnion/Profundal zone | place: USA: Wisconsin... | reverse complement strand
GTCTGGAAAATGAAAGCGATTTGTGGGTTGCCGCTTCCTAGAATGGTGGCGGCTGCCTACGCGCGCCGGAGGCATCACTCACCAGATCCGGACCGCGCGATACCGATATCTACAAAAGAGCCGGAGACAACTCAATGGGTGTTTTTACCTGCACGACCGCCCGCGCACACGGCGTCCGGGGCTGGATCACGCCGTGGCTCGCTGCCCTTCTGGCAGTGACAACTTCGCATGCTCTCGCACAAGACCCGACGCGCCTGACGCTCATGGTCAGCGGCACCGCCAAGATGATCTACCTGCCGGCCACGCTGGCGCAACGTCTGGGCTATTTCCGCGACGAAGGGCTCGAAGTGGAACTGCTCTCGCAGCCCGCCGGCGTTGATGCGGAGAGCGAACTGCTCACCGGCTTTGCGCAAGGCGTGGTCGGCTTCTATGACCACACCATCGACCTCCAGGCCAAGGGCAAGGAAGTGCGCGCCATTGTCGTATTCAGCCAGGTGCCGGGCGAAGCGGAAGTCGTGTCGACACGCTTGCCGGCGACGATGCAGTCGATGCGTGACTTGCGCGGCCGCACGCTGGGCGTGACGGGGCTGGGTGCATCCACGAGCTTTCTCACGCGCTACCTGATGGTGCAGCAGGGGCTCTCGGCCGGCGACTACACCATGCTGCCGGTTGGCGCGGAACACAGTTTCGTCACTGCGCTGCGCAACGGCCGCATCGATGCAGGCATGACCACCGACCCGACGGTCTCGCGCCTCGTGCACAGCGGCGAGGCCCGCGTGCTGCTCGACTTGCGCACGCTCGAGAGCACACGAGCGGCGCTCGGCGGTTCGTACCCGGCCGCGTGCCTGTACCTGCAGACCGCATGGCTGGAAGCGCATCCGGACATCGCTGCCAAACTGGCCCACGCATTCGTGCGCACCCTGCATTACATGCACACGCACGGTGCAGAAGACATTGCCGCCCGCATGCCGCCTGAATTCCGGCGCGATCATCCCGAGCTGTACACAAAAGCGCTTGCCGCCGCGTTGCCCACCTTCAGCACCGACGGACGCATGCCGGACGACGGCCCACCCACCGTCCTGCGCGTCCTCGCCGCCAGCAATGCCAACGCGCGCGACAAGCACATCGACCTCTCGCGCACCTACACCAACAGGTTTGTCGATCAGGTGCGCGAGCGCCGCTAGCTCAAGCCAAACAGGCGCTTAGAAGCGCGTGCGCATACCGACGGCGAACTCCGTCTGGCTGTTGTGGCCGTTGGTGCCGCCCACGATGTACTGATCTTTCAGCTTCATGTAGTCAGCCGCGACGTAGAACTCCGTGCGCTTGGACACGTGGTAGAACACCGAGCCGTACAGCGTGTTCTTACGGCCGCTGCCCGCTGCCGTGGCACCCGCAACGTTGGCATAAGCGTTGAGCGTGTTGCCATCGGCGCTGAACGCGGCGTTGCCGGCCTTCATGATCTGGTAGCCGATTTCGTAGTCGAAGGCGCCTTGCGGAGCGATCTTCAGCGACACGGTGTAGGCGTCGTCCTTGCGGTTGCCCAGTGCGGCCGGTTGCTCGCCGGTGTAGTGGAAGTAGCCGGCGTTCACGCGGAACATGCCGAAGATCACGTTGCCGCCCACCGAGTACGAGCGGTCCATGAAGCCGTTGACCTTGGCTTGCTGCGCGAAGCCTGCGAGGTGGAAGTTGTCGCCGTTGTAGCCCAGCGCCAACGATTCGGTGGTGCCTTGCGTAAACTGGCCCGGCACTTCACCAAACTGATAGCCCAGGGCCGTCAGGAAGCGGCCGCCCCACATCTTCTTCCACACCACGCCGTTGTTCATGCGCGTACCGGTGGCGCTGCCTGCGTAGAAGATCAGCTGCTTGAAGTTGTTGACGTTGGTGTAGCCGCCTTCGTCCAGACCGACTTTCTCGCTGGTGTACGGGTCGCCGTAGATCCCAGAGATGTCACGCGCAATCGCGTTCTGGCGGCCGAAGGTCAGCTTGCCCAGCGATTCGCTCGACAGACCCACCCAGGCGTCGCGGTTGAACAACACGCCCGGGGTGTCCATGTTGCCGGTCGGCGTCTCGAATTCCGATTCCAGCTTGAAGATGGCCGACGTGCCGCCGCCCAGATCTTCCTTGCCGGTCAGGCCCCAGCGGCTGCCCGAGAACCAGGGCACCTGGAAACCGGTGGTGCGCGCGCCCGCGGCGTTGGTGTTGTTGACGGTGCTGATGGTGGTGTCGATCAGGCCGTAAAGCGTCACGTTTGACTGGGCATGGGCGGCGCTGGCGGCCAGCGTGGCCGCGGCAGCTGCAGTTGCCGCAAGGGCAAACTTGATGCGGGACATTGAAGTCTCCTTCCTTTGTGGGTGATGGTGTCCGGTCGTGATGCCGGCTTCGGGAAACGCGCAACGGCAGTGGGTCAGGCCGCCGATGCAATCGCTGGGCGAGCGTAGAAGGGGGCACCTTTCTGGAGCCTTTCGCGTCGGCGTGCGCGCAACGCTAGGGTCTACCCGTATTGGGGCATGCGCAGACGCGCGGTTGTTGCGTCGCCCAATGCAATGCATTGCAGCCCCGGCAATCGGCCTCGCGGTAGAGTGTCGAGTCACCTCGTCTCATCTCACCTCCACCAGACCCCGCCCATGCATCCGTCCCAAATGACCGGCCTGCAACTGCTGCAGGCCATGTCGCACGGTGATCTCCCGCGCGCGTCCATCAGCGAAACCATCCCGATGACGATGGATGTCATCGAAGCGGGCACCGTGCACTTCGGTGCCCAGGCCGACAAGCGCCACCTCAATCCGCTGGGCGGTGTGCACGGCGGCTTTGCGGCGACGGTGCTCGACTCCGTGACCGGCTGCGCCGTGCATTCGATGCTCGAAGCCGGCGTCGGCTACGGCACGGTTGACCTGAACGTGAAGATGGTGAAGGCCGTGCCGGTGGATACACCGCTGGTGGCCGTTGGGCGCGTGCTGCATCTCTCGCGCACGATCGGCGTGTCGGAGGGCACGCTCAAGACGCAGGACGGCACATTGCTCGCGCACGCCACGGCAACGTGTGTCATCCGCCGTCCGTGATTCCGATTGACCTGGAGCACCTGATGTCTGAACCGCTGCAAACCCTGTCTGCCTTGTCTGCGAAAACCACCGCGCTGGTGCTGATCGACCTGCAACGCGGCATCCTGCCGTTTGCCCAGGGGCCGCACTCCGCCGAGCAGGTATTGGGCGCATCCGCCAGGCTCGCCAAGCGCTTTCGCGAGCTGGCTGCGCCCGTGGTGCTGGTGCGCGTGGGGTGGGCGCCGGACTACGCCGATGCGCCGCGCCAGCCCGTCGACCGGCCCGCGCCCACACAGCCGGGCGGTCTGCCGGCGCAATGGTGGGAACAGCCCGCCGAGCTGGAAGTCGCACCCACCGACATCCAGATCACCAAGCGCCAATGGGGCGCGTTCTACGGCACTGAACTTGATCTGCAACTGCGCCGTCGCGGCATCACCACCATCGTGCTGGGCGGTATCTCGACGCATGTGGGCGTGGAATCGACCGCGCGCGCCGCGTGGGAGCACGGCTACGCGCTGGTGCTGGCCGAAGATGCGATGAGCTCGAACGATGCGGCCATGCATCGGTCGTCGGTGGAGAACGTATTCCCGCGACTGGGCCGCGTGCGCGACACCGGCACCATCCTCTCGGCCTTGACGGCCTGAGCTTTCAGGCCCCGTCCCCGACGGGCACGTACAGCACCATGCGCAGGCGCGGGTCTTCCATTACCGGCAGGCCGATGTAGTCGTAGCGGACGACCTGGCCGCCGGGCGTGCGGATCAGCTTATGTTCTGCACGCTGGGCGCGCACTTCGTGCTGACGCCACCACGTATCGAACTCGCGGCTGCAGGCGCGCAGCCGGTCGACCAGCGCCACGAGCACCGGGTCGTCTGCATGCGGGTCGTACACCGCGCGAAACTTCGCCAGCATGCGGCGCGCCTCGTTTTCCCACTCGACAAAACGCTCGCGCGCATTGGCGTACAGGAACATGTAGACCAGCGAGTTGCGGTCTTCCGGTGGCATCGTGCCGAAATCCATGAAGAGTTCCGAGGTCGCCTCGTTCCAGCACAGCAGCTCCGTGCGATAGCTGCGCACGTGGGCGGGCAAGACCATGCCGGCAACGGCCCGGCGCAGGACATCGGGCACTGCTTCGGCGGCTGAACGCCCGGACGCCGCAGCCGCGGCACCCGTCAAGACCGACTCCGCGCGCGCCAGGCCCCGCATGTGCGCGCGCTCATCCGAAGACAGCTTCAGCGCCCGCCCGATCGCCTCGATGGTCGCCACCGAGGGCCGCACGTCGCGCCCCTGCTCGATGCGCACATACCAATCGATGCTGATGTTGGCGAGCTGCGCGACTTCTTCCCGGCGCAGGCCGGCGGTACGGCGGCGCCCGCTGCCCTCGGGCAGCCCCACGTCCTGCGGACGCAGATGGCTGCGGCGGCTGCGCAGGAACTCGCCCAGCTCGTTGCGGGGCGCGGCGGGCAAGGGCGCAAGGTCGGCGGTGAAATCGTCCATGGCGGTATTACACACGCTGGCATGCGCAGGTGGGAGGGACAAGCTAATCCTAGGTTAATCCTAGCTCTGCATCGAATCGGCTCGCGCACCTACGCTGCGTTCATCCCTCTTTCCGGAGCCGATCGTGACCTGCCTTTCTTCTGCTTCCTCCGTATCCGAACCCCGCCGCTGGCTTGCCTTTGGTGTGATGGTGACGGCGCAATTCATGTTCATCGTCGATGCGTTCATTGCCAATGTGGCGATCCCGAGCATCCGCACAAGCCTGCATGCCACACCCGCGCAACTCGAGGCCGTGCTGGCGGTGTACCAGCTTGGCTATGCGATTCTGCTCATCACTGGCGGCCGTCTGGGCGATCTGTTCGGTCGCAGGCGCGTCTTCCTGCTCGGTCTCGTCGCCTTTACCGCCACCTCGGCCGGTTGTGGGCTGGCAGGCAGCGCGGCGGCGCTGATCGCATGGCGTTTCGCGCAGGGCCTGTCGGCCGCGATGATGGTGCCGCAGGTGCTGGCGAGCGTGCAGGCGCTCTTTGCCGGCGCCGAGCGCGACCGCGCGCTGTCGATTTTCGGCCTGGTGATGGGCACCGGCGGGGCGGCCGGGTTGCTGGTGGGCGGCGCACTCACCAGCGCCGACATCGCCGGGCTGGGCTGGCGCTCGGCCTTCCTGATCAACGTGCCGGTCGGTTTGACTGCCGCGCTGCTTAGCTGGCGCTGGATTCCGCACCCGAGCGCCGACGCAGCAAAGGTGCATCTCGATACCACCGGCGTCGTGTGGATGGCCGTGAGCGTAGCAGCCGTGCTGGTGCCGCTGCTGTTCGGCCGCGAACTGCACTGGCCGGGGTGGACGCTGGCACTGCTGGTCGTAGGCGTACTGGGCATGGCAACGTTCCAGCAGCTCGAGGCCCGTGTCGACCGCGCCGGCGGGACGCCGCTGCTGCCGCCCTCCTTGCTGCAGCATCGCGCCTTCATGACGGGCCTGACGGCGTCGGCGCTGCACTACATCGGGATGATGGCGTTCTTCCTGGTGCTGACGCTGTATCTGCAGAACGGGCGGCAGCTGTCTGCGGTGCGCATGGGCGTTGCCATCCTGCCCCTGGCGATCACCTTTCTGATGACGTCGCGGGTGGCGAATGCGCTGGTGCGGCGCCATGGCGTTCGCGCGCTGCTGGCGGGCCTCGGCCTGATGGCGTTGGGGCTGCTGGTGCTGCTGTCGGGCTTCGGTACGGAATGGGCGCACCCCGCCGCGCCGAGCATGATGCGCATCGGGATTGCCGTGGCGCTGTACGGGGCAGGGCAAGGCCTGGTCGTCGTCCCGCTGATCGGCCTGGTGCTGACGGGCGTTGCGCGTACGCAGGCCGGCGCAGCGGCGGGGCTGCTGATTACCGCGCAGCAGTTGGCAGGCGCACTGGGCGTCGCCTGTATCGGCGGGCTGTATTTCACCTTTGCCGCTGCCGGCGGCGCCAACGGCATGGCGCGCGGCACGATGGCGGGATGCATCGCCATGCTGGCAGCGCTCGGCGCAGCGGCCGTGGGCTTTGCGCGGCTCGGGGCACAGCAGCGGCAACTGGCGGCCGCTAGCGCGGCAAGTCCGGCCTGAGCCGCACCATCAAACCACTTCCACCATTCGATACTCGGGCGCGCGACACAAGCGCGCCCGCGTGCATTGATCGGCTGCAGTGGACATTCCACACTCCCGCGCGATGCGCTTGGCATTGCTCGCCTTCTTCCTGCATGGCCACTGTTTCCCACCTTCGTACCGCGGCTTCGGCCATGTCTGCTCCACCGTCCCTGGCTCGCCGCATCGTCGCGGAAGGGCTTGGTACGGCCTTGCTGATTGCGGTGGTGATCGGCACGGGCATCCACGCAAGCCGGCTCTCCGGCGGCGATGCCACCTGGACGCTGCTGGCGCAAGCGCTGGCCGGTGGCGCCGGTTTGCTGGCGCTGCTGACGGTGTTCGCGCCAGTGTCGGGGGCGCACCTGAACCCGGCGGTCACGCTGTCCGCGTTGCTGCGGGGCGGTCTGCGTGGGCATGAGGCGCTGGCCTATCTGGCTGCACAGGCCGTGGGCGCCGCGCTGGGTGTGGCAGCCGCGCATGCCATGTTCGGCATGCCGGCGTGGGCAGCAGGCACGCACGCCGCCACAGGGCCCGCGCTGTGGTGGAGCGAAGCGCTGGCAACGTTCGGACTGATCGGGGTTGGCATCGCATGCGGCCGTCATGCGCCAAAGCAATTGCCGCTGGTGGTGGCCGCCTATATCGCGGCCGGGTACTGGTTCACGTCGTCGTCATCGCTGGCCAACCCCGCGTTGGCTCTTGCCTGCGCGCTGACCGACGGCCCCTCCGGCATCCGCCCCGGCGATGTCCCGGGCTACATGCTGGCGCAACTGGTGGGCACGTTGCTGGCAACGCCGTTGTTCAATTGGCTGATGGGTGTGGACGCAGCACCCGCGCTGGCATCCGGCACCACCATCGCACCAGCGCAAGCCGTGCCGATGCATCGCCAGGCAAGTTGATGACCGGCGCTCAGCGGGGCGCTGTCAGCCCGCTGGCGCGGGCGTACTGAAAGAGATCGATTTCGCGCACCAGGCCCAGCTTGCGCAATGCCACGGCCTTCTGCGTGCTGACGGTCTTCACGCTCGAACCGAGCATCTGTGCGATGTCCGACACGGCCGTGCCCGCGGCATACAGGCGAAGCACTTCCCGCTCACGTGCGCTCAGCCGCTCGAACCCATTCCGGTCGTTGGAACCGAGTCCCGTCTCTTCCAGAATGCGCGGGCTGTCATAGCGCACGCCGCGCGCGGCCGCCATGACGGCGTGTCCGGCATGAACAAGGTCATCGTTCTTGCTGACGATGCAAGCCACGCCAATCTGCCGCATGGCGCGTAACAGCGCCGGATTGCGGACCATCGTGCAGACGACGATGCCGCACCTGGGATGCTGCTCACGCAGGCGCGCCAGCAGTTGCATGCCATCGAAGGCAGGTTCGCCACCCAGGTTGTAGTCCGTAACGATGACGTTGCAGTCGATGTGCGCAAGCACCTGCATCAGCTCGCGCCCGTCGTGTGCCTGCGCGACGACCTGCTGCTGTGGAAACTGCCCAATGGCCGCCGCCAGCCCCATGAGAATCACCGGATGATCGTCTGCCAGCACGATCGAGAGGACAGGGCACATGCGCACGCCGTCAGGTCAGGCGCGTCGCCGTGGAGGACATGGCCGGCGCGGCGAGCAATAGGGTGGAAGAGATCGGAGCCGTCATGGAAGTCAGGAGCGCCGCTGAAAGGAGCCGGTACCTTACTCACCGGATATGCCCTGCGGGATCAGACTTTTCTTACTTTGGCTCCGCGTAACCTTTCGGGGCAGAAGCTGCTTCTATCTGGGTTGAGGAAAACTGAATGACGCGGTGGCGTTCGCCCTTAAGCCGCCGCCTGCACGTGCGCAAGAAACGCGGTCACGGACAGTGGTGCCGCCCACAGATAGCCTTGCCCGGTCGCACAGCCCAAAGCGCGCAGCGTCTGGCGCTGCGCTTCGGTTTCCACCCCTTCGGCAATGCACTCGAGATGCAGCGCGCGCGCCAGCTCGATCATCGTGCGGCAGATCACGCCGCGCTGGCTGGTCTGGTCCACCGCGGCTGTAAACGAGCGATCGATCTTGAGGATGGTGAAAGGCAGATCGGCCAGCAGCTTGAGCGTGGCAATGCCCACGCCAAAATCGTCGATGGCCAGAGGATGGCCCAGCAGGCGCAAGCGGTTGAGCGCGATGGTGAGCTGTGCGGCATCAGGCGCGGGCGAGTCTTCCGTCAGTTCGATGGCGATCGCCGTCGGCGCAATGCGCGCCCCGCGCACGATGGCATCGATGCGGTCTACGGTGCCGGCCCGGCTCAGCGTCTGCGCAGACGCATTCACGCCAATCGAAACGGGATACGCATGCGCAGCCAACGCGTGCTGCACGCGCACGCAATGCTCCAACACGTGGAAGAACAGGCCGTCCGCCAGCCCCAGCGCTTCCAGGCGCGGCACGAAAGCGGCGGGCGACACGCGCCCATGCACCGGGTGCATCCAGCGGCAAAGCGCCTCGGCGCCGGCGATCTGGTTGCTGGCCAGATCGTGCTGGGGTTGGAATACGACCTCGATCTGTTCGGGCGTTTCGTGGATAAGCGCGGCAAGTTCGTCGTCAGAAAACTGCGGCAAGCCGGCGGTTGCGGCAGGCGCCCGGTCCCGTTCGCGCGCGGCGGCTTCTTCCAGCAGCGGCAGCACGTGTGCCGGGCGCAGCGGCTTCTGCACGCCGCGCGTGCGCGTCAACCCGATCGCATCGGCCAGGCTGACATGCGACTCGACAATTGGCGCATCCATCGCACTGACCCACGCCCACACGGGCGCCTGTCGTGGAAAGATGCGGCCGCCGCGCAAGTGCATCTGCTCCATCAGTTCGGGACCGTTCATCGCGGGCATGTCGATGTCGCACAGCACCAGATCGACGTGGCAAAGCTGCAGGAGATAGAGCGCCTCGCGGCCGTCGCACGCGGTCAGGATCTGCTGCACGCCCAGCGTATGGAGCAGTTGCCGGGCGGCAGCCCGTTGCACGGGGTGGTCATCCACCACCAGCACGGCGAGTTGCGCGAAACCTTCCATCGGCCAGTCCTTGTTGTTGTGGGTATCGGGCCGAGGCGCATCCCGTTTGCGCTGTGTGACGGCACCATCAGCCGCCATTGAATCACCGCCGGGGAGCCTTGTCAGGCGAAGTCAGCACGCGGCGCCGGAAAAAACAAAGCCCGCGCAGCTTTTCAACTGCGCGGGCCTTGAGAGATTCCCCCAACCTTTTGAGCTTCCGGCGCCGGTGTCGACAGCGTCGGGATGGAGGAAATCGTGCCCGAAAAAAATGAAGCCCGCAACAGGGGCGGGCTCAAAAGGGGGGGAGTGCTCTCTAAAGAGAGAGCAAGGTGAAGTTTAGTGGAGGGGGTGCGGTCAGACTGTCCGGGGTTCGCCGAAACCCTTGTAGGACAAAAACTGACGAAATTTCGCGATGTTAGCGGCACAAAGCACACCGTTGCGCGCACATTCGCAGCGAAAACGTGATTCAAACAGCGCTTTGATCTTTCTCCGCCGACGTGCGTGGCAGTGATTGAAGCGTGGCTCGAAGCGCACGCTTGAAAAATCCGTGCTCGTTGCTATCGGGCAACGCCGCCGAGGGAAACACGCAGAAAAATCGAGAATTCAGGGTAGCCGGAACCGGCCGAGATGCAAGGCGGCCGGAAGAAGAACAAAAGCCGCGCGCCAAAGAAAAAAGCCCGAGCACCAGGTGCTCGGGCCACAATCCACCAAGGAGGGTGGAGGAGACAGTTCCTACTATAGCGAATCGTTTGTTGCGTTGCAATAACGTAGAACTACTTAATGTAACGAGAGGCTACAAGCGTTGCCACGGCGCCACGCGTGACGAAAACGATTGCACCTGTCACATAATGCCGCAGCGCAACAAAACGCGGCGGCGCACCGGAAGACTGGACAGGCTCCCGGCATGCCACGCTTCAATCTCGGGTCAGCCCGCGAAAGTAACCGCTGACTTAGCAGCCGCCGCTTAAAACGCCGGCAAGATCGCACCCTTGAACTGCGTGTCGATGAACTTGCGCACGTCTTCCGATTGGTAGGCGCGCACCAGCGTCTTCACCCACGGCTGGTTTTTGTCTTTTTCACGCACGGCGATCAGGTTGGCGTACGGACCCTGACGATCTTCCAGTGCGATGGCGTCCTTGGTCGGCGTCAGGCCGTTCTTGACCGCGTAGTCGGTATTGATCGAAGCGGCGTCCAGATCATCCAGCGAGCGCGGCAGCTGCGCCGAATCCAACTCAATCAGCTTGATCTTCTTCGGGTTCTCGACCACGTCACGCGGCGTCGCGTTGTTGCCGTTCGTGCCGGCGCCCGCCTTGAGCTTGATCACGCCTGCCTTCTGCAGCAGCAGCAGCGCGCGGTTGCCATTGGACGGGTCGTTCTGGATGCCGACTTTGGCGCCTTCCTTGAGCTGCGCCAGCGACTTGATCTTCTTCGAGTAGAAGCCCATCGGCGCCACGTAGGTCAGGCCAACATTGACGATCTTGTAATGGCGCGCCTGGATCTGGCTGTCGAGGAAGGGCTGGTGCTGGAAGCCGTTGGCGTCCAGGTCGCCCGAATCGAGCGCGGGGTTGGGCTGAGCGTAGTCGTTGAACTCGATGATCTTGACGTCGAGGCCATCCTTCTTGGCAACCTTCTGAACGACTTCCCAGATTTGCGCATCGGGGCCGCTCATGGTGCCGAGCTTGATCTGCTTGGTATCGGCGTGGGCGGCGGTGGCAACGGCAAAGGCGATGGCCGGTACGGCCACCCGCGCAAGGCGGGAGAACAGGGACATGGAGAAACCTCGTGGATCTTGTCGTGAATGAAATCCGCCCGCGGGTGGCGGGCGTGTGACGTGATCCTGTCATAGCGGCGTATGTAACCGAACGACTTTTTCGGCATGTTCATATGCCCTGCAACGGTGCAGCCAGGCTAGGCGATGGGCTCGGCGTCTTCCACAGGCGGCGGCTCGGCGGCGGGCAGGGCGACGACGAAGCACGCGCCGCCGTCAGCCGGTGCCTCCACCCAGATGCGGCCGTGATGTGCACTCACGATGGCCTCGCACACGGCCAGACCCAGGCCGACGCCGGTGGTGGCCGATTCCTTCTCACCGCGCGTGAACTTCTCGAAGATGGTCTGCACCGAACCCGCCGGCACGCCGGGGCCGTGGTCGCGCACACGCAGGCGGAGTTCGTTGCCGCGTGCTTCGTCGTGGACAATCTCGCCAGAGATACGCACCTCGGTGCCGGCCGGCGCAAATTTGCCCGCGTTCTCCAACAGATTCGACAGCACGCGCTCCATCAGCGGCCCGTCGCAGCGGATGAGCGGCAGGGCTGCGAGGTGATCCACGACCACACGATGATCGGGCAATGGATTCGCCTGCAACGCCGCGCCGACGAGTTCCTCCACCGATTGCCACTCCAGCCGCAGCTTGACGTCCTGGTTCTGCAGGCGCGCCATGTCGAGCAGGTTGGTGACCATCGTACGCATGCGCTGCGCCTGCTGCCCAATGGCGGCCGCAGCTTCTGCCTGCAGCGGGGGCAGGGGCGGCTGCGCGCGCAATAGTGTTTCGGCCATCCCCACCAGGCCCGTGAGCGGTGTGCGCAAATCGTGCGACACGGCGGCCAGCAGTGAATTGCGCAGCCGCTCCGATTCAATCCGCACCAAGGCGTCGCGGGCCACTTCCACGTAATGCACGCGCTCAATGGCGATGGCGACGAGCGTGGCGCAGGCGTCGATCTGGCGGCGGTTGTCGGGTTGTGCGAGCACGTGGAAGGTTTCGGGCTCCACGGCCAGCACACCGCGAATGGCCATCGGCGCTTTCAAGGGCAGATACAGCACCGAACCCGACGGCAGCGTGTGCGTGCCCGTACCGGCAGGCTGGCCGTGCTGGTACGTCCAATCGGCCAGCACGCGGTCCAGGTTTGGCATGCCGGACGGTGCATCGGTGCTGCCTTCCGGCTTGGCGACCTGCGGTGCACCCAGCCGCCCATCGAGCCCGACGAAGAAGAACGCACAGCGCCCGCCAAACGTTGCGTTGACGAAGCGCCCGCCGATGCTGACGATCTGGTCCAGCGTGAGCGCGGCAGACAACTCCCGCGCGGCCTCATACAGCGCATGTGCCGCCGCCTCGCGCTGCACCGCTACCTCCGCTTGTTCACGCAAGCCTGCCGTCAACTGGCCCACCAGCATGCCGACCGCCAGCATCACCCCAAAGGTCAGCAGGTACTGTACGTCGCTCACGGCAAAGGAAAAACGTGGCGGCACGAAGAAGAAATCGAACAGCGCCACCGACAGCACCGAAGCCAGCGCTGCCGGACCCCGCCCATGGCGCATCGCCACCGCCACCACCGCCGCCAGGAACAGCATGACGATGTTGGCCAGGTCGAACACCGGCCGCACGAGGCTGGACAACGCTGTCGCCACGCCCACATACACGCACGCGGCCACGTAAGACGGCTTGAGCCAACCGGCCTGCGCATCGGCCGCGCGCTGGGCTTCGCTGCGCACATCAGCACGGCCGACCTCTGCTGCGCGCGGCGTGAGCTGGATATGCGCCGGGTCCGCCGCGGCGCGAATCACGTCGACCTCGGGGCAATGTCGTGCGAGCGCTTCGGCAAAGTCACCGCTGGGCAGGCGGCGCTCCAGCCCGATCGCCAGCCGCAGCGCAACGACGACCGCGCGCGCCGATCGCCAGCGCTTCTCCGGCGGCCGCCCGATCACCGCCTTGGTGATGTTGTGGCGGCGGATATAACCGGTGATTGCCTCGACGGCGTTGGTGCCGGCCAGCGTTTCCACCTTGGCACCGGCGTCTTGTGCCAGCTTGAGCAGGGCATGCAAACGCTCGGTGCGCGCATCGGCGGCACGCAGATGCGGCATCACCACCGCCACCGCATGCCAGTCGCATTCCAGTTGCGCGGCCAGACGCGCGGCGCTGCGGATGACCTGTTCACCATCGCCCTGCGGGTCCAGGCACGCAACGACGGTCTCGCGCGTGCGCCAGACGTTTTCAATGCGACGCGCGCGGCGATAGGCCTGCACGTCATCGTCGACGCGGTCGGCGGTGCGGCGCAGGGCGAGTTCGCGCAGGGCGATGAGGTTGCCCTTGCGAAAGAAATTGCGCGCCGCATGCTGCGCCTGCTCGGGCATGTAGACCTTGCCCTCGGCCAGGCGGCGCAGCAGTTCATCGGCGGGCAGGTCGACGAGGATGACTTCGTTGGCCGCATCGAACACCGCATCCGGCACGGTTTCCCACACGCGGATGCCGGTGATGCTGCCGACGGCCTCGTTCAGGCTGTCGAGATGCTGGACGTTGACGGTGGTCCAGACGTCGATGCCTGCGGCGAGCAAATCCTCAATGTCCTGCCAGCGCTTGGGGTGGCGCGAGCCCGCCACGTTGGAGTGGGCAAGCTCATCGACGAGGATGAGTGCGGGCTTTCGCGCCAGCGCGGCATCCAGATCGAACTCAGGCAGCGTACGGCCCTTGTATTCGATCTGGCGGGTGGGAAGGTGTTCGAGGTCGGCGACCAGCGCGGCGGTTTCGGCGCGGCCGTGGGTTTCGACCAGGCCGATGACGGCGTCGATGCCGGCTGCGCGAGCGGCCTTGGCTGCTGCCAGCATCGCGTAGGTTTTGCCTACGCCGGCCGAGGCGCCGAAGTAGATGCGGAGTTTGCCGCGGGCGGACTGCTCTTGGCCGGATTGGAGTTCGGCTAGGAGTTGATCGGGGTTCGGGCGCTGGTCGGCTGGCATGGTTTGTATTTTGGGTGCTTTTTGTTCTTGTGGTGCATCCCTTGTTTCAGCCCCGGCAGGGCACGAAAACCGGGGACATACCAACAAGGCCCGACTCAAAACCCTCACTTCAAATCATCCAACGCCAGATTCAGCTCCAACACGTTGACGACCGGCTCGCCAAACACCCCAAGCACCGGCCCCTTGGTGTTCTCAGCCACCACCTTCTTCACCAGATCAGGCGACATGTGGCGAGCCTTGGCCACACGCTCTACTTGGTACGCCGCAGCAGCAGGACTGATCTCCGGGTCCAGCCCGCTAGCCGATGCCGTCACAAGATCCGCCGGAATCGGCGCAGTGTTCGTCGGGTCCGATTCCTTGAGCGCCGCAATCCGCGCCTTGGCCGCCTCCGTCAGCGCCGGGTTGCTCGGCCCCAGGTTGGAGCCGCTTGACGCCTGCGCGTTATAGGGGTTCGGCGCCGTCGCCGAGATCCGCCCCCAGAAATACTCCGGCGTATCAAAGTTCTGCCCGATCAACGACGAGCCAACGGCCTTGCCATGACGCTCGATGATCGAGCCGCCGGCCTGCGCCGGAAACAGCGCCTTGCCAACCCCCGTCACCACCACCGGATACAGCACACCGGTAATGAGCGACAGCCCAACAAACACCACCAGCGCCGCACGCAGCAGCCCACCTTGTTGCGGCACATCGGCCTGAACAGGTTGACGCGCTTGAGTTGTGGTTGCCATGAATGCACTCCTTCCTTAAACCCAGCTCATTGCGGCCAGGAACATGTCGATGATCTTGATGCCCGGGAAGGGCAGCAGCAGGCCGCCCAGGCCGTAGATCAAGAGGTTGCGGCGCAGCAGCGTGGCGGCCCCCAGCGCGCGGTACTTCACGCCCTTGAGCGCCAGCGGAATCAGGAACACGATGATCAGCGCATTGAAGATCACCGCGCTCATTACGGCCGATGCGGGCGTCGCCAGGTGCATCACGTTCAGCGCGGCGAGTTGCGGGTACGTGGTCGCAAACGCGGCCGGGATGATCGCGAAATACTTCGCCACGTCATTGGCGATCGAGAACGTGGTGAGCGAGCCGCGCGTCATTAGCATCTGCTTGCCGATCTCGACAATCTGGATCAGCTTGGTCGGGCTGGAATCCAGGTCGACCATGTTGCCGGCTTCCTTGGCAGCCTGCGTGCCGCTGTTCATGGCGACGGCCACGTCGGCCTGTGCCAGCGCGGGGGCATCGTTGGTACCGTCACCGGTCATGGCAACGAGGCGGCCTTGCGCCTGCTGCTCGCGGATCAGCGCGAGCTTGGTCTCGGGCGTGGCTTCGGCAATGAAGTCGTCAACGCCCGCTTCAGCTGCGATAGACGCGGCGGTGAGGCGGTTGTCGCCGGTGACCATCACCGTCTTGATGCCCATCTGGCGCAGCTCGGCAAAGCGCTCGCGGATGCCGGCCTTCACGATGTCCTTCAGCTCCACCACGCCGAGCACGCGGTCGTTGTCGGACACCACCAGCGGCGTGCCGCCTTGGCGCGCGACGTCGTCGACGGCAGTCGATACGGCCTCCGGAAACTTGCCGGCCAGCAGCGTCACATGCGTGCGGATCGCATCGGCTGCGCCCTTGCGGATCTGACGGGCGTCGCCTGCATGGGAGACGTTGATGCCGCTCATGCGCGTTTGCGCAGAGAAGGCGACGTACACGGGCTGCGTCTTCGCAAGGGCCGCTTCATCGATGGACGCCTCGCCCAGGTTGCGTGCGAGCGTGACGATGCTGCGGCCTTCCGGCGTTTCATCGGCCAGCGACGACAGCCATGCCGCCTCGGCCAGCTGCTTGGCCGTCACGCCCGGCGCAGGGATGAAGCGCGACGCCTGACGGTTGCCGTGCGTGATCGTGCCGGTCTTGTCGAGCAGCAGCACATCCACGTCACCGGCCGCTTCCACGGCGCGGCCCGACGTGGCGATCACGTTGGCCTGCATCATGCGGCTCATGCCCGCCACGCCGATGGCGGAGAGCAGGCCGCCGATGGTGGTCGGGATCAGACACACCAGCAGCGCCACGAGCACGGTAATCGTGATCGGCGAGCCCGCCTTCATCGCTTCCACCGAGAAGATCGAGTACGGCAGCAGCGTGACGGTGGCCAGCATCAGGATGATGGTCAGGCTCACCAGCAGAATCGTCAGCGCCAGCTCGTTGGGGGTCTTCTGGCGCTTGGCACCCTCCACCATCGAGATCATCCGATCCAGGAAGCTCTCGCCGGGGTTGGCGGTGATGCGCACGATGATCCAGTCCGACAGCACACGCGTGCCGCCGGTCACGGACGAGAAATCCCCGCCCGATTCGCGGATGACCGGTGCGGATTCGCCGGTGATGGCGCTTTCGTCCACCGAGGCCACGCCTTCGATGACCTCGCCGTCGCCGGGGACCATGTCGCCGGCTTCGATGAGGACGATGTCGCCACGCCGCAGCGCGGTGGCCACGCGCGCTTCCACGCGGTCACGGCGGTGCGGGTCTGCCAGCACCTTGGCTTGCACCGTGGTTTTGATGCCGCGCAGCGAAGCCGCCTGCTGCTTGCTGCGGCCCTCGGCCAGCGCCTCGGCAAAGTTGGCGAACAGCACCGTGAACCACAGCCACACCGATACGGCGAGGATGAAGCCCGCCGGCGCTTCGGCCTGGCCGCGCAGCGCCATGATCCACAGGATGGTGGTGAGGATGCTGCCGACGTAGACGACAAACATCACCGGGTTCTTGGCCTGCGCGCGCGGCGACAGCTTGCGGAAGCTATCGACAATGGCGGGCTTGACCAGCGCCGACGAGAACATCGACAGCTTGCGCACCTCCTTGGCGGACAGCGTGGTATGCGTCGTATGCGTGCTGCGTGCCTGCGGCTCGGCGGCTGCAGCAGTACCAGTACCGGCGCTCGGCTCAAGCTTGTGCTTGACCGTACGCACAGCCGGTTCGGATTCAGGATAACGGATAGCCATAAGGCACCTGTTGATATTGGGTAGACGACTCGCCGTGCGCTTAGCGTGCGAGGTGTTCTGCGATTGGACCGAGCGCGAGGGCCGGGATGTACGTGAGCGCGCCCACCAGCAGCACCGAGCCGATCAGCAGCACCACAAACAGCGGCCCATGCGTGGGCAGCGTGCCGGCCGTCACGGGCAGGCGCTTCTTGGCGGCAAACGTGCCTGCCATCGCCAGCACCGGCACGATGATCCAGAAGCGGCCCAGCCACATGCAGATAGCCAGCGCAATGTTGTAGAACGGCGTGTTGGCCGACAAACCTGCGAACGCGCTGCCGTTGTTGTTGGAGGCCGACGAGAAGGCGTACAGCACTTCAGAGAAGCCGTGCGTGCCGGGGTTGAAGATGCCGGCCTTGCCCTGCGTGACCACCACGGCAACGGCTGTGCCCACCAGCACCAGCAGCGGCGTGACGAGGATGGCGATGGAGGTCATCTTCATCTCGAACACCTCGATCTTCTTGCCGAGGTATTCCGGTGTGCGGCCGATCATCAGGCCCGCGATGAACACGGCCAGGATGGCGTACACCAGCATGCCGTACAGGCCCGAGCCCACACCGCCAAACACCACTTCGCCGAGTTGCATCAGGAACATCGGCACGAAGCCGCCGAGCGCGGTCAGCGAGTCATGCATGGCGTTGACCGCACCGCACGACGCTGCCGTGGTGATGGTGGCAAACAGCGACGAGGCCACGATGCCAAAGCGCGTTTCCTTGCCTTCCATGTTGCCCACGGCCTGGTCGATGCCGAGGTTGGTGAGCATCGGGTTGGCGTGCAGCTCAGCCCATGCCAGGAAGACGGCGAGCACCACAAACAGCACCGTCATCGCAGCCAGCACGGCCCAGCCTTGCCGGCCATCGCCCACCATGCCGCCAAACGTAAAGCACAGCGCCGCCGGGATGATGAAGATGCACAGCATCTGCACGAAGTTCGTCAGCGCATTCGGGTTCTCATACGGGTGCGCGGAGTTGGCATTGAACGGGCCGCCGCCATTGGTGCCGATCATCTTGATGGCTTCTTGCGAGGCGACCGGACCCATCGGCAGGGTCTGCGTTTGCGTGGTGGCCTTTTCCGTGACGGGGTTGCCTTGGGCATCCTTGATCGGCTGGCCGCTGGCATCCATCTTCGGGTTGTCGTACGTGGTGGCGGTGACGGTGGTCACCTCCTTGTAGCCATCGAAGTTCTGGATGACGCCCTGGCTCACGAAGAACACCGACACCAGAATCGACAGCGGCAGCAGCACATAGACCGTCGCACGCGTGAAGTCGACCCAGAAGTTGCCGATGGTGTTGGCCGAGTGGCGTGCAAAACCGCGAATGAGCGCAATCACCACCGCAATGCCGGTAGCGGCGGACAGGAAGTTCTGCACCGCCAGGCCGAGCATCTGCGTGAGATAGCTCATCGTGCTTTCGCCCGAATAGCCTTGCCAGTTGGTGTTTGTGACGAAGCTGACCGCCGTGTTGAACGACGAATCCGGCGTGATGGCAGCAAAGCCTTGCGGGTTGAGCGGCAGCCACTGCTGCACGCGCTGCAGCGCATACACCGCCAGCGCGCCCAGCACGTTGACGACGATGACGGCCAGCGCATAGCGCTTCCAGCCCATCTCGGCCTGCGGGTTGACGCCGGCCACGCGATAAAACAGCCGCTCGATGGGCCCGAGCCAATGCGCGCGCGATGGCTTGTCGCCAAACACGCCGGTCATATACGCGCCCAGCGGTTTGGCCAGAACCAGCAGCACGACCAGATAGATCGCCAGCTGGAGGAGGAACGCATTCATGGTGTGCCTCGCAGTGTTGTTAGAAGCGTTCGGGCCAGAGCAAGGCCACGAACAAGTAGACGAGCAGAACCACCGTGATGGCCCCGGACAGCACATAGAGCCAGGTCATTGCTGTTTCTCCATTGCGTGCGTGGTGGGCTGGTCTTTGGTGGCAAGCCGGCCGGAGAGGGCGAGCAATCCGCCCACTGCCAGGGCCAGCACCGCTAGGCCGGCGAGATAAACGAGGTCCATATGCGCTCCCCTTTCCTTCAGGTCGTGGTGGTTAGAACGTCTTGGTCACGGCGAGCAGGGCGGTCGCCTTGCCCATGTAGCTGCCTCGTGTATTGGTGTAGGCCAGACGCGATGCATTGGTGTCGATGTAGGACAAAGAAGCTGTCCAGCCCGAACCAAAATCCTTCGTTACGCCCACTTTCCAATCGGCATAGGACGTGCGCACCACTTGGTGCGGCACTTGTTGATAGCCCACGTGCAGGTTCAGCGTCAGGCCCCAGAAGCCGGTGTCGAAGTTGCCCGACAGATCGAAGTACTGGCTGTGGTGGCTATCCGCAAAACCGAACAGGTTGGAAAACGCGTGCGAGTACTTGAACGTGACGGGCCCGTAGCCGATCTGCGCATAGCCCTCGGTGGTGTGCGGGCGGGTGTAGCCGTCGGGGTAGCTGCCCGGGTAGTAGTACTGCAGCACGCCCACATCAATGGGCACATCCTTCATCAGCTCGGTCTTGTAGCCGCCGTAGAAATCCATCTCGATGGGGGCGGAGACGTTGGAGTTGGAATCCCCCAGCCAGCTGATCGACGAGTTCCAGTTGCCCACGTAGAAACCATTGGGCAGCGCGTAATCCACACCGCCCTGAATGGCGGGCTTGTTGTTGGTCTGCATGAGACCGCGATAGCGGTATTGGCTGGCCAGCGTGACGTTGGCCGTCAACGGGCTGGCAGAGGCGGCGGCGGGTGCCGGCGCCGAATCAGCCGACTGCGAAGTGGATTGCGCAAAAGCGGCCGCGCTGGACAGTGCTGCGGCACAGAAGACAACGCCACCCATGACGGTGGCGTGCAAAGAAACCTTGGCTTGCATGGACCTTTCCCTTGTTGTTTTGGGTGCCGCATGGCCCGGCGCGGGTGCGCGTCAACGGGGCCGGATGCGGCGTGCAGGCAGGCTCCCGTCACAGGGCCTGCGCGCAGTGCAACAGTAGGGAAAGGGGGGTAAAAACGGGGTAAAGGTTGGGGGGAGGGGTGTAAACGGGGTGTAAAAATGGGCTACCGCCCATGGCATTTCTTGTGCTTCTTGCCGGAGCCACAAGGGCATGGGTCATTGCGACCAACTTTGCCGGACGATGCCCGCGCGCCAGCTTGCGGCGGCGGCACAAACTGCGTCACCCTATCCTTAAACTCCTGCATTCCTGGGGTGCCAAAGAAATTCCAATCCTCATTCAGCTCTTCGTAGTGGCCCTTCATTGCGTCGGTCCATGTCTCGCAGGGCATGAGGATGAAATCTTCGGCAATTGTTCGGTCTGAGAATTTCGGAGCGTCGATGCCGATTCCGATGATTTTCACAAGGTACGGAAATTTGTTCTTCGCCGCACCGCATGCAATCTCAAGGAGGGACTGTCGCTTCTCGCGGTAGTCGGGCTCGGCGCGAAATTCGGCCGGTGCACGCAACTGCAGCAAGACGTACGCAACCTTTGGCTCGAAGGAAGGTAGGAAAGTGACCTGCCTGGAGAATGGGCCGGTGTCAGGGAAGCGCTCGACGGCGGCCAGCATCTTCTGGGCAAGCCCCCTGCGCATAAAACGCGGTTCTTTGACCATCTCATAGATCGCACTCTCCCCCCGTAGGATGTTTGAGTTGCCACCAAGCGTGCCGTCCAAGCTGTTCTGGCACGTCCGCTGAATCAGTTCGTCCCAAAAATACGAGACGCGATCTTCGCTCTTGGTGTTCTTGTACAGGCCGGTCTGCACAAAGCCATGCCACTCTCCCTCACCGATCATGACGCTGTTGACTCGGCCTTTCTTTACCTTCTTCGGCCCGATCACGTGACGCTTCGTTTTGGCGTCATAGTTCAGAAGGTAGTGCGCCAGCAAATCCTCCTCTCCGCAGTAAGCCAAGTGTTCAAATGCGGTGGCAGCCCTAACCTTTTCGTCTAGATACATCGCGAAATCGTTCACGGTATCAAGCTCTCGCAGCACGATGGGCATGTTATGGCTGTCGAAAATATGTACTGGATTCCGTTTGTCGATCTCCACGTGAAAAGGGGGGGTGGGACCACCATCGGTTTCCGTGTAGGTGATCGCGAGGCTGCCGTAGACGTTCTGTGATGAAGCTCGTTCGCAAGCCTCCTTTGCTCCGTGAGCGACGATGATCTTGTGAACTACCGCCGCCCCTCTGTCGAACGCAAATGGAAATGGCGTGACGCACTTGGCGTCAAGGAAAATCGGCCTTCCGCTACGGATATAGCGCTCGGCGCCGTGTGCAGTCTTGACTTGGCGATCGATAACGTTCCGCTTCCAACGGTCCCACAGAACCATTGGATCCTTGTTGGGATCTTGCGCAAGCTCATTCTCACGATCGAAAAAGATGAAAACACGGCTTCCGAAAACCGCCAGCAGGTCACACAGCTCGTGCCCATCGTCCTTATATGGGTTCGGGTAACTCCACAGTTTCAGGAAGGATTTCTCGCAAAACTCCGCGAGCATCTTTTCGGTTTTCGTGACGCCGGTGGACTTGTCTGTCATGAGAGATACGTTGCGCAAGTGAGGTACCCCTATGTTACTGATCCACTTCCTACAGATTGCCTAGAAATTTTCGCTAAATGCAGAAGTTCGCATCTTCGCCCTCCATCACATCAATCCCATCCCAAACCGTCAACGCCGTATACGCCCCCTCCGCATAACCCAAACACGTCCACAGATACTCAGCCTGCCGCACCTCGTCCATCGCGGGGAAATGCTGAAACCCGCTCGCATGCAGCATGCTCAAAAACGCATGCAGCTTCGACAGCTTGTCGAACAACTCAGCATGCGCTTGGTATACGCACAGCGTGGCGCCAGCTGGGCGAGTCGGGCACGGTCTCGCCACTCACCTCCATGTCGCGCAGCGCTTCGGCAACAAGGTTACGGATACCGGCAAGCGCACCTTCCGGCGTGGCATCGAGCCACGATAGCGACGGGAATTCTGCGCAGAGGCCGACGTGTTCCCCATCTTCAGGGGACCACGTTACTCGGTAAGTGAAGTGGTCTTGCGTCATGACTTCGCTCCTAAATCAAAAGAGCCGCACGAGGCGGCTCTCTTTGTCAGTTACCCGGTGATGAATAGGGCAGCATGTCATCGACTTTGATGATCTTCCAACCATCGTGTCGTTTGGTGAAAAACACGAGAACGGTGACGTCTCTACGGGAGCCAAAACTCACAGGCACGACAACAGCATCGCCGAACGTGAGCGGCCTACCTGGCTTGATATGCGCGAGCCAATCACGTTCGTCGTAGTCCTGCACCTTCAGAAAGTAGTCCGCCCCGCCAGGA
>Ga0316228_1001643_pt1 | contig 22242 bp, 27 predicted proteins | sample TBH18021metaG_FD_206005 | JGI IMG/M metagenome (GOLD analysis project Ga0316228, IMG submission 206005) | Freshwater microbial communities from Trout Bog Lake, Wisconsin, USA - TBH18021 | ecosystem: Environmental > Aquatic > Freshwater > Lake > Hypolimnion/Profundal zone | place: USA: Wisconsin... | reverse complement strand
GCCGCCGCAGCCCTCGGCGCCGTCGAGGGCAGGGCGAGCCGATCGATGCCCGGCCAATCCCGCGACGGTCGTCGGCGTCGTCATCGGGGCAACTCCATGTCCAAGTGCGCGAGGGCGGCCTCCCGACGCACCGGGACGCTTCGGGAGGCCTGTGAAACCGCCGTCCGGCCAGAGGGGATCGGCAGGACGGCGGTCTGCTTCGTTCCCGGCGCGTCGCGTCGGACCGTGTCCGCGGCGACGCTTCCGAGCACGGGCAGTGCGAGGGCGGCCAAGCACAGCGCGAGGCGTGCGAGGCGCGCGGCATCGGGGGCGCCGTTCCGCGGAGGGGCCGCGGGACAGACGTTGCGCAGGGGCGGGAGCGCGGGCGGGGCGACCATTCGGTTCCTTTCGGTCATCACCGTGCTCCAGCTGCGTGGGAAATCTGACCACAAAATCAATACGTGTGCAAAAATCCCACGTCAACGAGGAATCCCGGGTTACGCGTGCGCAGACGCACCGTGTGGGATTGTCTCCCACGATCTGCGGGCTAAGGTCGTCGTCATGTCGGACGAGATCGCAACTCCGGAGGGCACGGCCCTGCACGCGCCGGTGGCGCGCCTGCTGCGCCCCCTGGTGCGCCTGTTCGTGGCCCGCGGCATCACTTTCCCGGCGCTGACGAACCTGCTGCGCGAACTCTACGTGAACGTGGCCGAGTACGATTTCGCGCTCCCCGGCAAGGAGCAGACGGACAGCCGCGTCTCGCTGCTCACCGGCATCCACCGCAAGGAGGTGCGGCGCCTGCGCGGCGCGGGTGCCCCGGTGAGCGCGGTGCCGGCCGTGGTCTCGCGCACGAGCCGGATCATCGCCCGCTGGCTGGCCGACCCGAAATTCACGGACGGGCAGGGGCGGCCGCTCCCGCTGCCCCGCTCAGGGCCCGGTGAGGCGCCCTCCTTCGAGGCGCTGGTCTCCGGCATCACCCGGGATCTCCGCCCGCGCGCCGTGCTCGACGAGTGGCTCGACCGGGGGCTCGCAAGCCTCGACGAATCCGACCGCGTCGTGCTGGCCGAGGCCGCCTACGTGCCACGAGGCGGGGGTGAGCCGCAGCTCTACTATTTCGGCCGCAACCTGCACGACCACATCGCGGCGAGCGTGGCCAACATCGTGGGTGAGACCCCACGCTTCCTCGAGCGGGCGGTGCATTACGACGGGCTCTCGGAGGATCTCGCCCGGCGCCTGGAGGCGCGGGCCCGCGAGATCGCCATGGAGGCGCTGAGCCAAGCCAACCGCGAGGCCCACGCCGCCTGCCAGACCGATCCCGGCGGCGACCACCGCTGGAACTTCGGCCTCTACGTCTACGCCGAGGCGGCGCCCCCGCCCGCGCCTCCCGGACGCCTTTAGGGGAGCGGGCGCGTGGCGCGCGATCATCGTCCGAGCCGCCGGCTCGTCCTCGGCCTGCTCGCAGGTGCCGCCGTCCTGCCGGGGCGGCTGGCCGCCCAGGACGCGCCGATCCGCGACCAGGGCATCGGCGGCACCGGCGCGCGCCCGACCGACGCGCCCGGCGAGGGCGACCGCGGCATCGGCGGCACGGGAGTGATCGGCACGATCCGGCGCTTCGGTTCGATCGTGGTGAACGACCTGCGCATCGCCTACCCCGACGACGTCGCGGTGCGCATCGACGGCGTCCCGGCCCGCGCTTCCGACCTGCGTGTCGGGCACGTGGTGCGGGTGGTGGCCCGGCCCGAGGGCGCGGGCCTTGCCACCCGCCGCATCGACGTGACGAGCGAGGTGGTGGGACCGGTCGAGGCGGTCGGCCGGAACAGTCTCACGGTGCTGGGGCAGCGCGTCGCGACGGGCGCGGCGGGCGGCACCTGGACGGTCGGCCAGCGCGTCGCGGTGAGCGGCCTGCGCCGCCCGGACGGGGTGGTGGTGGCGAGCCTGATCGAGCCCCGCGCCGCAGGCCCCGACCGGGTCGCCGGCCCGGTCCGGCGCGGGGCCGACGGCGCGGCGCGGATCGGCGGCCTGCGGCTCGCGGGCGCCGAGAACCTGTCCGCGGGGCACCGCGCCGCGGTCGCCGGCCAGATGCGGGACGGCGCCCTCGCGGTGACCGATGCCGCCGAGGCCGGCCTGCCGCCGGGCATCCGGACCGCCTCGATCGAGGCCTATATCGGCCGGCGAGGAGGGGGCGTGACCCTGGGCTCGGGCCTGCCCGTCGCGGGCGCACCGGCCGCGAGCCTGCCCCGCTCGGGCGCGGTGCGGGCGGTGCTCACCACGGAGGTTGCGGGCGACGGCCGCCTCACGGTCGAGCGCCTGCGCGTCGAGGATCGCCTCGCGCCGGTGCGCGAACCTGTGCGCGAACCTGCGCACGAGCCGGGCCGCTCCGAGCGGCCGGGCTTCCAGCGCGACCGCCTCGACCTGCGCGGCCTTCCGGGGCACGGTCCGGCGGGCGTCCCCGGGCGGGATGCCCCCGGACCCGCGCAGGGCTTCCGCATCGACACCCGGCCGCCCGGCGGCGCGGGCGGTCCCGGCGGCTTCGGTCCGCCCGGCGGCTTCGGCGGGCCGGGCGGTCCCGGAGGACCTGGAGGCGGCTTCGGCGGTCCCGGAGGGAGCGGTCCCGGAGGGAGCGGGCCGGGTTTCGGCGGCGGTCCGGGCGGCTTCGGCGGCGGCCGGCGCTAGATCCGCCCGATCCGGCCGGGGAAGGAGCTTCCAGAATCCGGCCTCTTCGGCCGGACACCCCACGCAAAGGTCGGCGCTTCGCCCCCACTAGGCAGAAATCGCCGGGCTTCGGCAGTCCCTGCCGCCTGAAGACAGGTCCCGGATGCCCTAACGGGCTGGGAAAACCGTACAAAGTCCCGGCGCACAAGTGGCGCCGTCCTTGCTCGGGTGGCTCGGTACCACGAGACTTTCCGCGATGAACATTTCCAGCGCCAGCACGGCCATCAACTGGCCGACCCCCAAGCCGATCGGCACCGCCGGAAGCGCCGCGAGAGACGCGGGCGGTCGAAAGCCCGATGAAATCGCGGCCGACTTCCTGAAATACGCGTCGATGTCCCCGATGGAGCGGATGCGCGCCAACATCCTGAAGGGCATGGACCTGACGGAGGAGCAACTCGGCTCCCTGCCGCAGGACGAGCGGTGGAAGATCGAGGACACGATCAAGGACAGCATCCGGAAGATGGTGTCGGCCGACGGCCGGACGGGACAGCTCGTCGATGTCTCGGCCTGAGGCCCGCCCCTACCGCGTGGGCGGTTCCTCGCTCTGACTGTCGATGGAGCAGGCGACCGCCTGCACCGCCGCGTTGGCGGCCGCGCGCTGGCTCGGCAGGCCGGCGACCGCCCGCACCACCACGAAGCCCTGGCGGTCGGGGGCGACGATGCGCACGTCGCGGCTCGGCTCGCTCTCGTCGTCGCTGGCCAGCGCCTCGTCGTACTGGGCGCGGGTGAGGATCACGAGGTCGAGCGCGCCGCGCACCGCCGCCTGGTCGGTCACCGCGTAGAAGGCGCCGCGCCGCCCGTGCGCAGCCAGCGTCAGCATCAGCGGTCCGGTGCGGGCCGAGACGCGCAAGGGGCCGTCCGCGAGGTCGTAGGCGCAGACGCCGACCGCCACCGCCGGGTCGGGGATCGGCAGCCACGCCTCGGCCGGAGCCGGGTTGGCTGTCGTGGCCACCGTGTAGATCGGCTGCGGATGGTCGAGGCTCTCGCTCCCGCGCGCGCGGGAGAGCGCGTCCGTCTCCGACAGGAGGGGGATCGCCAGCACGGTCGCGACGTGCACGAGGCCGGCGAGCGTCAGGCCGCACAGGGTGGCGTAGGCGAGGCGCAGATTCATCGGCACGGGCTCATGGGCGCAGGCTCATCGGGGCCTCATCGCGCGGGGCTCACGTCCTGCAGCGCAGGCGGGTGATCGCCGGCACCGCGTCGCGGTCGAGGCTGCCCGCGCTCGCCGCCACCGGCGTGTCGTAGAGGCGCAAGGCGAGTCGCAGGGGCCCGGTCTCGCGCGGGCTCGGCAGCCAGTTGCCGGGTTCCGCCTCGGGGCCAAGGCTGATGGCGAAGCGGCCATCCCGCTCGCGCAGGATCTCGGTCGCGGTGAAACCCTCGCGCATCGGCGGCCGGGCGGGGTCGGGATCGCCCCGGCCGGAGACGGTCAGCGTCCAGGCCCGGGCCGGCGGCGTCGCGCCGGTGATGCTGTAGGTGCAGGCGGCGTCGAGACCGCGGCCGGCATCGTCGGTCGCGGCCGTCATCAGCAGTCCCTCGCCGACCGCGAGCGGGATCTCGCCCCGGCGCGCGTTGACGGCGCGGGTGTAGGGATCGGCGCTGGTGGCGCCCGCCCGCGGCCAGATCGTCCAGGCCCCGACCGCGACGCCGCCGAACGGGTAGCCGCCGCGCGTCGCCCAGTCGGCGCTGGCGAGGCCGAGCCCCGCGCCGAGCGCCAGCGCGTAGAGAGCGAGCCCGACCCAGGCGCTCCTGCGCCACAGGCGCTGCCCCACCCCCACGATCCGCCCCCCGGCCCGCGCGGCGGCCGTGGCCTGCGCCGTCAACGCCGGCCTCATCGGGTCTCGGTCCGGTCGGAGGGGCGGTTGCCCTCCGCGAGCGTGCGCGGAGCGCCCTTGGTGTCGAGCTGGGCGCCGGGCCTCGGAGGCGCCTCGACGGTGCGGAACAGGCCGTTCACGCCGCTGATCACCTCGAAGGAGCGGCGCGAGAGCTTGCCGAAATTGCTCGCCGCCGGGTTGGTCGGGGCGGTCGGGGCCGCGGCCTGGGCGCTGGGGTTCGGCACCTTCAGGCCGGGAAGGGGCTTGATCTCGATGCCCTGGTGGGCGGGCTCCATCACGTCGTGCCAGGTCTGGGCGGGCAGCGAGCCGCCGGTCATCTTGTTGGTCGAGGTGCTGTCGTCGTTGCCGAACCAGACGGCGCCGACGTAGTTGCCCGAGTAGCCCACGAACCACGCGTCCTTGTAGCCGTTCGTGGTGCCGGTCTTGCCCGCGATCTTCACGCCCTCGATCTGGACGCGCCGGGCCGTGCCCTCCTCGACCACCTTGTTGAGCATGTAGTTCATGCCGGCCACGACCTGCGTCGAGAGCACCTGCTCGGGCTGCTCGTCCGCGTGGCGGTAGATCACCTCGCCGGAGGAGTTCTTCACCTCCATCGCCGCGTAGGGCTTGGCCCGCTTGCCGCCGTTGGCGAAGACCGCGTAGGCCGCCGCCTGATCGATCACCGTGACCTCGGCCGAGCCGATCGGCAGCGAGACCGAGTCGACGAGCGGCGTGGTGATGCCCATGGCATGCGCGGTGTCGATGATCTTCTTGCGGCCCGCCACCGCGGCGCGCGCCTCGTGGTTGATGCCCATGGCCTTGCCGAGCTGGATCGAGACCTGGATCGGGATAGTGTTGATCGATTTCGCCACCGCGAGCCAGAGCGGCTGCCGCCCCGAGTAGGAACGGCCGTAGTTCTGCGGGCACCAGTTGCCGATACAGGTCGGGCGATCGACCACCACGGTCTCGGGCTTGTACTGGCCGGAGGCGAGCGCGGCGGCGTAGACGTAGGGCTTGAACGAGGAGCCGGGCTGGCGCAGCGCGTCGGTGGCGCGGTTGAACTGGCTCTCGCCGTAATCGGCCCCGCCCACCATCGCGCGCAGCGCCCCGTCGGGATCGAGGATGACCATCGCGGCCTCCTCCACGTCGTAGGCGTCGCCCGACTTGCGCAGCACGTTGGCCACCACCTCGTCGGCCCGCTTCTGGATCGCGACGTCGAGGGGCGTCTTCACGGTGAGCACGCGGTCGTTGCGGAACTTGCCCGCGTCGGCCATCTGCTTGATCTCGCCGAAGGCCCAGTCGAGGTAGTAGTCGGCCGTGATGTCGCGGGTGCGGGTCACCGGCGTCGCGGGGTTGCGGAGCGCCGTCTGGATCTGGCCTTCCGTGACGAAGCCCGCCTCCACCATGTTGTGCAGCACGTCGACCGCGCGGGAGCGGGCCGCCGGCAGGTTGACGTGGGGCGCGTACTTCGTCGGCGCCTTGAACAGGCCGGCCAGCATCGCGGCCTCGGCGAGGCTGATGTCCTTCAGGGGCTTGCCGAAATAGTAGTCCGCCGCCGCCACCGCGCCGAAGGTACCACCGCCCATATAGGCCCGGTCGAGATAGAGCTTCAGGATCTCGTTCTTGCTGAGGTGGAACTCCAGCCACAGCGCCAGGAAGGCCTCGTTGACCTTGCGCTCGATGGAGCGCTCGTTCGTGAGGAAGAGGTTCTTGGCGAGCTGCTGGGTGATCGACGAGCCGCCCTGCGTGTTGCCGCCGCCGCGCGAGTTGTTGACCAGCGCGCGCAGCGTGCCGATCGGGTCGATGCCCCAGTGCTCGTAGAAGCGCCGGTCCTCGGTCGAGACCAGCGCCTTGATCATGATGTCGGGAAACTCGTCGAGCTTGAGCGAGTCGTCGTGCTTGATGCCGCGCCGCCCGACCTCGGTGCCGTAGCGGTCGAGGAACGTGACCGCGAGGTCCTGCTGCTTCAGCCAGTTCTCGCTGGTCAGGTTGAAGGCGGGCTGGGCCAGCGCCAGCATGCCGAGGAAGCCGACGGTGCCGAGCGTGACACCCTCGCTCGTGAGGTCGAGCGCGACGCGCTTCCAGCCGCGCACCGAGAACCGGTTCATCACGGCCTGGAAGCGCTCGTAGACGATTCCGGTCGATTGACCGCTGTCGTAGAGGCCCGCGTTCACCCACGCATCGAAGCCCAGCGCGGCGCGCTGGAGGCGGGTCCGGATCGCGGTGAGGTTCGGCAGACGCACGACGAGGGATCCGGCTTCGAAGGCACCAGGGACGGCAGTCGGGAGCCCGGCATCCTTACCAAGCCCCGCGGCCTTCCGCGAGGCTTGTTCGCGGACAACGTCCGGGAGGCGGATCCGGAGCCTGGCAATCTCCGCTTAACCTTGATCGCCGAATGGGGCGGACCGGTGGCGTCCCGCTCTCCCAGGGCTCCGCCCTGGACCCGCCAGAGGTTTCGGACCTCGGGACGCCCTGACCCGCGCCCCGCCACGCTTGCGTGCGGGCCTGCCTTGCGGCAGACGGAGGCTCCACCCCCGATTGTCGAGAGGCTCCCGATGGGAAGCCCCAGGGCCCCGCGCCGCGGTGCGGCCGTGCCGTCGAACGAGTTCTGGCGCACCAAGTCCCTGGAGGCGATGACCTCCGAGGAGTGGGAGAGCCTGTGCGACGGCTGCGGGCGCTGCTGCCTGATCAAGCTCGAGGACGAGGATACGGGCGAGGTCCACCACACCGATATCGGCTGCACGCTCCTCGACGGGATCGGCTGCCGCTGCCGCGACTACGCCCACCGCCAGAAGCGGGTGCCGGACTGCGTGCGCCTGACGCCGGAGGCGGTGCGCACCATCCCCTGGCTGCCGCCGACCTGCGCCTACCGCCTCGTGCGCGACGGCGAGCCGCTCTTCGACTGGCACCCGCTGGTCTCCGGCCGGCCGGGCAGCGTGCACGAGGCCGGCATCTCGGTGCGCGGGCGGCTGGCCGGCAACGAGGAGGAGTTCCTCGACGAGGAGTACCCGGAGCGCATCGTGGACTGGCCGGGGCTCATGCCGGAGGAGGCGTAGGGCGGACGGCCGGTTCGCCCGCGTCCTCTAACGCCGGCTCCGGTCGAGCAGGCGCCCGCCCGCGAGGCCGTTGAGCCCGATTACCCCGAGCACGGTCGCCCCGTGGACCATGAGGTCGACCGCGGTCGTCTCCTGCGGGTGGAAGGGCGCGAGGAGCGCGGCCGCCGCCGCCGCGACCGCGAGGCCGCCGAGCGCCGCGGTGAGGTTCGGGCGCAAGGGGCAGGCCCGGCGCAGCATCAGCACCAGCAGCACGGAGAGCGGCAGCGACACGCCGAGCAGGAAGGTGAAGCAGCCGTGCGGCGCGTGCGGGGCCTCGAGGCCGGGGCCGGCCAGCGCCCGCAGGCAGCCCGGCCCGCTCGCGCCGATCCAGAGGGCGGCGGGCGCCAGCGGCAGCAGGGCCCAGCGCGCCGGGCGCCCGGGCACGCTGGTGGCGAAGGCGGCGTAGGCGGCGGAGAGCGCCGTCAGCACCGCGCCGAACAGGACGAGCGGCGCCTCGGCCGGGTGCGGGCCCCGCAGGCCCTCCAGCTCCAACACGGCGAGGAGGCCGAGGCCGAGCGCCAGGACGGCGCCGGCCCAGACGAGGGCGCGCCGGCCCGGGGAGGGCAGGGGACGGACCGGTTCGAGCCGGGCGACGAGGTCGTCGACGAGGCGGTCGTGCGGGCGGAGCTGGATCTCGGACATCGGCTAATCTCCCGGACGTCCGACGCCCGGGCCGGCGAGGCTGGCGCGCAGGGCTTTGATCGCCCGGTGCAGGTTCACCTTCAGGGCGCCCTTGCTGCGCCCGGTCAGCGCCGCGGCCTCCTCAAGGGAACGCTCGCGCAGCGCCAGCTCCTCGACGGCCTGCCGCTGTCCGGCGGGCAGCGCCGCCACGGCGCGGGCGAGGTCGGCGGCGCGCTCGCGCGCCTCCAGGCCCTCGCCGGGCGCGGGCCGGGCGTCCGGTTCGGCCTCGTAGGCCGCCGGGTCGTGCACCTCCCGCGGGCGGCGCCCGGCGCGGCGCAGGGCGTCGATTGCCCGGCGCTGCGCGATGGCGCGCAGCCAGGGCAGGAAGGGCCGCGCCGGATCGTAGCTCGCCCGCACCCGGTGCAGGGTGACGAGCGTGTCTTGGACGGCGTCCTCGACGGCCTCGCCGCGCAGGCCCTGCGCCCGCACGGCGGCCCGGGCCACCGGCAGACATGCCCGCAGGAGGGCGCGGTAGGCCTCCGCGTCGCCCCCTTGCGCCGCGCGCATCGCGGCAGCCAGCCTCTCCTCCAGCGCCATCGCCGCCCCGCCGCGTGCCTGCGGGCGGGATTCTAACGTCCGCGGGCGCAGCGGGAAGAGCGCGTCGGGGCGGGTCTCCGGGGCAAGGATGAGCAGCATGGGCCTGGCCGAGGTGACGGAGCCGGCACGGGCGGCCGGTCCGCACTCTTCGCGCGCGGGGCGACGGCGGTTACGGCCCGCTCAGCCCTCGAGATCGAAGCGGGCGACGTCGGCGAGCAGGTCCACGAAGGCCCGCGCGCCGTGGTCGAGGGCCGCGTGGCCCGCCTCGGCGCGGCCGAGCCGCGCGTCGCCGATCGCGCCGGAGGGGTGCAGGTCCTGGGCCTTCCAGGCGAAGGCCGCGGGGCGGCCGGCGCTCAGATGCGTGAAATCCCCGCGCATCCGCAGAGCCCGGGAGGGGAAGTCGGCGATCCGGTCGGCGCGCACGAGATCGGGCCGCAGCGCCAGCATCAGGGCGGTCTCGATCCCGCCCGCATGGATGCCGTAGGCGACCTCGTCCGCCGGGAACAGGCCCGGCGGGTAGCCGAAGCGGGCCCAGGCGGTCGTCACCGCGATCATGCCGAGCCGTCCGCGCAGCTCCGCCGCCACGAGGTCGATCAGCGCACTGTTGCCGCCGTGGGAAGTGACGACGACGAGCCGGCGGCAACCGGCCCGGTGCACGCCCGCCCCGATCTCGGTCCAGGCTCGGAGCGCCGTCTCGGCGGAGAGCGTCAGGGTGCCCGGGAAGGCGTCGTGCTCGTCCGACTTGCCGATGGTCTGCACCGGCAGGGTCAGCGCGTCGAGATCGTCGGGCGCGAGGGCCGCGACGCGCGCGAGATAACCCTCGGCGATCACCACGTCGGTCGCGAGCGGCAGGTGCGGCCCGTGCTGCTCCACCGCCGCGACCGGCAGCACGGCCACCGCGCGGCCCATCCCGCGCGTGCGGATCTCCTCGGTGGTCAGCTCTGACCAGGGACGTGCGGGCATCGAGCGTGTCTCGCGGGCGGCGGGGCCGCCCGCTCTAGCATGCCGGGCCCGCGCCCGCGAAAACGCGGGCCGTGGCTCAGGCGAAGAGCGCGTCGATGTCGTCCTGGGCGGTGGCCGGACCCTTGGATTGCGGGCCGTTGAGGATCAGGCGCTCGGCCCGCTCCTTGCGCGCCGCCTCGGCCGGGTCGAGCCCGGCGTCGTCGCGGGCGCGTACGGCCGTGGCGAAGCGGGCGAGGCGCAGCTCGAGGTGGCGCAACGCTTCCACCACCTTGGAGATCCGTTGCCCGGTGATATCCTGGAAGGCGCAGGCTTCGAAGATCGTGTAGATCTGCGCCTCGACGCCCGCGCGGTAATCCGCGTCGTCGGGCAGCGCCAGGATCGCCTCGGCCGATTCCATGATGGTGTTGGTGGCCCCCGCGGTGGCGGCCAGCACGTTGCCGAGTTCCTCGTGGGCCATCGGGATGCGGTCGCGGGTGATCTCGTTGGCCCGCAGGGCCGCGATCTCGCCGCGCACGTGGCTGATGTAGTCGGCGATCTGGATCAGCTCGGCGACCATCTTCTGCGGGGACAGGTTGGCCGTGTCGGGGGCCGATGTTGCGGAGTGACCCATGGCGATTCCTCGAAGATGCCCGCGAGCCCGCGGGGCTCGGGCCGGGGCGGCGACCCGCCCGGTCCCCCCGGACGGCATCGGATCGCCTGCCCCTCGCGTCGGACGGGTGCGGCGCTCAGGCGCCGCAGACGGCCTCGATCTTGGACTTCAGCGTGGCGGCGTTGAAGGGCTTGACGATGTAGTTGTTCACGCCGGCCTTCTTGGCCGCGATGACGTTCTCGGTCTTCGACTCGGCGGTGACCATGATGAACGGCGTGGTGCGCAGGCCCTCGTCGGCGCGCACGTGGCGCAGCAGCTCGTAGCCCGTCATCGGCTCCATGTTCCAGTCGGAGATGACGAGGCCGTACTTGCGGCCCTTCAGCTTGGCGAGCGCGGCGGTGCCGTCGGAGGCGTCGTCGACCTCCTCGAAGCCGAGCTGCTTGAGGAGGTTGCGGATGATGCGGACCATCGTCTGGTAGTCGTCGACGACCAGGATCGGCATGCTGAGGTCGAGGGCCATGAGCGCGTGACTCCGTGTATTCCTTGGCTGGGGAGCGGCTTCGAAGGCTCCCACGATCCGATTCCCGGGAGGCGCCAGTGCCCGGACGGCGCCTCGTGACCGCGAAAATAGGCTTGACCGGATTGCGAACCGGTTAACCCGCGCGCGAGCCCGCCGCGCCCCGGTTTCGGCGCGCTTCGCTTGACCGGGGGTGTGGTTTTCGACAGGGTCCGCCGCGTTTTCCGGGGCCTCGCGACTCCGGTATCTTCCGAGCGAGACCGCAAGCACCGATGGCCTCAGGCGACGAGACGGCCGCGCGACCCTTCACGATCTGCCGGCCGGACGAGCCCGTGCCGCAAAACCTCGCCGGCGCCGTCGCGGCGCTCGGCAATTTCGACGGCGTGCATCGCGGCCACCGGGTGCTCGCCGAGGCCGTGCGGGCGGCGGCGGGGCGGGCCCCCGCGATCGTGCTGACCTTCGAGCCGCATCCGCGCGCCTTCTTCGCCCCCGACCAGCCGATGTTCCGCCTGACCGGGCCGGAGGCGAAGGAGATCGTGTTCCGGCGCCTCGGCCTCGACGGTCTGGTGATCCGCCGCTTCGACGCCGCGCTCGCCGGCACCGGCGCGCGCGCCTTCGTGCACGACCTCCTCCGGCGCGATCTCGGCCTCTCGGGGGTGGTGATCGGGCACGACTTCCATTTCGGCCGCGGGCGCGAGGGCACGCCCGCGATCCTGGCCGACCTCTGCCGCGAGGCGGGGCTCGCCTGCCGCATCGTGCCGCCGGTGGCGCTCGGCACCGAGGCCGAGCCGATCTCCTCCTCGGGCATCCGCCGGGCGCTGGAGGCCGGCGACCTCGCCCGGGCGAACGCGCTGCTGGGCTACCGCTGGTTCGTGCTGGGCTCCGTCCGGCACGGGGACAAGCGCGGGCGGGTGCTGGGCTACCCGACCGCCAACGTGGCGCTGCCCGATTGCGGGCTCGCCCACGGCATCTACGCGGTGCGCGCGCGTCTTCCGGACGGCGCGCTGCGGGACGGCGTGGCGAGCTACGGCCGCCGCCCGACCTTCGACGACGGCGCGCCCCTCCTCGAGGTGAACCTGTTCGACTTCGCGGGCGACCTCTACGGGCAGGAGATCGCGGTCGAGTTCGTGGCCTGGATCCGCGGCGAGGCGCGCTTCGACAGCGCCGAGGCGCTGGTCGTGCAGATGGACCGCGACGCGGCCGAGGCCCGCCGTCGGCTGGCCGACGACGCCACGCCCTCGATGCTCGCCTGACGCTCTCCCGATTCCGGCCGGGCGCGGCCCGTGCTATGCAGGCGGCCCGGGGAATCAGGGACATCTGCGATGCTGGGACGCTTCGAGCGGGGTGCGAGCGGGGAGGCGGTCGTCGAGTACGGCGACGGCACCATGCGGGTGGTCAAGCCCGGCAGCTTCGTGCGCTGCGCGGTGACCGGCGAGGCGATCCCGCTCGACGCCCTGCGCTACTGGAGCGCCGCCCGCCAGGAGGCCTACGCCTCGCCCGAGGCGGTCATGACGCGCCTGAAGCAGACCGGCCGGCCCTGAGCCGCCTCCCGAAAGCCAGTCGCCCCTCTCGGAGGGACGAGACCGGAGGTCAAGGGCGCCCGCTCGGATCGGGCATCCAGCCCGATCCCGCCGCCCGTCCCGGATGGGCGGTGCGAGATGCCCGAATCCAGACGCCATTTTCCGGGTGCCGAGTTCGCTCGGCGAGCGCTGCGGAATGACGGCGTCAAGGGCGCGGCGAACTTGGCAACGGTATGGAACGATCCGGTACGGGTGCCGCCGCGTTGCGCCCTCATGGCCGCTCACGAGCGGCGAGACTGAGCGCCTCAAGGTTGTCTCGAACAATCAAGCGCCTTGATCTGCCGCCCCTATAAAGTCTCCTTGCAGCCATCTTAGATGTTCTTGCAAAGCTGCGGGAGGGATCATGACTTCTCCAAGATCATGCGCCCGGGCCGCCCTGTTCGGGACCGCGCTGACGGCGGCAAGCTGCCTCGTCTGCTCGATCGCGCTCGCCCAGCCGCTCGTGGTCAGGGTCAACCCGCGCCTTGCCGAGCAGGGCGTTCTGATGTCCGGCAACGAACCCGGCACGATCCAGACGCTGTTCGACACTGGTCCCCGCTACAGCGAACCGAGCGGTGTCCGCGTCGGCCGGGGGAGCCAGATCCCCGCATGGGTCGAACTCGGTTCATTCCAGAATGTCGCCGTACCGGGCCTGAATCCGGTCGGCTATTACGGATACTACATCTCGCCCGATGACCGCGCAGTCGTTGTCGACCTCGATTCACGCAGGGTCGTGCGCGTCATCCATCCGTGATGGGTGGTTTTCTACAGAATCCGGAACGAGCCGGCCTCGACCGAGGAAGGAGGGTACGACGATGCTGCCGCGTATGATGTGTCGCGTCTGTGCCGCCGCGACGCTCGCTCTCGCCATGACGGGCGGCGTCGGCGCTGCGCCATCGATGCATTCTCAGCCCAGGATCGATGCGCTCAAGCTTCTCGACGGCATGATCGCCAAAACCGTGACCGCAATCGGCGCGGCACACCGCTCGAGCCGCAGAACGGCCCGGCGCGTCGGCCGGCGCCACGGGTATTGAACACGACCGGCCTCGGCCGTTTTCCGAAACCGCCGGCTGCGCGACTCGGCCTCATCCGTCCGCCGGCCAGCCTTCTTCGATGGAGGGTTCCATGCGGAGCATGATGATCGGTCTGACCGCCGCCCTGGTTCTGTCCGGACGTCCGATGGCACTGGCGGCCGACACGCCGACGACCGGTGCGATCGGTGACAACGGCACGCTGAACCAGGCGGATTTCAAGATCCTGACCGACGCGCGGATCGGGGTTGTGAAGGCGGTGCTCCAGTTGACGCCCGAGCAACAACAGTACTGGCCGGCCGTCGAGGACGCGATCCGTGCGCGCGCCGAGGCGCGCTACCGTCGACTGACCACCCTGGCCGGGCTGGTCCAGCAGCGTGGCGATCACGATCCGCTCGCTCTGATCCGCGCACGGGCCGACTCGCTGGAACAGCGCGCCGCTGGGCTGAAGCGGTTGGCGGACGCTTGGCAGCCGCTCTATCAGACCCTCAGTGCGGATCAGAAGATGCGGATGCGCCTCGTCACCGCGCGCGTGATCGGAGGATTGCGCCAGGCGATCGAGGACCGTCGGCGAGATCTCTTCGACGACGACCACGATGACGAGGGTTGATCGGCGCCGCGTCGCGCCATCGCTCACGCGGCCGGGGAGACCGCCGCGACGAGCAGGCCTGACAACGGCCCGCGAAGGGGCCCGTGCGACCCGTACCATGGTCGAGCGGGCCGGAGTTCCGGTCGCGCACCGTCCGCCGCACCCTCATTCAAGCCTGCGGCTCGGCCAGCCGCGCCCGGTGCCGCTCCAGGGTATCGAGCAGGATCGGCATGAAGGCCGAGCCGGCGTCCAGACCCGCAACGTCCCGCTCCAGCTCGGCCAGGGCCGCGCGCTGCGCCGCGAGGCCCTCGACCGCGTCGAGGCGCGCCCAGATCGCGGCGTCCGCCTCGCCCGCGTTGACCGGCCGCTCGGCGGCGAGCAGCCCCTCGAAGACCCGCAGCGTCTCCGCGCGGGTCATCGGCCTGACCCCGCTCGATGGCTGGCCCGATGCCCCTCCTGGCGGGCGCCCATCAGCCCCGCCGCCGCGAGGCCGATCCCGGCCACCAATGCGGCCGTGGTCAGCGGGTGGAGGCTGGCGCGGGTGTAGAGGCTCGTGCGCATCACGTGGCCCGGATGGCCGCCCGCGACCTCGCCGCCCGACCGGCTCGGCTCGTAGAGGGCGCCGGCCCGGTCGCGGGCGGGCTCATCGGTCTGCTGCTGGGCCGACATCGTGCGCCCGGCAAGGTCGAAGGCGCGGGGTGCCAGTTCCTTGGCGAGGCTCATCAGCCGGCCGCCCCCGCCCACGTAGATGTCGCGGCGCGGATGCACCATCGCGTGCAGGATGGCGTGCGCCACCTCCTCGGTGCGGTAGACCGGCGGCGGCAGCTTCGGCGCGTGGGGCGTGTAGTTCTTGGCGTTCTTCGCGAAGGGCGTGTCGATCGCCGCCGGCTTGATCAGCGTCACGGCGACGCCCGCGCCCTCCTCCTCCAGCTCGATCCGGAAGGCATCGGTGAAGCCTTTGATGGCGTGCTTGCTGGCGCAGTACATGCCCTGGAGCGGGAAGGCGATGTCGGACGCCACGCTGCCGAGATTGATCAGCACGCCGCCGCTGCGCTTGAGGTGGGGCGCGGCGACCAGCGAGCCGTGCACCACGCCCCAGAAGTTCGTCTGGAACAGGCGCAGGTTGTCGGCCTCGCTCACCTCCTCCAGGCGCCCGAAGATCGACAGGCCGGCATCGTTCACCCAGCTGTCGATGCGCCCGAATCGCCCCACCGCCTGGTCGGCGATGCGCTGGACCTGGGCGCGGTCGCCGACATCGGCCACCACGTCGAGGGCCTCGCCCCCCGCCGCCTCGATCTCCCGGCGGATCCGCGCCAGCGCCTCGCCGTTGCGGGCGGCGAGCACCACCTTGGCGCCCTTGCGCGCCGCCCGGCGGGCGGTCTCGAGGCCGATGCCGCTCGACGCGCCGGTGATGACCACGACCTGACGGTCGAGCGGATGGCGGGACTTCCACATGGGAGGGATCCTCTCGGGCGGGTTGCGTGGGGCGGGGGAGACGATCGTCCAACCGGCGCCCGGTGGATCCGTTCACCCGCGGGCGTCGGTCGCCTCGTCAGGGCCAGGCACGCAGGATCGCGTCGGTCGGCGCGATCTCGATCTGCTCGCCGAAGCGGCTGCAGTAGAGGGTCACCATCGCGTCGTGGGTCTCGTCGGCCGAGCTGCACACCCCGTCGGCCGCGATCACCACCCGGTAGCCGCGATCGACCGCCCCGAGCACGGTGGCGAGCACGCAGACGTCGGTCTCCCCGCCCGTGATCACCACCGTGTCGGTTCCGAGGTCGCGCAGGTGCGCCTGGAGGTCCGGCTCGAGCCAGGGGGAGTAGGTCGCCTTGTCGAAGACCCGGGCGGGCGGCGCCAGCGCGGCGAGGCTCGGCAGCAGGTCGATCATCCCGGGCGCCAGCCGGTCGAGGGTCATGTTCGGCCAGCGATCGTAGTAGCGCCGCCACGTGCCCGAGCAGACCTCCGCGCGCGCCGCCGGAACGAAGCGCGTGAAGGCCGTGCGCTCCGGATGCGCCGCGGTGATGCGCTCCACCTGCGGCAGGATGCGGCCGAGCCAGGGCGTGTGCCAGTCGGTCTTCTCGTGGAACAGGCGCTGGACGTCCACGCAGACATGCGCCGTCCGCTCGCCCAGGTCGCCGAAACGCAGCCCCACTCCCCGCTTCATCCCGTTCGTCTCCTCCCGCGGGACGCCCGACGGGCCGGCCCCGGTCCCGGGGCCGGCCTCGCGCGGGGCGTCGGTCTTCTGAAGGGCAGGTCCGGAGAACCGCTCCGGATGCGGCCCGGCACCGAGGGGCGGAGCCGGGTCGCGGGCCTCAGCCGATCTGCTCGTTCTGGGCGCCGCTGTCGGGCCGGGCCGGGCCGAGCACCGGCTCCTCGCCCATCGGCTCGTTCTGCACCACGCTGAACTCGCCCTTGCCGTCGAGGGAGGGCCCGCTGGTCCAGCGCCCGGCGGGCGGGGGCGTGCCGTCGCGGGCCGTGGCGAAGAAGTTGTAGTTGAACTTCTGGTGCTCCTCGCTCTGCGGGAAGGAGTTCGGGATCGGCAGAGCGCCCGCATGGCCGCCGAGTTCCTCGATCACCGCGAGCCACTGCTCCTGGTGCATCGTGTCGCGGGCGATCATGAAGTGCAGCATGTCCTTCATGCCGGGGTCGTTGGTGGCGTTGAAGAGGCGGACCGCCAGGGTCCGGCCGGTCGCCTCGGCGGCGACGTTGCAGTACATGTCCGCCGCGAGGTTGCCGCTGGCGTAGATGTGGCTCATGTCGAAGGGCACGCCCTCGCAATTGGCCGGGAAGGCCGCCATGCCGGTGGAGAGGATGTGCCGGTGCAGCATGCCCTCGACCATGTGGCGCGGGTTCTCGCCCCCCATCACGGCGCCCACCACCTTGTCGGCTGCGCCCGCCTCCTGGACCTTGGTCGGGGCGGTCTCGAGGTTCATCGCGACCGCGGTCGCCAGCATCTCGATATGGCCGATCTCCTCGGTGGCCGTATGGAGGAGCATGTCGCGATACTTCGTCGTCGGCCCGCGCGCGCCCCAGGCCTGGAAGAAGTACTGCATGCAGACGCGGATCTCGCCCTCGACGCCGCCGATCGCCTGCTGAAGCATGCGGGCGAAGACGGGATCCGGGCTCTCGACGCGGACCGGATATTGCAGGCGCTTGTCGTGGTAATACATGGGCTGGTCCTCAGCTCTCGGATGCTCTCAGGCAGGCGATTCGGGGCTCGTCCCGCACCGGCTTCCCCTCGGACACGCCTGAAGACGCTGTCGGGGCCGGATCGTGGATGGTCGGAGCCTGTCCCCGCACGTCACCGTGGGCCGGCCGCGGGAGGTTGTACGTCCCGCGGTACGTCCGCTCGGTGCACGTCGAAGATACGTTGGGCTGAACCGCGCCTCGGACGGCTAAGTTCCGGCGCCGGAAGGCCGATTTCTATCGGAATGACTGATCTATGTTGTGAATGTACTGGGAATTGCCTCCGGTCTACTGCGTGCATGTGCGCGCGCGGCCGGTTCGGGCCGGTGCGGCGGGGGCGCTGCCGGCCTTGCGAGGGACGAACCCACGGCCGCTCCGGCGCGTTGCCTTTGCCGACGAGGGTGATGGGGTCCATGGGGTGTTGCGCGGAGCGCGGCCGGGACGGCGTTCCGGCGGTGCGAAGGAGGCGGCGATGGCGGACGCGGCACGATCCCTGACCGGCCGGCACGTGCTGGTGGTCGAGGACGACTACTTCATCATGGACGAGCTGCGGCAGAGCTTCGAGCGGAGCGGCGCCACGGTGCTCGGGCCGGTCGGCAGCGTCGAGGACGCCCTCGCGCTGGTGGAGCGCGCGCCGCGCATCGACGCCGCGGTGCTCGACATCAACCTGCACGGCGAGATGGCGTTCCCGGTGGCGGACGCCCTGCGGGCCCGCGCCATCCCGATCATCTTCGCCACCGGCTACGGCGCGGCCACGATCCCCGAGCGCTTCGCCGACGCGCCCCACTGCGAGAAGCCGGTCGAGCCGGAGATGATCGCCCGCCTGATCCTGGGGCAGGCGGGCGCGCCCACCGCGGCCTGAGGGGCTCGGGGCGGGCCGCCCGTCCTGCTCCGCCGGCCGATCATCCGATCGTCGCGGTCTCGGTCCTTCGGGATCGGGTGGACGACCCGGGAGCGCGCATGGGGCCGGGAGCATCGACGTGCCGTCGCGGCGCCGTGCCGGCGGATCTCGCGGCGATCTGCCGGCGCCGGGGTGGTCGGGCCCTTCCGTGAGGCGCCGCGCGGAGGCGCTGCGCGATGAGCCGGCCTCAGCGCGCCACGCTCCAGGTCGTCGTGCCGTCCTTGTTGTCCTTCACGGCCACGCCCAGGGCGGCGAGCGCGTCGCGGGCGCGGTCGGAGGCGGCCCAGTCCTTGGCGGCGCGGGCGGCCTTGCGCTCGGCGATCAGCCCCTCGACCCGCGCGACGTCGATCCCGGCAGCCTGCACGCTGGCCTCGGCGCGCGCGCTCGCCGTCTGGCCGAGCAGGCCGAGCAGGTTCGCCCCCGCCTTCAGCCGGGCCGGGTCGTCGAGCCGGTGGATCTCGGCGAGCGCCGCCGCGGTGTTGAGGTCGTCGAGCAACGGCTCCAGCACGCTCGGCGGCGCTTCCGCGGCGGGCGCCGCATCGCCGACCGCGGCGTACCAGCGCTCCAGCATCCGGCTCGATTCCTCGAGCCCGCGCACCGTCCAGTCGATCGGCTGGCGATAGTGCGTCTTGAGCATGTTGAGGCGCACGACCTCGCCGGGCCAGTCCTCGAGCACGTCCCGGATGGTGATGAAGTTGCCGAGTGACTTCGACATCTTCTCGCCCTCGACCTGCAGGAAGCCGTTGTGCAGCCACCAGTTGGCCATCACGGGCGTGCCGAAGCAGCAGCGGGACTGCGCCACCTCGTTCTCGTGGTGGGGGAAGATCAGGTCGATGCCGCCCGCGTGGATGTCGAAGGTCTCCCCCAGGTGCTTGGCCGACATCGCCGAGCACTCGATGTGCCAGCCGGGCCGGCCCGGTACCGCGATGCCGGCCGGCGAATCCCAGGAGGGCTCGCCCGGCTTCGAGGGCTTCCAGAGCACGAAGTCGAGGGGCGAGCGCTTGTAGGGCGCGACCTCGACCCGGGCGCCGGCCTCCATCTCGTCGAGCGGCCGCTTCGACAACCTCCCGTAATCGGGCATCGAGGGCACGTCGAACAGGACGTGGTCCGCCGCCACGTAGGCGTGGCCGGCCTTCACCAAGCCCTCGATCATCGCGCACATCTCGCGGATGTGATCGGTGGCCCGCGGCTCGACGAAGCGGGGCGGCTCGCCCGGCCGGTTCACGTCCTCGGGCATCAGCACGCCGAGGTCGCGGATGTCCCGGTGGAACTGCGCCAGGGTGCCGTCCGTGAGTTCGCGGATGGTGATGCCGCGCTCGGCCGCGCGCGCGTTGATCTTGTCGTCCACGTCCGTGACGTTGCGGGCGTAGGTGACGTGGCCCGGCCCGTAGAGGTGGCGCAGCAGCCGGAAGAGCAGGTCGAAGACGACGATCGGGCGCGCGTTGCCGATATGGGCCGCGTCGTAGACCGTCGGGCCGCAGGCGTACATGCGCACGTTGCCGGGTTCGATCGGCGCGAACACGTCCTTGGTGCCGGTCAGCGTGTTGTAGAGCCGCAACATCGGCGCCATGAAACCCATCCTCTCCCGCCCCGTCCGAGCCCCGCGCCGGCCCCGTTCGCGTGCCGCGACCGGCCGGAAACTCGCTTGGCCCCTCAAGGACCTGCCGGCCGGCGCGGCCCCGCGCGACCTCCGGCCAAGCTTCGCTGCACCGCGGCGCGGGCGCGCAGGCCTGTTGCGGATCGGCGACGGTGCGGCCGGCCGGATCGGGCTAACCCAAAACCGTGATGCAATCGACAACGCCGGACGCGCAAGCCCGCGCCCGGCCCGCGGACGGAACCGGAAAGGTTTTGTTTACCGCACCGATGGACCCTCGCCGCAGGTCTTCCTGCTTGCCCCGCCGAGCCTCCAAGGATTCGTTCATGCGCGCCTCGACCGCCGTCAGCGCCCTCCTCGCCACCGTCCTCGCCACGACGCTCGCGCTCGGCGCGCAGGCGGGCAGCGAGACCCCGGCCCGCTCCGTCGAGAAGACCTTCCTGATCCCGTCGAGCGAGGGCTACGGCGTCGCCGACTGCCTGACGACCCCCGGCAGCGCCTGCGGCCAGACGGTGGCCGATTCCTGGTGCGAGGCCCAAGGGTTCGCCGCCGCCGGCTCCTTCGGCATCGCGGCGCCGGAGGAGTATACCGGCTCGGTCGACCTGCCGGTCTCGAAGCCCTCCGAGCGCCCGCTGCGCATCACCTGCCGGGACTGAGCGGCGCTACCGCAGGAAGTCCCCGCACTTCTGCGAGGCTTCCGTGCCCCAGGGCATCAGCGGCACCGCCGAGGTCGAGTTCTTCGGCGAGCCCTGGATGACCTTGTCGGAATAGACCATGTAGATCAGCGTGTTGCGCTTCGCGTCGCAGCCGCGCACGATCTGCATCGACTTGAAGATCAGCGAGCGGCGCTCGCTGAACACCACCTCGCCCTGCTTGAACTTGTCCTTGAACTGGACAGGGCCGACCTGCCGGCAGGCGAGCGAGATGTCCGAGACGTCCTCGGCCAGCCCCAGCGTGCCCTTGATGCCGCCCTTCTCGGGCTGGGTGTACCAGCAGGCCACGCCCGACACCGCCGGGTCATCGACGCCGTAGACCACCAGCTTGTCGTTGGGCGTGAGCGGGCGCCAGACCGTCGACTTGTCGAAGATCCGGTCCGGCTCCTGGGCGGAGGCCGGCGCGGCGAGCGCCGCCAGCGCGAGGGCGGCGGCTGTGAGACCCCGAAACAACATCGTCCACGCATTCCCCTGTCGAAGCGGTGCCGGGCATGTAGTGGGGGTGTCGCCGCGGCGCGAGGGCGTTTAAAAATGTTGTCCCCGGCGCGAGTCTCAAGGCCGCGCCGGGCGTTCGCTCGCGTCTCGATGTCTCCCGGTTCCCAAGGCCCCCGGTCGCCCATGCTGCCGTCGCGTTCCTCGATCCGCCGGACCGTCCGCGCGCTGGCCGCGGCCTGCCTCGTGCCCGGCCTCGCCGCGGCGCAGGAGCCGGCCGCCACCCCGGTCCCGCCGGCCGCGCCCAGCGCCGCCTGCCTGCGCTACCGGGCCGAATTGTCCGCCCTGCCGGCGGACGGGGCGAGCGTGATGCGCGCCCTCCAGGGCGAGATCGGCCGGCTGGAGGCCTATCACCGCAGCCTGAACTGCGAGGGCGGGCGCTTCCTGTTCTTCGATACCCGGCCGCCCCAGTGCGGCGCGGTCGAGCAGCGCATCCGCGCGCTCAACGCGACCTACGGGGGCGCGGCGACCGACGACAATTCCGGCCGCCGCCGCCAGCTCCAGGCGCTGGTGGCGCAGACCTGCCCGACGGTGGCGCGGGCGGAGGGCGGCGAGCTCCACGCCCGCGGCGGCGCCCAGGTGATCTGCGTGCGCACCTGCGACGGCGGCTACTTCCCGATGAAGAACCTGCCGGAGGGCCGCGCCAGCGCCGACGACATGTGCCAGGCGCTCTGCCCCGGCACCGAGGCCGTGGCCTACTCGATGCCGAACGGCGACGACGCCCTGAAACACGCCGCGACCGTGCGGGGCAGCCGGGCCTACGCGTCGCTCGCCAACGCCTTCAAGTTCCAGAAGACCTTCGTGCCGAACTGCTCCTGCAAGCCCGCCGACAAGACCTGGGCGCAGTCGCTCGTGAAGGCCGAGAGCATGCTGGTGCGGCACAAGGGCGACATCTTCGTCACCCCGATGCAGGCCGAGGCCCTGTCGCGCCCGAAGATCCGCCTGACCCTGGTCGGCCGGGCCGACAAGACCGCGGCCGAGCTCGCCGCCGACGCCGCCGGGCGCAGCGGCGCCGTGCCGGGCGAGGCCGGCGCGACCCCGCCGGTCGCCGAGCGGACGACCGTGCGCATCATCGCGCCGGACCGGATCGCGGTGCCGACCTCGGCGCTGCCGGTCGCGCTCTCCGCCGCGCCCGCTCCGGCGCCGGGCGTCGCCCCGGCGCGCTGAGGGCGCCGGGAACCAAACCCATCCTGCGAAAGTTCGAACCGGCCGAATGCCCCGTCCTGCCCGGCGGTCCAGCGGATCGCGGCCGGGCGCGGGTCGAACCTCTCACGCGCCGCCACCACTCCGGTG
>Ga0316228_1001640_pt1 | contig 22249 bp, 21 predicted proteins | sample TBH18021metaG_FD_206005 | JGI IMG/M metagenome (GOLD analysis project Ga0316228, IMG submission 206005) | Freshwater microbial communities from Trout Bog Lake, Wisconsin, USA - TBH18021 | ecosystem: Environmental > Aquatic > Freshwater > Lake > Hypolimnion/Profundal zone | place: USA: Wisconsin... | reverse complement strand
TGGCAAATACCAAATGCTTTAATAATGCGTAGAGCCCCATCCATCGATAGATGCCCCATCCACGATGGAGCTTTACTAGCCTCTAGTGAATGGAGTGACTCACTAGCCATCAATGGTTTTAAAACCCACCTTGCCAGATTGAGCTCTGCAATACCCGGTCTTTCAGATAGATTTACGGGGCTTGAAAAGATCCTGCCACATTGGCAGATATCAATTGTGGGCCGATCCCATCGAATGGGCATTTTGCAGTGTTCGCAATGATCAATCAGATATACCCCATGCTCAATGCAAATAGGGATCGGACCAAATTCCCAGCATCGAGAGATATAGCCTTTTTGATGGATGCAGCTTGGGCAAATTTGCGGACTGCGAAATCGATAAAGATCTCGAAAGAGGAGTTGCTGGCCATACACCAGCATTCCTCCTTCCTTAGCGTTGCCAAATGTTTGCATGAGCATTGGTTTGAGCTGATCGTGCTCTATTCCCGTGAGGTAAGAAAGCACGATGGCATCTCGCGTATCTGGCAAGCGTGGCCCCCGAATTGCCAACATCTTTTTTAGCCATCGAAACGGCAGATGATTAGTGCCCAGCCATCTCAAGAGATAGCCTAGGCCCGATTCATCTTCAAGACATTCAATTTGCAATGGAGGCGACGTAAGTTCACTGTGTAAATGGATTGGCATACTCATTCCCTTCTCCATAAATACGTTCATGCGCCAGATGAAAAATAGATTTTGTAGTCATCTGATCTTTGGTATCAACACTAATAAGGACAAATTCGGTAATCAATCGTTTTAGATTGCGAAGATTCCCGCCGGTAGCCGCATGAATCAGCGCGCCATAATTCTCGGTAAGAATGACGCTCAGATCAAACTGCTTGGATTGAGTAACAAAGGCTTTGAGTAAGCCGTACCATTCTGGAGTGAGTGTTTCGTAGTTTGAGAGTTCAATACGTGTGCTCACACGAGAGGCTAAGTGTGGATCTAGTCTCTCAAGATCATCTAGCTCCTCAGTACCCATTAAAAAAAGCCCTACACCAGTGACATCCATGATGTGATGCAAAAGGTCGGTGACATCGTTCTGACTATTTTTGGCATAGCGTTTGGATTTTGAGAAAGCCATGTGGTGACTCTCATCAATTGCGAGAATGCGCGTCCCCTTTTGGCGAATAATGTCGCATAAGACTTGCGTCTTGATATCAATGGCTTTAATTGAAGTCGTTGCAAAAGGATAGTTATAGGCAACCAATAGATTGCGTACAAGCTGGTGCCTAGTTGGAGATGCATCTAAGCGTGTCATGACAATGCCAAGACCTTCTTTAAATAGGGTGGTCTTTGGAAGAGTTCTGGCAAAGTATTTAACCAAGGAGGTCTTTCCTGAGCCGGTAGGCCCAATAATGCGAATGCCTTGCGGCAAATTGAGTTCATGGGCCAATTGATAAATGCGATCTAAGGCTTGGATGCCTTGAGCAAACCGTGTGTGGTTCACCATAATGTGATCAATAGATAGACCGATTTTTAGGGCTGCTTTCGAATACATGAAGATGCGTCTTTGCAGTTCACGCTTTTCGGTTTGTTCAATATCGTTTTCTGTAGTTGCTAGTAAATTTTTTTTCATGATTATTTTTTCAATTAGTAGAGTGAGAAGCTATCGAAGTCGATAATCTCTTCGGGGGTGACTTTGGCTTCAGGAATGATCAGAGCTGGCTGCACCGGCTTGTACTGCACATCAGTAATGATTTCCTGATCGGGCATCCAAATCTTGCTCGAGGAAAGGCCTTGCATTTGCACAGCCTTTTTGTAGTCCATTTTTTTTCGCTCTTTTATCATTTGGCTTTGCCATAGATTTTGGAGTTCTACTCGCGCTCTATCGAGTTGCTCTTGACCGCCGATATCCTTGAAATGTTCACGAGCAAATGAGCGAATTGCTCGATGTTGGACCCATGACAAATGATTAGCATAGTTAGGGTTACGGGCCGGCACTGATACCCAGTAAGAGTGATCCTTTGGATGCTGAACATAAACCATGTGCAGATCATCTGGATCCCACTTCACCATGGTCTTAAACTTTTCACCCACCTCTTTTTTCATTTGAAAAAGTTCAGGGGAAGAATAGGTAAGACCCACTAGTTCAATGCCGCCAGTACCAACCGTTAATACTTTTGACATAGCGGCAATGCGATCTAACGCTTCTAGGCTTCCCAGAAACCTAGGAGGCGGATTTTTTTCTAAGCTTTCGCCAAAAATATCAAAAGAACGGCCCAGTTTCCGATTGTTCAAGTGAAAGGGCTGTACATCCACTATCCACTTGAGCATCATTTGAGAAAAAATACTAAATGGGATGCCCGCCTCTTTTCTTGGGTCGGGATAGCGAACATTGGCGATTGGTTTATACACGCGGCCAGAGGGAATATTGACAAAATCGAGCTGACGAAACGATCTTTCAACAGACGCTTTGCTCCACGGAGTTCTGACGCGGCAATATTCCAAGTGCATTTGTAATTCCCATGCAACTTGTCGAAACTGCTGCATATGAAATTCCGCGCCATTATCTTGAGCAAGCTCCTCTGGGATGCCTTCGCCAAGCCAGGGATTCTCAAGAAAGGTGGCATTCCGGGTATACATTTCTTTAGGCTGGATTGCTACCTTTAATGCTTTGAGAATTGAGCTCAGGCTTGCACCGTTAAAGCTAATATTTGTACCTGGAGGGTAGCTACTAAATCTATCGCAAATTGAAGTCATTGTTGGCCTACCTAAGGGAAGACCTGTGCGATCACAAATAATTACCCAATCAAGCGTAGTGTGATCAATCTCATAGCGCTGCATGGCACGTTCAATGGGGTTCACGCCAAAGGGTGTTCTAAATTTCACCCGCGCATACAGATCGCCATACCTAGCCTTAGCCGCAAAGTACGGCTCCACTTCTTTTGAGCGCCTATTGATAGTTGATGAGCTTACTTTTGATTCTTTTTCAGTAAGGATGCCTTGAGCTACCAATCTTTTAAGTTCTGTCCGAATGATCGCGCCTACGTTTTCAAGCGAATTCCTCGCTTTTGTAAAGTAGTGTGCTTGCAGACATTTGTGTATGAGCTCTTCTACCGTGGGGTGAGTAAACCGAGTCTTTGCACGAAAAAGATATTTTGAGACTAGAGCTGCAGGATTTAATCCATTTAACTCAAAGATTCGCATCCATGTCATCACAGTATTGGGAGCGGGTGGCGATGTATCTTTAATTCGCTCGGCAACCACAGGAATTTGCTCAGCAATTCTCTTTTTCTCACCACGATTAATGCCAAGACGTCTCATCCAACCCAGGTAATCCATTTTTCTACCCAAGTCATCTTGGTAGTGCATTGGAAGGTCAGATAAGCTCGTAGGCGGTGTGGCTGATGCCGGTAGCTTGGGATCAAATCCCTCTCGCAATACGAGAGCCTTGCCTTGCTGTATGTCATGAACAGCCTGAGCAATAGATAGAGTTTTGGTATGCCGAGTAATCTGATCCTCGAATTGGACTAGTCCCCCATCAAGCTGTCTGTGAAACTGGTAAATCCTCTCCCCATAGCGCAAAGTTAAACCAAGTTGAAAAGTAATTAAGTCCATGTGTGACTCCTGAATTAGGTTTGATAATGAAAAGTTCTGAGAGGGGTGCTACTGCAGTAACAAAGATTTTCCGTATAGCAATCAGATGCAAAAGATCTTCGGTAGAGCACTGCGATTGAGCTTGAAGATCGACAAAAGAAATTCGTGTGCCTTCGACTTCTTCAAGCTGTTTCGAAACAATTTTTTGTACTTGTGGATCGACTTCCCAATTCACATACCGAAGAATGGCTTTGGCATGCTTTTCTTTATCCCCTGAATACAGATGAGTTTCATCGGCGGCAATAAAGGAAAAATGACGACTACTTAAAAGTGCATTGATTTGGTTAAAGCGCCTTTCTAGTTTTGCGATGCGCTCAAGAATCTTCACCTCAATCACTACAAAAGATCCATCCTCTAGCTCAACGAGATAATCTGGGGTGTAGTGCCTTTTCTTAGTCGGATCTAAATTAACCTTAAAGGGCTGGGCAACAATGCGTCTGACTCCAGGGCACAGTAAGCACAGTTGAACAAAGGCTCGCTCTAACTGAGACTCATAAACGATCGGCAGATCTTGAAAATATCGGCAATTGACTATCCCCACCGATCTCAGGGGTGAGCGCGTAATCACTTTGCGTGTTGAATTCACAATCATGGAATTTCTCCTTAAAAAATGGGCAAAGCACGGCCAGATCGCCTTAGTTGCCTAAAATTTAGGCAAAGCAATCCCTATTCTTGACTTCACTTTTTTGTTTGGAGATAATCTGAACTGCTACGTATCAGACGCTTCCTCACAAAGTGAGACAAAACTGCCGCGCTACTCAAATTGGGTTGTGCGGTTTTTTTGTATCTATAGGCTTCCTTTCTTTACGGGCATTCGCCCTTTTTGGTTCAAAAATCAAATATCTTTAAATGGCATAGCGGTTAAATTACCCCTCTACACCATGCAAATAAAGGCTATAAGCCTTTATTTAAAATATATAAATATTTGTTTTTATGGTATACAATTAGCAACAAATCAATACATTTAAATCAATTTTGTTCTTAAATTAACAAAAAACCTTAATATTTTATCGTGAAAACTGCTGCCATAACCCCAAAAAAGGCTGAATTTTCAATTCAGGAGGGGTGGGGTGCGCGCCTACGGTTGGAGAGAAAGCGTCTTGGATATACCCAGGCTGAAATTGCCAAGCTCTCAGGGGTAAGCGTAGTTACCTATCAGCAGTACGAGCGTGAAGAATTTGAACCTCGATTGGGCTATTTAAATCAGCTGGCTAATCTTGATGTGGATATCCGGCATGTCATATTTGGAGAGAGTGGCAAGCCCAGGGTGAGCTCTTTGCATCCTCGTGAGTTGGAGCTCATGGCTTTTCAGTTGGTCCAAGATCATCTGAGCAAAGATCCCGTTGGCGATGTTGGGGCGGATGGTCGCTTTGCGCTATTTGATCTATTTAGATCTGAGCTTGAAGAGATGGATGAAAGCGAGCTAGACCTTCCAATTGATTCGCATGCACTTATAAAAAATTTGGTTATATCTAAAGCTTCTGGGGTTCGAGCCAAGAGATCTAAATAGTTTTTAGCTTGAAATAAATACTCAGAATGAGTGGTAGTTCAGTTCGTACAATTTGATAGACCAACATCGAATTGAAAGACGAACATGACACCAAGAACGCTCACCCGACAAGAAATGTATGACCTGGTTTGGTCAAAGCCAATGACTCAGCTAGCGGCTGAATTTGATTTATCAGATGTTGGCCTTCGAAAGATTTGTAAGGCAGCTAAAGTACCCACCCCTGGAATTGGTTATTGGGCAAAGCTGGCTAATGGTCATCAAGTTACAAAAACGCCGCTTCCAACTCTTTATCCATTTCAATCTCAGATTATTCATATTGGTGGAGGCGCGCCTAATAGATATGGGTATCTTGACGAGCCTGAGCAAACAGAAGAGGAGATTGCACAAATGCAACTGCCTCCACCTCCAGTATTTGAGGAAACCCTGGAGGAGATAAAGGTCAAGATTGAGGCGCTAGTTCCGTTGATTCGGATACCCAAGACCATCGCAAAAATTCATCCGATTACTGAAAAGCTACTTGCATATGATGCCCAAATTGCGAAAGAAAAGTACTCTTTCTATAAACCTAGGTATCAGCATCCAGCAGGACAAAAACTACTTTCTGCCTTAAATAGTTTTTTTAATTGCTTTGAGGGGTTGGGATTTCGAGTTAAAGTTCATGGGCCTAGAACACAGGCTTTAAGTGTGGATATGGATGGCAGTTACCACTACTTTCGATTTGTTTGTTTTGATGATGGCAATCATTTCTATCGAAGAAAAAGTAATCCCGGTAAAGCGTATGGATTTAGCTGGACTAGCAGCCAAGATCGAATGTCAGAAAACAAAGACTATCGAGAGTATGTCGATATCACCCCAGAGATTCTGAGGGATCTAGCAATTGAGCTTCTCATGAATATAGAGGAGCGTAAACGTGATCACATTGAATGGATATATCAGAGGCAAGTCGATAAGAAAAATGATGCCATTGCCAATATTGCTGAAAGAAAAGCTAAGGCTGCCTTACGCCGAAAAAAGGAAACTGAGCAATTAATTGAAAAACGCATGCAGCTAATGAATAAGGCAATTAAAGACATAAAGCGCGTCGAAAAGATGCAAGAACTCATCAATGCTTTGGATCTCAAGTCACAATCTATAGGCAAAGAGATCACAGGCTATGACAAGTGGCGCTCCTGGGCAATGCACCAGGTCAATTCAATTGATCCGCGAAATATGTCGGTAAAACGTGCTGGTCGTTGGATTGAGAAGTTTAATTTGAAATAGATCTGCTAAAGCTTATTATTTGAGCTACCAAATACTGATAATTAAACACAGATAGTGGGTTAATTAATTGGGAGGTGTCATGCGAGATTACACATACTTAAGCGGTGCTCGATTCACTGTAAATAATCTATTTTGTAGCTTGCGGTTTGATATTGACCGTCTCGATATGAGTTGGGTTGATGGTGAGAAGCCGGCATTTTCTAGGGGGCTTCGAGTTGTTGATAGCGACGAGGGTAATGCCATCACTGTAGATGGTGAGGATGCTGATGATCTTATTTATAGCCTTACTTTGATTTTTAGTAAAGAGGATGGCGCGGACAATTTTAGAACCGCGACAGATGAGTACTTGAGGGTAGCTCTAGAAACCAAAGAGTTTTTGGTAACAAACCAAAAAAAAGATCCTGAGGGAAAGCCTGAGGCGGTAGAGGCAGTAATTCATTAGAGGTAGGTAAGATTAGTAGTGAGGGTGGCTTTAAACCGACTTGCCAAACCCTGACATTCGTCAAATTGGCTAAATAGGAGAGGTAAATGAAAATTACTAAATTAACTGTTGGCTTGCATCACCTTAACCAAAGTCATCAGGTGGAATCGCTATTTAGCGAAAAAGAATTTAACCGGCATTCGATTTGCTATCAGTCAGAGGTATTCTGGAAGAGTGAATCCATAATCGGATCTAGGAAAAGTGTGGCATGTATCTGCAGTACAAGAACTGCTTGATGCGGCCGAGCAAGATATGCAAGATAGGCAAAAAAATGATCAATAAGTGGTTGCATTTAGATGAGCTTGGTGGTGACCCTTGGGTTTTGCCAATATGGGCCGCCATACATGAGGCTATTGAGGCGGGAAAAATTAAAAAGCCTGCTGATGAAGTGTATGACTATGGCGTCTATATATCAATCAGACTAAATATTTTGCCGAGAATAGTTAAGCGACTCAATAAGAATGTCGTACTTTTATATGAAGAAATTAAAAAGCATGGTGAAGAGCATATATTTATAGAGGGGTTTGAAGGGTGTGCCTATCCCGTTGAAAATGATTTGAAATATGAGTTACTAGCGGACATTGATGCTTTAATTTTCGAAATCAATGCTACATGGGAGTTAATTAAGAAATTATTTTCTTTGTTGTATGGCCATATTGGTAAACCAATTGAACAAAAGAAACTTGGGTCAACAGTTGCGGATGTGCTTAATCAGAATGATTGGTTTAAATCGTTGGATGCCCACAGAAATTTTTTTATGCATGAGGGTGCGCCTTACTTGGCCGTTGATTTATCTGCGGAGCCGGATCACTTTGATTTATTAATTTTAAAAAAGAACAAAATTTCTTTTTTAAATCCAGATGATTTTGTTGCTCTTTCGGATATTAATACCATCGTTCATGGATTTGTGGCTTCGAAAAATCAACTACAGATCCATTTAGCTTCTCTTTTTGGGTAGAGTGCTCCCCATGCATTCATAGCCTCTAATTGGTTATGCCCAGCAAGGAATGTATTCTGAGAATTTTCTGGACTTATTTTCTGGATCCGCAGGTTTAATAAGTTTTTGATCCAAAGCTTCTTGTATCAATAATGAGACCATGGAGCGTTGTTTTTCTGGCATCTTTAGGCGCTCTCTTAAAGATTTATTTGTTAATCCGGTGCCAGACAGGTGCCTCAATACTGAATGTTGGTAGCAGGCCTCAAGACGTTCTTCCGCAGACATTTGTGCGAAAGTTCTTGGTGCATACAAGGTTACTTTGAAAAAGTTGGCATTAGATTCAAATTTAATTGGCGGCAATCCATACAGCTCAATTTGTATGCCAGCCTTGAGAAGGCCAGATCCTTGCTCTTCGCAAATTTTATATCTTCTAAATGCCCTAGCTAGTCTTTCATTTCTTGATTCAGGCTGAGTTCCTATTAATCTGTTTAATTGCTTTGAGGGAAGAATTCCCCCTGGGTTTGAAATTTCTATGCGGTCATCAAAAATCTTAACCATTGGCCCCGCACCGGTAACTGAAAAATCTTGGTGAATCAAAGCGTTTGCAATTAACTCTCTTAGGGCAATCTCTGGGTAAACTGTGAGCTTAACCCTTAAGGCATCATGAATAATCTCGCTCTGGGGTAGCTGGTTGGTCACAAACTTCAATATCCCTTGAAAACCAATTGCATATCCCTTTGACCCCTCCTGCTCAAGCTTTAAAGCGACTTCATTGGTACCGTTGTAAACAATAACCCTTAAAGATTTTCTACTGATATCACTAAATTGACTTAATTGATTGGATGCTGCAATTGCCCCTAAATTTGTGATATATCCACCTCCAGAAGGCTCAAGACTCACAAATCCCTCCGCCTGAGCCCAGCCCAATCTCTCATCTTGGGTCGTTGGCAAAGTACGATCAAGCATCTTCAGAATGGGTTCAATTGATAGCTTGTTCAATAATTCATCCTCACTTAGCAAGGTGGTAGCTCTCAATTCTTCCCAGCAGGGCATTCTGCTGTTTAACATGAATGTTCCGACCTCAGATCGAGAGGCTTTTCTAGTGGTGCCCGCGGATCTAATGAAGGCATCATCTAGGCCTTTACCTCGAATGTGCACAGGTTTTATATCTGACTCTGCAACATGCACAATCAGCAATGGAATGCCCTCATAATATTCAGTTGCGTAGTCTAGAGAAATTGGGGGGTCCAAACTTTCCCTACCAATATTGGCAAGTGTATTAACAATGGCTTCTATTTCAGCGCTATTTACACCATTGAGATCGCCCGCATCATTTACGCCATAAACTAGAAATCCGCCGCCCGGGAAATTGGCTAAGGCAGATAAATGCTCAGCTAGCCTCTTTTTGTCGCTGGACAGACCAACCTTCCAATCAAGCTCGTTGTGCTCATGCTTTGGTTTTTCAAGGCTACTAGCAAGTAAAGCTCTTGCTCGAATAATCCAATTTTTCATGGTGACTTTTTAAAATTAAATAAGAAATCTATGTAAATCAAGTACTTACCTGTGATGTCCGGATTCTAATTAATTAAGCTTTCCGTCTAGACTTCAATAATATGTCGATCATTGTCCGTTAAACATCCTTTCTATGGGAATCTAACTCAGACCTGAACTGTGCATTTATACAGCTATAAAGAGCAGCCCTTCAAATATCTTGAAAATTTTCGCAATATTCATCAAAAGAGACTAAATTTATCGACATAGAGGTGCGCTGTGTTAGCCATGTATCCGGCCTGAAGGGTTAATCAAGTCGGCGCGAGCAGTAATTACCCTTTCAATAGAGAAATTATTGCTTTCATAATCCGGATGTTCTTTAATGATTCCACCTAGCGCAAACATCGAAAAATGACTCTCTGTTTCTAGCCAGGTAATTAATGGGCCTCCGCTAATTCCACCCAAATTGTACTGAGAAGGTGGCGCAGGCACTTTAGCATCATTAATTCGAGCGTCAGGCTCAATTAGCCAGGTGATTTGAGTATCAGTAACGGTGCGCGCGCTTACAAGGGCGGTAAACAGACCAAACTCAACCGAGTTATTTGTTGCATTGCGCTCAACGGCAGGATAGCCGGCTAACATTATTCCCCGACCTTCTTGTGGAGGCATAGGGGGCCAGTATTGAAGTGGGTGCAATTCTTTTCCAATGGAAGAAAGCAACTCGGCATCCAGTCGAATCGTAGCTAAATCATATTTATCTGATACGTCAATTATTCGACCAAGAAAATCGGTCATCTCATAATTCATTAGCATTAATGTTAGGTCACTATCTGCGGATTCTTTGATAAAGCCTTGTACTACATGAGCGGCAGTGACTCCAATTAATATTTCTGGGGTCTGTACAAAAGTTACAGTTGCATTGTTAAGAATGCGCCTATCGGTAGATTTTTGATTAAACCAATAAAGAGGTGCACAACATTTCTTTAGAATATCGCGATAAACATCTGCTAGGTCTCCCGCCATATGCCTTTTTGCTTCTTCAATGGAAATGGGGTGTCCTATGGGTGCGCTAGGTATTTTAGGGACCATTATTTTTTAGAAACCATTTATAAGATTATTTGGAATGGAGTTAAGGTACCGCGAAATATGGCAGATTTCCTGATTTGATCGGCAAATTTATTGTTTGTCAATAACTCGGTAAATATCTTCCATTGAAAATGAAATAGTATCGCCGCATAAGAATGTTTTTGCATATTTATTCAGCAAAGATTGATTTGGCTTTAGGTGCTGTTTAATATTTTTTCTGTAGAAATTAATTTTGGAATAGTCTGTGTTCATTTCTAGCAATTGACTCAATAAATCTTCTGCCCTGGCTCGTCCAGTTTTGCCTCTGCAATGATTTGTTATGTATTGGCAAATAGTGACAAATAGAAAACGCTCACAATGCCATAATGTAAATTCTGGGTATAGAATTTCCGCAGCCTTTATTGCGTTGCCATTTTCTAAGAGTTCGATATAAAAACGTTGCAAGTTTTTATCTAGAAAATCTATTGAAACCTTTTTTTGAGGAGCAATGTATAGGTACATGGGGCTACCTTTATCAAAACTTGATGTGAGACGCCCAAGAGCCCAATAAGCTTCACAGGCCGCGCCTACAACCACCAGACTGTTCCCCATGATTTTATTAATAATACGCAGGGATGCGAATAAATCGTCCCAAGATAAAAAATCTACTTGAGAAATTTTTAACCCGAGATCCTGGCTCCCATGAAAATCTAAGTGGATGATGGGAAAATTTCTGCTATAAAGAATCTCAATAGCAAGTTCTTTGAGATATTTTTGTAGATCGGTAGCGCATGCAACTTTGACATGTTGAAATACGCTTCCCTTTATCCCGCAGGCTAACGCAACATCTCCAGCATTACGGGATGTGCTATTCAAACCGCTTTCATCATCATGGGTTCCGCTAATCCATAGGATGCCGTGGTAGTTTAAGGTTTTGCCTACCATTTTATATTTGGTAGTGTTAGTCGGCGCCATAGTTAAGGGGTATTTTATTAAATTTAATATTTCTAGTATTCATAGTGTCTCATCCCTCCATGTTTTTGCCGTCCATTTAAAGCTATTCCATGGAAAAATATTCTTTTTATGTAGGCGCGCAAACTCCTTAGTTAGATAAGTTTTTTTAAATCCATCAATATTGAAATATTCAAAATACAGGGCAGATAAAAAGGCTCTAGGCATCTAATGCGAAGAAGGCAAGTTTTTAATAGCATTTTTAACCCATATATCTGATGCTCTTTATTGGTGCTCTTAATATAGGTCATATGAAAACCATCATTAATAATTAGGCGGCCATTAGAACGTGCTGATGGTAAATAGATATTTCGTCATAGGGGTGCTGAAGGATTTGGGGTTGAACTGCATGTGTTTTAAAAGGTGGCCTTGGACAATCCATTCGTCATGCATCTCGTTATCCATAATGGAAGTTTCGCGATCAATGTTTACACTTTCATCGGATAGTTAAACTCCTCCATAATTCCGCATTCCATTTAAAACTGTCCCAGTAATAGGGCAGTAAACTTGGATGAGAATGGAGGTCCTCTAGTGGGTAGATTATTCTGAAGCCACAGAGTTTGTAGCGTCGTAAATATAGGGTGGACAAAAAGGCTCTACTGTTTTGTACCAATAGTGTGTCTTCTGGGTTAAGGCGAAGGTAAGGATGACCCTCTATAAATGCTGGAGTTACTTTGAATAGTAGTTTTCCACAAGAATGGCACATTGCTAAGTTACTAATACCCATATTTTTATATCCACCGCTTAACATGTTGACAGGTAAAGTTACTGGCGCATCGCAGTGGATGCATTGATCTTCTAGAAAGCACTTATGCAGTGGGCAGACATGCCAAATTTTAAATCTCCATTCGATGCGAAAGTAAGGATAATTATCTTGCTCTAGGCATAGTGGGTAAAAACGGTAGCGAGCCTTGCTTCCTGAGAATAATAAAAAATATTTCCCCTTTTTCCCATCAATGCCAGCGAGCCAAAGACTGCTCTGATGCCTTTGAATCGATGTTTCTTCATTCCCGTTTTCTCGCATAAGGCTCTTAGGTTAATTTTTCCGACGCGATAATCAAGATCTGTACTCTGGTCAATTTCTAAATACTTGAGCAGGGCTGATGGGGGTATGCCTTGGCTTAAAGATAATCTAGCAATCCATGAGCTCATGGATTCTGTTGCTATGGGCTTAGGAACGTTATAGAGGGTTGTGAATTGCTCTTCCATGACGAGCCCTAATCAAATAATCTTCTTTGCGAGAGATGCCCCTTGCCACTCCCAAAACGCGTTAATGGCTTGTAGTTAAAAATCTCGTTGATTGGAGCATATTTGCTTTAATGATTACTCCATCTCAGGGTTGGCGGCTAGAAGGGTTCGCGCTTTATTTTCGAGTACCCTTCTGTTTGATTAAAAAATTGACACATCAGAGTTGATGTATGTACCAAAATGATTCTGAAATATTTCTTGACTTGCTAATACGCCCTCAGCGATTATTGGAAAGCCGTCACTCATTTTTAAAGAGTCATACATTGATCTAGATGCAAAAGATAACAAGTCAATAAAAAATATGAAGCACTAACCCATAAAATTTTGCCTGGAAAAATTAATTGGCTGATGAGGTCTTAATGATCTCAAGAAGATACTGTTTCTCGGCTTCCAGAGTTAGGGTATTTAGCTCTTCTAAATTGATGCTGTTGGAATATTGAGATGGTTTTTTGTGAAGATATTGTTTAATATTCGGATGCAATTTTTGATCGAGTAAATTTAATTTAGTCAAAATAAATTATCTTACTTTTGATTTTTTCACATGAATTTAATTAAATGAGATTTATCTAATTTAGAAGCTGCTTTGTTTAAGAGCTAAGGCAGATAGACCTTTGTTGCGTACAAAAGCCCGCCTCATTCTTTCTGCGCTAATAAAGCCACATTGTTTTGCGATCACCTGCATTGATCCCCTTCCGCCTTCTAAAATTGCGCTTGCTGTCTCAATTCGTATTTGTTCTACAGCCTTAGCGGGTGTAACACCAATTTCAGCGCTAAAAACTCTCGCAAAATGCCTTGGGCTCATACATGCAATATCTGATAAATGATTGACGCTTAGGGGTTTGTCGATATTTTTTCGAATATAGTCCAGTAACTCAGAAAATATGCCACCGCTTAATTCAAGTAATGCGGAGTACTGAGATTGACCTCCGGGTCTACGATAATATACAACCAATTGCTGAGCTACGGCTCTAGCTATTTGTTCGCCAAGATCTTCATCGATTAGTGCTAGCGTTAAATCAATGCCCGCGCTAATGCCTGCAGATGTCCAAACATTACCATCCTTAATAAAGATTTTGTCTGGATTCATAAATGTATCTGGAAACTTGGCAATAAAATCAGCTCCATTTTTCCAGTGGGTAGTGGCTTTTTTATTCTTTAAAATTCCCGCAGTTGCAAGTAAGTACGCGCCAGTACAAACGCTTGCGATTCTTCTACATTTCATGTGCCCCTTCTGAATGAACTTAATAATTTGAGGGTCATTAACTTGAACAAAAACCCCATTTCCACCGGCAATAATTAATGTATCCGTTGAGCTTCTGTTGCTTAGCTTGAGGGTATCGAGCGCTACACCCGAAGAGCTTTTTACTAGGCCACCATTTTTACTGACTAATTTAATTGAGTAGCTTTTTGAATTTAGTCTATTTGCCATTTCAAGAGCTGCTATGGGCCCAGAAATGTCTAGTAACTGAAAGTCTGGAAATATAAAAAATTCAATTAATTTAGACATGGCAGAAAAAGTAATAAAGTTGTCATTTACGCCATAAGTGTAGCAGGGCAGTATCTCTGGACGAATTGAGGTAACCAAGGAGACTGACCATGTATTTGCATGACTTAGCCTTATCGAGCAATCAAAATCATCCGGCAGGCATAGCTGCTGGCCTAAGTGGTGAAATAATCTCGCAATCAGAAATTGAAAGTGGCTTTATATGGCCAGCATTAGATCCTAGATCGGAATGGCAGCCAACACGAATAATAGAAAGTGGTGATTACTCAAAAGCTAAATTGCTCAGTCAATCACCACATTTCAGCCTTGATGCCTTCCTGGAAAAAACTAAAGAATTAGATGTGGCATCAAAAATTATTGAGTTAATAAACCACAATGCTTTTCAATTTAATTCCAGAAAAAGATTTAGAGAGTGCGTGGAGTGGAGAAAAAGAATTGAGGAATGCTGTAAGCATGGAAAACCTATAGACATTCTTATTTTGGCTTTTTGCGTTATTAGCAATCCAACCAAACGCATTCAGCCAACCGATGTGACCCTTGCTGAAGACGTGTCTTTATTGCACCTTCACAATATTACCAGTCATATAAGCTCTTTTTATCCACCTGGGGCAACGTTCCAGGTCATTAGTGATAGTACTTTCTATGCACTACCCTTTGGTAATACCTCTGTAGAGGCCCATAATTACTTGCTAAAACTTAGAAACCGTACATTCCATCTTGGTATTGAGAATTCAGTAAAGATTTTAGATATTACCGACTATCTTTCTAATCACAATTTGTATTTTCAGGATAGATTCGAATTTTGGAGGCAACATTTTCTTGCCTCTCCCGTCTCGAACGATTTATCGCAAGAGGAGTACAAGGGTTGGTTATCGAGTATGAAGTGCAGCCTTAATTCTAGAAGAATGGGCTTCAGTTATAAAGAGTTAATGGGATTATTTGGTGTTCACTCAAATCAACCTTTGGCACATTTAGATGATTTGGCAAAGGTTTCACTTGCTGAATATAGGGCGCTTAAATCAGCTGCTGCAGATACAAATTGGGAGAATATTTACTTCCCGAACGCAATCCGAGCCACTATTCATACTAAAAAGATTCCTGTTTTGGGGCTGCGTTTATATCCAAAATATAAGTTAAGTTCACGCTTGCTTCCCTATCACGGAATTGCATTGGTGACCGAAAGTGTGAAAGATGGGGGTGAGCGAATGGAGATTGTTCATGAAATAAGTGTAGCGGGTAATCCACGCTATACAAAAGTCGTTGATACTGATGGGGTCATTCAGTACTATGAAATTACTAGGCCTTTGCAATGAATTTAAATATTGCACTGCTGGCGTTATCGCAAGCATCGATGATGACAGTAATTAGCTTAGTTTTGTCCTCTTCGGCACTAATTGGCTTGCAGCTTTCTTCGCCTGATTTAGCAACACTTCCTCTAGCGGTTCAATATTTAGCAACTATGATTTTGCTCTATCCGATTGCTAGGTTAATGGAGCGGTACGGTAGAAAATTAATCTTTCTAATAGGGGCATTGTTCGGGGCTATTGGCCTATCTATAGCAGCAATTGGAATTAATTTTGGTAGTTTCATGTTGTTTGCTTTAGCTGGATTTCTTATTGGAATCTTTAATGCAGTTGGACAGTATTACCGGTTTGCAGCTGCAGAAGCCGTTCCAGGAAACTCAAAGAGTATTGCGATATCTCTTACTCTTACTGGTGGAATACTTGCCGCCATTGCCGGACCAATATTGGCAAGATATACGAAAAATATATTACAACCTACTTTTTTAGCAAGTTTTATTAGTTTGATTGTCGTTGCATTACTTGGCGCTTTTTTTGCAAGCAGGATGACTCTAGCAAGAGTCTCAAAAGAAGATGATGCTGGCTCGAAAAGATCGCTATATGAGCTAGGTAGAAACCCTAGGTTCCTTCTTGCTGTTTCTGGTGGTGTTATAGGCTATTCAATTATGAATTTATTAATGTGCGCAACACCTCTAGCAATGCTTTGTGCGCATTTAGATTTTTCGCAAACTGCGACCGTCATTCAGTGGCACATTGTTGCAATGTTTGCACCATCACTATTTACGGGGATATTGATAAGAAAAATTGGAGTCTATGTTGTCATGCTTTTAGGGTGCATGGCTATATTATTGGGAGTTGTTGTTGCCATTAATGGTGATGAGCTGGTTTATTTTGAATTGGCCTTAATATTTTTAGGTGTAGGTTGGAATTTCTTGTATATAGGTTCAACTACATTACTGACTGAGACATATCGCCCAATTGAGAAATCACTAGTTCAATCGTTTAACGATACCTTAGTATTCTTAAGTGTGACGATTGCTACTTTTTTTTCGGCAAGACTGGTAAATAATTTTGGTTGGGAAGCTATCAATATTTACGTAAGCATTCCAATTATTTTATTGGCCTTGGGAATTATTTTTATCATGCGCTCGAATAGGATTGGCTTGAGCTTGGATTAAGAATCGCTATGCATAGCAATATTAAATCTGTAACCTTTGATCTAGATGGAACTTTGGTCGATACCGCCCAAGATCTGTATTTAACAGCCAATGAAATGTTGATGGAGTTGAGCCTTCCTTTGCTACCATTTTCACTCATTGAAAAATTTATTGGAAAAGGCGCTGATAACTTTATTGCCCGATGCATACTTGCTGCTGCTCAATCGGAGCAAAAAGTAGACGAGCTTTTTGATAGGGGGTCAAAGCTATATGTTGACATTTACTCTAGATTGAATGGGTCTACAGCAGTAGTCTACCCAGGGGTGCTTGAGGTCTTGCAGGCATTGACTCGGGATGGATATAAGCTAGCAGTCGTTACTAATAAGCCCACCCAATTCTGCCATCCATTGTTAGAAAATCTTGGGCTTATAAATTACTTTGATGCTGTGGTTTCCGGGGGTAGTACAGCGGCTTTAAAGCCTAGCCCCATACCCATACTTTTTGCCTGTCGTAAGATTAAATCAAAGGCAAGTATGAATACTCATATCGGTGATTCGATAAGTGATATTGACGCTGCGCGTGCGGCTGGATCAAGGGCAATAGGAGTTTCTTATGGCTATTCATCTGATCACCCATTATCCACCATAAATTGCGACCTTCTAATAAGCTCATTTGATCAGATTTATTCAGCAATTACCCAATATTCTTTCAATGGAAATTAATATGAACAATCAAAACCAATTTTTATATATGCCTATTTTGAAATGGAAGCAGGGTGAGCAGGGGGCCCTAATTAAAGTAGATGATCACGATCGGAAACATCTGGTCCCACTTATAGAATTGCAGCCTATGGTAATTCGAGGTTCCTCCACACGAGCTGAAGTCATTAAGGCAGATGCAACTAAGCTGTTAAAAATTCTTACGCAGATGAAAGGTCAAGCCTATCCCGTTGCAATTGATGCAAGCTCATATATCCAAGATCCCTCAAAGCAGGTACAAACAGTAAGCAATGTATGTACGCCCCTTTATCAAAATGGATTTCAGGTTATTCCAGTAATCTATCCATCGATGTTGCCTTTAATTTCAGGTAAATCAGACCCATTAAGCAAATTTAATGACATTATTTTGCGAATCAAAACTCCAATGTATCTTCATTCGCAAGTCAATGAAATCATCTCTAATGCCTATAGATTGCTACACCGAAAATCATTTAAGCTTCATGTTCTTATTGATCTTGGTAGTGTTGTAGATGCGGATCCTTCCAGCCTTTCTATTAATGCATTTCCATATATTGATGAAGCTATTGCTACAAATAAGGCATCCACAATTACCTTGGCTGGCGGATCGTTTCCATTTAATTTGACTGGCATTCCAAAAGGTGCAACTTTATTGCCTCGCATAGAGTGGCTTACATGGCTAAAGACAATAAAGAAGTTTAGGGATCATCATGTGTATTTCGGAGACTATAGTGTTACTAACCCAGAAATATTAGGAGATATTGACCCAACAAAAATCAATCCTTCTGCCGCTATTAGATACGCGCTAAATGATGATTGGATGCTATTAAAGGCTGGGGGCACTAGAACATCGGGCTTTAACCAGTACAACCAGTTATGCCAATTATTGATATCGGATCCAGACTACTCTGGGCAGGGATTTAGTTTTGGCGATGATCGATACTACTATCATGCGCAGGCTGGGAGCCCTACTGGTAATTTATCGACGTGGCGACGTGATGCAACAAGTCACCACCTGGCTTTAACAGTTCGGAATTGCGCCACATTGTTCGGGATCTAAGCGTGCTGGTGACCCACTCCCTGACATCTTCCTTGCTAACCGATTGCGCGATTAATTCATAAAGCTTTAATTTATTTAGTCTTAAGGGGGCGCCTTTCTGGCCCTCTTGTTTAAGCAAGTTTATCGCCTCTTCTTTCCAAAGCAAGGAGGCTATGCTTTGGGAGCTTTGCTGGGCATTTAATTTTGTGAGTCTTACCTGTTTGAGGTTAACAAAGCCCATTTCATCTCTTGAGGCCTCTATTAGTCCCCACCAAGACGGAAGTATCTTTAGAGCAATATCGATAAATGTCTTGCCCGCTACCAAGGTGATCTCATCAAAGACTCTGTTGTAACTATGTATCTGATTTGAGAGTCGATCAAGGGTGTCAAAGTCACTCTTAATTTCGAATCCAAGTAGTTTGTCTGAGATGAGGGCGATATCAACACGTGCGCCGCCACTCTCCAGGGTTAATTCTTCAATTAACAGTGAATCCTCTGCTTTTGTGTCACCAAGCAGATCTAGCAGCGCTTTTCGAATTTCAGTTTCGGCAATTGGTTTCATTTGTTTAGCTATTTTACTTTTTTAATTATGCCTTATAATGCCAAATATGTCAAGAACAAAAATAGTGATAAGCCCCGATATTTTGCGAATATCAAGCGAGATTTTAAAATTTTTAAAATCTAAATTAATGTCACAAACTCAATTGGCAAAAGAGTCTGGTGTAAAACAATATCAACTAAATAGAATTCTTAAAGGTAGAACAAAGAGTATTACAGAGGACGTTCAAAAATTATGCATTTATGCCAAAATACCATTAAATTATGCCAAGAATACTGAAGTAGATAGAGATAATCTATATCGAACAATTGACAAAGTTTGGGATGGCGAAGAAAGCTCAGCCAAAGTATTGGGCATCTTGGTTGAGGCTATTGGCCCAATCGTGCGCCAAATACAAGCTGTAAACTTAGCAAATACTCAAGGGGATCAAAAACATACTTACGATTAAGCAGCTTTATTCAACTCTAAAAGAGCTTGGACTCAATAAAGCACAGATCTCATCATTGCTACCGAGTTGGTGGGATGATCAAATAGCAAGCTCACCTGATGGAATGTGGGAATTGGTGCTCGGAATAGCGAAATCCTTGAGCTTGGATGCTATTGCTCTATCTAAAGGGGAGCTATTTCCCAAGGGTGCGGTTGCCAATATATCTTATAAACGCAATGCGCTTGTTAATCCACAAGATTTTCAGGCAAGCACTTTAATTGCATCTTCAATTTCTAACGCAATCATTTCTAGCATTAAGGTACCTTATCAAGCGTTACCAAAAAACGTTTGGGAGTTAAGTGAAGAAATTCGAGCTATTGGTAAAGGTTCGATAGATTTTGATGCTCTTCTAAATTATTGCTGGAGGAAGGGTGTACCAGTAATTGCATTGTCCAATCTACCATTTGGCCTTAAGAAAATGGATGGAGCGGCATTGAAGGTTGGAGATAGGCCTGTCATCATTTTGGCGAAAAAAAATAATTCGAAGTCGTGGCTTAGCTTCATTCTTGCGCATGAATTAGGACATATTGCACTAGGTCATTTAGAAAATAATTCTTCTATTGTGGACATAGCTCTGCAACAGGAAAGCACTTTTGATTCTGATAATACTGGTGACAGCATGGAGTTAGAGGCTGATAAGTTTGCGTTAAATATTTTGGGTGGCCCATTGGCGCAGGAAACGCAAGAGCGCTGGGGGGATTTTGATTCCGCAATCACTTTGGCTACGAATGCTAGAGCAGCGGCAAATTTGCTGGGCTGTTCTGCTGGGCATTTGATTCTGAGATATGCCTTTCGAACAAAGCGTTGGCCTGAAGCGGCAAGCGCCTTAAAATTCTTAAGAGAAGATTTTGATGCCCAAAAAGAAATCGTTAAATCTATGGCATCTGGAATTACATTTGATGATTTATCAAATGATGTACAGGACTTGATTTTCAGAATCACGGGATATTCTCCCCTAGAGTCTTAGGTATTCAAGCCATCATGCATATTTTCTTTGATGTTGATGCGCTATGTAAATGTGCTCACTGGGATGTATTGGATTCTTTACCAGAATTATTGGGGTTTGAATGGGCGGAGGCCGCAACTCTATCTAGTCTTAAATATCGGGCACTAAAGGCTCAAAGTGCGCCGGATGGGAAAATATTTAAGACAGTTGAAGCGGCCAAATTGGCTAGCTCTGTGATTGATAAGATGAATTTAGATTTCAATTCTGAAATGGATATTTTTCAGGAGTTATCTGATGTAGTTGGAATTGACGCAGGCGAAGCAATTATATTTTCTACTGTTGCGCAGCACTCAGAAGCATGTGTTCTAACCGGTGATAAAAGAGCCCTACGGGCTTTGTCAAAAATTCCTAAAACATCAAATATTGAGCTCCTTAAAAATAGGTTTATTTGCGTAGAGATATTGCTACTTAAGTTAATTGATAAATATGGGGTTACTTGGGTGAGAGAGCATTTCTGCCCAGCCAGGGAAATTGATAAAACTATTATGGTTATTTTGGGTAGTCAATGCGATGCAAATGAGGAAAGCATTAGAGAAGCTCTCGGATCTTATCTGAGAGAGCTCTACGACGAGTGTGGATATTTCTTGAGGCCTTCTTAATTGTAGGTCTTATGAGATATTGCGGTTCTTAAAAAGAAATTCCTAAACTGGGGCAATTTGAGAGATGATTGTTGAGCGTTTTTAGGGGTTATGACTTTCTTAGTTCGAATGGGGTATTAGCTTATAGTCAAACTATGAAGACAAAAATCCAAAAATTTATAGCGCAGGGAATGACGATTAACCTGCATGATGAGCTCTTGTTAATAAGAAAAAAGTCAATTTGCCAATCTAAAAATTTAGATCTTCTATGGCGCAGTCTATGTAGCGTTACCGCCACTTCAGGTTCCTCTTTAAATGCAGAGTCATTTATGAGTCGATATGACAAAGCGCTTAGATTTGATTTATTACCAAAAACAAGGAAGGCGAGAGAAAAAGCCATCTTAAAAGAATTGTATGAAGCTGGGGTTCCACGCATGCGGGCGCAAAAAGCCCATTATCTTTCTGAAAATTACGTAAAAGTAAAATCGCTTGGAGGTCCAAAGAAGGCTACGAAAATTATGTTGAGTCTAAAGGGGAAATCAGAAAAGCAACTTTGGATTAGGCAATTCAATGGTGTTGGTGAAAAATATTCCAACGATATATGGATGAATATTTGCGACCCTGATTTTGTGAATGCTATCGCCTTGGATTCAAGAGTAAAAAATTTTGCAAAGAAACTCGGCTTTGATATTAAATCTAGAGCCCTTGAGGAAAATCTCATTCGTTTTGCAAAAGAATGTGGCCTTACGGGATGGGAGTTAGATCGCCTAATATATAACTTTGGTGGCTTGATACTCTCTTTGGCTAAATTTAGAAATTCCCAGCCCTGACCAAATTCAAATAACGTAATTTTCAAGATATGAGATAAAAGTTCTAAAAAAGGGGCGGGCGGCATAAATCTTTCCTAAACCTGAATCGCGAATTTCTCAGAAAATTAAGCGTAAATTTTGTGAAATTTAGACAAGTTTATTTTCGAAATTACCGTTTATTTTTTGATGAATAAACTCTTTTTCCAGCATAGAAACCTATCGCTTTTACTCATATGTGAGTAATTCTGGAAATTTATTAATTTTTTCAATGAGTTGTAGCGCTATAAGTTTTCAAGATAAATGACGAAAGTTTCAAGATTGGTGAATATCGTCAATTCCTTAAAGAATTTATGGCGATTTGCCCCTTGAAATCGCGGAATTTAGACCTATATAATCAGCACTCTCTCTATGTGAGTGCTAATACAGGATAT
>Ga0316228_1001632_pt1 | contig 22291 bp, 22 predicted proteins | sample TBH18021metaG_FD_206005 | JGI IMG/M metagenome (GOLD analysis project Ga0316228, IMG submission 206005) | Freshwater microbial communities from Trout Bog Lake, Wisconsin, USA - TBH18021 | ecosystem: Environmental > Aquatic > Freshwater > Lake > Hypolimnion/Profundal zone | place: USA: Wisconsin... | reverse complement strand
CGGTGGCGAAACTGGGCGAGCTGCTGGGCCGCTAGGCCGGCGGTCGGGGCGTTGCCCCGAACCCCAGCAGGGCTTCGCCCTGCACCCACCAAGGGCCAGAGGCCCTTGGAACCCACTACTTTCGGCTGCGTAGCAGCCCATAATCGAATGCGGATACCATTTGATGGCTGCTGATGCAGCCAAGAAAGTAGTGGGATCAAAGGGCCTCCCGGCCCTTTGCGAGTCGAGGGCAGAGCCCTCGCCTATCCCTTCATGCCGCTGGTGGCGATGCCCTGCATGATGTGGCGGCGCAGCACGGCGAAGACGATCAGCATCGGCACGATGCTGAACACCGCGCCGGCGGCGATCGGTCCGTACTCGGTGAAGAAGGCCCGTTGATATTCGGCAAGTCCCAGTTCGGTCGTGTACATATCGCCCGACGAGACCACCACCAGCGGCCAGATGAAATTCGCCCAGGCCTGCGTGAAGGCGAACACGCCGATGGCCATCAGCCCCGACTTGCTGAGGTAGAGGATGATGCGGAGGTAGATCCACCACTCGCTCGCCCCGTCGATCCGCGCCGCCTCGAGCAGGTCGTCGGGGATGGACATGATGACCTGGCGCATGAAGAACACGCCGAAGGTCATGATCATCAGCGGGAAGATCAGTGCCTCGAAGGTGTTCAGCATGTGTACTTTGAACACCATGATGTAGAGCGGCACCATGTAGGCTTCCAGCGGAATGATCGCGCTGGCCAGGATCAGCATGAACAGCAGGCCGCGCAGCGGAAAGCGGTATTTGGCGAAGATGAATCCAGCCAGGCTCGAGGTCAGCATTATCGACAGCGTCGAGCCCACGGCAATCAGCAGCGAGTTGAAGACGTAGCGCAGGAACGGAGTTTCCCGCAGCAGCTGCTGGAAATTCTCCATCGTGGGGGCGTGCGGCAGGAAGGTCGGCGGCCACAGGTTGATCTCGGCCGCCGTCTTGAAGGCGGTGGCGAGGATCCAGACGCACGGCAGCATGGTGAACAGGGCCAGCACCGAGCAGGCCACCCAGGCCGAGAAGCGGATCGAAGGTTCCTTGAACATCGCGGCTCACTTCTCCCGGAAGGCCAGGAACTGTACGGCGAGCAGCGACATCACGAACAGCAGCACCACCACGCATTGCGCGCCGGCGTAGCCCATGTGGTAGAACACGAAGGCGTTCTGATAGATTTCGCCGACGACAACCTTGAAGTCATAGGCGGGTGCGCCCTGCGAGGAGGCGGTCAGCACATACACCGGGGCGAACACGTTGAAGCAGATGATCGTGCAGGTGACGACGGTGAACAGGATGATCGGGCGCAGCAGCGGCAGCACGATATGGATCAGTTTCTGCCAGGCCGAGGCGCCATCGAGGTCGGCGGCCTCGAGCAGTTCCTCGGGAATGCCGCGCAGCCCCACGCCATAGATCACGATGTAATAGCCGACGAGTTTCCAGACGGAAACGGCGACGATCGCGTACAGGATGAGGTGTGGCTGTTGCAGCCAGCCGAGTTTCGGAATGCCGAGGCTCGACAGCACGTAGTTCAGTGCGCCATAGGCCGGGTCGTAGATCCACTTCCAGATAACCGCCGCCGGCACCCACGGGATGACCACGGGAACGTAGAACAGCAGCTCGAAGGTCGGCGCCGTATGCTCGATGCTGCGCAGCAGGATGGCGACGGCGAGCGCCAGCAGCAGCGTGATGACGACGGACAGCGCCGAGAAGGCGATGGTGTTCAACAGTGCGGTGCGGAACGGGTCGTCGTCGAACAGGCGGATGTAGTTGTTGAACCAGACGAACGGGTTGCGCCGCTGGGTGATGTTATAGTTGTAGAACGACAGCCGGATCGTCTCGAGGATCGGGTAGATCCGGATGAGCACGAACAGCGCCAGGATCGGCCCAAGCGCGCTGATCACGAAGACGATGTGATTGCGCTGCATCCGCCCCCACGCGCGACGCCAGCGCGCGAGGGGGGCGAGGGGCGGCGCAGCCAGTGGCTGCGTCGCTCCGCTCATGACAGAACTCCGATCGGAAAGCGCATCACGGAGCGTAGATGTCGGCTTGCTTCAGAATGCCGACGGCAACGTCCTGCGCCTTGAGGAGCGCCTTGCGCGCACCGTCGGGGTTATTCAGCAGCGAGGCGTCGCGGAAGGCCGCCAGGATCACGTCGCCGGTCCGGCTGGTCGCTTCCACATAGGCGACATCGGGCGCCTCGATCCAGGGGGTGTAGCCCGGAATCGGCTCGAGGAAGGCCTTGTACTCGGGGTTCTTGCTGAGGAAGGCAGAGAAGTCGCGATCCATGCGCAGCGGCACCCAGCCGCTCTCCTGCAGCACGTTGTCGAGGTATTTCTGCTCCTGCAGCAGGCGGATCAGATCCCAGGCCGGCTTCTTCAGCTTGGAATCCTTGTTCACCGACAGGATTTCGATGAAGTTGAAGTTGCCCCAGGCCTTGCCGCGCGGCACCGGTGCCGTGCCGAAGCGGATATCCGGGCCGTTCTTGCGGATGAAGGCAACCACCCAGTCCTCGCGCATCAGCATCGAGGCCGCCCCGTTGGCGAAGCCCTGGGCGTCATGCTTGAGCGCCCAATCGTCGACCTTCTTGGGGCCGTGCAGGTGCGAGACGTAGTCGAGCAGCAGCTGCGCCCCGGCGTCGAGGTTGTCCTTCAGCGTCACCCGTACGGTTCCGGGCTTGGGGCCGGGTTCCAGAATCTGCACGCCGGTCATTTCGTAGTACATGTCGCAGAATTTCTGTAGCCCGCCGGAGCCTTCGGTAAGGCGCAGGGTGATGCCGGCCCGGGTGAGGGTGCCGTCCGGGGCCTTCTTCGTCAGCTTCTCGGCGTATTCCCACATCTCCTGCATGGTTGTGGGCGGGCCGGCCAGGCCGGCTTCCTTGAAATGATCAAGGTTGTAGAACAGCGCGCGGCTACCCTTCCACCAGGGCATGCCCCACGGCTTGCCGTCGCGCGAGGCGATCTTGGCGAACACCGGGTCGACGATTTTCGGATTGCTGACGACCGCCGCCAGGTCGGCGGGCATGGCATCGAGCGATTCGTTCTCGTAGTAGTGCGGAAAAATGTAATCGTGCAGCGTGAGAATGTCGGGACCATTGCCGGTGGGCACCGCGACTGCCAGCTTGGCCTCGTATTCATGCAGATCGAAGGTCAGTATTTCGATCTGGATATTGGGATACATCTCCTTGAAGGCCGGTAGCGCCAGCTTGTAGGCCGGTGCGGTCTCGCCGTAGCCGAGCCAGATCGACAGCTTTCCGGAGACGGGATCAGGGGCCGCTGCCCTGGCGGACGCCAGGCCGGCCAACGCAAGTCCGGCACCGCCGGCAAGAACAGCGCGTCTTTTCATTGTTCGTTCCTCCATACAGTAACTTGGCGCGATTCAGTATCCTAGGGTACTAACCGCTGCCCCATGAACGCGCAAGCGACAAATCACGCGGCGCGCCGCACCGATCCGCCACGCCACACTGTCGCCGGCTCACTGGATTTTGGTGATCTTCGACCCTTCAAGGCCGAGGCCGGCCATCAGGCCCTTCTGGTTGAAAATGAAGGCGTAGACGTCCTGCGTCAGCGTCGTCGACGTCATCTTCCTCGCCAGGCCCTCGTCGACGACGACCACGCTGGGTCCGACGCCGATCTCGAAGCCTGCCGAACTGTCGAGGTATTTCAGCGCCGCCTCATTCATGAAGAACAGCGCGTAGCCGAACCATTGCACGCCGGCCTGCAAGCCGTACGAGGCGGCCGCCGAGTTGTAGTAGCCGACCGTCTTGCCGCCCTGCCGCAGTGCGCCCTCGCCATAAGAGCCGCCGAGCAGGAAGCCGGCCTTGATGATCTTGGGGAACACCAGGACGGCGGTCGCTTTCTCGTTCAGTTTCCGTGCCGCCGCGTTGCCGGCGAGCAGACGGCGCATCGCGGCCGTGGCGGCCCGGTCGAGTTCCGGATCAGTCTTCGGAGCGGCGGCAAAAGTCGACGCCACCGGCGCGGCGGCGGCCAACCCGGCAGCCAGCCCCGTCAACGCAAGTCTTACACCACTGGCAAGGACGGCGCGTCTTTCCATTTGTCGCTCCTCTATATAACAACTTCAACGTTGCTTAAAACCCTAGGAGCCGCCCCGGAGCCGCGCAAGCGGTAAAACGCGGCTTCACCGGCCCGATGCGGCGCGAGGACATGCTGGCCGGCGGCGGGTCGTGTATCGCTGGGCTGGATGGGGCGTGGGGGGTGCCGCCGGTGACGGAGCGGGAGCACTTGGTCGTGGCGATGCTGGACCGCCGCGAGCGAAAGCCTCTACGATCCCGAAGGCAGTGACGTACTGCGGAGCGTTCCCGCCTTGCCGGCGCGGAAAACCGCCGCTGAATGCAGGGCCGGCCGGCGGCTACGGCGTCATGATCGCCGGCCTCCCTGCCCAGGCCGCGGCTGCGGCCCGGGCGGGGCGCCGTTCAGTCTGGATGGAGCTGGCGTTTAGCGGGTCGCCGGCTTCGCAAAAGCGATGAGGCTGCGGCCCAGGGCCTCGATGAGTGCTTGGGCGATCTGCTGCTGGCCTTCGACGGCGAGGAACATTGCTTCGCTCATCGTGGAGAAACTCGTCATAGCTTTGTCCTTTCGGTTGCACCGGAATTCCGGCTGGTGATCCAAAGGACGCTTCCACCTGTTGTGCGATGCAACATAATAGGTAGCGCTACCATTGCAAGGGAAAAATGCCCCTGGGGTGGCATGAAATTTTTGCAACCGTCCGCGCGGGCCCGTGCGCGATCGCTTCTCTACCGTCCCACACTGCGAAGAATCTTAATCGCCGCGGTTGCCGCGCCGAAACCGTTATCGATATTCACCGCCAGCACCCCCGGCGCGCAGGAAGCCAGCGCCACCTCGAGCGCCACCCGTCCGCCGGCCGCGACCCCATAGCCCACTGAGCTGGCGACCGCGATGACGGGCGCCTCGACCAGCCCGGCCAGCACGCTGAACAGCGCGCCTTCCATGCCGGCGATGGCGATGATGACGCGGTGCCGGCGTAGCACGTCCAATTGCCCGGTCAGCCGCCACAGCCCGGTGACGCCCACGTCGGCGGTGATCGGCGCCGCGTAATGGTGAAACTCCAGGGTGCGTGCGGCTTCCCGCGCGACCGGTAGATCCGAGGTGCCGGCCGCGACGATGCCGATGCCCTCGATCTGTTCGCTGGCCGCTGCCGTGCCGAGAAACGCGGTGGCCGAAAGTGCATCGAAATCCAGCGCGGCGCGAAAATCCTCTGGCAGGGTCTCGAACGTTACCGCACGCAGCCGCGTGAACAGCATCCGCCGCCCCGCCGCCATCAGCTCCGCGCCGATGGCCGCGATCTGGGCGGCGCTCTTGTGTTCGCACAGCACGGCTTCGGCGATGCCGGTGCGCGCCGCACGGTCGTAGTCGAGGCGGAACTCCGTCAACGCAACGCCTGCACGAAAGCCGAGCCGCGCACATAATCCTTCACGCCCGCGAAAGTCATGCCGGCGTCGCGGCACATCGCGGCGACGTGCCGGGCGAGCGTATCCTTGGCCGCCGCGCCGGCCGGCCCGAGTTCCAGCACCACGCCGTCACGGGTGATGCGGCAGCGGATTGTCGTCGCCGGCGCCAGCAACGCGGCCGCCGCCTGTTCCACCGCATCGACAAAGCCGAGGTCGGCCGGGCGCACTTCGATCGCCGTCTGAATCCGGCTGGACAGGCAGGGCTGCGCCGGCAGCTCCGCCAAATCCTCCAGCGCCATCGCATGTGCCAGCGCGCGCACGGCGGATTTGGCAAATCCGGCCTCGATGAACGGATGCACCACGTCGCGTTCCTTGGCCGCGATCAGTCCGGGCCGGTAGTCGTCGAGATCGTCCAGGTTGGCGCCGGAAGCGATCGGCGCCGCGGTCAACTGGCGAATGCGGTCGTACAAATTGGATTTGCAGAAATAGCAGCGGTCCACCGGATTGGCGCGATACCGTGGATCGGCGAATTCCCCAGCGTCGGTCACGATCAAATCCCAGCCGAAGCGTGCCGCATGGTCGCGCACCCGCGCCGTCGCGCCCGCCGGAACGGCGGGCGAGGCGGCGTGCACCATCACCACCCGCGTTGCCGTCGCGGTGTGGGCGAAATGCGCCAGCGTCATGCTGTCCACGCCGCCGCTCACTGCCACCGCCAATGTCGCGTGGCGTTCGATGGCCTGGCGCAAGGCGGCCGAATCGCTCATTGCCCGTCCCCGTGTTCGGCGTCACGCTGGCGGCGGCGGCGTTCGGCCAGATCGGGGGCATCGCGCAAATCGTCGCTCTCCGCCTTCACCGTTACGTTACCATCCGGCCGGGTCGCGGCTTTCACGCGCACCCCGTCGCGGTTCCGTTCGGCGCGGGCCAGCACCGCGCGCTCCTCGAGGCGCCAGCGCAGGCCGAGGGTAGATGTTTGTTGCAGGCAGACGCGTTGCACCGCTTGCAGCGCCTCCTCGCGCGCCAGCACGCGGAACCAGGTGAGCGGCCGGCCCTTCTTGCCGAGCGCCGCGGCCATCGACACATCGAGCACGCCGGGGCACTGGCGGATGCGTTCGGCGGCGTCGGCGAGTTCCTCGCCGGTCATGTCGTCGATGTCGAAGCCCAGCACCGCCACCCGGTCGCGCGGGTTTTCGCCAGCGCCATCCTCGAAGATCAGCGCCCGCAGGATGTTCGGCAGGCCAGCCAGCTCGCGCGTTCCCGCGCCGGTGCCGCTCGCCGCCAGCACGCGCCCCGCCGCGGCCCGCGGGGTGGCGCCGACGTGGCGCAGGATAGCCGCGCCGGTCGGCGTCACGCGTTCGCCGCTCACGCCGTCGTCGCGCCAGGCGAAGCCGGTCAGTATGGCGGCGGTGGCTGGCGCCGGCACCGGCAACATGCCGTGCTGCGTGCGCACTAGCCCGCCGCCGCGCGGCAGCTCAGAGACCGACCATTCCGCCGCGCCGAGGGCGGCGACGATGCTGCCCGCGCCCACCACGTCGGCCAGCGAATCCCAATCGGCGATTTCGTGAAAATGCACGCGGTCCAGTGGAACGTTGTGAATCTGCGATTCCGCCTGCGCGAGAATCGTCAGGATCGCCCCGGCGTGCTGCGCGGTGCCCTCCGCCAGCCCCGCCGCGGCGATGCGCGCCATGATGTCGGCATATCCGGCCAGGGCGTGGTCGGCGTGGTGGTGGTGCGCCGGCAAATCCACCGTAAACCGCAGCGCCCGCACCGCGCCGCTCATGCCTTCCGCCAGCGCCGCCGTGCCGGCGGAGGCCGGCAGCACCGCGCGCACATCCGCCAGCGCACGCGCGCGCAATGCCGGCAGCGCGTCCAGCAGCGCAGCCACGAACATGTCGCCGGCCACGCCGCCGACCGCATCCAGATGGATCAGGCGCATTTCTAAGCCGCGGCGCAGACCGGCACGAGGTACGGTCCCTCCGGGATCACCGCGATGGTGGAATCGCCGTGCCGGGCGATGCTTTCGGCGATCGCCGCGTCGAGCGAGGGCACCATTTCCACCGCGGTCAGCCGCCGCTCCTCGGCATCCAGCCCGGTGGTGTAGAGCTGCACCCGCACCACCCGCATCGGCTTGAGCTGCATTTCGGTCTGCCACTCGTCCATGTCGGCGAGCGACTTCGCGGTGAGCGTGGCCAGGAACCGCTCCGGCCCGAGTTCCACCAGCCGGGCCTGGGCGTCGCGGAATTGCGGCGAGCCGAAGCCCTCCGAACATTCCGAGGCGATGATCAGCGTGCCGCCGGGCTCCATGATGTCCATCGGCGTCACCATGCCCTTGACCGTCTGGTAGTAGGTTTTGTCCAGCGGATAGCCGGCCGAGGAGGTGACGATGGTCTTGAACCGGCGGCCCACCTTCACCTGGGCCGCGTCGGCGATGAAGTCCACGCCGGCGAGGTGGCTGGCAATGATCTCGCCGAAGTTGACGAACACCAGGTCGCGTTCCTCGTCGACCACGGTGTTCAGCGCGTAGACATCGCCGATCCGGCGAACGATTTCCAGTTGCTCCTCGTGCAGCGGGTTGCCGACCAGGTTGCACTGCACGGCCAGCGGATCTTCCATGAAGCGGGCGGTATGGAAGGTGCGGATGGTGCGCCACCCCGCCACTCCCGGCGCCACCACCTTGCGCCCGCCCGACCAGCCCGCCATGAAATGCGGCTCGATCAGGCCTGTGGCAATGCGCAGCTCGGCCTCGACGAAGCGGCGGTCGATGGTAACCGGGGTGCCGCGCGTCGGCGTCGGACCCAGGTCGACGTGATCCGCGTCGTTGTCGGCATAATGGTTGGCCACGGATACGTTGGCCATCACCCAGGGGTCGCCGACCAGTTCCTCCAGCTCCTGGCCCAGATTGGCCCGGTGCAGCCCGGTCGCCACGAGAACAGAAATGCGCGCCAGCGGCACGCCGGAAGCCACCAGGGTTTCGATCATCGGCCGCAGGAACAGGCGGTTCGGCACGGGGCGGGTGATGTCGCAGATCAGGATGCAGGCGCTCTGCTTGCCGCGCGCCAGCTCGGCCAGCGGCGGCGCGCCCACCGGGGAAGCGAAGGCGGCGGCGATCGCGGCGGCGGGGTGGGCGAGCTTGGCCATGGCCGGCTTGCGGATGACCTGCGCCGAAGCCCCGGCAGGCAGCGAGATCGGCATCTGGCCACGGCCATAGGCGATCGTAAGCGATGGGGAAGCCGACATGCTGACCTCATTCATTCCCAAGAGAGCCCTCGTGCGCAGGTTACAAGCGGGGCGCCGATGGCAGCAAGCACATGGCTATGCGCGGGCCTGATGGGAAACAAGCGGAAAGGCCGGCGGTCAGGCCGGCCTTGCCGATATCTCGTCAGCTCTGGCTTGTCGTCAGGAAACCGCGGCCTAGGCGACCTGGTTGTTGCCAAGGTAATCGCCGCTGGTGGCGACCTGGTTGTTGCCAAGGTAGTCGCCGCTGGAAGCGGTCTGGATGTTGCCGAGGTAATCGCCGCTGGAAGCGGTCTGGTTGTTGCCGAGGTAGTCGCCGCTGGAGGCCAGGATCGGTTGGTCATAACCGCGCGCCGCGAAGGCCGGAGCGGTGATCGCGAGGCCGAGGGCGGCGACGGAAGCGAGCAGGATGTGACGCATTTTCATATTCCCTTGTCGTTCGGGCCAGAAGCCCGGTGAATTGAGGGCGGCAACGAGGGCCAGATCGTGGGAGGCCGTGTTGCCGTCGGGGGGGAACATGCTGCGTATGACGTGGCGACGGAACGCGCGGCCGGTCGCTATGGCTCATGCGTAAAAGTATGAAATCACGGTTGTATGAGCGCATTCCGTTAATGAAGAGAATGAAAGATTGGCCCGCGCTGTGATCTTGGGGCGGCGGTGCGGCTGGGCTCAGGCGACGCCGTAGGCCGAGATGATCGGGTCCAGCCGGAATTCCTCGACGATGAAATCGATCACCGCCCGCGTGCGCGGCGGCAGGTAGCGGCGGCTGGGGTAAACCACCGAGATCGGCCGCGGCGCCGGTTGCCAGGGCTTCAGTAGCGCCCGCAGCCGGCCGGCATGCAGCGGCTCACTCACCATCCAGGCCGGCACCAGCGCGATGCCGCTGCCCGAGAGCGCCGCCTCCAGCACCGCCTCGATGCCGTTGGAGCGCAGCCGGCCAGAGACGTGCACCGGCACTTCTCCATCCGGCCCGGCGAACAGCCATACCTCCGGATCGCCGCCGCGGGTGAACAGGATGCACTCGTGCCCGGCCAGGTCCTGCGGCTGCTGCGGCTCGCCGCGGCGCTCCAGGTACTCCGGCGCGGCGACCACCCGGGACGTGGTCGCGCCGACCCGGCGCGCCACCAGCGAGCCATCCTCGATCGCCCCCACCCGCACGGTCAGGTCCAGCCGCTCCTGCACCATGTCCACCACATCGTCGTTCAGCACCAGTTCCACCGAAAGGTCGGGGTAGCGCAGTAGCAGCCCCCCCAGCCGCGGTGCCAGGTAGAGGCGGCCGAACACCGCCGCGCTGCCCAACCGGACCAGGCCGGAGGGTGCCACCCGCTGCCGGCCGATCGCCGCCTCGGCCTGCTCCACCGCCTCCAGCACCAGGCGCGCATGCATCAGCAGGTCGCGGCCGTCCTCGGTCAGTGTCAGGCTGCGGGTGCTGCGCTGCACGAGGCGTGCGCGCATATGCTCCTCCAGGGCGGCGATCTGGCGGGAAATAGCGGGCTGTGTCGCCCCCACCTCGCGCGCCACCGCCGAGAAGCTGCCGGTTTCGGCGGTTCGGATGAAGGTGCGGAAGGCGGCCAGCAGGTCCATGGCGATCCCATAGCGCAGCGTATGAATATCATCACCATTTCCCCTGTTCCCGTCACGCCGGACATGAACGATGTTGCCTGGCAGTACTCCCCTTGCCTCCGAGTGAGGGCGCGAGAACGACGAGGAGACCAGCCGTGCGGAGTCTGGCGCATCAGCTCGACGACTATCTCGAAGGCCTGATGGAGCGGGCCGATCCCGAGATCATGGCGGCGATGCACGGCGCCAGCGAGCGCTGGCTGGCCGACAGGGTCACCGATGCCGCGCTGAAAATTGGCGAGGTGGCGCCGGACTTCACGCTGCCCGACCAGAGCGGCAACCCGGTTTCGCTGTCCGCCACGCTGCGGCGCGGGCCGGTGGTGCTGACTTTCTTCCGCGGCGGCTGGTGCCCGTTCTGCATGATCAGCCTGCGCGCGCTCGCCCGGGCCACCCCGGCGTTGCGCCGGCACGGCGCCGAGGTGCTGGCGATCTCGCCCCAGCCGCCCCGGCACTCCGCCGCGATGGTGGAAACCTCCGCCCTGCCCTTCCCCGTGCTGTCGGACCACGACAACCAGGTGGCGCGCCGCTACGGGCTGGTGGTGGCGATGCCGCTGGATCTGCAGGCCGCCTATCGCCGGCTCGGGCACGACCTGCCGGCCCTCAACGGCGTGCCGGGCTGGGAGCTGCCGATGCCGGCGGGCTACGTGATCGCCCCCGAGGATGGCCGCGTCGTGTTCGCCCATGTCGACCCGCGCCTTCACCGGCGCCTGGAACCCGCCGACGCGCTGGCGGCCGTGCAGCGCCTGGCGCAGGTGGCCGGGTGACTGGAGAATCCCATCATTCCGAAACTGGCCTGCCTAGGCCGCCCGGTTCTCGCTCCTGTCCCGCCCTGGCGGCAGCCCGAACATGCGGGCGTACTCGCGGGTGAATTGCGGCACGCTTTCATAGCCGACAGTGAGGGCGACCCAGCTTGCCGGGAGTTCCTCGCCCAGCATCCACCGCCTCGCCTCGATCAGCCGCAACTGCTTCTGGAACTGCATCGGCGACAACGAAGTCACGGCGCGAAAATGGTGGTGGAAGGTGGACGTGCTCATCCCGGCCACCGCGGCCAAGTGCTCGACCCGCAGCGGGTGGTCGAATTCACCCCGCAGTACGGCGACGGCCCGCGCGATCCGGTGCGCCACCCCACCCGGGCCGGCAAGGCCGCGGATTGCCGCCCCGTGCCGCCCTTGCAGAAGCCAGTAGTGCAACTCGCGCATGATCATCGGGCGCAGCACGGGGATGGCGTCGGGCCGCTCCAGGAGGCACACCAACCGTTGCGCGCAATCGACGACCGCCGTGTCCGTGTCGTCCACCAGTACCACCGCGGCGCTCCCACCCTCCTTGCCGCGCACCTGGCCTGCCAGGTCGAGCAAGGTGGCCATGTCTAGCTCAACGACCAGCGCAAGGTAGGGTTCGGCCCGGCTCGCCCGCGTAATGCGGCTGACGGCCGGCACATGGGTCGTGACGATCGCAGATTTCCCAGCGGTGAACTCGTGGGTGTCAGGCCCCACCATCACCTGCTTCGTCCCTTGCAGAACCAGGCAGACCAACGGCTTGTAGATCGACTTCACAAGCCCAGTCGGCGCGTAGGCCCGCATGACGCTGATCCCCTGGAGCGGCGTTGCAGCCACTCCGTCCCGATCGGCATGGGCGTCAGCATATTGTCGAACGAGGTGAGGGAGGTCCGCGATCATGCGCCGGCATGTAGTGAACCACGCCCATCGCACCAGCCCTTCCCGGAGGATCAGGCAAGCATTCCGGAGTTTCAGGCAAGCCTTCTGCCGTTTCCGCACCCAACTGAGGATAACCCGGCCCAAGGCAGGCCGAGGCATGAGGAGAGCAGCATGGACATGACAGGCAACACCATCCTTATCACCGGCGGCGGCTCGGGGATTGGTCGCGGCCTCGCCGAGGCGTTCCACGCTGGCGGCAACCGCGTCATCATCGCCGGGCGCCGCCCCGAGCCGCTCGCGGAGGTGGTTACCGCCAACCCCGGCATAACTTCCGTCGTGCTGGACGTGGCCGACCCAGGGGCGATCCAGGCGTTCGCTGCGCGCGTGGCGCAAGATCACCCGACGTTGAACGTGCTGGTCAACAATGCCGGCATCATGAAGGCCGAAGACGCGCTGGCCGAGCCGTTTGACCTTTCTGTGGCAGAGGCGACCGTCGCAACCAACTTGCTCGGCCCGATCCGCCTCACGGCGGCCCTGCTGCCGCACCTGCGCCGGCAGTCGGCGGCGGCGGTCGTGAACGTGACGTCGGGCCTGGCCTTCGTTCCGCGGGCCGACACGCCGACCTACAGCGCCACCAAGGCGGCGATGCATTCGTACAGCCAGTCGCTCCGTTTCCTATTGCGAAACACGACCGTGCAAGTGATCGAGTTGGCGCCGCCGCTGGTCGGGACCGACCTCACGCCGGGGCAGCGAGGCAATCCGCGGGCAATGCCACTCGAAGACTACATCAGGGAAAGCATGGCGCTGTTCGCCGTCAATGGCGCGGCACCCGAGATTCTGGTCGAGCGAGTGAAGATGCTGCGCAACGCAGAAGCCAGGGGGGATCACGACAAGGTATTCGCGATGATCAACGCTAGTTGACGGTGGACCACACGCGAGGGCTTCTATGTGGATCGCCGCGGAACTCCCAAGTTCCGCGGCGATCCGTGTCCGGCCAGCGATGAACCCGACGTCCCGGGCCCTTACATAGTTTTCCCGTTTCGTTGCGCCCATATCCCTCACCGTATTGCTATCACACGCGATAACCCTCCATTATCGCGTGTCTTGCCGTGCCGCCATAATTACGGCTATCCTCCGCCAACCCATTGGAATCGCCCGCGATGCCTCCCCTCCCCGCGTCCCCCGGCGTTGCCGCACTCGCCGCCGCCCGCGACTACGCCGCCGGCGCCTACGCCGAAGCCACCCGCCGCGCCTACCGCGCCGACTGGGCCGACTTCCTGAGCTTCTGCCGCGCCGCCGGCTTCTCCCCCCTGCCCGCCGCGCCGCAAACCGTCGCCGCCTACCTCGCCTCGATGGCCGCCAGCCACGCCGCCAGCACCATCGCCCGCCGCCTCGCCGCCATCGGCCAGGCCCACCGCCTCGCCGGCCACGATTGGCAACCCTCCCACCCCGCTATCCGCACCACCCGCCAAGGCATCGCCCGCCGCCACGGCAGCGCCGTGCGCCGCTCGGCCGCCCTGGCCACGGCGGAAATCCGCCAATTGCTCGCGGTCTGCCCGGACGATCTCGCCGGGTTGCGCGACCGCGCCCTGCTGCTCATCGGCTTCGCCGGCGCACTGCGCCGCGCCGAGCTCGTCGGCATCGACCGCGAACACCTGGTTTTCCTCAATTCCGGCCTGCGCCTGACCATCCCGCGCAGCAAAACCGACGCCGCCGGCGAAGGGGCGGAAATCGGCATCCCCCGCGGCGCCAGGCGCGAAACCTGCCCGGTACGCGCCCTGGAAGCCTGGCTCGCCGCCTCGGATTGTCCGTTCGGCCCGGTGTTCCGCAAGGTGGATCTGTGGGGCAACATCGAGCACCGCCGCCTGCACCCCGACGCGGTGCGCCAAATCCTGCTGCGCCGCGCTGCCCTGGCCGGCTTGCAGGTGCCAGCGGGCGAGCGCCTCTCGCCGCACGGCCTGCGCGCCGGCTTCGTCACCGAAGCCACCATGGCCGGCGCCCGCGACGAACAGATCATGGCGCACACCCGCCACGCCGACCTGAAAACCATGCGCGGCTACGTGCGGCGGGCGAAACTGCTGACCGACAGCCCGGCCGGGTTGCTCGGCCTGTAGCGATGGCGGCCCCCCTCCCCTCCCCCGGTCTGCCGCAGCCGGACTGGCTGCAAACCACCCTCTGCATCACCGGCCCGGCCGACACCCTCGCCGCCTTCCGCGCCGCCGCCGCCGGTGCCGGGGTGGTGCCCTGGGCGATGGATTACGATCGTCTGGAAGAGGATTGGTTCTACCTGCTGATGGCCCCACCGCCGTCCCGCCGCGCCATCAGCGCCGCCGGCGCGCGCATCCTGGCCCGGCGGTTGCGCGAAGCCGCCTGGGCGCGTCACGAGGAAGCCCTCAGCCGGGTCGCCACCTGCCGGGCCTGCCCGTTCGACCTGCACCGCCTGCTTCCGGTGCCCCCCGATATCCTCCGCCTCGGCGACGACCACCCGCGGGCCCTCGCCTGGCTGTGGCAATACTGGGGCACCACCTGGCCACTGCGCCGGGTGGAAACCCTGCCCGACACAGCGGCCTTCCGGGTGCGCTTCTGGAGCGCCGACTGGACCCCCTGGCCCGCCCTTACCCACCTCCGCAGCCACTGGCCACACCTGCACCTGGTGGCCAGGCCGGCGTATTGAGGCGAGGAAGTGAAGGCCAGGGCTCCGCCCTGGACCCCGCCAAGGGCCGAGAGGCCCTTGGAACCCGTAACTTAAGTAAAGGCTGGCGAGAGAGGGGGGTTAGGAGATGTTTCGGCATCCCCTCACCCCCCTCTCTCGCCAGCCTTACCTGGTCGCGGGGTCAAGGGGCCTCTCGGCCCCTTGCGGGTCCAGGGCGGAGCCCTGGCCTTGACTTCCTTGCTTCAGTGCCCGGCGGCTACAGGCCGCGGCGTTGCAACCATTCGTCGAGGGCTTCGACCAGCATGTCCTGGATGGTGCGTCGACGCATATGGCCGGGGCGCGGGGCGCCGGCTTCCATCAGGCGCAGGTAGCGTTCCTCGTCCAGTTTCACGGTGGTGGCGATGACCGCGCCGCGCACCGGTGCGGAAGCCGGGCGGGGTGCGGGTGCGGGCAGGGGGGGCGGCTCGGGTTCGATTGTATCGATCGGGCGGGCGCCCCCCTTGCGCGGGATGGGGAAGGCGCTGAGGTCGGGTGTCTTGTTCATGCTGCCTCCGCACGTGCGGCTTTACGTAAGCGCGTTTCTACGTAGACCCACAATTCCGCGATTTCCCGGGCCGGATTGCTGTTGGCGTCGAGTTCGCCGACCACGCGCCCGTCGATGCTGCTGGTCGGGAAGGCGACGGACTGGCCGATCATCGGCTTCGCCACGGTGCCGCTTTGCGACAGCGCTATCGCCGCCTGGCCGGTGATGCGGGCGTTGCGGGTGGCGCCGTTGATGACGAACACCATCGGCCGCCCCGCTTCCTCGACGATATCGATGGTGCGTCCCACGGCGTCGAGGTCATCGGGTGAGGGGCGGGTGGGGATCAGCACCAGGTCGGCGAGCTGCACCACCGCGCGGATCAGGCTGGTAACCTGCGGCGGGGTGTCGATGATGGCGAGGCGAAAGCCGCCGGCGCGGGCCTGTTCGACGCGCCGCGGCAGCTCGGCGAGGGTGGAGGAGAAAAACACCGGGGTATCGGCGCGGCGGCGGTTCCACCAGGCGGCCAGCCCGCCCTGCGGGTCGGCGTCGAGCAGCACGACGGGGCCGGCCCCGGCGCGCTCGGCCTCGACGGCGAGGTGGCGGCTGAGGGTAGTCTTGCCGGCACCGCCTTTCTGGGACGCCAGAACAAGGACATGCATGAATGGCTCTCCGCACTGCTGTCGGTGCGACCATACTCACCCACCCATGGCCTTGCAACTGGAAATACTCAGGCACTTCCGTCCGCACGTATATACGGCGTTACGTATATCCTGCTCCTTTCCGCCGCTCCAGGCCGGTGGAAAAGCCCGGGCAGGGCAGGGGGGCGCCCGGCGAGGGCACGCGCCAATCTTGTCGGAAAACTTTACAACCCCAACCCCCCGCCCCGCGGCGTCTTCCCCAGCGCCTTGATTCCGGACGTTTTTCCGAAGTGGCACGCGTTGTGCTTACATCCCATCCACGTGCTCTATTGCGTCGTTGAATAGGAAGCCTTGCGCCTTGACGTCTTTCAAAGTGGCTGCCATTCTCGCCATGCTCCTCGGTGGCGCCGGCTCGGCGAATGCGACCACTGTGACCGTGGTGGATCCCGCCGTTTTCGGCGGCTTCGAGAGCGGCGCCCTCAGCGACTGGGCGCCCAGCCCCGGCTTTTCCGCCGCGATACTGGCCATGCCCCAGGACGGCAAATACTACAACGCAACGCATGAGGGCGCTGTTACCACGACCAGCGGGAGCGCCTGGCAGTATATCGGCCTGCAAAGCCTCTCCGTGGTAGCCGGCACCACAATAACCGTCACCGCGCAAGTGTGGCCGAACTCCACTTCGGACAAATTCGGCATCAGCTACGGAACCCACGGCAGCGTCACCGTTACCACGACCCCCACGCAAAACTATACCTTCACGGCCGGAAACGTCGCCAAGGGCACCTATATTGCGACGATCTGGACCTTCACGGCACCGAGTTCCAATATCGACATCGACTTCGGCTTCTACAACGCCGAAATGACCACGCCCATGCTCATCGACGCCGTCTCGGTCTCCTACACCTTGGCCTCCGTGCCCGAACCGGCTTCCTTGGCGCTGCTCGGTGTCGCCCTGCTCGGCCTGGGCCTGGCCCGCCGCAAGTTCAGCTGAACCGGCCGCTCCTGTCGGAAATCTTTACGCCCGCCCCGGTGCCCGCGCCGGGGTGGTTGCGTGTACTCAGGCTTCCTCTTCCTCCCCCGCCGGCGCCCGCGATGGCGTCATGTCGTGCGCTTCCAGCAACCCGTACAGCGTCGGCCGGCTGATCCCCATCAGTTTCGCGGCCTGACTGAGGCGGTTGTTGCTGTGCGCCAACGCCCGTTGCAGAACCACCCGTTCCGCCCGCATCCGCGCCGCCCGCAGGTCGAAATCCAGCACCGCTCCCTCGGGGGCCGTCAGCTCCAGGTCGGGCGCATCCACCAGCTTGCCGTCCGCCATCACCACCGCCCGCTTCACCCGGTTCTCCAGTTCGCGCACATTGCCCGGCCAAGTCCACGCGTCGATCGCCGCCACTGCGGCCTCGGTGAACCCGCGCAATGAGCGGTTCAACTCCCGGTTGAGCCGGTTGAGGAAGTAGCGGGCCAGCAGCAGCGCGTCGCCCGGCCGTTCGCGCAGCGGCGGAATGCGCACGCTCACCGCGTTCAGCCGGTAGAACAGGTCGCTACGGAAGCTGCCGTGTTCCGCCCGCTCCTCGATCGCCACATTGGTCGCCGACACCACCCGCACATCGACCGCGATCGGTGCCCGCCCGCCGATCCGCTCGATGGTCTGTTCCTGCAGGAAGCGCAGCAGCTTCACCTGCAAGGCCAATGGCAGGTCGCCGATCTCGTCGAGGAACAGGGTGCCGTGATTAGCGCTCTCGATCTTGCCGATGCTCTGCTTCACCGCCCCGGTGAAGGCGCCGCGCTCGTAGCCGAACAGCTCGCTTTCCAGCAGCGTCTCGGGAATGGCGCCGCAGTTGATCGCCACGAACGGCTGGGCGGCGCGCGGGCTCAGCTCGTGCACCGCGCGCGCCAGCAGCTCCTTGCCGGTGCCGCTTTCGCCCAGCAGCAGCACCGTCACGTTGGTCGGCGCCACCCGCTCAATGGTGCGGTTCACCTTCTGCGTGGAATCGCTGCCGGTAACGATGCGGCGCAGCGGCGTCGGCACGTTGGCCTGTGCCAACTGCCGGTTCTCGTCCTCCAACTCATAGAGCCGCAACGCCCGGTCCACCACCGTGCGCAGCACCTCGATCTCGATCGGCTTCTCGCAGAAATCGTAGGCGCCGCTGGCCACCGCCCGCAGCGCATAACTGCGGTCGCCGTGGCTGGTGGCGACGATCGCCTTCAGCTCCGGCGCCAGCCGCGCGATCTGCTCCAGCGTGGCGAACCCCTCCGACACCCCATCCGGATCGGGCGGCAAGCCCAGATCCACGATGGCAAGCTTGGGCTGGTCGCGCTGCACCACCGCCAGTGCCTGCTTGCGATCATGGGCGAACAACGTCTCGTAGCCGGGAAACGCCCAGCGATACTGGTTGCACAACCCGACATCGTCCTCGACGATCAACAACTTCGGCTTGGTCACGGCATCCCCTCGCTTCGGCCGGCTCCATACGCTGCCAGGGTCAGGGTAGGAAGGCCAGGGCAGTGCCCTTGTCTTCCTACCCCGCCGGCAGTGTGGCCGCGTCCTCGGCCAGTGGCAGCAGCATGCGCATGGTAGTGCCTGCGCCAGGTTGGCTGAGCACGGTCAAATCGCCGCCCGCCTCGCGCAGCAGTTCGCGGGCCTGGAAGGCGCCGATGCCGCTGCCCTCCTGTTTGGAGGTGCGGAACGGGCGGAACAGTTCGTCGCGCACGAAGTCCGGTGTCATGCCGGGGCCGTGGTCGATGATATCCACCAGCAGCCGCCGCCGGTCGTGGCGCAGCACGATGCGGATGGCCTTCGCCGGGCCGGCGGCCTCCACCGCGTTGTCGAGCAGGTGGGTCAGCACCGCGTCGAAGGCGGCCGGGGCGATCGCCACCGTGGCGGACAGCGCATCGGTCTCTACCGCCACGTCGGCGCCGCGCAACTGGCGGCAGGTGGCGGCGATTATTTCCACCCGGCCGAGCGCCTCCACCCGGCCGGGTCCGCCCGTGCCTTCCACCGGTTCGGCCAGCCGGCGCAGCAGGGCGCTGATTTTGCGCACCGAGGCGCGTACCGTCTCCAGCACGTCGTGCTGGAATTCGGGGTTATCCATGTGGTGTTCGGCGTTGGCCAGCAGCAGCGAAAGCTGGCTGGAGACGTTCTTGATGTCGTGCGCGACAAAGGCGAAGCGCTTGCCGAAGTCGCGCAACTGGCGGGTTTCCATCAGCGCCTGCAGGGCGCGCTGCTCGGCCAGATAGGTGGCCACCTCGCGCGCCACCGTGCGCAACAGGGCGAACACCTCGGCGTCGAGCGCGAAGGGCGCGCGCGGCGGGCCCACCAGCACGAAACCGGCGGGCAGGCCGCCAGCCTGCGGCAACGGCACCGCCAGCCACAATTCGGGCAGGGCGTCGAACGGCGGGTGCATGCGGGTGGCGGGGTCGAGCACCGCGATTTCCTCGCCGGCGCCGAAGCCGCCGAACAGCGGGTGGTCCGGCGGAACAGACAGGGAGGCCGCCGGCATGTTCCACGATCCCGCCCACTGGAACGCCAGCGGCCCCGGGCCAAGTCCGGTTTCGCGCAGGAACAGCACACCGGCCGGGCTGTCCACCACCTGCGCCACGGTACGGATCACCCGCGCGTGCAGCGGTGCGCCGCCGCCGCCTTCCGCACCGGCCAGCGTGTCGATGCAGCGCAGCCATTCGCGGCGGTAGTCGTAGCGTTCGGCGAAAAACGGATCGACCAGGACAGCGCGGATATGCGAGCGGCCGACGCCCGAGGTCAGCAGCACCGCCACCGCGATGACGCCGGCGCAGATCAGCCCCACCTCGGCCACCGCCCCCCAGCGCGTGCCGAAGGCACGGAACACCTCGCCCACGCCGGCCAGCACCAGCAGCAGCGCGCCGCTGGCCACCAGGCTGGCACTGTGGAAGGCGGCGGTACGCGAGATCGCCAGGCTCGGCGCCTTCTGGGTGCGCACCGCGACCAGTGCCAGCAGCGGCGCCACCAGCACGTTGGCCAGTGCCCGCCCGTCGGCCAGCACCGACGAGACCTGGCGGAACAGCGCGGCGTCGGTGCACAGCAGAATATCGTACACCGCCAGCACGCCGAGGCCGATGCAGGCCAGGTTGACGTTCCAGCGCGCCTCCTCCGGCGCGTTGCGCAGCAGGTTCTCCAGCAGCAGCAATTCGCAGATGGCCAGCACCAGCCGCGTCGCCAACCCGACCGAGAGCAGCAATCCGCCACCGCCGATCTGGCCGAGTCCGGCCAGCATGGCGCCGCCCACCATCAGCGCGATCAGCACGCCCATGACGGTGAAGGCCCGGCCCGGCCCGGCGTGGCCCGGCACGAAGCGGTGGTAGAGGTGCAGGGTAACGACGTACCAGGCGCCCAGGCGCAGCAGGTCGAGCAGGCCGGCCGCGCCCTGCAGCGGGTTGGTCGCCGGCAGCGCGATAACGGCACCCGCCCACAACGCGGTCAGTACGCAGGCGGCGAGCAGGTGCAGGCGCGAGGGGTTGGCCCGGGTGCGCAACACCAGAAAGACCGCCAGAGCGGCATAGGCGGCAGTACAAATACCGTACAGGGTCGCGGTCATGGCAGGTCCACCGGCTGTTGGCGGCTCCAGCCGGGCTGTGGTGTCAGCGCCTGGCCCAACCGCCCGCGCGTCGACCTATCGCCACCCTTCCGGTCTGTCCAACATTTCCTAAAAATATTGAAAATTGCTCTGAAACAGTTAAAATCCCATCAGTCGCTCCTGCTGCGTCGGCGGGAAGCTGTGGCGCGGTTGTGCTGTGGCCGGACAGAAGCTCGAAGGATATGCGATGCCCGTCTCCCTCACCACGACAACCTGGACCGGCGGCTCGAGAACGGACTGGAACAACACCGCCTACTGGTCGGACGGCCTGCCCAACGCCAGCACGGTGGCGCACATCGCCGCGGGCCACGCGCTGAACTACGCGGGTTTCATCTCCTTCGCCGAGTTGGATGTTTCCGGCACCTTCAATGTCGGGAGTGCCAGCTACCTCACCCTCACGACCTCGGGCGGCGGCAGCGGCGCCCTGAATATCGCCGCGGGCGGCCAGATAAATTTTGTCACCACCGGCGGCACGCTCGAACTGCAAGGGGGCATCGTCGGCACCGCCTTGATCAGTTTAGGCGACGTTTCCATCTCCGATACCCTGTTCTGGAACACCAACACCACCATCAGCACCGCGTTGACGCTGGACAGCCTCTCGGACAACAGCGAAGTCAAAATTCTCAAGAGCGGCTGGGACAATACCTACAGCTACAGCGGCGGCGTGCTGAGCCTGGGCAATGCCGGCGCCATCACGCTGACCCATTCGATCTTCCACAACGACTACACCACCAGCGATTTCAACGTGGTGAGCAGCGGCGGCACGCTCGACATCACCCTCAACGCCAACCCCTGCTTCCTGCGCGGCACCCGTATCGCCACGCTGCGCGGCGAGGTGGCGGTGGAGGATCTGAGCATCGGCGATCTGGTGGTCACCGCCACCGCCGGCGCGCTGCCCATCAAGTGGATCGGCACCCGTGGTTTCATCACCAAATTGATCAACGAACACCACCGTGCCGCCCTGCTGCCCATCCGCATCGCCGCCGGTGCGCTCGGTGAGGCCAGCCCGGTGCGCCCTCTGCTCGTCTCGCCCGAGCACATGCTCTGCCTCGACGACGTGCTGATTCCGGCCGAGAAGCTGCTGAACGGCACCACCATCACGCGCGCCGACGGCTTGCCCGTGGTGCAGTATTTCCACATCGAGCTGCCCCGCCACGCGGTGATCTACGCCGAGGGTGCGCTGGCCGAGAGCTTCCTCGACACCGGCAACCGCAACATGTTCGCCAACGTGCTGAGCTACCTCGAGCTTGGCGGCGACCTCGACGCGCCGGCCCAACCGGCCTGCCTGCCGATCGTCACCGCCGGCGAAGCGCTCGCCACCGTGCGCGCCCTCCTGGCCGAACGCGCGGAGAAGCTCGGCCTGGCCACCACCGGGGAAGACGATTTGTACCTGTGGGTGGACGGCATCGCGGTCCGCCCCGAGCTGCGTGAGGACGACCGCGTGTGCTTCGCCGTGCCCCCTGACGCGCGGCAGGTCCGCATCGTCTCGCGCAGCGTGGTTCCCGCCGACATCGACCCGGCCAACGGCGACCGCCGCCGGCTCGGCATCTGCTTTTCCGCCATGACGCTGCGCGACGACAGCTTCACCCTCAACCTCGCCCCCGACTACGCCGGCTTCACCACCGGCTTCAACGACGCCGAGGAAGGCCGCCGCTGGACCCAGGGCGACGCCCCGCTCCCCGAAGACCTGACCGCCGCCATGCCGGACGGCTTCATCCTCGAGCTGAAAGTAATCGACAGCGGCCTGCATTACCCAACACCAACACAGGCTGAAGTGATCCCCTTCACCGCCCGACGGTCGGCCTGAGCGCGGGAAGCCGGCAAGGAAGCAAGGCCAGGGCGCTGCCCCTGGACCCTGCCAAGGGCCGAGAGGCCCTTGGAACCCATAACTTAAGTGAAGGTTGTTGAGAGAGGGGGGCGA
>Ga0316228_1001629_pt1 | contig 22333 bp, 21 predicted proteins | sample TBH18021metaG_FD_206005 | JGI IMG/M metagenome (GOLD analysis project Ga0316228, IMG submission 206005) | Freshwater microbial communities from Trout Bog Lake, Wisconsin, USA - TBH18021 | ecosystem: Environmental > Aquatic > Freshwater > Lake > Hypolimnion/Profundal zone | place: USA: Wisconsin... | reverse complement strand
GGTACATCAGGACGTTGCTGGGCACTTCCAGCAGGCAGTAGCTGAAGAACAGGATGCCGGCGCCCCAGCCGAACTGCGCGGCGGTGAGGCCGATCGCCTGGTTCATCTGCAAGGCGGCGAAGCCGACGCTGGTCCGGTCGAGGTAGTTGAAGAGGTAGGCGAGGCCCAGGATCGGCACGAGGCGCCGCGTGTTTTTGGCGACCGCGCTCTCAAGCAGGCGTGTGTGGGCATCCGGCTCGACGCCGGATGCCGTCGCGACAGCGACGCTCATCTGATCCTCCCTGTATATGCTTTGCTCTCGGACCTTTGGCCCAGATGCTTTACCGTCCACCCGAATGCCGGCTGAGCATGCGTGGGGCGTGTCCGATCTCTGTCAGGAGGTCTTCGCCCGGTCCAATCGCTAATGTTCAGCGAAATATAACCGGGAGGAATTGATGGACCTCAGGGACCTCGCGTTCTTCGAAGTCATCGCCGATACCGGACATCTCGGACGGGCGGCGGAGAGGCTCGGGCGCACCCAGCCGGCGTTGACGAAGTGCATCCAGCGCCTGGAAGCTTCGGTCGGTGCCGAGTTGTTCGCCCGCTCGGGGCGCGGCCTGGTCCTTACCCAGGTCGGCGACGTGCTGCTCAGTCGCGCCCGCTTGATGCGGACGGCCATGGACGAGGCACTCCGCGAAGTGAGCGAGTTCGCTGCCGGCACCGCCGGGCACGTCCGCATCGGCACCGGCGCCACCATGGCCGAGTACCTGCTTCCCCACGTCTGCCGCCAACTCATCGCCGCGGCGCCGGGCGTCACCGTGGACTTGCAGATCGGCATGAGCGGCGTGCTGCGCATGGCGCTTCGCGAGAGCCGCCTCGATCTCCTCATCGGGCCGGTCCTGCCGAGCGACGCCGACGAGTTCGCTCACGAGACCTTCGGCGCCGATGAGGTCGTCGTGGTGGCGGCCAAGGGCCACCCGCTCTGCGGCCGTGCCCTCCAAATCGAGGAACTCGGCGCGTGGAACTGGGTGCTACCCGCCCGGACGGTCGCGATGCGCCAGTGGCTCGACACGGTGTTCCAGGCACATGGATTGACCGGTCCCCGCGTCCAGATCGAGACCAACTCGATCACCATGCTGCCGAGGCTGATCGGTGAGACCGAACTTCTGAGCTTCACCTCGACCCGCAACTTGCTGCCTGAGCGCCTTGGCAACTGGGTCGTGCGCCTCGACGTCGATGCGGCGACCCTCAGGCGCCCCCTCGGCTGCATCCATCGGCGGGACAGCTACCTCTCGCCGGCGGCGTCGCGGGTGGTGACGTTGCTGCGCGATCAGGGCGCCGCCCTGCTGGCTGACGGCGTCCCTGGACCTGGCGGGAAGAGCCCTTCCGTTGTCCGTCAGGACTTGATGGCGACGGCGTAGATCCGCGCGGCGGTCCCCGAGAACAGGGCGGCGACCTCTTCCTCGCCCGCCTGCATCGTCAAGCGCTTGAACGCGTTCCAGACGGTCCCGTAGCCGTACGAGCCCTTGTCGGCCGGGAAGTTGCTCTCGAACATACACCGGGCCGGGCCGAATGCGTCGATGCAGGTCTCGATGTAGGGCCGCCACGTCCGCGCGAGGTCTTCGGACGACGGCGGCACAGCGCCGGCCTCAAAGCCGAACCCGTTGATCCGCATGCCGAGGCCCCCGAGCTTCACGACGACGTTCGGGCATTCGGCGAGTGTTCGGATCGCCTTGGCCCAGTTGGCGAAGACCTCGTCCCGTCGGCCGGCATAGGCACCGATGCCGAGCACGCCGCCGCAATGGTTGAGGATGATCGTGGTGGCCGGGAAGGCGCGGGCGAGATCGGTCAGCTCGTCGAGTTGCGGATGGAACAGCCACGCATCGTAGCTCAAATTGCGCGGCGCGAGGCAGGCAAAGCCCGCCCGAAAGGCCCCATCCGCCAGGAGGCCGGGCGGCCCGGCACTCAGGGGGTTCATCAGGCTCGCGTCGGCATCCCAGGTCGTGAGGTGGCGAACGCCCCGGAAGCGGTCGCCACCGGCGCGGATATGATCCTCAAGCACGTCAGCGACCGCTGCGCCGGCCCGAAGGTCGACATGGCCGATGATTCCGGCGCAAACCCTGGCCGGACCATAGAGCCCGCTTGCCGCCATCGCCGCGACGCCATTGGCGAACTCCGTCTCTCCCACGACCCGGAACGCCGCGGGGCCATCGGCGCGGTACATCGCCTGGGCCTGCATGTAGACCGTGGCCTGGACCGCGTGGCCGCTGTCCCGGATGTCGGCGAGGTACTCCTCGAACAGGTAGCGCCAGCCGGGCCGGTCCCACAGGTGGTGGTGGGCGTCGATGATCGGCAGTTCGGGACGCAGTGGCTCCTCTCGCCTCGATGCCAGCCAGTCCGGCCGGACGGGCAGGTAGTTGGGTCCGCTCACGGGGTCGGCTCCCCGGCGGCCGAACCCGGGAAGTCACGCGGCGCGGGCCCCGTGTAGGTGTAGGGGATGCCTCGCGGCATCGGACCCTTGATGCGGCCGCCCTGCTGCGTCTGCTCCCAGGCATGGGCCAGGATGCCGACCGACCGGGATAGGATGAACAGGCCGCGCCCGAGGGGCGGCGCGAAGCCGAGCTCGGCGTAGATCACGGCCGTCGCGCCGTCGATGTTCATCGGGATGCCGCGGCATTTGCGGCGTCCGAGGGAGGCTTCGACACCTCGCCCGATATCGGCGAAGCGGCCATTCACGACACCTTTCGTCCGAGCCTCGTCGACCAGCGCGAGCAGACGCGGCGCACGGGGATCGACCGGGTGGAAGCGGTGGCCGAAGCCAGCGATGATTTTGCCGCGGGCGGCGATGAAGGCATCGAGGCCCTCCTCTACCGCCGCGTCGAGGGTCTGCCCCTCGTCCATCCGCCGGGCGATCTCGGCGTAGAGCTCCATGCACTGCTCGCCCGCGCCCCCGTGGACGTCGTCGAGGACGTTGATGGCGGAGGCCATTGCGCCGTTGAGGGGCAGGCCGCAGGTCACCGACATTCGGCTGATGGCAATCGACGGCGCTTGAGGCCCGTGGTCGACGGCGGAGACCAGCGCCGCCTCAAGGAGCGCCCCTTCCTCCGGCGTCGGCATGCCGCCGCGGAGCATCAGCCAGATCATCTGAGGGAAGCTGACGGCACCGATCAGCTGCTCGATGGGGAAACCGGCGAACCGAATGACGCCGGGCTTCATGTCGATGATGGACGTCGACCACCATGCTTTGGCGGAGTCGAGAATCGCCGCTGGGTCTTTTTCGCTCATGGGTCACGTTCCTTGCATCGGGTCTGGAGGATGGATCAGCTGCTGGAGCTCTCGGCGCGGACCTTCAGCTCGGGCAGCTTGGCCGAGGGCGGCACCGTCGGACGGTTGGCGGCGGCGACCGTGCCGTGTTCCTTGAGGGCGGCGATCCGCTCGGGTCCGTAGCCGAGGTCCGCGAGCCACCGGTCGGTGTCCTGGCCGAGCTGCGGCGGAGGCGCCGGGGCCGGGTAATCCTCGTCGAGAAGGAAGCCGGGACGGGTGACACGCATCGGTTGGTCCCCCGTCACGGTGGCGTCGAGGGTCTCGACGAAGTGGCGGCCGGTGACTTGCTCCTCCGCGAGGATCTCCGGCACGGTGAGGACGCTGCCGGCGGGGACGCCGTTGGCGTTGAACAGTTCCTCCCACTCCTTGGCGGTCCGTGCCTGCAGGGCATCGTTAAGCTCGTCCGAGAGGGCGGCGCGGTTGACCTTGCGGGACTGGCGGTCGGCGAAGCGCGGGTCCGCCTTGAGGTCCGGCCGACCGACGAGGTCGCACAGGGTCTCGTACTGCTTCTGCTCGTTGGCGGCGATGTTGAGAGGGCCGCCGCCGGTCCGGAACGTGCCCGAGGGCGCCGCGGTGATGTTCTCGTTGCCCATCGGCTGGGGCTCGACGTTGCCATTGAGGTGGTTCGAGACGACCCAGCCCATGGCGGCGAGCGTCGCCTCCAGCAGCGAGACGTCGATTCGACGGCCGCGTCCCGTGGTGCGCTGCTCGACCAGCGCCGAGGAGATGGCGAATGCCGCCGTGATGCCGGCGATGGTGTCGGAGATCGGGAAGCCGGTCCGCAACGGCGCCGTAGCCGCGTCGCCCGTCACGCTCATGGCGCCGGACAGGCCTTGGACGATCTGGTCGTAGGCCGGCCGCCCGAGCCAGGGGCCGTCCTGCCCGAAGCCGGAGATGGCGCAGTAGACGAGGCGCGGGTTGCGTTGGGCGAGAACGTCGTAGCCGAGGCCGAGCCGCTCCATCACCTTCGGCCGGAAATTCTCCAGGACGACATCCGCTTGCTCGACGAGGCGCAGGAAGATCTCCTTGCCGTCGGCGGCCTTGAAGTCGATGGCGACCGACTGCTTGCCGGCGTTCACGGCTACGAAGGACAGGCCCATCAATTGTTCGGCCAACTTCGGATCAGCACCGAGCCGGCGGGCGAGGTCGCCGCCCTTGGGGTTTTCGATCTTGATGACCTCCGCGCCCATCCGCGCGAGGTGGTAGCCGCAGAAGGGGCCGGCGAGCACGTTGGAGAGATCGAGCACGCGGATGCCCTGCAAGGGGAGCGTCATCGCGAAATTCCTTCTTTAGATTCGGAGTTTAGTCGAGGCGGAATTCAGTAGAGGCCGAACCACTGCCAGTAGGTCGCCGCGCAGAGGGCGTAGACGAGGCAGGCCAGGGCGCAGATCGCGACGCCGACCTTCGGGAAGTCCCCAACGGAAAGGCGGCCGGTGCCGTAGACGATGATGCTGGGCAGCGTGTTGTAGAACATCAGCAGCGGGTAGCCGCCGATGATCATGCCTGCGGGCAGAGCGAGGGCGACGGGGCTGATGTTGGCCGTATCGGCCATCGCCAGCACGATGGGCAGGAGGGCGGTCGCCATCGCGGTGGTGCCGACGAAGATGACGTGCAGGTACTGCACGATCAGCATCACCACGACGATCACGACGAGGGCCGAGGCGCCCGCGAGACCGAGGCCGTGGAAGATGGCGTTGGCGAGCCAGCCGGCGGCGCCGGTCTTGAGCAGGATGTCGCCGAGTGAGATGCCACCGCCTGCAACGAGGAGGACCTGCCAGGACACGCCCTTGTTGGCGTCGGCCCAGGTCATCACGCCGACCTTCGGCAGGAAGAGCGGGACGACGCCGGCGAGGCACACGACGGTGGTGTCGAGCCCAGTCAACCCCTGCGTCGCCCATAGGACGGTGATCAGCCCGAAAACGAGGAGCGTGCGCCATTCCGGCGAGGACATGCGCCCGAGCTTCGCCAGGTTGATGCGGATCGTCCCATCGATCTCGGAGGTTTTGGCCACAACCTCGGGCGGGAAGACGCGCTGGATCAGGGCCCAAGTGGCGAAGGTCATCAGCAGGGCCGGCGGGAAGCCGTAAAGCAGCCACTCGGCGTAGGTGATGGTGTGGCCGCTCGCCTTGGCGACGAACTCGACGGTGACCGGATTGGGCACCGTGGCGGTGAGGATGCCGGCGCCGATGGTGGCGTTGGTCATCGTCAGGGTCAGGAGGAGGTTCACTGCGAAGGGCGACCGGCCCGTCGTCCCGTAGAGGGCCAGGATGCTCAGGCATTCCGGTAGGAGGATCGCCGTTCGGGCGGTGGACGATGGGACGAGGAAGGCAAGGACGATGTTCACGAGTGTCACGCCGAGCGTGACCCGGGTCGGCGCCGCGCCGATGCGAAGGAGGATGAGGTAGGTGATGCGTTCGGCCAGCCTCGTCTTCACCATCGCGGTGGCCAGCACGAAGGCCCCGACGATGAGGTAGGCGGAGGGCGCCGAGAAGCCTTCGAGCGCACCCTTGACCGTGGTGATCCCTGACAGGGACGCGGCCGGCACGACGAGCAGGCTCGCGATAGCGAGGGGGACGGCTTCCGTGAGGTAGAGGACGAAGATGCAGCCGAACAAGGCGAGGGCCTTGTGGCCGAGGAGCGTGAGGCCGCTCGGGGTCGGGGCCAGCCAGATCGCAGCGGCCACTATCACGGCGGCCGCTACCCCGGCGAGCTTGAGGTTAGCGTGATTATCTTGGGACGGTGATGCAGCTACTGCCGCCGGAAGCGCACCCTGCGCGTCGACGCCCATCGAACCCTCCCTGCTTTTGTGGCAGGCCGCCCCTGGTGAGGGAGCGGTCCGATCCTCGCGGACCTTTTGCGGTCTCGTCGGCGGTCGTCGGCGCAGGGTTCAGGTGAGGCTGCGTGCGACTGACGTTAGGATGCCCGTGCTTGTGTCAGGGCGGTCGAAGCGGGTCCAATCGCTAATTTTCAGGGTTCGATAAACGGGAGGAATGATCCCACAGCAGCCTAAGTTGGTCTGAATGAGGGGCACCAAACGCCAGTCGACGGCGTTCGGTGCCCCTTTGACCGGGCCGCCCGCAGCGAAGCGGTCCGCTTTGGTGGGCCTTTGTTCTAGAAGCAGAGCTACCGTTTTCGGCCAGGAGCTGCCAAAGTCAGCCCACCGGACTGCCTGGAAGCGGACCTTCCGGCCTTCTGCAATGGGTCCAGGCCGTGTCAAAACGCCGGGAATGGGCTTTGCGCTCGGGTGACCCCAATCTTGCGAGAATGGGCGGTCCATCGCTTGGAGCGACCTTTTGTGGTCGAGCGACAATCCGTCTGAGTTGAAGGCGCTGCTGGACGGCTTTTCAGCCCCTCAGTGAGCGATCCAAGGCCCTTGCTCAGGCGGGGATCGCTTCCAAGAGCTTCCGGCTTCCCATGATGTTGAGAACGCGCGTCAGATTGTAGGCCAGGACCTGGAGTGCCATCTCGGTCGAGACGCGCGGCAAGGTCTTGGTCAAGAAGTGCGTCGCCCCCATCCGCGCCTTCAGCGTGCCGAAGGGGTGCTCGACTGTCTCGCGCCGGACCCGCATGGCGAGCGGATCGCCGTCCAATCGGCGCTGCACGGCCTCCAGCACGTCCTCGTGTTCCCACCGGGTCACCCGGCGCTCCTTGCCCGTCGTGCAGGCCCCCTTCATCGCGCAGGTCGAGCAGACATTCGTCCAGTAACGATGCAGCGTCAGGCCATTTTCCACCGAGGTGTGCCGATAGGACAGCGTCTGACCCGCCGGACACAGGTAGGTGTTGTCCTGACGACGGTAGAGGAAATCATCCTTGCCGAAGCGCCCGACGGCCTTCGCGCCCGAGGTCATCGGCCGGGGCAGCGTCACGGCGATGCCGGTGCGTTCGCAGGCCAGGATCTGTTCACTGGAATAGTAACCCCGGTCAGCCACCGCATCGAGCGTGTCCGCTTCCAGAGCATCTTTGGCCCGCGCGGCCATGCCGCTGAGCTGCGCCCGGTCCGAGCCAGCATTGCTGACCGCGTGCGCTACGATCAGGTGATGCTCGGTCTCGACTGCCACCTGGACGTTGCAACCCACCACGCCCGATCCGCGGCCGCTGGTTGCCATGGACCGCGCGTCGGGATCGGTCAGCGAGACCTGCCGGTCGGGCGCGGCCTTCATCTGCTCCTCCAACTCCGCCAGCCGCTCCATCTCCTGCCCGAGGCGGGCGACCTTCTGCTTCAGCCTCCCCACCTTGGCTGCGAGTTCCGGCGTGGGATCCTGACGATCGGCTGTGTCGAGCTGCGAGAGGTAGCGTGACACGCTCTCCTCGATCTGCTGGCGGCGCCGGTCGAGCTTGCCTTGCGTAAAGTTGCGGTCGCGATTGTTGACCGCCTTGAACTTCGAGCCGTCGATCGCGACGCACGTCCCCGTCAGAAGGCCCATCGTGCGGCACAAAGCGACAAAGCGAGCACAGACTCGCCCGATGGCGGGGCCGTTCTGCCGACGGAACTCGGCAATGGTCTTATGATCGGGCGATAGCTGGCCGGTCAGCCACATGACCTCGACGTTGCGGCCCGCTTCGCGCTCCAGCCGTCGGCTCGACGGGACCCGGTTGAGATAGCCGTAAACGTACAGCTTCAGCAGGGCGGCCGGATGGTAGCCCGGTCGACCCGTCCGTGCCGCATCGACGCCCGCAAAGCCGAGCGCGCCGAGTTCCAGGGCCTCCACGAAGGCATCGACGACGCGGACAGGGTTGTCCTCAGCGATCCAGTCTTCCAGGCAAGGCGGAAATAGCGTCGTCTGATCGCGCTCGGCACCGACAACGAACCGTCCCATGCCGCCCTCCGGTCGTGCAGAGGAAAGCTACCACCATCGGGGTTTTGACACAGCCTGGGTCGGGAGCAGACCCTCGCGAAGTGGTGCCAACCGTTAGGTTTCGACTACTAGGAAAACGGCCCGTGGCGAACCGAATGGTGCGCGACGTCGTCAGGCTGCATACGAACCTGACCAAGACGGAACGCGCCGTGTCGTTGGATCTCTGGTTCGGCCTGGCGGGCGTCGCGGCGCGGGCCGCCCACGACAAGCTCCTCCGCCTGGCCGCCCTGGTCGCTGGCGCAGCCCTGGCCCTGCGCGGGGCTACCGGCCACTGCTCAATGAAGGCCGCCCTTCACCACGGCTGACGTTCCGCCATTGCATTGGACCAAACGCGCTCGGCAACGTCAAAAATGGTCTAATGTCGGATTGTGGGATGAAGTCGCCCATGGCATAGGTTCAGCCTCGAAGACGCCGCCCCGCGCCGGGATCCCCCTCCCCAATGTCGTGCGACACCGGTCACCCGTTCACGGGCAACCTGCTCCTGGCCGCGCTCGCGCCCCGCGACGTCGACCTGATCACGCCGCATCTCGCGCGCGCGGACCACGCGCGGGGCGACACGTTGTTCGAGGTCGACGAGGACGTCTCGTATGTCACCTTCCCACTCGACCGCACTGTCGTCACCCTGGTCGTTCCTGCCGATGGCGACAGGAACGTCGAGACGGCCACGGTCGGCCACGAGGGCGCCGTCGGCGGCGTCGTCAGCCAAGGATACCTGCCGGCTTTCACCCGATGCGTGGTCCTGGTCGAGGGCTCGGTCCTCCGCATGCAGGCGGACCGCCTGAAGGAGGCCAAGCGCGCCTCGCCGACCCTGAACGACCTGTTCGTGCGCTACGCCGACTGCCTCCTCGCGCAGGTCCTGCAATCGGTGGCCTGCAACGCCGCCCATCCCATCGAGCACCGGGTGCTACGCTGGCTCCTCGGCTTGCAGGACCGGCTCGGGACCGACGCCTTGCCGGTCACCCAGGCGGTGCTGAGCAACATGCTCGGGATCGGGCGCACCTACGTCACCGGCGTGCTTGCCAACCTGCAGCGCCAAGGGCTGATCCACGTCGGGCGCGGGCGCATCCACATGCTCGACCGTTCCCGGACGGAGGCGGCCTGCTGCGGGTGCCACGCCCGGGTGCGCCGGCACTTCGAGACCGTGCTCGGGGCCATCTACGCGCCAGAGGGCGAGATCCTCGCCGTCGAGGCCACGCCGCCGGGCGCGGGGCCGGAGCGTCCGCCGGATTCTATCAGGCCGGAGGTTCGGGAGGCGGGCCGATGACCGCCCGGACATCGGCCCGGATCGAGGTCGCTCGCCCGTCCCGGCTCGCGGCGCTCGACGCCTACGGCATCCTCGACACGCCGCCCGAGCAGGGCTTCGACGACATCGTCCATCTCGCCCGCAAGGCGTGCGACACGCCGGTGGCGCTCGTGAGCTTGGTCGCCGAGGACCGGCAATGGTTCAAGGCGCGCGTGGGGTTCGAGCCGTGCGAGACCTCACTCGACCAGTCGGTCTGCGCCCACGTGCTCGGCGCGCCTGACCTCCTTGTCATCCCCGACCTGACCCTCGACCCTCGCACCCGCGCGAACCCGCTGGTGACGGGTGAGCCGTTCATCCGGTTCTATGCCGGCGCGCCCTTGGTGGCGGCGAACGGCGAGCCCATCGGCTCCCTCTGCGTGATCGACGGCGCCTCGCGACCCGGGGGGTTGACCCCCGACCAAGCCGACTCGCTGCGGGCGCTCGCCGGGCAGGTCATGGCCCAACTGGAGCTCCGCCGGTCGTTGGCCGAGCGCGACGCCATGCTCGCGGCCCAGCGCGCGACGGTGGTCCAGCACGAGGCCCTGCTCGCGGCCCAGGAGGCCGTGGCTCGGGCGGGCGGGCAACTCGACGTCGCCCTTCAGGCGGTGGCCGACGGGGTGCTGCGGGCCCTGCCCCAGGCCGAGGGCGCCGTGGTCGAGATGCTCGACGGCGACGAGCTCGTCTACCGGAACGCGGCTGGCAGCCTCGACCCGCACCTCGGGCTGCGACTGCCGCTGCACGATAGCCTGGCCGGGGCATGCCTCCTGTCCGGCGAGGCACGGGTGGTGGCCGATGTCCGCAAGGACCGCCACGTCCGGCGCGACCTCATCGAGCGCCTGTCCCTACGTTCCTGTGCGGTCGTGCCCCTGTTCCGCCGGGGCGAGGGCATCGGCGTCCTTAAGGTGCAATCGAGCAGACCCGGAGCCTTCACGGCGCGCGACGGCGAGGTCGTCAGCCTGTTCGCCGGAACGGTCGTGGCCGGCCTGTCCCAGGTCGAGGAGGCCGAGGCCCGACGAAGCGCTCGGGCCAGCCAGGACCGGTACAAGGCGGTGTTCGACAGCGCCATCGACTACGCCATCATCGCGATGGACCGCGACGGCATCGTCACCGACTGGAACGCCGGGGCCACGAAGATCCTCGGTTGGGAACCCGGCGTGATGTGCGGCAAGCCCGCCGATGGCTTCTACACGCCCGAAGATCGTGCCGCCGGCATCCCCGCCCAGGAGATGGCCGCCGCCCTGTTGACCGGTCACGGCATCGACGACCGCTGGCACCTGCGTTCGAACGGCGAGCGCTTCTGGGCCAACGGCGAGATGATGGTGCTGCGCGACGAAGCCGGCGAGGGCGTCGGCTTCGTGAAGATCCTGCGCGACCGCACCGAGCAACGTCTTGGGTTTGAGCGCCTGCGGGAGGCGGAGGACCGGCTGCACCGGGCGCAGGAGGCCGGCGGCGTCGGCATGTTCGTAGTCGATGCCGAAGGCATCCTGCATCCGACGCCGGAGTTCTGCCGCCTCTACGGCCTGCCGGAGCGCGACAGCTATCCGTCCACGGCCTTCGAGCGCCTGGTCGTGCCGGAGGACGCGCACCTCGTCTCGACGTCGGCCTCGCGCGCCAGCGGAGAGGCCCCGCGCGACGTCGAGTACCGCATCCGGCGCCCGGACAACGGCGAGATCCGCTGGATCGCCCGACGGGGCGACCTCGAACACGACGAGCACGGCCGGTCGGTGCGCTTCGCGGGCGCGTCACGCGACATCACCGAGCAGGTGGCGGCGCGCGAGGCCCTGGCCGAGAGCGAGCGGCATTGGCGCGGCCTGTTCGAGCAGTTGCGCGAGGGCTTCATCCTCGGTCGCGTGATCCGCGACGCCTCCGGCCGAATGACCGACTGGCGATACGAGGAGGTCAACCGCGCCTGGGGCGAGCTCGTAGGCGTGCCGAGCGAGCAGGCGGCGGGCCGCACGATCCGCGAGGTCTTCCCCGGCATAGAGGACGAGTGGGTCCATGAGTTCGCCGGCGTGGTCGAGAGCGGCCGCTCGGCCACCTTCATCCGGCAGGTCGGCACCCTGGAACGCTGGTACGAAGGACGGGCACACAAGCTGACCGACGAGACCTTCGTGGTGCTGTTCATGGAGGTGACCGACCGCATCGTGGCGGAGCGGGCCCGTGAGGCCGAGGAGCGGCGCAGGTCCGCCCTGCTGGAGCTTGGGGACCAACTTCGCGACTTGGCGGCAATCCCCGAAATGACCCGTGCCGCGGCCGAGATCGTGGGCCGCACCTTGCACGCCAGCCGAGCCGGGTTCGGCCGGCTCGACGCCACCGCCGAGCATGTGGTGCTGGAGCCTGACTGGACCGCCACGGGCCTTCGCAGCATCGCTGGCCGGCACCGGTTCGAGGATTACGGCGACCTGCGGCGGGACCTGCTGCATGGCCAGCCCGTCGTCGTGCGGGACGTGGCCGCGGACCCGCGCACCGCCGCGAACCTTTCCGCCCTGCAGGCGATCGACGTCGCCAGCGTGATCAACATGCCGGTGCGGGAACGCGGGCGCACCGTGGCCCTGTTCTTCGTCCACGACCGTATCCCGCGGGACTGGAGCGCGGAGGATGTCGGCTTCCTTCGCGCCGTCGCCGACCGCGTCGAGGCGGCGGTGGCGCGCGTCCGGGCCGAGGAGCAGCAGCAACTCCTGAACCGCGAGCTGTCGCATCGCATGAAGAATACGCTTGCGATGGTCCAGGCCATAGCTACCCAGACCCTCCGCGGCGCGAGCGACATCGAGGCAGCCAAGGAGGTCCTGGCCGCGCGCCTGATCGCGCTGGGCAAGGCCCACGACATCCTCATGACGGGCGAAGGGGAAAGCCGGGAAACCGACATGCGCGCCGTAGTCGAGAACGCGCTCGACCTGCACGACGACCCGGGGCAGAGGCGCTTCAGCCTTCACGGGCCTTCGGTCCCTTGCGGCTCCCGCACTGCCCTTTCCTTGGCTCTGATGATGCACGAGCTGGCGACGAACGCGGCCAAGTACGGCGCGCTCAGCACGCCCGACGGCCACGTCACCCTGTCCTGGAGCGTCGATGGCCCGGACGGCGACGAGGCGGTCCACCTGACCTGGCGTGAGGAAGGCGGGCCGCCAGTCGTCGCCCCGACCCGTCGCGGGTTCGGCTCCCGCCTGATCGAACGCGGGCTCGCCGGGGCGGTCGGCGGGCGTGTCGAGCTCCGCTACGAGCCGGAGGGGGTGTGCTGCACTCTGACCGCGCCGCTGGCCGGGTTCTTGGCCGATGGCTGAAGGTGTCCGCCGGCCCGGGGAGGGCCCGCCCCTGGAGACGGCCTGATCGCCAACCGATGATATCGCCCCAATATCGAGGCAGAATGCTTGGTGGGCAGCGTTCGCAACGCCGCACGCCCTGGGCGCGTTTGCAATGTCACCTAGGTTGATGCCGGAATCTTTCAGTGCCGCTGACGAGGGAAACGAGGAGTAGTGCTGGTCCCTCAATGTCGCTGACCAACCGGATCGTGGGTTTGGTGGCCCTGGCGCTCATGCCGGCGTTGGCCATCCAGGGTTACAACGAGTACGCGCTGCGCGCGGCGCGCAGCGAAGCCGTGCGCGCCGAGGCGATCCGGACCGCCCGGGGTGTCGCGGCCGACCTCGGACAGTTCGGGCGCGGCGTCCGCCAGGCCCTCCGCATCCTCGCGGAGGTTCCCGAGATCCATGGCATGGACCCGGAGGTCTGCACGCCGTACCTGCGGACGCTGCTCGACAAGGTACCTGGCGCTTTCTTCTTTGGCGTCATCGGCGCAGACGGTCGCGTCGTCTGCAACACACTCGGCTCCGCCCGCGGCGCCTACTCGCTGTCGGACCGCCGATATTTCCAGGATGCAATGAGAGCCGGCTTCGCCGTCGGCGAGTATGTCCGCGGCCGCATCACCGACCGGCCGACCATTCAGCTTGCCCAATCGATACCGGGGCCCGACGGGCTGCCGATAGGCGTCGTCCTTGCTAGCGTCGACCTCGATTACCTCGCCAGGCAACAATCCCAGGCCGGTCTGCCCACGGATGCCACGCTCACGGTCGCTGACAGGAAGGGTGCGATCCTGCTGCGCGTGCCCGATCAGGCCGAGTGGGTCGGCAAGCTCCTGCCGGCGGCCTACCTCGCGACGCTCCAGGCCAACCGCGGCCAGGTCGTCGACATGCTGGGATTGCGCGGCACGACGCGCATCACCGGGGTCGCGGCCGCCACTCCGGACGACCTCGACGGCATCATGGTCTCCGTCGGCCTGTCGCCGGTTTCCGCCTTCGCCGACATCGACGCGGCGACACGGCGTGGACTGATCCTCATCGGCCTGGGCGCCGCCCTCGCACTTGCGGCGGCCCTCCTGGCCGGGCGCGCCTTCATCCGCGAACCGGTGCATCGTCTGCTCCGGGCCGCCAGCGCCTGGCGGGCCGGTGATCTTGGGGCACGCACAGGCATCGCCGGTCCCACGGAGTTCGGCCAACTCGGCGAGGCGTTCGACGCGATGGCGGCCTCGCTGCAGAAGCATGAGGGCGAGTTACGCGCCGAGATCTCGCGCAGCCACCTGCTGCAGGAGCGTCAGACCATGATGCTCCACGAGCTCAACCACCGCGTCCGCAACACGCTGGCCACGGTGCAGTCGCTGGCCCGGCAATCGCGTCGGAGCGACGCGACGGGAGAACGCCTGGAGGGACGCATCCTCGCGCTATCCAAGACGCACGACCTGCTCTCGCGAGACGACTGGTCCGGGGCCTCGCTCGTGACGGTGCTGGAGAACGAGCTGTCGCCCTTTGAAGATAAGCAGGACGAACGGTTTCGGCTGGACGGCCCCGACATCGAGCTGCCGCCGCGCTACGTCCTGGCACTCGGCATGACACTTCACGAACTCACCACGAACGCGGCCAAGTACGGCGCCCTCTCCGTCGCTACCGGGCGCGTCGATATCGCGTGGCGCGTGGCCATCGGGGAAAGCGGTGCGCGTCGGCTCGTAATCGAATGGCGCGAGACCGGCGGGCCGCCGGTGAGCGAGCCGCGTCGGCGCGGCTACGGCACACGGCTGATCAACGGAGGGGTCGGCCACGAGCTTGGGGGCAAGGTCCACCTCGACTTCGAGGCCCCCGGCCTGCGATGCACGGTCGACGTGCCGCTCGATGCGCAGGACCGCTTCACCTCGTTCCGGGATGTCGGGACTTCCTCGTCCCCATCGTCGTGATGAGACCCGCTTGCCGGTCTCCCGGCTCAGGATTTCCGGCGACGCCGCCGTCGAGGTCGGCCGAGATGCATAGCGCCAGGGTTTCGCTGGCGGCAAACAGGAAGCATGCTCTCAGGCCGACGCTCGGCGGTCCAATCCGCCGTTAGGGGTGTGTCTACTAACCCAGGGGCGACGGCATTTACCCGGATGTCCGGGGCCAGTGATACGGCCAGCAGACGAGTCATGTCGTTCAGGGCCGCCTTCGACGCGGCATAAGGGATTGATGCGCCCTTTAGGTCTGACTCCAGCATGTGAACTGACGTTGACGACACAGGCTGGACGACCTCGCCGGGCGGCATCCCTCAGAGCGGTTTCAGCTTCTGCCACGAGGCGGAACGGCGCCACCACGTTGACCTCGTGCAACTCGTGCCAGACAGCAGGCGATGCGCTCTTCAGGTCGGTATGGGGCAGGTAGCAGTAAGGCGCTTCGTATTCGCAGCAACGTGCTCGCGGTAGCGGGCAATAACCACGTCAGCAGAGCCTCCCTTCATCAAGGTGCCTGAGGCCTCGACGAAGGCGCTGATCTTCTCGCTCACCATCCTTTGTGCCTCCAGTCGCCCTTCAACGCCACCCCAGGCGAGTTTCACAAGGCGCAGTTCGACGACCTTTTGCGCCTCAAGAGCGAGTAAGGTAACGGCAAATGGGTTGTACATCGCGCACTCCATGCCACACCGTGTTAGAACCAATGTGGCTGAGACAAACAAAAAGGGCGGCCAAAGCGACCGCCCACGTGTTCATTGTGAGATCGAGGAGTATTGCTCGACCTCGAGGTCCGGCGCCTCAGCGCGGACCAGCGGATCCCTGCTGCGTGAGGCCGGAGAAGGTCTTGCTGGCCTCCTCCATGGCGCGCACCGAGGTCTCGGTGATGGCTTTGCAATCCTGAACCATGGACTGCAGCCCCTCACGGACGAGATCGCTCTGGACCACGGAGTACTCCTGCACCGATCTAGCGCGAGCCAGCTTGTTCATGCCGTCGAGGTTGCGCTGCCACTGCTTCTGGCTCAGCTCAAGCCAGATCCGTGAGGTGTCTTGGAAGGCCTGGGTAAGCACGGTCCCGCAGCGAGCGACTGCTTCCATGTTCTGCTTGGACTTTTGAGCCAAGCGCTCGCTACCCTCGCCTGTGTAGCCAAGGGTGCGGGAGAAGCGATCCGTGGCTTCGCGCGCTTGATGGGACGCCGTCTCGACGCCCCTCTGCACGAATTGCTTGGTGTTCTCCGCGGCGCGTTCGTTGAGATCGACGATCTTGTTCACACCCTCGCGCGCGGCATCGGTGAACTGTGCGCTCTGCTCGGTAGATTTATTGATGTTCGCCTTCAGGGCGTCGGCGGCCTTGTCAGTCTGATTGTCTTGCTTGTTCTGAGCGGCGTTATGAGCGTTTGTCATCGTGTTTCCCTACCTTATATTTAACAAAATTGTTTCTTATACAAAATTCAGAGATTAATCAGCTCGATAATTCTGACTATTTCTTCTGCCTGTTGCACTGCACCTAAATCGTGCATCCGATCATATAATCAAGATCTGAGACGTGGATTGGGTCCGATAAAATTTTGAAGATTTTATGAAAACAAGCTATTTAGATGATTAAGTCACTCGTGGCGTTGCACAATAAAATTTTCGCAGAACACGACCGAATTCGCGCGAAAGGCTCGGCCCCAGTCTCGCCGCTCTTCATCCTGAGCGCCGTGCCCGAAATTGCACGGTCAAGCCTACGACCCATTTGGTGCGGTTCGCAGACTAGTTCTCTGCACCTCGCCGGTGATGCCTCGGCTGGGCAGCCGCTTGAGGGGCGAGGAGACAGGGGAACTGGAGACCGCAAAGCACCGGCTCACGGCCGCTATAGGCGATGTGACGCGATCCAGTTGGGCGCCAAAACGTCTCCGGCGTCCGTGATGATCCAGGGCTGTGCCTCGCCAGCATCCATTGCTTCAGCCGCGGCGACGAGCGCTGCGCGTAAGGTCGAGAAGTGGCGTCCCTTCGCGGTGTGCGCAGGGTTGCGGCTGGACCAGAGGGTGAGTTCAGCGGGCTTGTTGAGGTCGGACGGTGTCATGGATGCACTCCGCTCGATGAGCGGGAGGCCTGTGTTGAGCGTGTCAAGGGCGGGCTACGGCCTGCAGGCAAAGGCGCCCAGCCTACCGCGCGGTCATGTACGCGCGTGGCTTACAAGAAATGGGTGTAAGCGGCTGAAACCTCAAGCCGTCTTGGGCTGCGGTCGGAGCACGCGCACTTCGACCATCTGCCCAGTCAAGGGATTAGGGTTCAGCATGACGGCCAGTCTTTGGTGGGTGTACCAGTAGAACGTCGGCTCATGGCAGCGAGATCAAGTCCTCCCGTGCAATTGCGGACAGTTGGTGAATACTTCTTTTGCCCTGGCTTCTGGCTAGATCAGCGCCGCAGCGCCCCAATCCAGGCTTTGACCGGATCCACAACGAACGCCATGTACGCCGCCCACGTCCGCGCCCAGCCACCCATGGGCAGATCGGCATCTGGCCGCGGCGCCATCAGCGCCGCCACGTAGGCGTCCTCGTGCGGCTTATACTCGTCCAAAGCGTTCCGCTCGCCGCCGGGCTTGCTCATGTGCATCGGCTGCTGGTCGAAAGCCTCGCGCACGCAACTGTGCCACGCCTGCTCAAGGGTCGGCAGGCTGGCTGGCCCGCCTGCTAGGGCGAAGGCTGGTTTGGCGCCGCCGGCTATCACGAGGACCATCACGGCGACGGCGAACGGTGTCCGCCTACTCACCGGAGGCTCCGACCGGCTGTGCGGCCGCATCGGCAAAAGCCATCTCGCTCGTTGCCCTTCGCACCTCGTGACGGGCTACGCTATCCGCGAGCGCGACCAGGCTTGCGAGGATGAGCCCCAGCATCATCAGGCGGCGGATAGCGGATGGGGGGGTAAACATCGGGGGGCCTCAAGGAGACGCCTGCACCGTAGCTGAGCCATTGGGCGATGGCTGCCGTTTCGGTGCACATGAGTACGGAAAGCGAACGTCCGCTCTCCCGCAACCTCCGGGAAGGGGCTTGGCCTACTCGCAGACCTCGACCCGCCGGATGTGCTCGTACCCGTACGGATCGACGTACGCGCGTCGCTCGAAGTGGCAGGCGCCGTACGGGTCGGGCGCGGCGTAGACCGGGCGGCTCGGGTAGTAGCCATTGTTGGCCGACGCGATGGCGCTGCCAGCCACGACGCCACCGAGGATGCCCAGCGCCACGGCGCCACCGACGCCGATGCCGCGCGCCTGAGCGGCCGGTGGAGTGGCGCAGAGTGCCAGAGCGACCAGGGCAGCCGTACCGCCGGTCCGCAGAAAAGATTGACGCATGATGTCCTCCCATCCCTCGATGAGGACACCATGAGCCCGTGACCGACGGCCTTCGGTGCTGAGCGGCACACCCGAATTCGGCGCCCACCGCATTCTAGGCGTAGGGGCCGCCGAACAGGTCGCCCAGCGTCTTTCGCCGGAACAGCGTGCGCCACCGTCTACGCTGATGCTCCGGCCGGTCGTGGATCATGTGGCATCGCTGGCAAAAGGCCGCGAGGTTGGCGTCCGCGTTGTTCGAAGTGTCGTGATCCCGATGGGCAGCGGCTAGGACGACCCGCGTCCGGCGGCCCCGTCCGAGGATGTCGGCTTCCGCAGAGATCCGGATCCGGCGGCCCCAGCCGTCGCGCCACCGGCCGGCATCTGCGTCCCACCAGCGGCCATCGCCGAGGTGGTAGACCATCCGCCCATGCGGTCGCCCGCAGCCCTCGCAGCAGCCTCTCGCCCGGCCGAACTGGATCACGGCCGAGAGCTGCGCCCAGTCGATGGGATAGAAGAAGCGGTGCTCGGGCCGGATCGGCATGGTGAGGCATAAGGCGCAGTGAACGCCATACTGTGCAGCGGACGTACCGATCCCTTCTGTAGCATTTTAGCGACAGCTGTCCGGCAACGTGGAGTCGACCTGCAACCAATGCGCTTCTGAGATGTTGTCACGCTTAGCCGAGGATAAAATCTTGTATTCCTCTGATCTAACACGCCTTCATATATAATTTACTATGCCGGCCTGCGTCTTCGACGAATGGTGTGTCCGTAAAACTACAGCTTTTTTGATCACGGACCGGTAGCAATACCGCCAGATCGAAGTTCTGGACACTCCGAGATGATCAAGCTCCTGGCCTCGCTGGCCGCCTTCACCGCCCTGACCGCCGCCGCTTCGGCCGCCGACCTGCCGCGTCGCGCCGCCCCGCCGCCGATCTTCACCCCCGTCCCGGTCTTCACCTGGACCGGCGCCTACTTCGGTATCAACGCCGGCTACGCCTTCGACGCCAGCGACCGCAACACCGGCAACGTCTTCGCCGTCCCCTTCCCCTACGGCGCCCCCGGCACCGTCGCCGCCTTCCGCGACCGCAGCCAGGACGGCTTCTCGGGCGGCGCCCAGATCGGCTATAACTACCAGTTCACCCCGGGCTCGGGTGTCGTGATCGGCGTCGAGGCCGACGCCCAGTACCTCGACTTCGGCCGTAACCGGAACAACGCCTTCATCTCCGGCGCTGTCGCCCCCGGCCTGATCGTCAACGACCCGCGCGGCCTCTCCAGCCTCGACTACTTCGGCACCGTCCGCGGCCGCCTCGGCTACGCCTTCGACCGCACCCTCGTGTACGGCACCGGCGGCTTCGCCTACGGCTCGGGCAGCGCTGACCGTTCGTTCGGTGGTTTCCGCGGCAACGACAGCTTCCGCACCGGCTGGGCCGCCGGCGGCGGCATCGAGTACGCCCTGCCCACCGACTCGTTCCTGAACTTCTTCCGCTCCTCGGCCGTGACGCTGAAGGTCGAAGGTCTGTACGTGAACCTCGACCGCGGCACCCGCAACCAGGGCGTCCTGCTCGTCGACGCCGCCAGCCTCACGCCGGTCGTTACCACCGGCATCGGCCGCCGCTCCGACGAGTTCGCCGTGGTCCGCGCCGGCCTGAACTACAAGTTCGGCTCCTACTGAGATCCGGTCGAGCTGCTCCCGGCGACTGTGCCGGGAGAGCGGCGGCGGGCGAGGGGTAGTTGGTCCTCTCCATCGTTCTCCACCGCAGAAGAGCAGCCATCCGGTTGACCTTCGCATCCCCAGCCCGATCAAACTGGCCGCGAGGTCGGCTACACCCTGGGAGCATCCGCTCCTGGGGTGTTTCTTGTTCTAGGATCCAATCCGGCCACCCTCGACCTCATGCCTCGCCCTGACGTCACCATGACGTCGTCGCAAGCTGGATCCCTAACGCCTCGAGCGTCAGCTGCTGACCAGGCCGGCATCATCCGATGACCTGAGCGGGTCAGCCGATGGGGGTGCCAGGGTCCTGCTGTAGCTCGGCCGTTTGTCTCTTGCGTCGATCAGGTATCGATAGGGGGCCTCTCACGTGGAGGCGCACCTATGTCGGACGAGAACGAGACCCCTGACCCCACCCCGAGGCGTCCAGGTTGGACACCGGCGGCCCGGAAGTCCCGCAAGGGCATGTCGAAGCGGCTGAAGCACAGCCTCAACGCCCACGCTGAGACCGAGGGCGAGCACCGGCAGAACCGCCTGAAGACCGGCACGCCGAAGCGGGACGATGTCGGCAGGGCGGTGCTGCATGCGATGCTGCGAGCCCTGGATCGGCGCCCGGATCTGGAGGGTCCCCAGGAGATACGGCGCTACACGATCGGTCTGCTCGGCCAAGCGCTCTTCAACAAGGAGGAGGCCGAGCGGGTGATCGCCGACATGATCGTTCGAGCCGACCACGACTTCGAGGAGTGGATCTACGGTCGCACGTTCCGGGCGTGGCGCGATGGTGGTTGCCGGGGTCCGCGCCCCGAACGGAAGAGCGATCCCAAAGGCAAAGTCCGGTCGATCCCGCGTCGACCGGACGGCACGATGCCCTGGACGAACACGACGCCCCGTCCGCCGGGTTCGAAGCTCCGGAAGCCGTCATCGGATGACGCTGCCTAAGCGGTCATCGGCTGCCTTCTACTAACGGGGGCCGAGGTAGATCCTGGTGCCCCGAGAACCTCAGCCGATCGCCCAGAACAGCGGCAGCGCGCCGGCCAGGAACAAGGCCGAGGAGACGAGTACGGCGAGGCGCTCGCGATGGTGCAGGACGAAGGCGTGAGGGCTGGCGAACATGGCGAGGCCAGATCGGGAGTGAGGTGAGCACGCTCGCCTCTGAACCTTGACGGATCGGGGGCGCTTCGCGCTGTCCACAGGTGATGGCTGATCCCTGTCGCTGCCGAGCCACATCCTTTTGGATGTGCTCAGGCGCACCTCACGGTTGCGGCGGCGAGCGTAGCCTTTCTTCAAGGCCGCTATCGCCCCTCTGCGGCCCGATCCAGCGGCGCAGCGATCTCACCGGTTGCTGCGCCGTTGTCGTTTTGGGTCGATCCGAGCGCCATCTAGCAGGGTCGCGGCTCGCGGAGACCCAACAAGCCGACTTGCAGGTCAATCTGCGAGGTCTTGAGCCATCTTCTGATGCTGCTCCAGCGTTGGCAGCGTCTTCTGCGCGAATGCCTTCAAGTCCGGATTATCGCCACCGTCGGCATAGCGCTTGTACAGGCTCACCGCATCCTTGTGGCCGGACACCTGATCCGATCGATATTGCTTCTCGAAATCCGCACCACTCAAGCCCTTAAGCTTGTCGAGCTTGCTCTGATGGCTGCTGTCGAGGGCGGTCGGTAGCGTCGCTTTTACCTTGCCACTCTGTACCATGGCCTTGATCGCGTCCGTCGTACCGGTGTGATCGCTGATCATCTTCTGCGCGAACGTGCCGGCTTTCGGATCCTTCTTCTCCTGAGCGAGCTGACTGGATTGGATTTCGAACATGTCGCTCTGTGCCGCCTCGGTGACGAAATCCTGGGTCGATGGCGTGACACCGAGCATCGAGTTCACACCGGTCTTCTCACCGACAGACTGAGCGAGAACCGGGGTAGCGACGCCTAAGCAAAGCGCAGCAATAGCAAGTGTTTTCATGGATGCTTCCTCCTAAGCTGAAGGAGCAACCATGCCCGTGAAGCCAGGGTTCCTGATGGCATGGGAGAGCACGGTGCTCTTCAGAAAGCTGTACCGCTGTCGTTCCAAGCTACCTGTTGAGCTGTCGGCATTCCTTGCGAGCGGCTTCTATTCGTTGGTCGAGGTAGGCCGCGAGGTCGATCAAGCCGACCCCCTTGGCTGACTTCTGGCTGGAGTCGATCCGCACGATCGGTAGGTTCAGCTTGCCTTCGCTGACCCGGCGCAGCAGATGCTCCTGAGACAGGCCGGGGAAGTAGTCCTCCATCATGCGGTCGAGCGGGATGATGACCCGCGGGCCGTACTGCTCCCCCAGAATGGCGACCGTCGTCGGCGCGCCAGGATCATTCATTCGCGAGCTACGGGCCTTCATGGTGTTCTCCGCGGGGTGAGCCTCTTAGCGCTTCCGCGTGATGTTCACGGCTGCAAGCCGACCGTCTGCCCCCGCTTCGTCTAGGATCCGTTTCGACCTCAAGGGTTGCTGCGCCGTTGTCGTTCAAAGCTACCTGCAGAGCTGGCGGCGCTCTTTTCGGGCTGCCTCTGCGCGGTCGTCGAGCCATTGCGCGAGGTCGTTGATGTGCACGCTCTTGGCCGATTTCTGGCTCGCCTCGACCCGCCGCGACGCGCTCGGTTCTTACCGGGTGCCGGT
>Ga0316228_1001625_pt1 | contig 22369 bp, 22 predicted proteins | sample TBH18021metaG_FD_206005 | JGI IMG/M metagenome (GOLD analysis project Ga0316228, IMG submission 206005) | Freshwater microbial communities from Trout Bog Lake, Wisconsin, USA - TBH18021 | ecosystem: Environmental > Aquatic > Freshwater > Lake > Hypolimnion/Profundal zone | place: USA: Wisconsin... | reverse complement strand
GACACCGCCTGCCCTGCGCCCTTATCCTTGTAATCTGTCCTGAGGAGTGATTCCCGCCAGGAGTAAGGGTGTTGTTTCAGCTCATGATTGAGCTGCTGACTCCCTTGCGTTTCATTCGCTTGCAAGCAGAGTGAGTGTTATCGGCTGGCCAGACTCAGGAGCTAAGTGGCATCATGAAGATTCGTATTCAAGATCTGGAAGTCCGGAAGCTGGAATTTGAACACCAGTTTCAGCCCGGAGAGATTGATTTCGGCTCTGAAGTGCGGCAGGTTGGCTCGCTTCAGACCGAAGGGCGTGCTGAACTGATTCGTGAACACCACGGTGGGCACGCATCAATCGACGACATCCGGTTGGTAGGCAAGCTCGATGGCCGGGTCGAAGTCAGCTGCGCGCGTTGCCTTGAACCAGTTGAGATTCCCGTAGCTCGTTCTTTTGATCTCTTGTACCGCCCGCTGGTCTCTGAGAGGGGATCTGACGAGGTGGCCATCAACGAGGCGGAGACCGAAATCGGCTATTACTCGGGTGAAGGCATGGAATTGGAAGATTCGCTCCGTGAGCAGATTCTGCTTGCGGTGCCTATCAAGACCCTTTGCCGTTACGACTGCAAAGGACTGTGCCCAACCTGCGGCGTCAATCGCAATGAGCAGCTTTGCAATTGCGACCAGAATAAGCCGGACCCACGCTGGGCGGCGCTAGGCGACTTGAAAAGCAAATTGCAGTAGCGCCCACGGGCGACTTTGAGTTTACGGCCCATTCGCGGCCGCACCGAAATTGAAAGGTAGTAGATCATGGCAAACCCTAAACGGCGACACTCCAAGCAGCGCACGGCTCTCCGTCGCTCGCACGATCACCTTACCGCGCTCTCTGTTAGCGAGTGCCCGAACTGCCACGAAGCCAAACTCCCGCACCGCGCTTGTGCCAAGTGCGGCCACTACAAGGGACGTGAAATCGTTGAGGTTGAAAAGGCCAAGTAGGCCTCCTTTCGCGGACGATGTCAATTACCATCGCGGTTGATGCCATGGGTGCAGACCGCGCCCCCAAGCCTGAAGTAGAGGGCGCGATTCTGGCCGCAAGGCAGTGTGACGTTCGAGTGCTTCTGGTAGGACTAGAGGATGTGGTGAGCGCTGAACTGGCTCAGCATCCCGAAGCCCGAGGCTTACCCATTGAAGTTGTTCATGCTTCCGAGTTCATCAGCATGGACGAAAAAGCGGCTCAGGCGGTCAAGCAGAAGCGCGACTCCTCTATGCGCGTTGGCCTGCGTCTGGTGAAGGACGGCACGGCCTCCGGCTTTGTCTCCGCCGGAAATACCGGCGCCGCTATGGTTACGGCCAAGATGGTCCTCGGCGTCATTCCTGGCGTCGATCGTCCTGCGCTTGCCAGCGTTTTTCCCACAGCCGCCAATACCGCTACCATCATGCTCGATGTTGGTGCGAACGTCGATTGCAAGCCCCAGAATCTTCAGCAGTTCGCCATCATGGGAGACATCTACTTCCGCTCGATCTTCATTGGGCGATTTCCCACGGCCAGTAATCCGCGTGTCGGTTTGCTCTCTGTCGGTGAAGAAGAGACCAAGGGTAACGACCTCACTCGCGACGCATTTCAACTTATCAAGACTCTACCGCTCAACTTCCTCGGCAATGTCGAAGGCCGCGACCTTTACAACGGACGCGCCGACGTGATCGTCTGCGATGGATTTGTGGGAAACGTAGCGCTCAAGGTAAGCGAGGGACTGGTCGAGGCGGTTCGCGCAATTCTCAAGGAATCACTGCAGTCGACCATAACGCGCCAGATGGGTTATCTGCTCGCGCGTGAAGCGTTCAAGGACTTCAAGAAACGCCTTGATTATTCCGAATACGGCGGAGCGCCGCTGCTCGGACTGAAGGGCGTCGCCATTGTCAGCCACGGAGCCTCAAACGGCAATGCGATTAAGAACGCGATTCGCGTCGCTGCCGAGTTTGCGCGCTCTGGCCTCAATCAATTGATCGAAGAGCGGATCCAGGCCGCTCGCGTCCGCACCCCTGAAAAGGTTTAGTATTTGTGAGCACGCGGCCAACTTTGGCAGCCGCGATCTGTTTCCTGCACGGTGCCCCGCCTCTGCCATAGTTAGCAGTCGTGGGTGACAAAGCGCCAGAATTCTTGCACGGAGCCATTCATGGCAAACCGCATTTCCGGACTCGCATTTCTCTTCCCCGGCCAGGGCTCACAAGCCACCGGAATGGGCAAGGAACTCGCCTTCAATCACATTGTGGCCCGCCGCACCTTTGAAGAGGCTGACCAGGCCCTCGGCTATGACCTCAGCAAACTTTGCTTTGAAGGACCGGATGACCGGCTCCGTCTCACCGAGAACACCCAACCCGCGATACTAACGGTTTCTGTGGCCGTGGCCCGTGTGCTCGCCGATATCGGTATTGTTCCTAGCTTTGTCGCCGGCCACTCCCTGGGCGAATACTCGGCTCACGTTGTCGCTGGCACCCTGAGTTTTGCGGATGCGGTTCGCGCCGTGCGCCTTCGCGGTAAGTATATGCAGGAGGCGGTTCCCGTGGGCGTGGGAGCCATGGCCGCCATCATAAATCTCGGCATCGAACAGATACGGGAGGCCTGCGTTGAAGCCGTTAAGGGATTCCCCGGTCAGGTTTGCGAGCCAGCGAACATCAACTCGCCCGGCCAGGTCGTAATCAGCGGCTCCAAGGCTGCCGTTGAGCGTGCCAACGAAATCTGCAAACAAAAGGGCGCTAAGCGCGCCATTATTCTCCCGGTCAGCGCACCCTTCCATAGCTCCCTGATGCAACCTGCACAAGATCGCCTGGCCGCCGACCTCCACGCGCTCACCTTCAATGCCCCAGAGATCCCAGTGCTGTGCAACATTGAAGCCGTAGCCGTTTGCGAGGCAGCGAAATCGCGCGATACCTTGGTCCGGCAGGTGACCGGCGCGGTACAGTGGGAGACCTCCATGCGGAACCTCATTGCGAATGGCGCGACCCAGTTCCTCGAAGCCGGTCCTGGATCGGTCCTCACCGGACTTCTCCGCCAGATCGACAAAACCCAATCCTGCCTCAACGTCGAAAATGAGGCGACACTGCAGAAAGCCAAAGCCCATTTCGGGAAATAAACGCTCCCCCAAACAAGCTCGCCGGAGCTCCAGCGAGGCTCTCCGACCGCAACGCTCTTCATCATCTACGCCAGGCAGGCCGCGAGATGCCAGCTATGAGGGTGAGCGGAGCGTTCGATTGTATTTGGCAAATGTTTAGCAAAATGGAGTGCAATGTTTTGCGCACCAAGCAAAGAAATGTCTGTAGATCATTGAATGCACAGTCCAGCACAGATGGCCGTAAGATTGCACACGTAAGTGCTATGAGTTGTGTTAGCTGAGACCGAAGGAGTGCACCAATGCGTTTTTCGAGACTACTGTTTGTCGCCGTAATCCTTATGTTGGCTGCTGGAACCGCCTTGGCAGACGACTTCACTCTAACCGCCGATACAACGCCAGCTATCAGCATTACATTCAGCCTGCCCGCGACTCCCACGTCAGTAACCCCTCTCGTGGATGGCTCCGGCTTCTCGGTTTCCGCTTTGGTTACCGTATATGGTGATTCAGCTTTGCTTGAACCTGCTGCCCTGTACACCGTTGACTTTTACAACGCCGCAGGCGGAGGCGGCCTGGATATAACGAATGGACTGTACTTGGTTAATGTACAGGGTCCTCAATTGTTTGTCGGCTCCCTCGCAAATCCAACTTTCCTAACCGGAGCTGACTTCGAATTAAGCGCTTTTCCGGACCCTGCCTTAGCGGGGAGATATAACCCGGCCGATCTGGACATCACGGCGTCCGCCACTCCGGAACCTGGCAGCCTGCTTCTTTTCGGGACCGGCATAGCTGGATTCCTGGGCGCGGTTCGCAGGAAGTTCGCAAGATAGCAATTAGCCTTTCTCTTTAAGGAGACACCCCAGCCAGGGTTTCCGGATATTTGGAAACCAGGCTGGGGTTTTTACATGCAGTGTTGTTTTTAAACGTACGCTCCGGAGGCTATCCGGTAGGAGACTCAGTGAGAAAGTATGTTTTGTTTGCTCTATTGCTATGCGTAACGACATTTGCCACCGCAGGACAGATACCGTATTTCTACAGCGGCGACCTTGACCCCAACAACTCCAATGTCAACGGATTAGCGAATGAAACCGATGCGATCGTTAGCGGCAGTCCCTATGGTGCAGCCACCTATCAGAATTTTAAAGTTACGGGAGGGGGCATTACTGTAACCGGCCTGTACACGAACAATTTGATGGGCCTGGAACCTTCTACCGCATACTGGGAAATCCGTTCTGGAGTGTCCGAAGGCATCGGCGGAACCCTGATTGCGTCGGGAACCGGTACGGACTTGGTGACAGTGACAGGGCGCAGCGCATTCGGTTTCGACGAGTACACCAACCTGGTACTCGGTCTAAGTGTGAATCTAAGCCCCGGACAGTATTGGTTCGCTGTGGTTCCGAACGACCCCGACGACGCCAACCGTTCGTTTAGCTCGAATACATTCGGCCTGAACCAAATTGGCTCTTATCAGACCGACACTCAGTACTTCAACTCCACGTACTTTGGAGCGAACTTCACCAACGCGAACAATCAGGGGGTGTACCCTGGTTTCTCAGGCGGCGTGTATGATGGCTCACCTGCTTCAACACCTGAGCCTTCGAGCCTTGCTTTAATGGGAACGGGACTTCTGGGCGCTATTGCTGCCTTCCGCCGCAAAATCAACCTTTAGCTAAGAAGGATTACCTTCGAACCGGAGCCTTGCGCTCCGGTTTTTCTTTGCATGAGGCGACGCCCGTTTGATAGAGGCAACATACCACCAATTACTTTGAGACCAGCTTCATCTGTCTCAGATCAATCCACCATCTCGTCCGGCGAGAATCCAAGCGACTTATCTTTAAACTCTACCCGCACGGAGCAAAGTTTCTTGCGCTCATTGACCCGCACTCCCACCACGACTCCACTGGCGTTGGGACGAGGTTTCTGCGCGGCGACAATCTTGTAGCTTTGGACCGGGCCCCACTCTCCGCCCGGACCCCAATCCAAGTAAAACGCGTGGAAAGAGTAGCGCTTATACTCGTCCGGATGCTGCTTCCAGTTGGGATCATTCATCCAGATTCCGTAGGCGGCTTCGAAGTTTTTGGCCTGCAACTGCGCGAAAAACTGATCCACGCGGTGCTCTTCCGGCCAGAACCGGTTGAAAACGAGGATGGCGGCAATTGCAATCACCGCAACAATAGCGAGCGCAATCAGGATGCGCCGGCGTCTTGCTTTTGCTTCGTCGTAGGGTTGGGCATCAAAAAGTATGCTGGACATGGCTCAGCTACAAACTAAGAATCCGGAGAGCAAAAGTCAACTCTCCGGATATGTGCTGCGCGAATTCAGGCTACTGTAGTGGCGTGTTGCAGGTGGTTCCGCCGTTCGGATCCACCAGGACTGGGTTCATGTTGTCCGAGCAAAACCCGCGATATCCAGTAGTTCCTACCGTGATCGGTGTTCCCCAAACGCTGTAAGTGGTAACCGGAGTGCCGACCGGAGGAGAGCTTGGCACGTTTGCGAGTTGAAAGTTGTATCCACTCTTTGGGCAGATATTTGAGGTGCAGCCTAGGACCCAGTCCAGAACTCCAGCATTGGCAGCGCTCACTATTCCCGTCGTGGGCGAGGCAAGCTGGTTGAGCGTATAGGCATACCCCAGGCTGGGAAAGGTTGTGGCATAGGTAGTCTGCGCGGTATTGATCGTGCGAATCGAATACACTGCGGACGCTTCATTTGCGCTGATTTTGCTGTGCATGTAACTTGGTATCGCGATCGCAGAGATGATTAGGATGATCGCGACCACAATCAGCAATTCGATTAGGGAAAATCCGCGTTCCTGCATATAAACTCCGTAAAAATTAATAAGCAGGCTAGCGCAAACAGCCGACGCCCAGCCTTTTGGTATTTGGCTAGGCGAAGCATCCCGGGGAGGGAGAACCAAATATAGCAGGTGTTCTGGTTTTGGTATACAGTTTTTCGCGTAACCAAAGTACGTGTACCTGCAGATCTGCCCATTGTTGAGGTCGGACAGATAGACCCGCCTGCGCAGCGGGCCTCTTTACAGAGTGGTTACAGGCTCATCCCTTCGGTTCCGGTTCGGACTTGGCTCATTGCCCGCCCGGCCGTGGCTTTCACCTGTTCCATTCCGCGCTGAATGCGATCGCGCCCCTGTTCATAACTCTCTCTCGCGGAGTTTGCCAGATCATTGGCGCGCTCGCCCAAGTTCTCTCGCGTATCTTCTCCGCTCATTGGGGCGAACAGCACTCCCAAGCCAATTCCAAGCCCAAGGCCAAACAAAAAGCTCTTCATAATCGTTTCTCCTGCTTCTGAAGGTGATGAGACCCCGCCACATACGATCCGCACTGCCACGGACTACAACCGGCTATCTGTAGTTCTTGTGGTGGATACGCCGCGGTCTGCCCGCGACCATTTTAAAGATGCTCTCCCATTGCCAAAGTTTGCCGTGCGAGCGAGGGAGGGGAACAACGATTTCCGCAGACACGAGAAAACCCTGGACGGCGTCCAGGGTTTTCTCAATCCTTCCGGCCAGCCTGCTACTTCAAGCTGTCCCCGTGCGATTTTGCAATTTGTCCAACCACATTCTTCGGATTATCTTTGGCGATCTGGTCATAGATGACCTTGGCCTTATCCGGTTGGTGCTCTGAGACGTAGATATCAGCGAGAGCCAACTGAGCGTTGGCTTTTGGGACGCTGATCGTGGGCTTATCGATGAGGGTTTGCAGCAGATTCGTCGCGTCCGAAACTCGTTTTTGATCGCGATAGACGGCGGCCAATGCGTATTTTGCGAGCGCGGCCAGTTCTTTACGGCGCGTGTTGGTGAGCGCACGCAATTGGTCCTCTGCAACGGTGTAATTGCCCAATTCCCTCTCCGTGACCCCGGCCAGGTAACGCGAGTATTGTCCCGAACTCGTCCACCCGTAGTGGTCGCTCACGCCGTAGAAGGCATTTTTGGAGGCGATCAACCGTTCCTGGTCGCTATTGAAGGTCGTCATCGACCCTTCCTTTGGCGTCCCAGGAGGCACCACGGCGGCGTTGTAGATCACCAGAGCTTGCCCCAAAGCGTTGGACGCCTGCATCTGCTGAGTGCTTATGTACCAGAAGATGCCGCTGCCTAACACTGCCAGGGCAACCACCACGGAGACGATCTTTACGATTCCGGAGCGATGCTCCACAACCTCATGTACGGCCTCTGCGGCAGACGAGGCAAACTTGTCTTGCTTCAACTCATGACGGGTATAACGCACGGGAATTCCTTCGCTGAACTGGAGAACTGCCTAAAAAAACGATGCTATCAGCCCCCAGACCGAAGGTCAATGAAGCGCCTTCCTTGACCGGAGTTTTCAGAGTCCATTTCAGGCACTCTCGATTATCGAGGGTTTCAGGCGAATATTGCTGGGCAGAATACAACTTCGCCGCCATGCACTCCATCCCAAGTACGCTCCAAGCTGCTTTTATCCCTCTGCCGATGCGGCGATCCAGGGATGAAAGCCTGGATGCCGCCGGATTTTTGCGCTGTAACTCCGGCATCTCTGGAACGACGTACAACCCCCCTGCTCGCGCAGGGACTATCCCGTGGAGGGGAAGTATGCAGATCAGCACGTTGGAAAACTTCGATCGCATGAAAGCTGTAGCAATTCGAACAGGTCTCATCGCTCAGCTTGCATTTGGCTTTGCTCTAGTTGTTTCGGCAGTGCCGGTGATCAGCTTTGCCCAAACGCAGACGACCGAATCGCTCACACTTGTTGGCACAACCACAATTCATTCGCTTCCACTCGGTAGTGGAGCGTTGCAGAACCCGGAGATTGACATACGCGCGAACGATAGCGGCATCGACGGAGCAGCGATCATGGCGGTAGCAACTCCCTCAGGAGCGGCGACTCGGCGGCAACTCAACCGGCCGATTCCCCAAAAGGAGGCTGCGCGAGCCACTGCCATGCTGGCCGGAACTGCTCTCAGCCTCTCGCTTCCTCTCCCGGAGCCCGTCGTCAGCAGCGACACAGTTGTCCATTCTCAAGCTAGCGGCTTTCTGGGCTTTAACGGACTGAGCCACGTCGACCAGCGCCTTGCCAATGGTGGCAACCAGTTCAGCAGTGAACCTCCCGACCAGGGACTATGCGCAGGTCGAGGATTCGTCGTCGAAACCATCAATAATGCCATTCGGGTTTTTGACACCCACGGAAACACGCTCGCCGGTGTCGAGGACATGAACTCGTTCTTTGGGTTGCCCGCCGAATTCAATCGGACTACCGGCGTCATCGGGCCGTTTCTCTCCGATCCGCGGTGTTATTACGACCGCGAAACCGGACATTGGTTCGTGACCGAGCTTATGGAGGACAACGGAACTAACCCTGGCGCTTCCAACCGCAACTTCAACCTGATCGCAGTCAGCGAGACGACCGACCCAACCGGCGAATTCGCAGTCTTTAAGTATGACGTCACTGATGACGGATTGAACGGAACTCCGAGTCATCCCGGTTGCCCGTGCTTCGGGGATCAACCGCTATTCGGCGCGGATACGTATGGCGTCTATCAGTCCACCAATGAATTCGGAGCCGGGTTCAATGGGGCACAGGTGTATGCAATCTCCAAGGCCGGGCTCATTGCGGCGGCCGAATCCTCTTCTGCTGCACTGCCGGTTGTAGTTCAGATTGATGCTTCACAGGCTTTGGTGCCTTTTGGCGGCCTCTCCTACTCCATCCAGCCCGCGACCTCGCCAGATGGCAACGCGGACGAGAACGTTCGTGGCGTTGAGTTCTTCCTTAGCGCGCTCCAGTTCGGCAACCCCGGCTATGAAGTTTATGACAACCGCATCGCCGTCTGGGCGTTAACCAACACGCGGTCGCTCGGTTCGAAGCATCCCGCTGTGAATCTCTCGTTTGATGTGCTGAACTCGGAAACCTACGGTCAACCGGACCCAGCGAATCAAATGACCGGTGAATTTCCCCTGGGAACATTGCTCGGCAACGCCTTTGAAGCGATTGCCACGAATGACGACCGCATGAATCAGGTAGTTTATGCTGACGGTCTGCTCTATGGTGGCGTGAACTCGAAGCTTTCTGTCGGAGGAGCAAGCCAGACTGGTATCGCATGGTTTGCGGTTCGCCCGTCGTTCCATGGCTCCAGTCTCGTCGGCCTTACTGGCCAAATCGCCAACCAGGGCTATGTTGCAGTGAGTGGAAACAATGCGATCTATCCTTCTCTCGGAATCAATGGAGAAGGCAATGGCGTGATTGCTTTCTCGCTGACCGGCAATAACTATTTCCCGAGTGCGGCCTACGTGGTGGTTCAGGAGGGCAACGCCAGCCACTTGGTTCACATTGCTGGAGCGGGGCAGGACCCTGAGGACGGATTCTCCGGTTACCCAGCCGAAGTTGGTGGCACCAGCAACGTCGCGCGGTGGGGAGACTACTCAGCCGCAGTCGCCGATGGCAACTCAATCTGGTTTGCCAGTGAATACATTCCGAATGCATGCTCGGCACTTACCTTGCCTTGCCGCACTTCCCTCGCCAATTTTGGCACTTTCATCGCCAAGATCGTTCCGTAGTATCGGACACTTTTCCTGGCGCAACAGAAGAGGGCAACGCATTCCCAGCGTTGCCCTCTGTTCTGTTTGCGGGAACTATATCCACAGCTTCGTCCTTCGTGCATTGAAAAACCCACGCAGGTTCAGCACAATAGCTCAGGTCCAACTCGCATTTATTCGTTTACCCAGGATATTCATGGCTTTCACGCTGGAACTGGATTCTGTCACCAAGGCTTTCGACGAATTTATCGCCGTCGACCATCTTTCTTTCAATATTCCAGAGGGTGAAATCTTTGGATTGCTCGGTCCCAACGGTGCCGGGAAAACCAGCTCTATCCGCATGATGATCGGAATCACCGCCCCGGACTCCGGCAACGTACGGGTCTTTGGACAGCCGCTCACCCGGCACCTGCTCGACCGTGTCGGGTATCTTCCCGAAGAGCGTGGACTGTACAAGAAAATGAAGATCATGGAGAACCTGATCTTCCTGGCGCAGCTCAAAGGTATCGCAGTTCCCGAGGCCACCCGGCGAGTCAATCTATGGCTTGAGCGCCTTGAACTTGGCCGCTGGGCCAACGCGAAGGTTGAGGAGCTTTCCAAGGGAATGCAGCAAAAAGTACAGTTCATCGCCGCTGTCATCCACGAGCCTGAATTCATGATTCTCGATGAGCCCTTCAGCGGCCTTGATCCCGCCAGTTCTCTTGTACTCAAGGACGCTCTGCTCGATCTCAAGAAACAGGGGAAAACCATTCTCTTTTCCACCCATCGCATGGACACCGTCGAGCGCCTCTGCGATTCCATCTGCCTGGTAAATCAGGGCCGCAGCGTTCTTCTCGGAGTGCTGCGCGACATCAAGGCCAGCTATGGCCGCAGCAGTGTTCAGCTTGAGTATGATGGTGAGCTCCCATTGCTCACCGACCCCACCCTGGTTGCTAACTTCAACGACTTTGGCAACTATGTTGAACTGCGGCTTGCCCCCGGTGCGGATCCTCAGCATCTTCTCGAAGTTGCTATGCGCACAGCTAAAATACGCAGGTTTGAAATGGTCGAGCCTTCACTTGAGGAAATTTTCATCGACACGGTTGAATCCACCAAGGCGGTGACCACCAATGCGTAAGGTTCTGCTCATTATTGAGCGCGAATACATCGTCCGCGTCCGCACCAAGGCGTTCATCATTTTCACCGTGCTCATGCCCGTGCTCTTCGGCGCCATGTTCGTACTTCCTGGCAAACTTATGGTGCACGGCTCTGAAACACGGCGCGTCGTGATCGTCGCCAGCGACGCGGTGCTTGCCAATGCCATGAAGACGGAACTTGCTGGCTCCCGCGCCGCTGATGATGAAGAGGCTCCGCCAGCGAGGGCCAACAAAGCCACCAGGGCGGATTTCGATGTCAGCATCAATACCTCACCCAGCGAAGCTCTGCGCCAACAGCTTACCCGAAGGGTCCGCAGCGGCCAGATCGACGGCTTTGCCTGGATTGAACCGGACGCCGTCACCACTCGCAAAGCGACCTATTACTCGCGCAATGCAAGTGATTTTATTGAGGCTTCGCTCGTCAGCCGCGCATTGCGCCTCGCACTCAGCGAGCGCCAGCTCTCCGAACGCGGATTCACTCCTGCCCAGGCCAAAACCCTGCTCGGTCCGGTCGATGTCGATACCGTGCGCATTGACAAGCAGGGGGTCAATAAGTCAAACAGTATGGCCGCCGTTGCACTCCCCTACATACTGCTGATCACGATTTACGTGACCGTGCTCATCTATGGTCTTTACGTCATGCGCTCGGTGATCGAGGAAAAATCCTCACGCGTGGTCGAAGTCCTCCTGGGAAGTGTCACTTCGATGCAACTCATGGCCGGCAAAATTATCGGTGTCGGAGCCGTTGGCCTCACCCAGATCGGAATCTGGTTCGCCGCCGCAAGCATCCTCGGTAGCGGTGGCTTTGCATTCGCGCACCAGATCATAGGAGAAAGCATGAAAGATGCCCACATCTCCACGGTGGCGCTCGTTCTTTTCCCTGTCTTTTTCCTCCTCGGCTATGCGACTTACGCCTGTCTCTACGCTGCTATCGGAGCCATGTGTAACAGCGATGAAGAGGCCCAGCAACTGCAGTTTCCGGTCACCCTGCCTCTGATTCTATGCATGGCTTGTGCCATTCCCATCATCCGCGATCCCAACACTCCGCTTGCGTTCTGGCTCTCCATGTTTCCCTTGACCTCGCCCATCATCATGTATGTGCGGATTTCGATAAACATGCCGCCGGTCTGGCAGGTGGTGCTCTCCATCGCGCTGAGCCTTGCTTCGCTGTACGGCCTTATCTGGCTCTCTTCGCGCATCTATCGAATCGGGATTCTCATGTATGGCAAGCGCCCCACGCTGCCTGAAATCCTCAAGTGGATTCGGTACGCCTGAACATCAAAATTTTCTCCAAAGGAAAAGCCCTCGGATTTTTCCGGGGGCTTTTTGGATCCGGCGAAACCTTGGTTTATCTACCTCGCCTGTGCGCGGGCTTCGCTCAACATACTCTCCACCTTCGCGCGGTCCTGGTATTGAGGATTGATCTTAAGCAGTGACTCCCAAGCCGCAATGGCGCCTTTCGGGTCATGCTTTCCTTCCTTCTTTACTACCCCCACATTAAACAGGGTTTGCACATGCCGCGGATCGTCCCGCAGTGCCTGGTCGAACTCCTTCAAAGCGCGATCCGAATCGCCGGAGTAGAAGTAGGCAATCCCCATGTCAGTTCGCACATCTGGGTTCTTCGGAAACTCGTTTAGCGAGCGGGTGTAATAGCTGATCGCAGTTGTCCATTGCGAGGCGTCGAAGTAAACATTGCCTAGCTCGGTTAGGGCAGAAATGTCTTTAGGATTCGTCTCGAGCCGTGCCAGCAGCGGTCTCACTTGTGAATCCAGCGCCTGCGTCGGTGCCGCATTCAGCACGGAAGGAGGCAGACTGGAACCTAGGCCCGAGGCCGGGGCGGAGGCCGAAGACGGGGCCGTACTCGAACTTTCCGCCGGTGTTCCGGAGCCATGCAGCAGATAGCCAACGATCACTCCTACGATCAATACGACCGCAATCACCGTATAGATCTGAACAGGGGTCCAGCCCACTGTTTTCTTCGGGGTCAGATTCTTCATTTGCCGTCATCTCTCCAGTGGTGCTTTCTATCCGCTGAGTGAAGCGGATGCAGGTCGGAAACATGGTATCCCGAGCCAGTGCTGCCAGCCAAGTCACGAGCCCTTTCTCACTTTTTTCGCAACCTCAATTGAGTTGACATGTAAGCTGCGATATTCTTCCTCCGCACCTCGCGAGGCCAGATCTGCTGGCTTCTACCTGTGCCGTTAACCAGACCGCGGCGGCACGGATGGAGGTTTCGAGCGACACTCAACAATCGCGAGGATACGTCATGTCTAAAACACCCATTGTCTATGTTGAGTTCCCATCGCAGGATGTTGCGGCGAGCAAACTTTTCTACGGCTCACTCTTCGGATGGAGCTTCCACGACTTCGGCCCCGACTACGCCGCGTTCAACGATGCCGCCGTGAGCGGTGGCTTCAACGGCGACGCCACACAACGTACAAAAGCGCCACTCGTCGTACTCGAAACTGACAACCTAGAATCCATGTTAGAGAAAGTGAAATCTGCGGGCGGAAGTATCACTCTTCCCATCTTCTCTTTTCCCGGTGGCCGCCGATTTCACTTCACCGACCTCTCCGGTAACGAACTGGCGATGATGCAGAAAGACTAAGCGTGTGCCCAAGCCCCCATCCCAGCCTCACTTTGGCTCGGGATGGGGTTGTCACCTTGCCTCTATACTATTTCTTCTTTTTCCCGAATAGTCCCTGCAGCCCACTGACCGCATCCTGCGCCGGACTTTGCTGTTGATTGTTGGCTGCTGCGCCCGGAGTCTTTCCAGTCAACGAATTCATCAGTCCGCTCGCGCCGCCGCCCAAGCCTGACATCACTCCCTGCGTAAGTTGACCAGGATTGCCAAAGCTTGGCAGCAAGCCACTGGTTCGCATCTTGGCCATCGATTGCACATCAGGCGCCACCTTCGGACTTGGGATCGTTCCCGTAATGATCACCGGCACCACTATTTCGCCATTCTTATTGGCCATCGCCGTTGTCATGAGCCCGCCAATCGCGGACCCGCCCACTTGCTGCGAACTGGTCTTGGAGAGCACCGCTGTCGCTCTCATATTCAGTCCCTGGTCCACCAGCGAGGCCGTTCCGGTCGCAGCGATTGTCCCAGCGTCCGTTAAAGCCTTCAGGTCGTTAGTCTCGGCCACTCCGTTCTTCAGGTCAAAGTTGCCGGTCAGCGACGAGACGTGGGTCGCTCCATTGCCGATACTGCTCACCCCGGTAAATTTCCCAATCGAGCCTAACTGCTGTGCCATGTCCACGCCCGTCAGTTTGCCATCAGTCAAATTGACTGAGATTCGGCCACTTAGGGTTCGCACCAGGTCCGCTCCCGGAGGGGCCATGTTCAAATTGACCTGTACCGCATTGGCCACTACGCCGCTCACGGTCAATTGGGAGGCGCGCAAGGTTCCAGCCACTGCCGGACCGCTCAGCGGCCCTCTTGCCGTCAAATCCGCGCTCAGCCTCCCTCCAGGCTGCATCCCTGGACTCAGCGACACACCACCGGCCTCGGCCAGTTTCACCAGTTCCGCAATCGATGCATTTTGCGTGTTCAGCTTCAGATCGGCCAGTGGCGGAGTGCTCTTGCCATTCACCGTTCCGTTGATCACAAACGGCGCAGTGCCGAGCTTCAGTTGAGTATTGCTGACCGTAATGACCTCGGCCTTGAGATCGTCGCTGGCGTTGTAATCCAGTTCGATGGGGAATCCCAGCGGTTTGCCATGCGCCACCACGTTGTCCATACGAATCGTTCCAGTGGTGGAAACCTTGCCCGCGTCATTCTTGAACTTCAAATTACCGCCGATACTGGCCTCGGTTCCGGCCAGCGCCTTCGAATCCAGATATTTCTGCAACCCACTCAGTAGAACCTGGTCCAGTTGCAGAGTCCCCTCGAACGGGGTGCTCGTCATCGTCGCATCTTCGATGGGGCCGCCATGCCCATCGAATTTCACAACCTGCTTGCCGCCTCCCGGCAGGTGTGCGCTGAGCGCAATCTCAAACGGCTTCCCGGGCGCGTAATCTTTCAAGGTCAGATCAATGTTGTTGTATTCCATGCGCGGTTGGTGCTTCATCTGATCGGTGATCGCCACAGCTCCATCCATGATCTGGAAACGATCCAGTTGGAGCGGCGGGTTCTGCCCTGAAGCCTGCTGCTGCTTTGACTGTTGTGCGCCATGAGTTCCGATGGTTGAGAAGTTCCACGCGCCATCAGTGCCGCGAATCAACTCCACCTTCGGACGCACCATCGTCAGGCTCTCCACCTGCACCTGTTTGCTGAGCAGGGGCATGAGCTTGACTTGAACATTCAACTCTGCCGTTTGCGCAAACGGCATCTCCGAGTTGAATTTCGGATCCTCTCCAATGACCGCGTTTTGCACCTTGAACGTTGGCGGTAGCAAGCCCAGGCTCATCTGGCCCAGTTGCACTTGCCGGCCCAGCGTCGTTTGCAACTCCGTCTGGATGCGGTCGTGGTATTGATTCACGTTCAACAAACTTGGCAGAATCGCGGCTGCAGCAACCACGATTACCAGCAAACTTCCTAGAACGATCAACAGCTTTTTCATAGACGTGCCTCGGAACAAAACGGCAAATTTATACGGCCGCGTAAATTCGCTTAATTTAATTAAGATGCAGTGGGCCAAGGCAACGTCACCCAAAGATTCAGCGCGCACAGGGGTGGCCCCACACCGATTAGAGAGGTGGATCGCGGTCAGGTAGGTTTTGGCCTGCGGATCGTACATCACGGTCTTGCGCAACCTTCCGCGAATTGGCTCGCCGAGAGTACCATAGCCAAACCGCTGGCAGCACTGCGGGATCTCAGAAAGCATGATCGACCGAACGCCCCAAGCTCGCAGTGCCCTTGAAGTTTTCCGCGCTTTCCTGCGTCTCGGCTGCCTCTCTTTCGGCGGCCCAATCGCTCATCTCGGTTACTTTCACACCGAATTCGTCGAGCGCCGCCGGTGGTGCGATGAAGCGACTTTCGCGGAGATTGTCGCCATCGCTCAATCCATGCCCGGGCCCGCCAGCAGCCAGGTCGGCTTCGCACTCGGACTGTTCCGCGCGGGATGGCTGGGCGGCCTTGCCGCGTGGTGTGGATTCACCATGCCTTCGGCGTTGCTCATGCTGGCCTTCGCCCTCGGCCTTCACCTTTTTACGGGCAGACTTGGACTAGGCATCGTGCACGGTTTGCAGTTAGTCGCGGTGGCGATTGTCGCGCAAGCAATTGTTTCCATGCGCAAATCTCTCGCGCCTGATGCTCCCCGCATGGCGGTCGCGCTGGTTGCGGCTGCAATCGCCTTCTTCGCTCCACCCAGTTCGGGAACCCTGCTCGCAATCGTCGCCGGAGCACTCCTCGGGTGGCTCCTCACGTGTTTCCAGCAATCGGTGGATGATCGACATCCGCCTTCGCCTAGCGAAGGTGAAGGACTCAGTTTCGGACTTCCAAAGCTGGCCGGCCTCCTGGCGGCAGCAACGTTCCTCGCTCTCCTGCTCGTCCTGCCCCTGACCGCCAAACTTATCTCAGCGCAGCCGCAGAGCGCGTCATCGCAATGCCTAGCCGTCTTCAGCGCCTTCTATCGCACCGGAGCCCTGGTCTTCGGCGGAGGCCACGTCGTCCTTCCCCTTCTTGAAAATGCTGTCGTCGCGCGGGGTTGGATCGACCAACCGACCTTCCTCTCTGGATACGGTGCCGCCCAAGCTCTCCCGGGCCCGCTCTTCACCTTCTCGGCCTACTTGGGCGCGGTCATCAGGCCCACCTTTAGTCCGGTTGCGCTCTCCTCAATCGCGCTTATTGCAATTTTTCTCCCCGGACTGCTCGTCATCGTCGCCGTCCTTCCCTTTTGGAACGAACTACGCAGGCACCCGCTGATTCAAGTCTCCTTGCGAGGAGTAAATGCAGCTGTCATCGGAGTTCTCGTCGCCGCCTTCATCCGCCCGGTTTACAGCAGCGCCGTCCACTCAGTTCTCGATATTGCGGTAGCCTCTGCGGCCTTCGCGCTCTTGGTGCGCTGGAAAGTTCCTCCGTGGATTGTCGTCGTCTCCGTCGCGACTTTCTCGGCACTCGTCTCTGCTATCTGAACGACACGCACGTGCTTCTCCGCCGGAAAAATGTCCTTCCGGGTCTGGTACGTATTCATTCCATCAGTTATGATTCGCACCATCGCGTCCCAACGGTCGTGCGCGCCGAGGATTTCACTCGATGTCCAGTTCGAACCAAGCAGTTTCAACCACCCGCAGCCGCAAATTGCCGAGTGCGATCTACTTTGAAGCCGATGAACGGGCGCGCACAGCCGTGCTGCAGTGTGTGCGCATTCAACACAGCAGCTTCGAATTTCTGGACACCTCCCGTCTAACGGGAGACAACGTCTTTGTGCTCGCGGATGTCCAGATGTTTGCCGACCATCTCAAGATATTGCGTGCGCCCAATGTTCGCGTCATCGTGTTGGCAGATGAACGTTTTCGTGATGCGCGGCTTGATGGCACGGTCTATGCGTACCTTCCCACCAACACTCCCGCTCCACTTCTGGAGCGCATGTTCGACAATGCAATCGACCACATGCACCTGGTGCAGACGCGGCGCGAGGCCAGCGACAAACTTGCCCTTGCCAACTCGGAAATCTACGAATTGAATCACATCGGCGCCGCCCTCAGCGCCGAGCACGACGCGCGCGAACTCCTCGAACTGATTCTCACAAAGTGTCGTGAAATCACCCGTGCTGATGCCGGTTCTATCTACCTGGTGGAGGAAGAAGACCCTGGAGCTGACGAGCGTCTGGCCCGCGATCATCGCAGTCCAAAAAAGTACCTGCGATTCAAGATGGCGCAAAACGATACCGTCAAGGTTCCCTTTCGCGAGGTCGTGCTACCGATTGGTGAAACCTCCATTGCCGGATACGTGGCGCAGCACGGGACCGTGGTGATGATCGAAGACGCATATGAGATGGAGAGCTGGGTTCCGTACTCGATCAACAAAAAGTTCGATATCGATTCCGGATATCGCACCAAATCGATTCTGGCCGTGGCAATGATGAACCCGAAAAACGAAATTGTCGGGGTCGTGCAACTCATCAACGCCAAGCGCAATTGGCGCGCCCGTTTGAACACACCGGAGGACATCGAGAACGAGGTTCTGCCATTTTCAACCCGGCAGATGGAGATCGTTTCTTCGCTGGCCAGTCAAGCCGCCGTCGCTTACGAGAATAGCCATCTCTACGAAAACATTCAGCGTCTTTTCGAGGGTTTTGTAAAAGCCTCGATTAAAGCGATTGAACAACGCGATCCCACCACCTCTGGACACTCGTTCCGTGTGGCTAACCTGACGGTCGCAATGGCCGAAGCAGTCGATCGCGACCATACCTACTTTCGCGATGTGAAGTTCACCAAGTCAGAGATGAAGGAAATTCGCTACGCATCCCTGCTGCACGATTTCGGCAAGGTCGGTGTGCGTGAAGAGGTGCTGACAAAGGCGCGCAAACTCTATCCCGCACAGATGGGCGCAATATCAAACCGCTTTGATTTCGCACGCCGCACGTTGCAGGCTGAGAGCAGCGAAAAGAAGCTCCGTTGCCTTTTAGAGAAAGGGCGCGACGAATACCTGACCATGCTTCCGCAGTTCGATTTGGAGTTGGCGCACGACCTCGATGAACTGGCTCTCTTCGCGAAAGCGATCCGGGAATTCAACGAACCGTCAGTGCTGCCGGAAGGAACTTTTGAAATATTGAGCGACATCGCGAAGCGGAAATTCTGTGGCAGCGACGGATCAGAGTGCACGCTGTTGACGCCAGAGGAAGTGCGTCTACTATCTATTCGCAAAGGCTCTCTCGACGCGGGTGAGCGAGACGAAGTCGAGTCGCACGTGGAGCACACCTATAATTTTCTCAGGCAGATTCCGTGGACCAGGGAGATTCGCAACATCCCGGAAATCGCGCGAGGCCACCACGAGAAAATGAATGGCCGGGGCTATCCTGGCCGACTGAGCGCGGAGGATATCCCTCTGCAGGCGCGCCTGATGTCTCTGGCGGACATCTTTGACGCCTTAGCCGCGGCGGATCGCCCGTACAAGGAATCGGTATCCATCGAAAGCGCCCTGAATATCCTGGCCCGGATGGTGGAAGCAGGCGAGATTGACGCGCAGGTATACTCCCTTTTTGTGCAAGCCAAGGTATACGAGCGCTGGAAGGTGGATTGCTTTGCGTATTAGCAGTGTGATTGTAAATTAGGTTTCCACTGGCAACGGAGCCACGATCGTTTCATCGAGCCGCTTAAGATCAAGTACAGCCTGGCTGCCTTCTTCAAAGAACATCATTGCAAATTTACGGCCCCATTCGACCTCATGTGCCGTGTAGGACGAGCGGCTGTAAACCGTTTGGGAATAAGTTTCATCCACCGCATTGAGCAGAACAAGAAACTCAGCCTCGGCGTCAATCAACTGTGTTTTAGTCCAGCCAAAAATCGGGCTTTGCGGCGAAATCGGATGGACAATTGTCCAGTTTGCAGGGAAGACCGCAACAAAATTCCTCTCCAGTTCCATGCTATAAAATCGCCGAACTCGCGCTCCGTCCACGTGATCAAAGCGACTGTGCATGAGAAGAGCCTGAACATTGAGCAACTGGCTGCGCCGTCCATTCACGATGCGAAATTGAAAGCTTGTTTGATCGTGATATGGCGCAATGAGCGCTGAACGGCTGTACAGCACGAGAGCGTTGGGACGTGAAAAGCGAGCAAACACCAACCCCGTCGCAACCGCCAGTGACAATAGGCCGAAGAGCGTTTGTATCGCCACCAGCGCATTGGCAAGAAAGCTGACCGGAACAATGTTTCCATAGCCGACAGTTGCGAAGGTGTGGATGCTGAAGAAGAATGCGCGCCAGAACAGTGGCCCGTCAAAAGCACCCTGCAACGCACCAGGGCCCAGCGCAAGATACCCGAGCGCAAAACAAGCGTTGATGGCCATGTACCAGACGCCGAGCAGTACGAAAAATTTCGTCCAGCTCAGATTGATCAGGGCATGATAGCCGAACAGCTTGTCGAGTATTTGCTCGTGCAGCCGGCGCACATTGAATGACCCGTCCGTATTGAGAAGACGGTAATGCGGGCGCAATGCGAGGCTGCCAAAGCCGAGGTCGCGGTCAAGAGGGCGCTCGGAAGGATTCGGCTGTTGCAGAGGCAAACCAGTTGGCATGGGCATGGCAAGGTCTCCGGATAGCGTACTTGATGCAGCCTCGAATCTAGAGGTTCGCAGCGCAACCCGCTCAGCAACTCAGACCTCTAAGCACAAGAGGTTCTCGAATTGAAAGACACCATTACAGATTCTGCAAACCTACTGTTGATCGCTGGCCTCGTACTATACGGATTCACGCTATTTGCCGACTATTCTGCTCGTGGACGCTGGGCCAAGAATGTGACATCGCTGTTGGCGTCTCTCGGAATATTCGCCCTGGCGCTGGCTCTTCTGATCACACCGGCAAACGCGGCAATTCTGATTCGTATCTCGCAGACAGAGGCTTCCAAGGTGCTTCTCGGACTGAGCAGCTTTCTCTTGCTGTTGTCGATCGGAGCTTTTGGCGTGATCACGTATTCCAGACCGTTCCGACTGAGGCATGAGAAGAAAATCGACCTTGAACTGAATCGCGACCTGCCTAAAATCCCATGATTGATGCGCATGGAAAATGGATTTGTAACCACAATCCGCCTTTAAGCCTGTGTAAAAGCTCTGAAAAACAGTCTGCGCGCGGAGGCTCTGAATAATTATCTGACACCACGTTCACCCTTTGTTTATGCGGTGCTCAGCGTTATTGGTAGACTTGGAGAGCGATTGCCGCTTGCAAGCCGCGACTTGGTTTGTTACAACAGTTAAGCACGGTACGGCGCTAGAGGCGCTGGCGCGGCGAAAGCAGCGTTAGGATATTTCAGAGATTCAAGTTTCTCTTCATTCAAACTTTTGAGCCGACCAGCGACGGCAGCGTGGCTGCGATAACTGCGGGCGGCGAGTTGCACAAAGCAGCAAAGTTTGATATAAAAGAAAAGTCATCAGCGGGCGAAGTGAGTGAATCATGTCGCAGGCCGACGAACTTGCCAAGAGCCAAGCGCTCTGCTAAGGTAAGTAAGTCGAATGTAAAAAAGTGGTGCAGAGGTTGACAGAATCGAAAAGGTTCTGCTAGTCTGAGCGAGTTGCAAAAGGCCCGGCCACGGGCGAGACAGGAACAGAGCTTCCTGGCAGGATTCAGCGGTAACGCAGAATACCTTAAACGATCTTTAATTTGAACGAATGACTTTTTGCCGACGCGCGATAAATCGCTGCACATCGGGAAAGAGTCAGTAGTATCGCGCGCTCCGCACCAAAGAAGCGTAGAGCGAAGGAACCCACATCCAACTGGAAATCTTAGAAGGCACTGACAAGTGCCAGATAAGTTATGCGGTTGTCAGTATGTCGGACCTACGAAGCGATACTGCCATAAAGTTTCGAGGACGGGCGATCGTAGCGTAAAGCTTGATCGTCGTTCACCGAGAGCGCCGCCTAGTGCGGATTACGCGATCGGATCTTTGACAACAGGTTGAACGTGCCAGTCATATACAGATACTTGAGATTAATTTCGAGTGATCTCACAAGTTAAGGTTTGTCGATAGATTCTGTCGACAAACGGTTTCGTTGACTACCCGTCACGAAACAACAGGTTACAAACGAGAGTTTGATCCTGGCTCAGAATCAACGCTGGCGGCGTGCCTAACACATGCAAGTCGAACGAGAAAGTGGAGCAATCCATGAGTAAAGTGGCGTACGGGTGAGTAACACGTGACTAACCTACCCTTGAGTGGGGGATAACTTCGGGAAACCGAGGCTAATACCGCATAATACCGAGAGGTCAAAGGAGTAATTCGCTTAAGGAGGGGGTCGCGGCTGATTAGCTAGTTGGTAGGGTAATGGCCTACCAAGGCTATGATCAGTATCCGGCCTGAGAGGGCGCACGGACACACTGGAACTGAAACACGGTCCAGACTCCTACGGGAGGCAGCAGTGGGGAATTTTGCACAATGGGGGAAACCCTGATGCAGCAACGCCGCGTGGAGGATGAAGTCCCTTGGGATGTAAACTCCTTTCGACCGGGACGATAATGACGGTACCGGTAGAAGAAGCCCCGGCTAACTCTGTGCCAGCAGCCGCGGTAATACAGAGGGGGCAAGCGTTGTTCGGAATTATTGGGCGTAAAGGGTGCGTAGGCGGTGCGGTAAGTCTTTTGTGAAATCTCCGGGCTCAACTCGGAGTCTGCAGGAGAAACTGCCGTGCTTGAGTATGGGAGAGGTGAGTGGAATTCCTGGTGTAGCGGTGAAATGCGTAGATATCAGGAGGAACACCTGTGGCGAAAGCGGCTCACTGGACCATAACTGACGCTGAGGCACGAAAGCTAGGGGAGCAAACAGGATTAGATACCCTGGTAGTCCTAGCCCTAAACGATGATTGCTTGATGTGGCAGGTACCCAATCCTGCCGTGTCGAAGCTAACGCGATAAGCAATCCGCCTGGGGAGTACGGTCGCAAGGCTGAAACTCAAAGGAATTGACGGGGGCCCGCACAAGCGGTGGAGCATGTGGTTTAATTCGACGCAACGCGAAGAACCTTACCTGGGCTCGAAAT
>Ga0316228_1001621_pt1 | contig 22413 bp, 15 predicted proteins | sample TBH18021metaG_FD_206005 | JGI IMG/M metagenome (GOLD analysis project Ga0316228, IMG submission 206005) | Freshwater microbial communities from Trout Bog Lake, Wisconsin, USA - TBH18021 | ecosystem: Environmental > Aquatic > Freshwater > Lake > Hypolimnion/Profundal zone | place: USA: Wisconsin... | reverse complement strand
ATAGGTTAAAAACCAACTGTTTGTTAGACTTATCCACAATTGCTGGTTCACAAAACAGCAACTCGCCCTGGGTCAATATTCAATCGGCAGGGTGGGTCAATATTCAGTCGGCGCCAACAATAGATCTTACTGACAGATTTAATTTCGAAGTACCACAATATGTTGAGGCGATTGAAACTGCTTTATAAATAGGCATTAATTTGTCTTAGTCACTTTGCTTAAATGCCTTGGTTTATCTGGATTTAAGCCGCGCGCCAAGGATAATTTAGCTGCCATAACATAAAACACCTGAATGGCAATAATTGGATCCAAATCAGGAGTAGCGGCAACGGGTATTGTTAAATTACGTTCGCTAATATTCGATGGAGCTGCTAATAGTACACGGGCACCTCGTCCACGCATCTCTTCAGCCAATTTAATTAACCCAGCCTGTGTTGGACCTCGCGTTGCATAGATCAACAATGGGTATCCATCACCAATTAAAGCCATTGGACCGTGTTTAATTTCTGCGCCACTGAACGCCTCTGCCTGAATAACAGAAGTTTCTTTCAGTTTAAGGGCTGATTCGAGTGCAATCGGAAAACTGATTCCACGACCAACAACCATAATGTTTTGTGCCGGAGTCAATACATCAATTGCTTCGGACCAGTCAATTTCAGTTGCTGCCGCCAACATTTGTGGCAGATCTTCCAGAGCGGCCAAAAATTCGGGATCATTTTGCCAATGCCCGGCCAGTTGTGCAGCCGCAACCAAACTTGTTATAAAACTCTTGGTTGCGGCCACACTCACTTCAGCGCCTGCGTACAAAGGCATACACCACTCAGCACCATGTGCCAAAGGAGAATTTACATCATTAACCAATGCCACCGTTGTTGCACCACCCTCACGAAAATAACGAATTGGCTCTATGACATCCGGGCTCTGTCCTGATTGAGAAATCGCAATGGCTAACGCGTCTTTGGCATGCAATGGTACATTCAATAAGGTCACTAGCGACATCGGCAAAGAAGCGACGATGCGGCCAAGACGTGACATGATTAAATATGCTGCGTAAGCTGCTGCATGATCGGAACTGCCACGAGCAATTGTTAACACGGATGTTGGGGAATTGGCTCGCAGTGCTGCTCCCAATTCAGCATAACGGTCTCCCTCTTGTGCCAATTGCATAAATACAAATTCTGAAGATGAGCACGCTTCTTTATGCATTACTGAGGTCAATTTTTTCTCCTTCGACATACACTGCTGTTAAATTTAGATTGCGATCCATCACCACGAGATCGGCATAGGATTTTGGTTGCAAACGTCCACGCTCTGGCATATCCAAGTAATCGGCCGCAAAAGTAGAAACTCTCTTTGATGCATCTGCCAGATCGAGACCGATACTGACTAAATTACGCAAAGCCTGATCCATGGTGAGCGTGCTGCCCGCTAGCGTTCCATTGACTAAACGTACGCCCCCCTGACATTTATGCACCTTTTGTTGACCTAGCATATAGTTACCATCAGGCATACCTGATGCTGCAGTAGAATCTGTAACGCAATAAAGATTTGGAATCGCCCGAATCGCCGCCCGAATCGCGCCGGGATGCACATGCAATAAATCGGGAATAATTTCTGCAAAATTGGCATGTGCCAGAGCCGCACCGACCATACCTGGTGCGCGATGTTCCAAGCACGACATCGCATTAAAAAGATGAGTAAAACTAGTCGCTCCACGCTCTAATGCAGCAACGCCTTCTTCGTATGTGCCGAGCGTATGACCAAGCTGTACTTTTAGACCTAGCCTGGTAAATTCCTTGATCAGGGATAAATGGCCTTCAATTTCAGGAGCTACGGTAATTAATTTAATTGGCGCAATCGCATTCAATTTTCGCACTTCATCTAAATTGGCTCTTAGTGCGAAATCCGGCTGAGCACCAAGTTTCCCAGAATTTATGTATGGCCCTTCTAAGTGCACCCCCAAGACTCGTGCCATGCCTAACCCACGTTTTTGCACTGCATTGTTGATACCCAATAGTGCGCTCTCCAGGTCTGCCATGGGAGCGGTCATGGTGGTTGCCAACATGCTCGTTGTGCCGTGTTGGGCGTGCATGCCCGCAATCACATTTATCGCGTCACCTGCCTCCATAATGTCTTTGCCGCCACCACCATGTACATGTAAATCAATAAATCCTGGCAAAATATACTGTAGAGCATTTTGCTGCGGATCTTCTGAATTACCGTCTATCGAATTAATGCACTGGCCAAAATTAATGGTGCCCGCTATCCAACCTTGTGGCGTCAGAATATTTCCAGCTAATTTTCCACTCGATATCGAACTAGTTTGTGCTGCAATTGCCCGTAGATCTCTCGCATATTTTGCTTCACTCATTTAAACAACTCCACCACGAAATCATAATAATCACTATGACAATAAGAATGAGTAAGTTCAATTGCTGAACCATTTGCATGAAAACCAATGCGAGTAACAAACATCATCGCGGCACCTTGTATAATTCCAGTCAATTTTGCTTGCTCTGGCGTCGCATTGACAGCGCGAATATGTTGTAAAGCACGAATAGGCGCTGCGCCAGTAATATCTAAATAATTATATAAACTATCGGTAACCAATTTAGGGTCAGGTAAGTATTGTGCCGGAATGGTAGTGCTCTCAATTGCCACTACTACGTTATCAGCGGTGCGCAATCTCTTTATGCGAGAAACGACCGTATTAGGTGATATTCCTAAAGATAATATTTCCTCAACTGATGCTATTCCAGTTTCACGCGAAATCCATTGCGAACCCGGCAGGAACCCGCGTTGACGTAACTGTTCACTAAAGTTGGTCAACCGCGATAAAGGTTGCTCAATCTTAGGAGGCTCCGTCTTAGGCATTATAAAAGTGCCTGAACCTTGTTTTTTGATGAGTAAGCCACGATTGCATAGCATATCGATTGCTTTGCGTGCCGTTACTCTTGATATGGATAAATGCTCCGATAATATGCGCTCAGATGGCAATGCCTCATCTGGTTGCAACGTGCCAGCATGTATCGCTGTTGATAAATTATTTGCTAATTGCAGATAGAGTGGTGTCGCACTTTTACTATCTGGCTTAAAATTACTCAACGGATTTAACACAGGAACCTTCTTTAGCTTTTTTAATCAACAACAATGCGCCGCCAACTGAATCCCCATTTGGAGGAACTAAGCGAGTAAGTAAACTCACTGGCAGGAACCGCTCAAACGACTTGGCTAAACCACCGCACAGAGCAATCGGCAATCTGTTGGTCTTATCCAATGCCAGCACAATTTTGACAATTTCTTGTCCCGCTTCCTGCATAATTCTGTCCACAACCAAATTTTTTCCATTACTTGCATGTGCAACCACTAACGGTGCAATTTGCGCGTAGCTACCTTGGTTTGCCAAAGCTAGCCAACGAAACATTGCATCGCGACCACCACCACAGTGCTTAATAACTTCATCCGAAAAGGCACTACCGTCCACCCTTCCATCTAAAACTTGCTGGGCATGATTAACGCCTCTTAAACCCAACCAAGCGCCGCTCGCCTCGTCACTACATGGAAATCCCCATCCACCCACTTCAATGCGACTTCCATCCTCTTGTAACGCTTCACCCACACTGCCAGTACCAATTGCGATAATAGCGCCAGGGTGTCCTTGATGCGCACCCAATAAAGTAGTGAAGGCATCGGTTTCTAAATGCATCAGAGCAAACCCTGGATTTTTTTCAGTGAAGGATGTGGCCCATTGCTTGTTATGTACACCAGCCAATCCTAATCCTATAGCCATATCCGACAACTCTGGCATAACTTCATTAATACTCAAAAATGCTGATTCAATAGCACACATGATGGATTCCCATGCGATTTCTGCACCATTGATTAATCCGGACGGTCCAGAACTCCCACGTGCCAATTCAATACCTTCACAGCACGCGATGGCGACCCTCGTGCCGGACCCTCCGCCATCAACACCAATTAAATATTTAATTCTATTTGACATATATAAGAGATAAATTTGTAAGAAATCTAAATAATCGATCAGAGCTTAATATAGATTTTCTTCTTATCCATCGCATAACCAATCGCCCAGCAGGTCAGCATGAAAATCAGGGCAAATAATAATGATCCATTCTTGTCGCCCGCCCACCACTCGAAAAATGAATAGTAAATCCATTCAAAACCAGTCGATTTGCCAATATGCGAAGTCCACAAAATTGTTCCGGCTATTTCGCTGACCAAATAAATAAATAGAGTATTTTTTCCGAACACCTCAAAAAAATAAGTCCATTTTTTAAAGCCGAGCAAATCGATCACATAAATTAACAGTGCAAGAACAAATAAATCGATCCCGACATTGCACATCACATAGGAGCTGGTCCACAGCTTTTTATTCAATGGAAATACACTGCTCCAGCTAAGGGCTACCACAATGCATATCCCGCTCCATATCAACAGTTTTGAAATGGTTTCGTAACTCTTACCCTTCAACCTGACAAAGTGACCGGCAAAGTAACCAGCCAGCACGTTGACGATTGCGGGCAAGGTGCCCAGCAGTCCCTCCGGATCAAAGGCAATACCTTCGCCGTGATACATATGCGCATCACCTAAAATCAGTTTATCCAGTTTGAGAGCGGCGTTGCCTGTCATTGTGTAATCTCCGAATGAATCCATGATCCACCAGTAAATTAATAATGCAATGACACAGAATATGACGGCGCCTTTCAACTTCCAGAAATGAATTATCAGCGTAGCGAATCCATAGGCAAGTGCAATACGTTGCAGAACGCCCAGAATCCGCGTGTTTGCAATGGATATCAAGCCAACGTGACCGGCATGATCAAATTCAAAAAACGGAAACCAGTACATCAGATAGCCGCAAAGAAAAATCAATGCCGTGCGCGAAAAAACTTTCTTTAACACCGCCGCATTTCCCATCGACTGATACTTCTCCAGCGTATAACTCAGAGTGCAACCAACCACAAATAGAAAATTCGGGAAAACCAGATCGGTTAGCGTCAATCCATTCCAGGTCGCATGCAACAACGGAGCATAGGAAAGTGATTCACTGATGGACATGTTTACTATGATCATCAGTGTCAGTGTCAATCCGCGCATTACATCAATTGCCTGAGCACGGCTTTGTAAATCAGTTGTCATTGGATTCCTCGCCACGATGGTTTATTTGGATATAGATTCAGTAATGAGGGCATTTTCAACCAAATTCATCATGACTGCATAACCGGCTTTATTCGGATGTACACCATCTTCTGAATACTCAATCTTCAACCCCATGTTTTCATCCACCATGGGCGTGTAATAATCAACATAGATAAAGTTGTTTTGGCGTGCATATTCCTTCATCCATTTATTCAGAGCTGCGATTCGTTCAACTGGTTTAATCTCAGGGATCCAGTAATAAGCCTTGGCAGGAAGTATTGAGCACAGCACCACTTTTATAGCGTGAAGTTTTGCCAATTCAGCCATCGAAGTAATATATCCGGCAATCACTTCATTAGATTCAGGACCTGAGTTACCTGCAATATCGTTGGTGCCCGCAAGAATAATGACTATCTTGGGCTGAAGGTCGATCACATCCGATCTGAAGCGCACCAGCATCTGAGGTGCTGTTTGTCCGCTGATACCGCGATTGATGAAAGGTTTCCCCATAAATTGTTCCGGCACCGTTGTCCACCAAAACTCAGTAATCGAATCTCCCATGAAAACAACACGGTTCCCGAGATTGGAAGAGTTCATCCATTTTGCATTATCACTGCTGTAGGCTTTTATATTTGCCCAATCAGGATCGGCCTCTTCGGTTGCCTGAACCTGCCCCAAGAAAAGGCAGGTAAAAACCATTCCCAAAAACATCCTTTGAATTCGCATGGGGATATATCCATAAAATTTGATCAAACAACGTAGCTACTTTCATTCAATAACAATGTAACTGCGCTAAAAATATCACGGCGAAAAAAATCCAATTCCCCGCCACTTCCAACATGTCAAGGAATTGGATTAACTTAATTGAACTTGTAGTTAATGCCAGCAAGCATTTGACGTCCATAAGTGTTATAGACCGTCAGCGCATTCATATTGCCATTTACGCCGCCAACAATTCGTTCCCGGTAGGGTGAATTGTTCAGGTTACTAATCTGGAACAAAAACTGCAGCCCTTTGTAATTTCCTTGTTCAATTGCATAGCTGGTCTGAAAGTCCAGAACGCTTTCCTGCATAATGGACGTGTCAATCCGGTCACCATGCGGGCCGAGCACCTGGGCCAGGAACGGAGAACGATAGCGATCACTGATGCGGATTGAAAATCCACTTTTTTCATAAAACAGCGTCATGGCGGCAACCTGTCCGGAAAGTCCTGGCAAGGGCACATTGCCACCAGCAGGACCGTCCGCCAGGATGTCACTCCGTGTTTCCGAGACCGTTCCGAGCACACCAAATCCGTCAAGGTAGTTAGTCAATAACGATCCCTGAATCGTCGCGCTCTGCTCAAGTCCATAAACCTTACCGCCCTGCCCGTTGGTAGGTATGCTGATCGTGCCGATATTCGAGATTGGTGTTACGCCAATATTGGGTACACCTGAGAAATCATAGTTCGTTTGCTCGTTATAAATGTAATTGGTTAATTTTTTATAAAATCCGGCAAACGCCACATAACTTCCCTTACCAAAGTATTTCTCAGTCGCCAAATCAAATGCATTTGCCAGCCACGGTTTAAGTGCAGGATTGCCGCCATCGCCGCTCCATGTATGTGTCTGGGTGCTTACCGACCCACTGACACCTGCTCTCATATCATCCAGTCGGCCCCGTGCCATAGTTTTCGCCGCCCCGGCACGGATCAACCAGTCAGGACTATACTCATTCATATCAAACACCATATTCAAACTGGGCAATACATTCGTATATGAAGTACCACCAGTTAGTGTTTCAGAATAAGAGTTGTTTGGTGTGCCGGTTGAACTCTGGTTGGTATGAACTACCTGCAGGCCGAGATTTCCGCGGAGACCAATCTTGCCCAGATCCTGATCGAAGTCCAGTTTTCCGAATAAATTAATGACCTTTTCACTGACCGTAAAAGTCCGCCGATAGGCAAATGGCTGGGACTGATCGACGACAGAAGTGTCATAAGTATTTAATGCCTGTAGAACGTTATAGGCCAAAATTTGCGGCATTCCACCATAAGCCAGTGATACAGGTGTCTGCAATAAACTAGGGGAGATGGGCTGCATTGTTCCGACTCCACTGTTGAGCTGGTATTGATAATCCTGTTCGGCACGTTTTTTCTCGCGATCAGAATAGTCTGTTCCAAAGCTGAGTTTACTAAACAGGCCGGTCAGCGGTTCGCTGGCTGCAAATTTTATCGCTGATAACTGATCACTCATCGTAGGGGTGCGGACAAAGCCGTTCTGCCCCCATCCGGCTGGATCTGTCAGTTGAATAATGCTCGGATCTGCCCAGTTAACATTGGATGTATATTGCGGTATTGCCATAGGGCTTCCCGGCATGCTGAAGCCAAGCGTTGTACCTGCGCCGGTATTGTATGGGCCTAAACCTGCATAAATTTCTGCTGTTTTGTCGTCACGTTTGGCCTGCGAAAAACTAATATCGTTCTCCAGAGTCCACCCATTCGTCTTGAGCTTGTTATTGAGACCAATTGCAAACAGTCTGTCAGTACGCGTATTGTAGTTGCTCTGTTCTACCGGTTGCACATTGCTGAAAGTGCCGCTCAGAACCAAAGGTGTGTTGGTGCCGGCAAATGTACCAAAAGTCGGATTGCTGATTGTTGAGCCATCCCAGGCGGGCGCATCACTCCACATGATTCCCCGACCACTGACCGTCTGATCGAAATGTGAATAGTACAGATCAAGTTGAGAGTGAATATCTTTGGATGGCTTAAATTCTATGCTGGCCATCATGCTGTTTCGAACCTGACTGGTTGAGGTACCGATAAATTCAGCGCCCTGTGCCATGGTGATATTGCAGGTATTGGGACCAAGTCCGTTACAGGTCGGCGCATTCCATGAAGCATTGTCCCAACCCCAGGAACCAAAATGTTGTTCCTGAATGGGTGAATCCAGATGAGCGAACGCAATCGCCACACCAATTGTTTTGTCAGCAAACTGATCAACGTAGGACCCACTTAACCGGTTACCGGTATCCTTGATTCCCGAATTAATTGCACCGTTCTGATTTTTTTCTCCACGTGCATTCACAGTAAAGGATCGACCTGCCTGATCAAGAGGAGACAATGTGCGCAGGTCGACTGTTCCAGACAATCCCTGTGCCGCCAGTGTGGCGTCCGGAGTTTTATACACTACGACGGAATTAATCAACTCTGACGGATACTGATCGTATTCCACACCTCGATTTAACGCGGTACTGACCAGTTCGCGACCATTCATCAAGGTGACGGCAAAATCATCCGACATGCCGCGTATCGAAATCGATTCCGCACGCCCTGCGACACGCTGCACCGCCAACCCAGGCAAACGGGCAATCGATTCGGCAATACTGGCATCCGGCAGTTTGCCGATATCTTCCGCTGTCACCGCTTCGACAATCGAATTCGAATCACGCTTGGTAGCGATCGAACTTTCCAACGAGCCTCGAATGCCTGTCACAACAACCGTCTGGGCAGAGTCAGTCTGAGATGAATCCGTGACGGCCTGATCAGGCTTGGTTTGATTCGCCTGCTGTGCCTGTGCAGTGCCAAGGAACAAAAGCGCTACTGCAAGAGCTACAGGTTTTAATTTCATGCTTTTCATTAATGACTCCAATTTATAGTTATCTAAGTTATGCTCAACCGTCTTAATCACCCAATTCATTACTCAAACCAACAGACTGTCAATCTTTTTACTTCTACATCGAAAACCGACCGCATTCGTTCCATCCTCACTCAGTTGCCAGCGCTAGAAGAGTTTCCTCTGCGTCCACGCATATTAAATGCGGCAACACGAATCACTCCATTGAGAGGGATCGGTCCAGCCACAATTGGACTGTTCATGTCTGGTTCGCTGCCATCGGTAGTAAACCGCAATGTAAAACCGGGCAACTGAATATTCGCCAGCACAAAACCATTCTCCACTTTTAATCCGGGGGAGGGAATTCTGTACTCAACTACATTTTGCTCACTGTCCAGTTGAGGAAACACCTGCTTGCCCAGTTGATTAACGAATTGTGACCAGGCGAGTGTGTGCAAGCGTGTAGCTTCCATTTGATTTTTTTGCCTGGTCCACTCAGGATCTTTTGCCCAAGCCCGCTCAGCAAGCGCCAACATTCGCGGCATGATCATAGCGTCGATGCGTGCGGCTTCGCGCATGGCTTCGGAAAACAGCACACCTTCCATACCGATGATGTGTTCTTTACCAAAATCAGTAAGTTTTTTGCGTCCCGGCTTTCTTGCTGGGTTAGTACGATCAATTCGGATGTCATCAAGCGGAATGAAATCATAAACCGTGTCCAGATCGCTGTAACCGGCCCAATTAACGCCCAGTTCATCGGGATTTTTATTGGCAGCCATATCGAAATACAGTTTGGTTGCCGGTGCCAACACGGTGCTATAGCCGGCATTGGCAAGTCGATAGGCCAAATCTTCGGATTCACCTAGATTGTTCCAAACGTACAAGTTAAACCCAATGTGCGCAAACAGCTGGTTGGGGATCAACCTGTTTTCATTATTCAGGGTCAGCTTGTGAGTTCCCAGCTCCTCCCAACCTGATGCAAACAATCCATGCCGGTGTAATATCTGATCAACCCGGCTGTAAAAATAATCCCACAGACCGGCATTGGATTTTATTTTTGCACGTCGCATCAATGCTCTGCAGGCTGGCGATTTTTCCCACGCCCCTGAAGGCAATTCATCGCCGCCTACATGAATTGTTGACAGCGGCGCGCCGGCCTTTCGATGAAGCAGGACCAGTTCGGAGATGACCTGTTCAATGAATGCATAAGTGGAAGGCATTCCTGGATTAATTACATTATCTGAATAAAGCTGGGCTGATCGATAAATAGAATGATCGTCGGGATCACTCAACAAATATTGGCGCGCATTGCGGCTTCCATTTTTCTCGAGGAGGCGATATCGATATTCCATCGCTTTGACCGCGGCTCTCGAATGGCCGGGCATTTCAATTTCGGGAATCACTTCAATGTGAAGTTTGGCAGCATACTGCAATATTTCAATATAATCGGCACGACTGTAAAATCCGCTTCCATGTGGGTTGCCCGTATCCGGGCCAGATCCAAAGGCCGGTTGCAGATGCTCTTTCATACTCAAAGTCTGTCCACGTTGCGAACCATAACCTGTTAATTCGGGAATTTCTGCTATATCAAGACGCCAGCCTTCATCGTCGGCAAGGTGAAAATGAAATTTATTGAGTTTGTAACGAGCCATCAGGTCGAGTAACCTTAAAACCGTTTCCTTGGTTTGGAAATTTCTGGCTACGTCCAGCATCAGACCGCGATAGGCAAAACGGGGGGCATCGATGATCTCCATCGCCTGCAGCTCGAGCCCCGATTTGCCGTCAGATTGTTGCTTCCAGATCTGGCGCAGTGATTCAAGTCCTCGCAGCACACCTGCACCAGAATTGCCGGTGAGAGTGACTCCCACTACCGGATCAATCACCAACCGATACGCTTCCGATGACGTTTGGCTATCGACCTGACCAATCGCCATATGCAATGCCGGTTGACTTTCAACATCTGTTCCAGCAGAAAACTGCGTTTTCAACAATGTCTTGGCTAATAACACCTCTTGCTCCAGCCCAGGTGTACCAATTATCCTGGGAATGGAAGTCCAGTACAACGTCCCTGGTCTGCTCACAAAATACGTTGGAGTAGGAAATACCGGAGGCAATTTATCTACCGGCAGATCAAGAATAATGTCATTTTGTTTAAAAATTTCCTGTGCGGTTATTACAGGCATCGGATCATTAGCTCCTTTATCCAACTGCTCTGGACGCACCAGCGGCAACACTTGATAGTCATGGATTTCCAAACCTACTTCGGGCTGATTATCCAATACGAAGTAAGGTCCGGCCGGTGCATTGGTGGTGTTGGTAAGAATTTCCGGATGAAAGAACTTAATCTTTATCGATGTGCCGGGTGTGATTTCCCGGAAGCCTGCCAAAGGACGCAGTCGAAATAAGGTTCCACTAACCTGCTCCAACAACAGATGCTGTTCCAGCTCACCTGTGACTACCTCGGCAACACAAGTGAAATAAATAGCCCAACCGCTGGCCGGCAGGGATTCGTTACTTAGATTAGTTAGTGTCAATAATGCTTCTGACCGTCCATCCGGATCCTGTGTTGAAAATACATTGCGATTGATTTCCCAGCTCATACGCAATCCGGCATCGGTTGCGGAAGCCTCTGCAGATGGGGCAACAACCAGCGCGACGCAATACATCAGTGCAGTCCCTAAGACCACCAGGACTAACTGTTTCCAATACATATTTTTTGTCATCCATGAACTAATCATGGTTACTCCAAAAAAATTAGATGCAATTGACCGACCATGTGTTACGCACCTTTTGTGACGAAACTGGTTTCAATTTCTTCAAGCGATTTGCCTTTTGTTTCGGGTAGAAAGAATGCAACAGTGATGAAATAAATCACCGTACAGGCAGCCCAAAACAGGAACATGGCATAAAAACCGTAATTTCCGACGATAGGCAAAAAGGTGGCTGCAATAATTGTTGCGACTCCCTGATTGATCAACAAAGCAATACCCATTCCGGCTGAACGTATCCTGGTTGGCATTAATTCCGAAAGAGCGAGCCAGACACAAACGCCTGGTCCGATGGAAAAAAAAGCGACGAACATGGCAATAAACAGTACCGCCAGCAAACCACTGGATTTATCCGGAATAGGTCCAAGTTTGGCCCGTTCCACTCTCAGGGTTCTGACTGTTCCGGATTTTTCTGAAGAATCATCAGTGAGTGAAATGATCTGTGCATTGCGGACTCTTGCGGCATTTTCCAGGACATCTCTGGAAGTCTTGGGTAAACCACTTAATACTTTTCGGGCATTTTCAATTAGCGTGATTTCAGCCAGATCACGATTTCCTTTCAACTTCAAGCGCTGCGCTTCGCTAACTAGTGCCTGATCAGAAATACTCAACTGGTTGAACACCATTTTGGCTGCAGCAAGAATTTGTTGTGATTCGCCAGTCGGCATGAATGCCTCTGCTACGCGCTGTTTGTCGCCATAGCTGTAGAGTATGCTGATCTGAAGTGGCTCTTTGGACAGTGGACTCACTAATTTGGAATGTTCCAGATCCAATTCGAGTTTATTATCTACGATCATTCCCGTAACTTCATTCGCAACATCAGTCCGCTTCGATTCGATGCTGAAAAAGAGTCCGGAAAGAAGGCATAAGGAAATAATGATACCGCCCGTACCAACCTTGAGCAGGAAAACACGTCCTTTGCGTTCCACCAGAATAATCGCAACGATCGTCATCAACGAATTTAATATTTTTATGCTCGTTCCATAACCAGAAGCCGACACAGAATCCAAACCGGCCTTTTGCAGTATCGTTGACATGAACTGCAAGATGGAATTAATACCGGTAGCCTGATTGCAGCCTAAAATCACGCAGGCCAGAATAAAGGGGATGACATACCTGCGTTGCGTGAAAATTTCACTCATGGCTTCAATAAATGTAACCTTCTGGCGGGTATGTTCATGTGCAAGTGAGTCGTTGATTTCTTTGTATTCAATTTCGGAATCAGACTGTGACCGCATACGGAAAAGTGCGGCCCTCGCTGCATCGGATTTTCCGTGCCTAACCAACCAACGCGGAGACTCTGACAGGAAAAAAGTTCCAATTAAAAACAGCGCACCCGGATATACGACCGTCAAAAACATGCTGCGCCAAGCGTGGTCAGCGGCTGCGACGATCATCGCCTTATCTGCCCCCGCCATCTGAATCGCCTGCTCGGCATTATTGATAAAGTAGGCACCGACGAAGGCGGCTAGAACTATACCCACAGTTAACATAAACTGGAATACGGCTGTTCCGCGTCCACGTGTATTGGAAGGCAGGCATTCAGCGAGATACAGAGGTACCACTACTGCTATCACACCACCACTCATGCCCTGCAGAAGTCTTCCCAAAACAAGTGGTTCAAAAGTCTGCGACACAAAAATAATCGCGACACTTCCGACAAACATCAGTCCACTTACCATCATCATAGCTTTGCGTCCCAGCCAGTCAGCAAGTAGTCCGGCCACAACTGAACCAAGAATGGATCCAGCTAATACTGCCGCAACAACAAATGACAGCTGCTGCTCGGTCAGTTGTACCGACTGATTAAGATATGACAAAGCCGGATCAATAACTCCGATGTCGATACCGTATAACAGGCCCCCTAATCCGCTGACTATCAGGATAAGTCGGTTATAGGTTGCATAAGAATTCTGGCTCATAACTGCTTATTCCATTGAAATTATTATCAAACGTATTTAGCCTGAGTGACAGGTCTGAAATCGAGTCCGTCGAAATTAACCACTCCATCGAGACAAAAAAATCCGACGCCTTGTGGAGCATCGGAACTCAATACGACGGGGATCGCGATTACTTCAAGTTAGTGGTTGATACCATCTTAAAATTCAAAGCCGAGATGCAAATCTGTCGGCCCATATCACTTTTTTGCGCCTCTGTTGGGCTCAAATCAAAATTACCGTAAGACATAATTATTTCTACTGTCTTAACTTGGAAGTGATGCTAGCAGTGGTACGTATGTAATGGAAGTGCGTGAAGTCATTTAAACAACTTCACTTAACTCGTTGATTATGATGGATATTTATAAAGCGAAATTAAATAGTTCTTACTTATCTTTACATTGAAAAGCGCAAGCGAACTCAGCCACTATGAAAGTACGGGAATCGGGAAATTAATCAGAAAGAATAAAAGTAGAATTAAAAATAAAATTTATTAAATCCTTACAAAACTTTACGAAAAATTTGTCGATACTGTTGGAATTATGAAAAAAGGCGGTCGTGATCCAGTGCACATTCACTGCATATCAGCATAGAAAATCGTCAGTGCGGAAGTTTAATGATGGCATTCAAACCGCCATCTGGATGATTTTCAAGTACCAGTTCACCACCATGGGCTTCAATTACACTGCGTGCTATGCCCAGCCCCAACCCCATTCCACCAACATTTTGTTCTCTCCCATGAATCAGTCGCACGTAAGGATCGAACAGGCTTGGAAACGCATCTTCCGGAACACCTGGACCGTGATCACGCACCTGAATGACAACCCACTTATCATCAGCAGTTACGCTTAATTCCGCAGTCTCGCCATAGAACAAGGCATTATCCAGAAGATTACCGATTGCACGTTTCAATGCCAATGGCTTGCCACGCACCGTAATTCCCGATTCAATAAACGCCACATTGTGGTGTGCCAAATGTGCGCTTCGTACAAGTCGTCCAATCAATACGTCCAATTTAATTTCAGTGGAATTTTCGTGAATATCACTGTCTTTTACAAATTGCAACGCACCTTTTACCATCATATCCAGATCATCCAGATCTTCTTCAAATTCCGAACGCAGCACGTCATCATCGAGCAATTCCGAACGCAGCTTCAGGCGTGTTATCGGCGTTCGCAAATCATGAGAGATCGAAATGAACAGACGCTCGCGATCTTCCAGATAGGACTGAATTCTCAATCGCATGGCGCTGAAGGCGCGTGCTGTATTAATAAATTCCCGGCTGCCGGTCTCAGGCAATTCTGGTGGATTTTCGCCTTTGCCGAATGCTTCTGCTGCATCTGACAGAGCAGAAAGTGGTCGTGTAATCCAGCGTACCACCATAAAAGAGAGCAGCAAGACCGCTGCTAGCGACAATCCCTGCAACACCAAACGATCAAATGAAAGAGGATCATTTACCTTCAGAAAATAGGGATTGGGCATAATCGAAGCCAGATATAACCAGTTGCCTGGTTCAAGTTCGGTCTGTATTACAAGCACCGGAGCCGGATCTGGTTTGATTAACAAAATGTGTTGGACCCAGCTTTCGGGCAGATCAACGATACGCGTTCCGTCCGCCGATGTCGTCAGTTGATCTGGCCACGCTAACGCCACACGGATCGCGTGTGTGTTGGGCAAATCGGTTTCAAGTGTATTTTTTACCTTGAGAACGACGGTTTGCGCAAGCCCCTGAGGTGCAATTTCAATGATCGGCACATACGTTGAATTGTTTTGCACAAAAAATCGAGTGCCGCCCATTTCCCTGAATTGTTGAATCAAAACAGTACGGTAGCTGGAGGGCAAACTGCTAAAAAAACGGATTGAACTCGACGCACTGTGCGCCAAATATTGCGCTGCAATTTTGGCGTCGGCTTCGGATTTGCTGCGCTGCTGTGCAGCCCATATGAAACTGCCAGCCAGTTGTGTTACCAGAACGCCAAACACCATGACCAGGGACAACCGACCCAGCAGAGATTGCGGCAACCAGCGCAATATCCGATCAACTCTAATCATTGGAAGCGCTCACTTCAGCAGAAAATACGTAACCTGCACCGCGCACCGTTTTAATCAATACAAACTGCTTGCCGTCATCTTTTAATAGCAATCGCAACCGACTGATCTGCACATCCAGAGTCCGGTCTAACGGACCAACGTCGCGTCCTCGTGTTTCCTCGCATAACACCCGACGATCCAGAACTTCCCCGGGATGCTCTGCAAAGTATTTGAGCAATTGAAAATCCAGACCAGTCAAAGGCACAATGAGATCGTTGCTATCGACAACTGTACGTTCGATCAGATCAAGTGTGAATCCGACGAAACGATAGTAACGGCAACTTGTAGCAGGGGTCGTGTCTGGATTATATCTGCGTAGAATCGCTTTAATTCGTGCTAGTAGTTCACGAGGACTGTAGGGCTTGGCGATGTAGTCGTCCGAACCAAGCTCTAAGCCGACAATGCGGTCAGTTTCAGCCGAACTGGCCGTAAGCATAATAATAGGTACGTTGGAGCGTTGACGGACAATTTTACAAAGTGCAAATCCGTCAGTATCGGGTAGCATTATGTCCAGAATCACTAGTGACCACTGGTCGATCTGGCTGTTAAACTCTGCAATAAAACTTTCCCCGTTGTGTGCCAACGTTACTTCGTACTGATTTTTTTCGAGATAGGTCTTCAGTAATAACCGCGTTTTTTGATCGTCATCTACGATGAGTATTTTGCGAAGCATATGTTTCCCTGACCCTGTGCCTATTGCCGGTTATTGACATTAAATGTATGGAAGATGGCGGCAAGTCGCTTTTGCGTCTCTGCCGGACTGACCGTGTCATCGACAAAAAAATGATGGATAACAACGATAATCGCATCCCTGGTCGATTCATCGGTTGCCATACGATGCACCAGACTGGGCGCCTGCACGGAGACACCCTCTGCAAATTTGCTCCACGAGGCCCGCGCGCAACTGTCCATGCGAGCTGGATCGGCGTCACGTCGTACGGATACGGACCCCTTTATTGCGTTATAGTCGATCTGTACCGATGGGGTCGCGACCAATCGGGCCAGTTTTTCCTGAGCCGGTCCACGCTGAAAATTATTAGAAAACATCGACAGGGTATCGACGCTGTACAAATGATATTTTCCTGTTCCAGGCATGGCGGCACAGGAAAACTCATCGTCGGTTGGATATCCCATCCCGTTCAATTCGCCCTTGGCCCAGTCGCCCATGATCATCATGGCAGCTTCGCGGTTGGAAAACTGACGAACTACATTTGGCCATGTTTTTTCTTCGACAGAGGCATTCATCCAGGATTTCATGACGCGCAATCGTTCTAACGCTTCGATTAACCGATGATCAAGCACCGCCTGAACGCTTTGTTTAACAAACAGCTCACGATGATACGTCGGACCACTTTCAGCCAGAATCAAATTTTCAAACAAAGCCGTGACCTGCCATGGCTCATTGCTTTGGGCCAGTGGTATAACCCCAGCAGTTTTTAATTTTGCCGCCAAAACAACCATGTCATCCCAAGTTTCAGGAGGCGAAAGTTTGAGTGCAGTCAATATTCTTCTGTTGTAAAACAAGGTGTTAATTCTATGAATACCCAAAGGTGCTGCAACCACGTGTTTGCGCGGCTGTATCAGTGCAAGAACCGTAGGAAAGAAACTGATATTCCACTTATTGTCATTCGCAACCTTGTCCAATTCAAGCAAAAAACCCAGATCATCCCAATCACGAATTGAAATTCCTATGGCCTGGGTCACCTCCGGTGCGTTACCAGAAAGAATCCGGCTTTTCAATACTTTCCCTGCGCCTAGTCCAGCGCCGCCTGGAATACCGACGTCCTGCCAGTACACACCTTCGTCCGCCAGACGGCTTGCCAGCAAAGTAGCGGCCTTGCGTTCACTATCTGAAGTCCACCAGTGTAAAACTTGCAGGGTGCTTTCTGACTTGGGGATTTCACAAAAGCCCTTATTCATGACTGAGAAAAAAATAAATGCGCCAATGAAGACGGTTCTTGCGAACGATCTTGCGATATCTGAAATCAGGGAAGAAACTATCAACGAAGCCACTTAATTTTTAGTTGTATTTTTAAAAGCATGGTTAGAGCCTGAACCAATTGTTTTTCAATATAAGGAGTGCCAATCAGGCTGTCAACAATTGGTTAAAAATTAGTAACTTCAAAAAGAAAATTGCGGTTATTATTCTATAATTGGCTTTAAAGTGGTATTAATATGGACTTGGTGAGTTCACATCGTTTTAAAAAGTGTTCTGTACTTTCTTTTGAATTTCACGTTGTTCGAGTCATTCCATTTTCGACGGACATTCCACACCAGGCTGCCTTAACAGTTAATTGCCACTGATACAGTTCAGTAAAAATAACGTCACTTACCTGTTCAGATTGTGGCCTACAGATAATTTTCACATTTTAGATTTATTAGTAAAGGTTATTTAATGAATGCTCAATCTACGTCGGCCAATTCTTCGAGTACTTTTTTATTTTTTGAAATGTTTTTGGCTATTGCTCGTACTTTCCTGAGGTTTCTAGTCCCTTGCATTGCAGCTTTTACATACAACACCTGTCAATCGAGCAGCGATATCAACAAGATTCCCAATACACCTTTTTCAACGGAAATCGTTGTTCGCACACCGGAAAATTTCAGAAGTGATACGGATGTGACCGCTTTTGCCAAGATGTGTGCCAAACATCAGGTTACTGTAATCAGCTTATTGGTGAAGCAGGATGAGGATGGTCAAATACCTTCCGGAAAGGTCTACTTCCAAAGCAAGATTGCCCAAATTGCGCCAGGCTATGAGCATTTTGACGTTCTTAAATCAATGATCAAAATTGCGCATCAACTCGGAATTCAGGTGCGGGCATGGGTCCCACAATTCCACGATCAATCTGCAGTACTTACTCATCCTGAGTGGCAGATGATGGCATTTAATGAGGGGAAGATAACGCCCTATACAGGATCCAGCAACAAAGAAATTTTTGCCAACCCGCTTGATCCCCGGGTTCAACAGTATGAACTAGACATACTTAACGAAATAGCTGCGAATTATGCAGTCGATGGTATTACCCTTGACTGGCTGCGCTTTGACAACTACAACATGGATTTGAGTGATTCAACCCGTCAGATTTTTCAGTCCCAGACTGGCATTTCACCATTAACGATTGATTTCACGCACGATGGACCTGAACGTACCAAATGGAACAATTTCAGAACTGACGGAATAGCCAACTACGTCGATCGCGTGCGTGTAAGTCTTCCCGCGTCATTGCCAATCGGTGTTTTTATACTGCCTCCTGAATTCGAGGAAGTTGCGCAGGACGCGGGAAAATTCAACATATCTGTAAATTTCCTTGCGCCGATGTGCTATTTCCGCGATTGGGATTTTCCGATAGACTGGGTATGGAAAAGCTGCATGGCAACCACCGCCGACAAGGCCGCCGACAAGGCAATATTGCCAACCATGGATACCGGTTTAACCGATGACCAGTACCACCAGATACTGTCTCACATTCGCGAGGACTATCCTCAGGTTTCCATGATTTCCTGGTTTCACCACGGGCAATGGACTGAAAATATGCTCGAGCGTATTTCTCTCATTCGAAAGTGGTAACTTTGGCGTTTGCAATTTCAGGTGTAACTGACTTAAATGAAAGTTTAGGACTTAACAGCACAGTGTTGGGCAACATAAGCTGCATGATCCGGCATCGCATCGACACATTTTTTGATTACGCTGCTTACGCTTCTAAAATATTCGGACATATCCTTTTAGGACTGCAAATCAGCAAAAGGATGATAAGCCGTGGGCATCAGATTCTGCCCTTCCAAATATGTCGATTGGATAAGCTTAGGATCTCGTGCGTATTCTGGTGAACGTGACCGACGATTCTGGTGATCGTGACCGATGCGTCTAAAATGGTGTTACGCGGTTAAATTGTAATGTCATCGGTCACGATGGATCCATATTTTTCTCCTTTTTGCTGTTTTTTTGTTTATTTACACGCATCGAATCACCGGTCAGTGTGAACCGATGATTTTTCTGCATGATGCGATCCAGTATGGCATCGGCAATCGTGGCATCACCGATCCAGGCATGCCAGTGTTCAAGCGGTAATTGACTGGTAATGATGGTCGCCTTGCTGGCAGCGCGATCATCAATAATTTCCAGCAGATCAGAACGCGTCATGCTATCAATGCTTCCCATTCCCCAATCATCCAATATCAGAACATCTGTCTTGGCCAGTTGCAGCAGCCATTTACTGAAGACGCCACTGCCATGTTTAATACGCAGTTCTTCCTGTAGACGGGGTACTCGTTGATAGACAGAAGAGTAGCCACGACGACAGGCATATTGCGCCAGGGCGCAAGCCAGCCAGGATTTGCCAGCGCCAGTTGGTCCAGAGATCAGGATGCAATGTCCGCTACTGACCCAGTCACCTAATGCCAGACTCATCACTTCACTGCGATTGATGCCTCGGCCTGTCCTGCCATCCAATTCTTCAATGCATGCCTGACCATATTTCAGGCGTGCGTTTTTAAGCAGACGCTGTAATTGGCGGTCATTGCGGGAATTGACTTCCCGGTCAACCAGCATTGCCAGACGCTCTTCGAAACTCATGGCGGCCATACCGGGCTGGACCAACTGTTCTTCTAATGCGCCGGCTAAACCGGCGAGTTTTAATGTGCGCAATTGGGTTAACGTAGTTTGTATCATTATCTTGTCCTTGTTATTGGTAGTAGTCTGAACCGCGCAGGTGGGCATGATCAGGGCTGACCCATTCCTTTGCGGTCACGGTATGCTGGTCACGATTGTTCAGCAGGATATTGCGCACATGTCGGTACTGGCAGGCACCGATCTGAAGTGCCACGGCACATCCGGCTTCCAGTCGTTCCTTGCCATAGCGCTTTACCAGTGACAGCAATCCGAGACAGGTTCGGTAACCATGTTCTGGATGTTTGTTCTCAGCCATGATCCGGGTGACCGCTTCGGCTGTTGCTGGCCCGATGGTTTGACCCCAGTGGATGAATCGTTCTGGCGTCCATTGCTGGTGCGCCCGGTGTGCTGTGGGCATGTGATCGTCGATGGTGCTGAATTCTCCCACTCTGGGATTGCGTGGATGACTGGCAACCCGTTCACCACGATGCAACAGCTGAATCATCGTCTTGGTCATGCGCGCTTCCAGAACCTGACCGACCAGTGCATGCGGTACGCTGTAACGATGCCGCTCGATATCGACGTGGTAGTCGACATGCACTTTAACGGTTTTAAACCATGCTATTTCATAAGGCTGGGTAGGCAAGGCCATCAAGGCTGGCGCATCAATAGAAGTGAATGTGCTGGCGCGACTGCCTGGCAGCTTCTGAAACAGTTTCTGATTCAGCCGGGTCAGCAAGGGAATGATCGCTGCATTCACTTCATGTACGTTGGCAAAGGTGTGATGACGCAACCGCGCCATGATCCAGCGTTCGACAATTTGCACGGCCGATTCTGCTTTGGCTTTGTCCTGAGGGTGATAGGGACGCGCTGGTAAAATCGACGTGTTGTAATGCCGGGCGAAATCCAGCACGGTGTCGTTAGCACGAGGCTCATAACGATCGGCATTGGCAATCATTGCCTTGGGATTGTCGGGAACAATCAGCTGTGGCACGCCACCGTAAAACTGTAACGCACGGGCGGTGCCGTTAAGCCAATCAACCATCGTTTCCCGTTCCGTGGCATAGGCGAAGGTGTAACTGGATGCGCCCATGGCGGCGACAAAGATGTGAGCGCGTGCGCCATCCGTGAGCGGAATCGTCGGCCCGGCAAAGTCGATAAACAACTTCTCACCAGCACGGTGAATTTGCCGCATGGAGCGTTTGAGCAGTTTTGCAAACCGGTTGTACTTGTCGCAGTATTGGGAATACGCATAGGTCTGCTGATCTGCATGATCTGCACAGTACTCTTCCCAGAGCAGCGCCAGGGTCATGCCCTTGCGACGCAACTCCTGATGCACACGACCGAAATCGGGTTGAACGTGATTGTGGGGTTTCTTGCCAGGTCCTGCCAAACGGTGCTGCAGTTGCGTTTCGTCGGCCTCCTGCACTTGGCTCAACGTCAATCCGGCTGCCGTTGCTAACCCGACATATTTGGTGACTACCCCTTTGGAAATGCCGAGTGCCGCAGCAATTTGTTCATGCGACAGCCTGGCATCCAGCTTCAATCGCAATATCTCTTTTATCTTACGCATACTGATCCTTGGTGCAGGCACGGTATCTCCAAAAACTGGAGATCGTACCTGTTCTCATATCAAATGCGTAACACCATTATTCTGTAGTACACCGCCATTCTGGTATCGTGACCAGTGATTCTGGCATCGTGACCGCTGATTCTGGTATTGCTTGAAATCGGTCACGATAAACCAGAATGGGCGGTCACGTTCAATCGGAATGGCCGGTCACGATACCAGAATGACCGGTCACGATGGACCAGAATACCCACTCGAATGAAATTATTCAATAACATGTTTTCACAAGATGCAATTTAATCAAATGTTAACGTTAGACTAAATTTCCAATCAGTACGATTTAATTTCACTGCAGAATTTAACCAACAAATACATGTGATTTCCCAGACTCGTGCATTCATCAGTCTGGAATGCGTAGGACAGCCTCTGTCTTGCACAGGCCGATACTTTAATAGGTGTGGTCGTCGTCGATTGATTAAATCGCTGCTGTCATGCTCTATATGCAGCAATCAAATAAGCGATAATCCGAATAAAAAAATGGACTTGGCTTTAATCCAAGTGAATCGCCCCGGAATTCCTAGACACTACTGAGCCTCTCAAAATACTGCTTCTCGTAATCTACCGGTGAAAGTCGTCCAGAAGAACTGTGACGACGTTTCGGATTGTAGAACATTTCGATGTAATC
>Ga0316228_1001608_pt1 | contig 22525 bp, 20 predicted proteins | sample TBH18021metaG_FD_206005 | JGI IMG/M metagenome (GOLD analysis project Ga0316228, IMG submission 206005) | Freshwater microbial communities from Trout Bog Lake, Wisconsin, USA - TBH18021 | ecosystem: Environmental > Aquatic > Freshwater > Lake > Hypolimnion/Profundal zone | place: USA: Wisconsin... | reverse complement strand
CAATCGCCGTCTTGATCTTGTTGTATCGGAGGCGGAGTTGGCCCGGCGCAAGGCTGCGTGGAGACGACCGTCGGCCAAAATCGACTATGGATATCTGGCGCGCTACGCGGCGCAAGTGACCAGTGCGGATACGGGCGCCGTGCTGGGAAAGATTAGTGATTAGTGGCCAGTGGCCATTGACGCACAGACATGCTGCACAGCCCAAGCGTCCAACAGCCTGAATAATACCATGACCAACACTGCACAATCAGCGGAAATCGCGACCCTGGCCGATTCGGCCGATGGCATGATGATAGCGCGACGGGCTAAAAACTGGCTCTTTAGTCTGCTGCTGGTCATGCTGCTGGCACAGATCGGCCTCTTCGCCGCCGTCCGGGGCAGCGGCCAGTTGGCAGCCGCGGTGCATGTGCATAGCGCGACGGGCGTCGTTGCCGCCGACGCCCCGACGCCCAGCCAGCGCATGCTTTGGCTGGCCGAACTTCTGGCCTACCTGACCGCGATCATCGACTTCCTGGGTATCGCCCTGGTCCTCGTCCTGGCCATGGTACTGCTGCTGATGGCCAATATCATGCTTACCCACCGCACCATCGGCATGGGAAGAGCCACCTCCGCTTTTATATGGTGCCTGGTCCTGGCCGCCCTTCTCTTTCCCTGGCAGGCATTCCTCAGCCCCCTGGAATTGAAGATCCCCGGCGTGCTGTATACCTGGCATGATCTCACTGATCCCGTGCGCGGAGCCAACTTTAGCGGCGCCAACTGGCACGCCAACGTCCTTCACTGGGCCCGCTTTGTGGTATTCCCGGCACTGGCGCTCATCATCCTGGTGGTTATTCAAGTTAAAGCCACGCGCGGGGCGCGCCTGGCCCTGGGAGAAAGCTCTGCCGTGCCCACCAGCGAGCCAACCGCTTGAAGCGCGGGATTTGCCATGAACGATCAGTCAAAGGATTACGCAAGGGGGCCTCAACAGCCTGAGCCCGCGCCCGGCAAGGATGGCCCTCGCGCCGGTATGCGCTGGTTGGTTCGCCGCAAAAAAATCGTGGCCAGAGAATTGCACGGCACAGAGGCTTTGGCCGGCCAGCAAACATCCCCGACGGCCTGCATAATGGAAGCGTCCACTGATCCGGCGGCACAGGGGCTGAACGAATCGATAATGGACCCCACTGTCATGGGCGAGCGCCGCCGTAAACGCAGCCATAATTTCACCTACCGCCTGACCATTGTGGCCATCGCCGCCGGTGCCCTGTCTTCCGTGGCCAGCATCGCCTATCTGGCCGTGGAACACGTGCCGCATGCCCGCATCATCGCCACCCTGGCCCTGGCCGTTGCCGTCCTGTCTTTGCGCCTGACGCGCCTGAACCGCCTTTCCGGTCGCCTCATGGGATACGCGGTCGCGGGCATCATCATCGCATCATTGGCTCTGGCCTTGTGTCTGGCGTTCCCGGCGCCGCACCACCCTAAGACGCCAGCCCCGGCGACAATCCGCAGCACCGGCGGTCAGAGTGCCGGGGCGACAACCCAGGAAGGAGCAGATGCCTGCACCCTCTTGATCCTGGAAACCCAACCAGCGTACGCCGGCATTGGTGCGTTCACCATGCATCAAAGCGGCTACATGAGCCTATATGGCATCCCGGCGAGTGGGGCAAGAAACCCTATGCAGGTCTGCCCCACATGCTAAAAGTCATGGCGTCGGAGGAGCTCAACCTCCTCCCACAGACGCGGCCAGCGACCAATGCAACGACGGGTATACCGCCAACCCTAGGCTGATGAAATTCTTCGATCTGCAAGCGGTCTGTTTGGTTGGGCACTGCCGACAAGACACGGCACATGTGGAGTGCGATGCCAACAGCACCGCTTTGGATCATTGCGCCGCTTGGCTAGCGAAGGGAAAGCGGCGGCGTTGCCGCCGCACTCCACAAAAACCAGCGCAAAGCGACGGGACGCCTGAATATTCAAACAGGCGATGTCACAGGGCACAACGGAAATGCCAGTGCCAAATCATGGCGTAACCAGTAGACAAGACCATCTTCTCAGCAGCCCTCCCTATGGCTTTGCTGCTGGTTGAAACACGGAGGCTTGGCGGCTAGGCTTTGTTAAGGATTTCTGGAACATAAGTTTAGAGGTTTGGATAACATGCGCGAAGAACGATCCGCTTTCTCCGGCCCCGCCTTCTTCTCCGAGGAGCTTGATTTCTGGGGCTCTGTCGCCGGCGACGTCTTCATCATCGAAGGCGGAAAAGTTTACATGCGCGGATCGATCTACGGCAACCTGACCGTCCAGAATGGCGGCCGTGTACACATTTTTGGCACAATCAAGGGAAATTTGACCGTAGATAAAGGCGCCAAGGCGATTCACAGCGGCAGTCTTGGCGGTGATGCCATCAACATGGGTGGGCGTATGTTCATCGAACGCGGCTCGACAGTGAACGGTAGAGTCAAAGCCAAGGCCGGCCAGACCATGGTGAACGGCCACGAGGTCGGGGAAAGCAGCCGCAAAACCTACTGAAATTTCCCCCGGCCAATCGTCTGTTTTCGACGATGAAATATCATGCGTCCCAGCCATTTCCCCTGGCGATCGAATCTTCTGAAATTTTTCTCGGCCTATAAAATACTCCCCACGCTTCACTTGTGTCATGTAACCGCCCTAGCATAATATGGATGAGGCGGCTTCGCTAAATCATCTTGTGCCGCCGTGCTCGTTTTACCCCGACGGCGTGTCGGATTTTGTTTGGTATAGACGATGGGCCAGATCTTTCACCCCAGCACGAACACCATCGCCCGTGTAAGCATCTTCGGCGGCGTGTTCATATTAGGCGTCATCGGATGGGTCGCCGGGGCCATCGACCGCTCGGGATATGTCACTGAGACCCACGTCATTCGCGACCAACCTGTGCCCTTCAGCCACCAACACCATTATAGCGGCCTGGGGATAGACTGCCGCCACTGCCACACCACCGCCGAAGTTTCCCCCTTCGCCGGCATGCCTGCCACCAAGGTATGCATGACCTGCCATTCGCAGATATGGACCGAAAGTCCCATGCTCGAGCCGGTGCGCCAAAGCTGGCGCACCGGCAAGCCCATGCAGTGGACGCGCGTAAACAGCCTGCCAGATTTCGTCTATTTCAACCACAGCATCCACGTCGCCAAGGGCGTAGGTTGCGTCATCTGTCATGGCCAGGTCGATCAGATGCCGCTGATGTATAAGGAAAACACCTTGCTGATGAACTGGTGCCTGGACTGCCACAAACAGCCCGAGAAATACCTCCGTCCGCCCGAGGAAATCTACAACATGGCGTGGCATCCTGACGGCCGGCATACAGATCAGCAACAGGCAGCCATGAAAAGCCGGTTCGGCGTAGATGGGACCGACCAGTTGGCCCTGGGCCAGGAGTTGGTCAAGTTCTACAAGATCGACAAGCCGCAGCTTACGAACTGCTCGGTATGTCATAGATGAGTATTGAGTTGTGAATGTATGAGTGAAAGTGGCAAGCATAAACACAAGTGCCCCGCGGCCAGTGGCCGGCGCCCAGAGGCTACCACCAAACCAACTCTCCTTCAGGACACGGGGGGAGACGGCCAAGCCAATGGGTTTGCCGTCACGTCCGCAACCGCAGGGCTGACCACTAGTGGAAGGCGATACTGGCGCAGTTTGGAGGAATTGGCAGCGAGCAAGGAATTCCAAGAGATCGTCGAACGGGAGTTCCCGGCGGCGGCATCGGAATGGAAAGACGACAAGGATGGGGTGAGCCGACGTAATTTTCTGCGCGTCATGGGAGCGTCGATGGCTCTGGCCGGAATCGGGGGGATGACCGGATGTTCCCGGCCGCCGGATGCTAAAATCGCCCCGTACGTCAACCCGCCGGAATCGGTGGTGCCGGGGAATCCCCAGTATTACGCCTCCGCCATGCCGCTGGGCGGCTATGGACGCGGCGTGCTGGTCGAGAGCCACACCGGCCGGCCGGTGAAGATCGAAGGCAATCCCCAGCACCCCGCCAGCCTGGGCGCCAGCGACATCTTCATGCAGGCTTCGCTCTTGGGCCTGTACGATCCGGATCGCTCGCAAACCATCGAAGAATACGGCCAGACCGGCACCCTGGACCGTTTCCTGCATGCCTTTGACCAGTTCGTGCGCCGTCTCGGCAAGACCGGAACCACGCCAGGCCAAATCGCCTCCAATGATGACCTGCGCCGCTTGGGCAGGTCCAATGTCCGCCTCCGCGTGCTGACCGAAACGACCACATCGCCAACGCTACTGAATCAACTGCAAGTGCGCCTGCCGGCAGTCTTCCCGAAAGTCCGCTGGCACCACTATGACCCCATCGGCCGGGACAACGCCCGGGAAGGCGCCAAGCTGGCTTTCGGCCGCGACGTCAACGTGGTTTATGGTTTTGACAAGGCCCAGCGCATCCTCAGCCTCGACAGCAATTTCCTGGCCGACCATAGAGCCGGGGTGCGCTATGCCGCCGATTACATCGCGCGGCGGCGTCTGCCGCGCCAAGCCAGTCCAGATTTGACCATGGTTCAAGCGGCCGACCATACCAGCGCCTGGCAAAGCCGCCTCTATGTCGTCGAAAGCACCCCATCGATCACCGGCACCATGGCCGACCACCGCCTGGCCCTGCGCCATCGACAAATCGAAGGCTTAGCCCGCATCCTCGCCGCACGCCTGGGCGTCGCCGTGCCGCCGGCGCCAGGAGTCTTGGGCGACGTCGATCCCGCCTGGCTCGACGCTCTGGTCGAAGACCTGCGAACGGCACCCAAAGGCGCGAGCCTTATCGTCGCCGGGGAATACCAACCGCCGGTGGTGCATGCCATCGCACACTCGCTGAATACGGCCCTGGGCAATGCCGGCACAACCGTGTTCTATACCGACGCCCTGGAAGGCAACGATAACGCCGGCGACGTCGAATCCCTGCGCAGCCTGCTGGACGACATGGATAGCGGCCAGGTGGATGCTCTGATTATCCTTGGCGGCAACCCCGCCTATACCGCTCCGGCGGACCTGGAATTCACCAGGCGGCTCCTGGCTTTTTCCAACGCCGCCTCGGGCGTTCAGAAAAAATTTTTCAGCGTCCACTGGTCCGCCTACAACGATGAGACCTCTTGCAACTGCCAGTGGCACCTCAACGCCACGCACTATCTTGAGGAATGGGGTGATGTGCGCAGCTTCGATGGCGCCGCCTCCATCATCCAGCCGCTTATCGCCCCCCTCTATGACGGCAAGTCGTCCATCGAACTGCTGGAAGCCTTGGCCGGGAATGCCCATGGCAACGGCTATGAGCTGGTGCGCGACTACTGGCGCAACACCTGGGGCGCCGGAGATTTCGAGACCCGCTGGCAGGCCTCTCTGGAGCGGGGCGTCATCGACCGGTCCGCCGCAGCCACTTTCCAACCGTCTCTGACCGCCAACCCGGCCGCCTGGACCGCGACCCCGGGCACGGCGCCCGACGTCAATAGCCTGGATCTGGTCTTGCGTCCCGATCCCACCATCTGGGACGGGCAGTTCGCCAATAACGGGTGGCTGCAGGAATTGCCCAAACCCCACAACCGCATCACCTGGGACAATCCCATCCTCATCAACCCCAGGACCGCCGCCGCCCTGGGCTTGCGGAACGATGATGTCGTATCCCTGACGCTCGGTGCTAATCAAGTCATGGGCGCGGTGTTCCTCATGCCAGGGCAACCGGAATACTGCCTTACCGCCACCCTTGGCTATGGCCGCACGCGGGCCGGGCGCGTCGGCAACAAGACCGATCTATCCGGCGGCTTCGATGCCTATCGCCTGCGCACCGGCGCATCGCCCTGGTTCGTTCCGGGGATCAAAATCCAAAAGACCAATGCCCGCTATCGCCTGGCCAGCGTACAGACCCAGCAACTCATGGAAGGCCGCGACTTGGTGCGCCATGGCACATCGCTCAGCGAGTTCGCCGACCCTCAGCCCACTAAGGAGCCGCCCGAACTCGGCGCCAACCAGGACCCCCGCAAGTTCCCACTGACGCTCTACCCGCCCGTCAAATATGACGGCTACAAATGGGGCATGACCATAGATCAGACGTCCTGCATTGGTTGTAACGCCTGCGTCACCGCCTGCCAGTCGGAAAACAACATCCCTGTCGTCGGCAAGGACCAGGTGCTGCGAGAACGCATCATGCACTGGCTCCGCATCGACACTTATTACAGCGGTCCGGCCAGCCTCGGCGACATGGCCGATGCCGAGGTCTACTTTCAACCCGTCAACTGCATGCAGTGCGAGAACGCCCCCTGCGAACTGGTCTGCCCCGTGGGGGCCACGGTTCACAGTTCTGAGGGGCTCAACGACATGACCTACAACCGCTGCATCGGCACCCGTTACTGCTCCAACAACTGCCCCTACAAGGTACGCCGTTTCAACTTCTACCAATACAGCGACCAGACCACCGCCACCTACAAGCTGATGCACAACCCCGAGGTGACGGTGCGCAGCCGAGGCGTCATGGAAAAATGCACCTACTGCGTGCAGCGCATCGACCGGGCCCGCATTGATGCCAAGCGACTCCTCAGCAGCGCCGCCCAGGCCGCGACGGCCCAGGAAAAAGCGGAATTGGAAACCCAGGCCAGAGCCGCTATTGGCGCCCTGAGCACCGCCTGCCAGCAGGCCTGCCCCACCGAAGCCATCGTCTTCGGCGACCTCAACGATGCCCAAAGTCACGCCCACGAACTTAAGTACCAAGGCCCGTTCAAGGATTTGGATTATGGCCTGCTGACCGAATTGAATACCAATCCGCGCACTACGTATCTGCCACGTTTGAAAAACCCCAATCCGAGGATCAAAGGAACCTGATTAACGCCCTGCAACCCATGTCCACCGCCGCCGCCAATCCTCCTGTTGTCCACCCGGTGCTGGCTCCGGGCCATACCTACCGGTCCGTGACCGATAAGATCTCCGCCGTCGTACTCACCCAAAAGACGCCCGCCTGGTGGACGATGAGCATCGGCATATCCTGCATGATTCTGGGGGTCTTCTCCACCGCTGTCATCTGGCTGCTCATTCGCGGCGTGGGCATTTGGGGCATCAATATCCCCATCGCCTGGGGATTCGCCATCGTCAACTTCGTCTGGTGGATCGGCATCGGCCACGCCGGCACGCTGATCTCGGCCATCCTCCTCCTGCTCCGCCAGGACTGGCGCACCAGCATCAACCGTTTCGCCGAGGCCATGACCCTGTTTGCCGTCTCCTGCGCCGGCATGTTCCCGCTGTTGCATCTGGGACGCATCTGGAAGTTCTATTACATCACCCCCTATCCCGACACCATGGGCCTGTGGCCGCAGTGGCGCAGTCCCCTGGTCTGGGACGTCTTCGCCGTCTCCACGTACGCCACCGTCTCGTTCCTCTTCTGGTATGTCGGCCTTATTCCCGACCTGGCCACGCTTCGCGACCGGGCCAAGCATGTGGTGGCCCGTGTAGTTTACGGGATCCTTGCCGTCGGCTGGCGCGGCTCGGCTCGTCACTGGCATCGCTACCAGATGGCCTATCTGCTCCTGGCCGGCCTGGCCACGCCGCTGGTGGTCTCCGTCCATACCGTCGTCAGCTTCGATTTCGCCGTCGGCGTGATTCCCGGCTGGCACTCCACCATTTTCCCGCCGTATTTCGTCGCCGGCGCCATTTTCAGCGGATTCGCCATGGTCCTGACTCTGGCCATCCCCATCCGCGCCCTCTATGGCCTGCACGATTTCATAACCCTTCGCCATTTGGAAAACATGGGCAAGATAATGCTGGCCACCGGCCTGATCGTCGCCTACGGCTACACCGTCGAGACCTTCATGGCCTGGTACAGCGATAATAAATACGAGATTTATATGTCCCTCAACCGCTTCACCGGCCCCTACCGCTGGAGTTACTGGGCCCTGCTCGCCTGCAATATCGCCACGCCCCAGTTGCTGTGGTTCCGCAGGATCCGCAGCAACGTGCCGGCCCTGTTCGTCATCGCCCTTATCGTCAACACCGGCATGTGGCTGGAACGCTTTATCATTGTCATCACCAGCCTCCACCGCGACTTCATGCCTTCGTCGTGGGGTATGTACTACCCAACCATCTGGGACTGGGCGACGTTCATCGGCACCATTGGCCTGTTCCTGTTCCTCATGCTCCTGTTCCTGCGTTTCCTGCCCATGATCTCGATTTTTGAGATGCGGGAACTGGTGCATCAGACCAACGAGAGAAATAGCCGTGGCCACAATGGCGCCTCCGCCGTCAAAGAATCGCCGGTAACCTGAAAAATGTCCGAACCGACCTCAAACATCTACGGTATCCTGGCCGAGTTCGACCACCCCGAACAGCTTCTGGCCGCCGCGCGCAAGACCCTGGAGGCTGGCTACCGCAAGTTCGACGCCTTCACTCCCTTCCCCATCGAAGGGCTCAGCGCCGCGGTGGGGTTCACCAAGACCCGCGTACCCCTGCTGGTCCTGGCCGGCGGCATCATGGGCGCCATGGCCGCCATGGCCATGATGTGCTACTCGGCCATCTGGGACTATCCACTCAACGTCGGCGGCAGGCCGCTGTTCAGTTGGCCGGCCTTCATCCCCATCACCTTCGAGTTGACCGTGCTGGGCGCGGCCACCTCCGCAGTCCTGGGAATGCTCGCCCTCAATGGGCTGCCCATGCCCTACCATCCGCTCTTCAATTCCAACCGCTTTGCCATGGCCTCGCATGATCGCTTCTTCCTGTGCATCGAGGCCCAAGACCCGGCCTTCAATCTGGAACGTACCCGAAAATTCATGGAAGACATGGGCCACTGCACCGTGGAAATCGTGCCCGCATAACCACATGTTCAAGAGTCTCATCACAAGTTCGCTTCGCTTCCGCTGCCTGGCCGGGCTTTGCGCTCTTTGCCTGGCCACGTCCTGTTGGCGCGACCCGCTGGCCGAGCAACCGCGCGTCGATACTGAGGCCCCCAGCGATTTCTTCGCCGATGGCGCCTCCGCCCGCTCGCTGGCGCCCGGCGTCGTTCCCCGCGGCCAGCCCCTGAACGACCCCGCCCGCTACACCGGCTTGGTCGATGGCCAACCGGTGGAAACTTTCCCCTTTCCCATAACCCAGCCCATCGTCCAACGCGGCCAGGAACGCTACAACATAAATTGCGCCCTCTGCCATGGGCAAACCGGCTACGGCGACGGCATGATCGTCCAACGCGGCTTCCGCCTTCCCCCCAGCTACCACGATGATCGCCTGCGCAACTCCCCGGTCGGCCATTTCTTCGACGTCATCACCAACGGTTTTGGCGCCATGTACGACCAGGCTGATCGCATCAGCCCCGACGACCGCTGGGCCATCATCGCCTACATACGAGCGCTGCAACTCAGCCAGCACGCTCCGATCGGCCTGCTGAGCCCTGCCGACCGCGCTAGCCTCCCCAACGCGCCCATCGCCCCGTCCGCAAACCGCCTGGGAGGTGGCCAATGACTCTAATCGCCCCAGCCGGACCACAACTCGATGCCCGCTTGGCCCGCGTTCAGCGCCTGGCATTGCTGGTTGGCATAGGCGGCGCCATCCTGGCGGCCCTGGGCTGTTACTCAAACAGCCGCCAGTTCTTCTTCACCTACCTCGCCTCCTACATGCTCTTCGTGGGCCTGACCCTGGGGTCCATAGGCGTGGTCTGTCTGCATCATCTGGTGGGTGGACGCTGGGGCTTCGTGATCCGCCGTCTCCTGGAAGCCGCCTCGCGAACCGTGCCCCTGATTATCCTGCTTTTCGTGCCCATCTTCCTGGGGCGCGGCGAACTCTACCGGTGGATACGCCAACCCGAGACCGGCCCACACAAGGCCATGTTCTTGAGTGTTCCATTCTTCCTGGCCCGCACCGGCGTCTATTTCCTTCTTTGGCTGATACTGGCCTTCTTCCTCAATAAATTTTCGCGCCGCCAGGACCTGGGCGACGATCCCGCCCTCACCCACCGCATGCGCCTCTTCAGCGCCCCGGCCCTGATTATCTACTGCCTCACCGTCACCGCCGCCTCCTTCGACTGGGTCATGAGCCTAACGCCTGACTGGTACTCCACCATCTTCGGGATGATTTTCCTCGTCGGCCAGGCCCTGACCGCCCTCTCCTTCTGCACTGCGGCATTGATGCTTCTGTCACGCTACCAGCCGCTGGCCTCATGCGTCAAACCCGCCGACTTCCACGACCTGGGCAACCTCCTGCTGACGTTCGTCATTCTCTGGGCCTACATGGCCTTTTCGCAGTACCTGATCATCTGGGCCGGCAACGGCAAGGAGGAAATCACCTGGTACGCCGATCGTCTGGCATCCTTGTCATGGCGGATCATCGGCCTGCTGCTGATTATTTTCCACTTCGCCGTGCCTTTCTGTCTGCTGCTCTCCCGGCAGATTAAGCGCCGTTCCCACGCCATCGGGTTGGTCGCCCTGGCCATTCTCATCATGCGCTGGCTGGATCTGATCTGGCTGGTCGAGCCGGCGGCGGGAACCCACACCTTTGTGCCGCACTGGATCGACCTGGCCATGCCCCTGTGCCTTGGTGGCTTCTGGTTGGCTTTTTTCATCCACCAGCTTCGCTCCCGCCCGCTGCTGCCCTTGCATGCGCCTGAGGGCGATGTGGAGGCGCACCATGATTGAACGCGAACCCAGCGTCCCCCTGGACACCCCTGCGGTTGGGCACGAGACCCGCGAGGTAAACCTGCGCGGCGTCCTCCTCGCAGGCCTTGGCCTGATACTGGTCGTAGCCCTGGTTCAGATCGTGGCCTGGCGGGTAATGAGCGCCATGAGCAGCGCCGACGCCGCCGCAGACCGGCCCCGCTCGGCACTGGCGCCGACGCAATCCGTGCCTCCCAACCCCCAATTGCAGCTTACTCCGGTGCATCTGGCCAAGGACCAAGACGACCTGCGACTCCTGCGCGAACACGAGCGGCAATTGCTGCAAAGTTACGGCCGGCTTGACCCCCAACAGGAATTTGCCCGCATACCCATAGATCGGGCCATGAAGCTGGTCTTGGAGCGAAACTTGCTGCCATCTCGTTCCCCGGCCGCCACGCAGAAATGAGTAATGCCTATGATTTCCACATGCCGTCGAACCAGCCTGGCGCGTCTGTCTTCCCTGCTGCCAAACTACTTGCCGCCGCTTGCCCGACAAGGTTCCATATCCAGCGCCGCTGACTCTGGCTGCTCCAGGCCCTCTGGCCTCCAACCCGGGCCATGCGCCACGCGTTGGACTATCCGCCTTTGCCAAGCCAACAGTTTATATCTTGTCTTTTGTCTTCTGTATTCCATATTTACCCTCCCATCCCTTGTCCATGCCCAGGTCCAATCCGCACCGCCTCCCTACCTAAAAAACGTCGGCATCGACCAGAACCTCAACCAGTCCCTTCCCCTTGACGCCGTCTTCACCGATGAAACCGGCCGCGCCGTTCAACTCGGCGATTACTTCAAACCCGGCCGCCCGGTGATCATCACCCCCGTCTACTACCATTGTCCCGGACTCTGCACCGAGGAACTCAACGGCCTGATCCGCAATCTGAACATGCTCAAGTTCCTGCCGGGCAAGGATTTCCAGATCGTCACTTTCAGCTTCGACCCCCGCGAAACTCCCGCCTTGGCCGCCGAGAAGAAGGCCTCTTATCTGGAGTTGTATCATCGCCCCGCCGGCGCCGGCTGGTGCTTCCTGACCGGCGACCAGGCCAACATCGACCGCGTCACCAAAGCCATCGGTTTTCGCTACTTCTATGACGCAACCATTGGCCAGTTCGCCCACGCCACGGTCCTGATCATCGCCACCCCTGACGGCAAACTGTCGCGATATTTCTATAACACCGAGTATTTCGTGCGTGATCTCCAGTTCGGTGTGGTCGAGGCCTCCAGCGGGCACATTGGCTCGCCCATCGATGATGCCCTGCTTTACTGCTACCACTACGATCCGGTCCAGGGACGCTACGGCCTGATGGTCTTCAATCTGCTGCGAGCCGGTGGCATCGTCGCCCTGGTCCTGCTGGTCGGCGGTTGGTGGTTCATGTCGCGGTTGGCACGCCGCCGTCAGGCCAGCGCTTTGGCCGCTATTGAACGGACATCCCCAGCCGGTGCCACTAAGCCATGAATACGGAATTCCAGCTATTCCCCGATCAGGCCTCCGTCAACGCCGCCCACGTTGATGCCCTGGTATTCTTCATGCTTGGCGTGAGCCTTTTCTTCATTGTGCTCATCGCCGGTCTGATCCTTTATTTCGGCTTGCGCTATCGCCGCAAGCCGCAGGACGCCAAAATCATTCCGCCTCCGCCCAAGTCCCACCTGGGTTTGGAGGTGGCCTGGATCGTCATCCCTTCGCTCCTGACCGTGGTGATGTTCGTCTGGGGAACCCGCATCTATATCCGCCAGGCCCGCGCCCCTTCCGACGCCATGGAGATTTACGTAGTCGGCAAGCAATGGATGTGGAAAATTCAACACCCCGAGGGCCGCCGCGAGATCAACGAACTGCACGTGCCCGTCGGCCGGCCCATTAAACTGACCATCACCTCCGAGGACGTGATCCACGATTTCGGCATCCCCGCCTTCCGGCTCAAGAAGGACGCCGTCCCCGGGCGCTACACCACCGAATGGTTCCAGGCCACCAGGGTCGGCCAGTACCACCTGTTCTGTGACCAGTATTGCGGCGTCCAGCATGCCGGCATGACCGGCACCATCTACGTCATGGAACCGGCCAAATACGAGGCCTGGCTCAGCGGCTCTATCCCCGAGGAGCCTCCGGCCCAGGCCGGCCAGAAGCTTTTCGCATCCCTGGGCTGCGCCACTTGCCATTCCTCCCAGGCGCCCACCATGGCCGGCCTGTACATGAGCCAGGTCAATATTCTGGACCGCTGGGGCCGGCCCGCTACCGCCATCGCCGATAATAACTACCTCCGTTCCTGCATCCTTGACCCCCGGGCCAAGGTCGTCGTCGGCTACCAGGGCAACCTCATGCCCAGTTTCGACGGCCGCCTCAGCGAGGAACAGCTTGTTCAGATCATCGCCTACATCAAGTCGCTACAGTTCCGAGCCGCGCCGTCCCAGGCTGCCAGCCCGCCCCCGACGCAGCCCTTGTCGCCGTCCACCCAACCCAGTCCCCTGCTGGGCAAATGAACGCTTTTGACTAATACGACCATGAGCACCACACTCGCCTATCCTCCACCTTCCTCCGGCGCCCCGCCGCGCAACTACCTGAACGCCAGCTACCTGGTTCGCTCCTGGCTCCTGACCCGTGACCACAAACGTATCGCCATTCTCTATCTGTTCTCGGTCACGTTTTTCTTCCTTATCGGCAGCGCCGGCGCGGTCCTCATGCGCATCGCCCTGATGAGTCCCAACGGCGGCTTCCTCCAGACCGAAACCTACAACAAGCTCTTCACCATGCACGGCGTGATGATGATCTTTTTCTTCCTCATCCCCGCCGTACCGGCATCCCTCGGCAACTTCCTCGTACCCCTCATGGTGGGCGCCCGCGACCTGGCTTTCCCCAGACTGAATCTACTGAGCTGGTATCTGTTCATACTCGGCGGCGGCATGGTGCTGGCCGCCATGGCCACCGGCGGAGTCGATACCGGCTGGACCTTCTACACCCCCTACAGCAGCGTATATTCCAACACCAACGTCATCGTCACCATCCTGGGCGTATTCGTCGCCGGATTCTCCAGCATCCTTACCGGCCTCAACTTCGTGGTCACCATCCACGCCATGCGTGCTCCCGGCCTCAACTGGATGCGCCTGCCCCTGTTCATCTGGTCAACCTACGCCACCAGCATCATCATTATCCTGGGCACGCCCGTGGTGGCCATCACCCTCTCCCTGGTTGCCATCGAACGCGCTTTCCACCTGGGCATTTTCGATCCCGCCCGCGGCGGCGACCCTATCCTCTTCCAGCACCTCTTCTGGTTCTATTCCCACCCGGCGGTCTACATCATGGTCCTGCCGGCCATGGGCGTGGTCAGCGAGATCATCGCCGTCTTCTCCCGCAAGCGCATCTTCGGCTACAGCGCCATCGCCTTTTCCAGCGTGGCCATCGCCGTCATAGGCTTTCTCGTCTGGGGACACCACATGTTCGTCGCCGGCGAATCCGCTTACGTGGGCGTGGTCTTCTCGGGCCTGAGTTTCGTGGTCGGCATCCCTTCGGCGGTCAAAGTCTTCAACTGGACCGCCACCCTCTATAAGGGCTCGATCAGCGGCCAGACTCCCATGCTTTACGCCCTGGGTTTCATCGGCCTGTTTACCATCGGCGGCCTGACCGGCCTGTTCCTGGCCACGCTGGGCATCGACGTCCACGTCCACGACACCTACTTCGTCATCGCCCACTTCCACTACATCATGGTGGGCGGCACGGTGATGGCCTTCATGGGTGGCCTGCATTACTGGTGGCCCAAGATGACCGGCCGCCTCTACCCCGAAACCTGGGGCAAGGTCTCGGCGATCATCGTTTTCCTGGGCTTCAACCTGACCTTCTTCCCGCAGTTCTTCCTGGGATATCTGGGCATGCCGCGCCGCTATCATTATTATCCGCCGGAGTTCACGGCCCTGAACGTCATGTCCTCGGCCGGGGCGTCGATTCTCGGCGTCGGCTATCTGCTGCCGCTGTGTTACCTGCTCTGGTCGCTGAAATTCGGAGCCAAGGCCCCTGCCAATCCCTGGGGCGCGCCAGGTCTGGAATGGAAGACAGCTTCGCCGCCGCCGACCGAGAACTTCGACGTCACCCCGGTCGTGACCGAGGAAGCCTACACGTTCCACCTTGACCAGGAGGCCCAGTGAGCCACGGCAATTCCCCGGAACGCTTGGCCAAGGACGATGGCGGCCATGCCCACCAGTTCGACGATGCGTCTCAGCAGCGCAACGCCGCCATTCTGGGCATGTGGACCTTTCTCTGCACCGAGGTCCTTTTTTTCGGAGCGGTCTTTGTAGCCTACACCGTCTATCGCTACCGCTATCCCCACGCCTTCTACCTGGGCGCCACGCGTTTGAAATTCTGGTATGGCGCTGTCAATACCGCGGTGCTCCTGTGCAGCAGCCTGACCATGGCCCTGGCCGTACACGCCGCCGCCGCAGGTCGCCGCCGAAGCACCGTGCGCTTCCTTATCTTTACGATGATCCTGGGCGTCACCTTCCTGTGCATCAAGGCCCTGGAATATCACGCCGAATGGGAAGACGGACTGGTGCCCCACTACCATTTCAACGCCGCCCAGTTTACAGCCCCGCCCGGTCCTTCCCAGATTGTTCCCGCCCCCGATTATGCCGCAAATGTCGAATTGTTCTTCTGCTTTTATTTCATCATGACCGGCCTGCACGCCCTGCACATGGTGGTGGGCATCGGCATCATGGCCATTCTGGTGGCCATGGCCCTGCGCGGCCGTTTCAGCGCCCGGTACTACACCCCGGTCGAGGTCAGTGGACTCTACTGGCATTTTGTGGATATCGTCTGGGTTTTCCTCTTCCCGCTCCTGTACCTCCTGATCCAGTTTGATTGAGGCTCCCGATCGCCATGACCCCTGGAGATGAGCCATGACCAACCACATTGTTCCGGTAAAAACTTACCTACGCGTGTTCGCCGCACTGATGGTATTGCTGGCAGCAACGATTATCTGCGCCAAACTCCAGTTCGGCGTCCACGGCTTCGCCATCGGCACGACCCTGGCTTTCGCCATCGCCTTCATCAAGGCCGTCCTGATAGTTCTCTACTTCATGCACGTCCGCTACAGTCCCCGCATTGTCTGGATTGTCGCCCTGGCCGGTTTCTTCTGGCTGGGCATTTTGTTCGCCCTTACTTTGTGCGATTATCTGTCGCGGTCAAGGTTCGAAGGGGCCTTTGGCTACTGATGCCGTGCTTTAAGGCTGGCTAATCGTTCCCTGTTCGGCATTCAGCATTTCTTCAAGATTTGTATCCGGCCCCATAGCCAGGCGGCACAAACGATACCTGTCCTTGATCGGGATCAACTCCGGCCCCCCGCCATAGAGACATGCCGCCGCATATCCCGCCTTGCGCGCCGCATCTCGAGCCGCCGCTGCTTCTTTGCCCGCATCTCCGTAGGGATAGGCCATGAAATCCACCGGCTTATTAAGCCGCGACTCCAGTAACGCCTTGGAAGCCCTCAGTTCCTGATCCACCTCGCCATCGCTCATCCTGGAAAACACCCCATGGCTCACGCCGTGCGACTGCACGCTGACGTTTCGGCGTTGCAAATCCTCCAGTTCATCCCACGAACAAATCCGTTCCGGCGGCTGGCTCTCCAGGTCGAAGTCGTTGCCACCGCCGATGTATTGCGTCGGCACGAACACCACGGCCGAATAACCCATGCGCTGCAGAACCGGCGCCCCGAACTCCAGCACCGACCGGTGGGCATCGTCGAACGTGATTAGCGCTGACCGCTCCGGCAACGAAAGCGGATCCTCCAGTCCCCGGCGAAATGCCGCCATATCGATCACTTTCCATCCGTCGTCGCCCAGCCGCTGGAGTTGGCTCGCGAATATCTCCTGGGAAATGTAGAACCACGTCGGCCAGCCACCCGGAGAGGGTTGTCCGATCTTGTGATAGCTCAAAATGGCCATGCGTCGCACCGGCGCGGTCATAACACCTCCACAGTCGGCCTTTCAAATCGCTTTTGCGATGACTTCTGCGGCAAGCTTCCGGGCATCGAAGTGTTCTTCGGCCAGCACCCGGGCCAGCTTGCACTGGTGATCATAATCGGCGGCGGCGGCATCCAGACATCGAGCCGCTTCCTGGGGACTGCCAAAGCGGAACAGTCCCCCGGCGTCCGGCAGAAACCGGCTGGGCCCGGTGCGTTCGACGATCGCCGGCTTGCCGCTGGCCAGGTAGCAGATAGTCCGGTCGCTGATCCAGGCGTTCTGCAGTCGTACGCACGAAGGTTTGCAGCAACTGAACTCGCCGCGTGAACTCTGGATATACCTCTGATACTCCCACGGCGTTGCCGCCATCACCGGCGACTCGCGGAAACGCCACTCTTTGCCGGCCAGCATCTCTCGTTCGATGTCGTCCCCCGGGCCAAACCGCAGCGCCAACTCCAGTGGCTGCCGGGTAAGTTTATTCACTTCCAGGTAGGGCAGAAATCCCTGCCGTTTGTCGTTGCGATAGAGTTCGTCGCCATAGGCCACCCATTCATTGCCGTACCAATGCGAGACAGTGGTGAATGGCGCATCCGACGCCGCCGCATGGACCGGCCAATGCTCCAGCGAAACGCACGGCGGGGTGTAGTTCCACCGAATACCCACATCGGGAATCCTTCCGCCTTTGAGCCCGACTGTCTCGCCGATCGTGAAATAGACGTCATGGCTGGCCGGTTTGATATGCCCGTTGGCCATCCATATCTGCAGCAACCCCGGATCGATGTCGATCAGGGCGCTGCGTTTAAACCGCCTCACGATATCAGGGGATATGCTGTAGCAGAGATTGAGCAGCAGATCGGCCTGGCTGGCCTCCTCCATGGAAAGGCATCCCCACGTGACCTCCGCCGGCAATGCCGCTCCGCCCGCCCATGGACACAGGGCCACCTGCTCGGCCAGTCCGTACCGCGCCAGCCGTCGCTTGAGTTCACCCAACAGCCGCACAGATTTCTCGATCGGCGTATCCGCCGCCACCCCTTCCAGCCATATCACCCGGCACCCCGCCGCCCGCATCCCCAACGCCCAGTTCATATAAACCCAGAGATGCCCGCCGCCTTCGGGGTAGTACATCGAGTTGCCAAACATGCAAACCGTAAGGCTCATGGCCGCCAATCATAGCAGACGGACATGAAAATACGGAATTAGCAACCGTGAACCTCTTCCACGACGCATCTGCCCAATCGTTGAAGTCCGCCCTGACCCAGAGGCTCTGGCCTCGGCTCAAGGCCGAGTCCTACCGGGACGACAATCCCAGCCATCCGTAAATGGTATATTCTTCAGGAATCGAGACTATTGGAACCAAATGCGTTTGCCCTGATGGTTTGCGGCACCAAAGTGGCGCCAAACGATACCATGATTGCTTTTAGTGACACTAAACGATAATATAATTGCATATGGTACAGAGAGAATTTTGGCAGAAACTGATTGAACGGAGTTGGCGGGAAAGGTCCGTAGTTTGGCTGGCAGGCGTAAGGCGAGTTGGAAAGACCAGCCTATGCCAGAGCCTCCCGGCCATCGAGTACTTTGACTGCGAGTTGCCCCGGGTACGGCGGATGATGGAAGATCCACAGACCTTTCTGGAGAACATTGGAAAGAAGCGGATAGTTCTGGACGAGGTGCACCGCTTGGCCAATCCATCGGAATTACTCAAGATCGCCGCCGACCATTATCCGGGGATTGGCATTCTGGCCACGGGTTCATCCACGCTTGGCGCATCCAGCAAGTTCCGGGATACGCTGGCTGGACGCAAACGCGACATCTGGCTGACGCCCATGTGTATCCAGGATCTGCGGGATTTCGGACAAACGAATCTGCGTCACCGATTACTGCACGGCGGGTTGCCGCCGTTCTTCCTCGCACCAATCATTCCCGAGCGGGACTTCCAGGAGTGGATGGACGCCTATTGGGCTAAGGACATTCAGGAATTGTTCCGTCTGGAGCGGCGTAGTTCTTTCCAGAAGTTTGTCGAGCTGTTGCTGGCTCAGAGCGGAGGAATCTTCGAGGCGGCCAGGTTCGCCGTGCCTTGCGAGGTCAGCCGGGTGACCATAGCCAACTACCTCAAGGCACTGGAGGCCACTTTCGTGGCTCATGTGGTCCGTCCGTTCAACACCCATAAGCCCAGCGAGATTGTGGCCGCACCACGGGTGTACGGTTTTGACACCGGCTTTATCTGCTACCATTGCGGTTGGCACGATCTTCGGGGAACGGACATGGGTTTTCTTTGGGAACATTTTGTGCTCAATGAAGTCATGGCCGCCGCACAGAGCCGGCAAGTGTCATATTGGCGGGATAAGCGCGGGCACGAGGTGGATTTCGTGTGGGCGCCGCGCCATGACCGGCCGCTGGCGGTGGAGTGCAAGTGGTCCGCCGACCAGTTCGATCCGGCAGGAATCGCTGCGTTCCGGAAACAGTATCCGGACGGCGAGAATGTCGTGGTGGCACAGGATGTGGAGCGATCCTGGGCTAAGAACTACGGCGAGGTGAAGGTGCATTTTGAGAGCCTGCCGGCCTTGGTAGCGCGGGTCGCAGCTGCATAAGGATAATGTGCTTACCCCCAGCTACTGACACTATGGCCAGGAGGAATCGGCAGTTATTATGGAGGTTTCTAAGCCTCGGCATGGACGCTTTTATAGCAGAAAAGCCGGCTCAATGTTTAGCGAGCTTTCTTCCAGACTACCGGAAAATGGTCACCCGAGATGGGCTGGCCGTCGGGCACGCTGACGAACTGTTTCATGGGATGCTCCCCGGCAGCGACATAGCTTGTTCGCTGGGTCATGTAATGCAGGGCGACCGCACGCCGGGGCCTGGTGGAGGTATTGGCATTTGAGCCGTGCCAGGTCATGGCATGGTGATAATGGACGCAGCCACGCTTTACCGGGGTCACGCGTACTTCGATCTTGTGGCCATCGTATTCCGCGGGCATCGCCTCAAAGGCCGGCAGGTTCCTTAGGAACTCGACCTGGTTCCCCCACAGGTGCGAGCCCGGCACCATGCTCATGCAGCCGTTGGCGGCGTCGACATCGTCCAGGGCGACCCAGGCCGTGACCTGCGTCGGCTGGTCGAGGATCGGCCAGTAGGGGTGATCCTGATGCCACATGTTTACGCCTCCCTGTGCCGCCGGTTTATACTGGATCTGATCATGCCAGAGACGCAGTTCAGCGGCATCAGTAAGCTGGGCAATTTCCGCGGTAATGGTTGGATGGTGGATCAGACGCGCAAATGGCTCGCTGGCTTCCCAGATGTTGACGATCTGCCAGATGGGCGTCTGGCCTTTGCCCATATCGCGGCAAAGCACCGGCTGCTTCCTGGCCAAGTCCTGGCGGTCGGCGATGACCCTCAGCACCTCCCGGGACATAAACGAGGCCTCCTCCTCGCTGAGCATCTGGCCACCCTTGAGGAAGCCGTCACGATGAAACTGTGAAACCTGCTGGCTGGTTAACATGAACATTTCTCCTGATTGGGGACTTTAAACTGGCCTAACTGCGATTGAATAATAGGCCTGCCCCAAGGCATTTGCGGCGGCGCGTGCCGAAACATGGAATCGTGGCCGGCCTGGCCGCGACAGGTGAAGGTCCCCTGCTTCTTCACCGGCTGGGAGCTGTTAAACACGACGGAGAATTTCCAGTCCCCCTCACATTCGAGGGAAAACGGACGCGCCACTGGTCGCCGGCATAATAGAAGCCATCGACATGGATTCCCTTGCCGGATGGGGATGTGAAGATGGCGCTAGCGGCGACATCCCAGAATGGATTGGCCAACGTTTCGCTGGAAACAAGCGATACCTCAAAAAGGCCGAACATGGGAACAGGCTCATCGAGCGCGGCCGGGAGAGTCTGGGAGAAGGAGAATCCGGCCAAGACCAGGAGCAGCAGCACCATGAGAAGCAATTGTTTCATGGGGCCATCATCCAGAAGGCTTATCAGCATATCGGCGACGGCAGACCATGTATGCTGTCAGGATTGATACATATATCTGATCTCCTTCTACCGCTGCGAAAGTTTTATGGAGATAAACACCGGCATCTGTGGCCGTAGCTAGTTCTTCTCTTCCTCCTTGTGCAGCTATTTCTATTCCGCATCCTTGCATTGACCCGCTCACATGCGTCGCAGGCTCTTTCCTAAAACCCAAACCATAATCTCCGCATTTCCAGCCTCCCAGTCCCAAAATGTAACCGCGCCGCTGCGCGCACAGTCTGCACGTCTCTCCGTTTACCTCGCCCGCCCCGGCCCACGATCCTTATTGAACATTCAAGCCGCCAAGATAGTCCTCCAACGCCTTCCTCTGCTCGTCGCGCTGCTTGCGCAAGCCATCGATCTCGTTATTCAGTTTCTCCAACTGCGTCTCCTGATCGTTGAGCTTGGCCATCAGACGCGTGTAGTACTGTGAACCCTTATCCACCGTCTTCATGTTCTCGCGGATGCGGTTCTGTTCCTGGGTGATCTGGGCGATCAACTGCTGCTTCTCGTTCATCTGCCGATCCGTATCCACCATCGCGCTCTTCAGTTGTATGGCCTTTACCAGGGCCTCCCGCACCGCTGGCGAAAGCTCGCCGGTCTTGGCGTAAAACTCCATCTGGCCGGCGTCCGCGGGAAGAATCGCAAATGTTTCCTGGGCCACCAGTTCCTCGCTGACTACCAGCTTGGCGGCCTTGCCGGCCGGAACCACGCCCCGGAAGCGGTACAAGGCTTCGGTCGTCTCGTAGGGCTTGGCCGTAAAGTCCTTGTTGTCCTTGTTTTCCACCAGCTTCCAGCCCTGCCGCAAGGGGTGCTCGATCACAACCGTCTTATCCTTCTCGCCCTTGTTGTCCGTCACGTACTCCTGGGTAAACACATGCCGGCGCGTCAAATGCAATACGCCCTTGACGATCGTCCCGCTCTGAATGGTGTTATCCTGGCGGTTCTTGGTGGCATCCACCAGTACCTGCAGGTCAATGCCGTAGCTTATCAGCCGCTCCTGGCCCGGCGGCACGTTGTCGATACGGGCATCGCCGGCATAAGCGCCGTTATCCAGCACTGTCAGAGGGCCGGCCAGCAGGTGCTTGGCGGTGGTGTTCTTGACGCGGGCTCCGTTGAGGGGATTTCGCGGCAGGACGGACTGATTGTAAATCGAGAGTTTCTGGACCTCAATGGGGTCGGTGATGATGGGGATCATCGCCGAACGCTGGCGGGGCAGGGAGACCGCTCCCACCGTGTACTGGAAGAGTTCGCCCATTTTCGAGGCGCTGGCCACCGAAGCCACGGAGGCCGATGCGTCCATGCGTCGTTCGTAACTGGACTTGGCATCTGTCGCTTCGCGGTCGCCGCCGCCGCCGCCGAAGCCACCACGATTCGCTTCGCCACCACCCATGTCCTTCCTGGTTTCGCTCTTGAGATGCGCCGGCCCGGCTAGCCCTGCTTGCGCTGTGGGTAGGTCGGACATCGGGCCATTGAACGGTGCCGTTTTTTTGCCTTCTTCCATGCCGCCTTCATAAGTTTGTGGCCGCAGGCTGGCGTATAGTTCCGGCTGCACCAACGGACGCGGAATGTACAAGGGCTGGTACAGATCCTGAATAAAGCTGATCGGCCTCCCGCTCACCAGCGACAATTCCACGTTGTTCCAATCATTGTCGGTCTGGTTCTCCACGATCGCCCAGCCCTGCAGACTGCTGCCTCCGGCCTTGGCTGCACCGGCAGGCTGAGTTGTCGCGTTGGCATCATCACCCAACAACAGACGGTAACTCGTCTTCCAGATCGGCGTCTCCACCACGTACCCGATGCGGATGTGCCGCTGGCCCTGGCCGGTGAAGTTGATCGTCACCGGCTTCTTGTCCTGGTCCCGGGCCTGTGTCAACGCCAGCAGGGCCTTGTTCAGCTCCTCCTGAAGCTTGGCGTCTTCCAGGTCGATCTTCTTGACGCTATCTAATTCGAGGCTTC
>Ga0316228_1001607_pt1 | contig 22531 bp, 15 predicted proteins | sample TBH18021metaG_FD_206005 | JGI IMG/M metagenome (GOLD analysis project Ga0316228, IMG submission 206005) | Freshwater microbial communities from Trout Bog Lake, Wisconsin, USA - TBH18021 | ecosystem: Environmental > Aquatic > Freshwater > Lake > Hypolimnion/Profundal zone | place: USA: Wisconsin... | reverse complement strand
GGCAACGAAGCGGCGTTTGCCGGCGGCTGGGGTCAGCTGGTAGGCGGAGTCAACCAGCTCATCAACGCCTTCGTGGGCCCGATCAATGTGACTGCCGAGTATGTAGACAGGATTTCTAAAGGCGACATCCCGCCGAAGATCACGGATGTCTATAACGGCGACTTCAATGAAATTAAGAACAACCTCAATAACTGCATCGACGTCATGAGCGGCTTGCTGAAAGAAACCGACGGACTGATCCAGGCGACCAAAGACGGCCAGCTGGATCGCCGGGGCAACGAGGCGGCGTTTGCCGGCGGCTGGGGTCAGCTGGTAGGCGGAGTCAACCAGCTCATCAACGCCTTCGTGGGGCCGATCAATGTAACTGCCGAGTATGTGGACAGGATTTCTAAAGGCGACATCCCGCCGAAGATCACGGATGTTTACAACGGCGACTTCAACGAAATCAAGAACAACCTCAATAACTGCATTGACGTTATGAGCGGCCTGCTGAAAGAAACCGACGGACTGATCCAGGCGACCAAAGACGGACAGCTGGATCGCCGGGGCAACGAAGCAGCGTTTGCCGGCGGCTGGGGTCAGCTGGTAGGCGGAGTCAACCAGCTTATCAACGCCTTCGTGGGGCCGATCAATGTGACTGCCGAGTATGTGGACAGGATTTCTAAAGGCGACATCCCGCCGAAGATCACGGATGTTTACAACGGCGACTTCAACGAAATCAAGAACAACCTCAATAACTGCATTGACGTTATGAGCGGCCTACTGAAAGAAACCGACGGACTGATCCAGGCGACCAAAGACGGACAGCTGGATCGCCGGGGCAATGAAGCAGCGTTTGCCGGCGGCTGGGGTCAGCTGGTAGGCGGAGTCAACCAGCTTATCAACGCCTTCGTGGGACCGATCAATGTAACTGCCGAGTATGTGGACAGGATTTCTAAAGGTGACATCCCGCCGAAGATCACTGATGTCTACCACGGCGACTTCAATGAAATCAAGAACAACCTTAACAACTGCATCGACAATATCACCCTGTTGGTGACTGACGCTAACGCGTTGGTGGAGGCGGCGGTGGACGGCAAGCTGGATACCAGGGCCGACGCGACCAGGCATAGCGGCGATTACCGCAAGATCGTGCAAGGTATTAATCAGACGCTGGACGAAGTGATTGAACCTGTTAAAGAGGCTGCCGCCGTGCTGCAGGAAATGTCGATAGGCAATCTGCAGATGCGGGTCACAGGGAACTACAAGGGAGATCATGCCGCCATCAAGAATGCACTGAATGAAACCCTGGATGCACTTTCCCTGTACATTAATGAAATTACTGCAGTCCTTCGTGAACTGGCTAACTCCAATCTTGATGTCAACATCAACAATGAGTATAAGGGAGATTTTGCTCAGATCAAAGATGCTCTGAACCTTATTGTCGAATCGTTCAATGACGTCTTCAGTGACATCAACAACGCCGCTGATCAAGTCGCCTCTGGTTCCCGGCAGGTATCGGACGGCAGCCAGGCTCTGTCCCAGGGCGCAACCGAGCAGGCCAGTTCTATCGAAGAACTTACAGCCTCTATCAATCAGGTAGCGACCCAGACGAAAGACAACGCCCTAAACGCCAACCAGGCCAATGAATTGGCGCTGGTCGCCAAGGAGAACGCCGAACAGGGCAACGAGCACATGAAGGGCATGCTCCAATCGATGCATGAAATCAATGAATCGTCAGCCAACATTTCCAAGATTATCAAGGTAATTGACGAAATCGCCTTCCAGACTAACATTCTGGCGCTAAACGCCGCTGTCGAAGCCGCCCGGGCCGGCCAGCACGGCAAAGGGTTCGCGGTGGTGGCGGAAGAGGTGCGGAACCTGGCGGCCAGAAGCGCCAACGCGGCCAAGGAAACCACCGCACTGATCGAAGGGTCGATCAAAAAAGTGGAGGATGGGACCAAAATCGCCAACGGAACGGCTCAGGCCCTTGACGAAATCGTCATAGGCGTTACCAAGGCGGCCAGTCTTGTGGGTGAGATAGCCTCCGCCTCCAACGAGCAGGCTACTTCCATCGCCCAGATTGACAAAGGCATCGAACAAGTCTCCCAGGTCGTCCAGACTAACTCCGCCACCGCTGAAGAAAGCGCTGCCGCCAGCGAAGAACTGTCCGGCCAGGCTGAGATGCTGAAAGAAATGGTGGCCAAATTCCAGCTCAAGCGGGCCGCAGGCGATTTTTCCAGGCGAGATGATCACAAGGGCGCCAGCAGGAAAGAAGCTATCAATCTCAGGGCAGGTAAAAGCCCAGTCAAGGCAGTCGGGGCGGGACGACCGAAAATAGCCCTCAGCGACAGGGAGTTCGGCAAGTACTAACCCCCTCAGCAGATCAAGTAGCAGCTCATTCTCAACAGGAAAAGGGAGACTCAGGCAGTAGATGGATGCTAGTCCAGCACTACAGCCTGTCGTCTCCCGGTATGGGTGAAAATTATGATAACAATAACTGACAGCGAATTTAAACAACTAACGGAATATATCCAGGGCAATTATGGTATCAACCTGACGAAAAAGCGCAATCTTATCGAAGGCAGACTCAGTAATTTGATTGTTGAAAAAGGCTTCGACGGTTTCTCTGATTATTTGAGCCACGTATTTAGCGATGACTCCAAACAGGAAATAACGAGCCTTGTCAATCGGCTTACTACCAATCACACCTATTTTATGCGAGAAACCGATCACTTTGACTATTTTAGGGACAAAGTGTTGCCATATTTACGGGACGCCAGTCACCGCAACGATCTGCGGGTCTGGAGCGCAGGCTGCTCCAGCGGCGAGGAACCCTATACCCTGGCGATGATCCTGGCGGACTGTTTCGCAGGTGCAAAGCCGGCCTGGGATACTAAGGTGCTGGCAACCGATATCTCGGTCAATGCCCTGGAAACCGCGGCAAAGGGAATCTATCCGGCAGAGGCTGTGCAAGGTCTGCCGGCGGCCTGGAAGATGAACTATTTCCGGAAAACAGGTGCTGAGGATGTACAGGTCGCTGAAAAACTGAAAAAAGAAGTGATCTTCCGGCTGTTCAATCTGATGGATCCGGTGTTTCCGTTTAAAAATAAGTTTCATGTGATCTTTTGCCGGAACGTCATGATTTATTTTGATAATAAAACCAAGATGGAACTTGTCAATAAATTCTACCAATGTACCGAGCCTGGCGGATACCTGTTCATCGGGCATGCTGAAACCATCACCCGGAATGAAACAGCTTACCGCTACATCATGCCTGCAGTCTATCGAAAGGAATAGGTGCTGATTGTGGCAAAGAGAATAAAAGTCCTGGTTGTTGATGACTCCCTGGTGTTCAGGGAAACGGTGGCCAAAGGCATAGCCAAAGATTCAGGCATCGAGGTTGTGGGCACGGCTGTGGATGCTTTTGACGCCAGGGACAAGATCCTTGATCTTGAACCTGATGTGCTGACCCTTGATGTGGAAATGCCCAGGATGAACGGAATCGAGTTTCTGAAGAAACTGATGCCCCAGTATCCCCTGCCGGTGGTTGTGGTTAGCGCGGTGAGTGACAACGTCTTTGACGCTTTGAAGGCCGGCGCCGTCGATTTTGTCACCAAGCCGGACGCCAGGTCGGTCAGAGGCGCGGAGACCTTCATCCACGAACTGATTATCAAAGTGAAAATCGCCTCAACCGCCAAGGTCGGTCATCTGAAGCGGCAGTATAGTGCCGGTCCGCTTGCAGCGGGGAGCATCGCCGCCAGCGGCGACAGAATTATTGCTATCGGAGCGTCCACAGGCGGTACTGAAGCGATCTACGAAGTCATCCGCGCCTTTCCCCGCGACATGCCGGGGATTGTCGTCGTACAGCACATGCCGCCGGTTTTCACCAGGATGTATGCCCAGCGGCTGAACAACTCCTGCCTGATGGAGGTTAAGGAGGCCGAGACCGGCGACGCCATTGTGCCCGGAAGGGTGCTGATAGCCCCCGGGGACCGTCATATGCGTGTGAACCGCAGGGGCGGTGTGTTTATCGTGGAATGTATCAACAGCGACAAAGTGAGCGGACATTGTCCCTCTGTCGATGTTTTATTTCAGTCGGTCGCGGAAAAGGCCGGGCCGACCGGCATCGGGGTCATACTGACAGGAATGGGATACGACGGTGCCAAGGGATTACTCAGCATGAAACAGGCCGGGGCGGCGACCATCGGCCAGGATGAGTCGTCCTGCGTAGTCTACGGCATGCCCAAAGTTGCTTTCGACATCGGTGCAGTAGGAAGGCAAGCTTCACTTGCCAGCATTCCGCAACTGATCCATGACATCAGCTGCGGCAAAAAAAAGTAATACAGCCATGACGCCAGGGGATGCAGACAGGCCGGTCAATCACAGCAGAAAGTCGCGGAGGTTGAACCATCATGGAGAAAAAAATGATGAATAACGCATTTTTCGGCAGCGTCTTGGCCTCGATCGGTGATGGCGTCATCGCGACAGACCTGGCAGGGAAAATTGTTTTCATAAATGCGGCGGCTCAAACCATCACCGGCTGGGAGGCCGCGGATGCGCTGGGGCTGGATTTTGAAGCGGTCTTTGCCCTGTATCACGCTGAGACCTGGGAACGGCTGGCCAGTCCTGTTATTCCGGTCCTGACCTCCGGGACTGCCCAGGGGTTGCAAGACGAGACCATTATTGTCAGTCGGTCCGGGAAGACAAGCTATCTTTCTGCCAGCTGTTCTCCCATCTACGACCCTGAGCAATCCGTGACCGGAGCGGTGGTGGTCTTCCGGGACATCACCAGACATAAGCTCCTGGAACAGCAAAACGCAGAGCGGGAAGCCTATCTGCAGACAGTATTTCATTCAGCTCCGGTAGGGATGCTGAGTATGGACACCGAGGCGCGGATTCGCCAGGTGAATGACGCGGCCCTGAATATGCTTGGCGGCAACAGGGATGAGGCTATCGGCAAGGCCTTTGGCGACGCTTTTGGCTGCGGGGGGGGACTGCAGGACGGGCAGGGCTGCAGCCATGGCCTGGCTTGCGGCAACTGCGAGCTAAGACGGGCGGTTCTTTTCGCAGCCGAGGGTCTGACGACATCAGGCGTCGAATGCTGCAAGACTTTTATCAAAGGTGTTCGGGAAAAGGCCTTCTGGTTTCGGGTCAGTGCGTCGCAAACGGTTATTAACGGGCAGCCCAATGTTTTACTGACCCTTGTTGATATCACCGACCAGAAAATCCGCGAGGTCGCCCTCGCCAAGTCCCGTGATTTCTATCTGCGGATATTTGAGGGCTTCCCCACCATCATCTGGCGGGGTGACTTAGACCGTCAGCACGATTATATCAATGAAAACTGGCATCTGTTGACCGGGCAGCCTGTTGAACAGGCTCTGGGCCTTGGCTGGCTGGAACGCATCCACCCTGACGACCAGGATCACTACTTTGATTCTGCCAGTATGGACCTAAGTGCCGGTGAGATGGAGGAAAGGGAGATACGGGTATTGTCCCAGAGCGGGCAATACCGCTGGCTGTATTGCGTCAACCGGGCGTACTATGGTCCGGATGGCGTTCCTGAAGGCTATGTCGGCATGGGGTTTGACATAACCGACCGGAAGATCGCCGAGGAAGGCTTGAACCGCTATAGGGTTCTGTCAGAAAAGGCCCGGGATGTCTTTCTCTTTGTCGATATGGATGGAGCCATCATCGATTCCAACATGGCCGCCGCCCAGGCCTACGGTTACAGCCGTGAAGAGCTGCGGGCCATGACTATCTTTACTTTGCGCGGTGAAAAAACACCTACGGCGTTTTCGAGTGGCCTGCTGGAAGCAGCGGGGCAGGGCGGCATCTTCTTTGAGGCGGTGCATTATCGCAAAGACGGAACGCCCTTCCCGGTGGAGGTGAGCGCCCAGGGAACAACCATCGGCGGCAGACAGGTGTTGCTGAGTATTATCAGGGACGTCTCTGAGCGCAAGAAAGCCGAAGAAGCCCTGCAGGAAAGCCAGGCCAAGTACCGTTCGCTGTTCATGAACATGACCAGCAGTTTTTGCTATTGTCAGACAATCACAGGTGATGACGGCAAGATAGAGGATTTTATTGTCCGTGAGGTCAATGACGCCTATGAACAGCTGCTTGACCGCAGCGCCGAGGAAGTTATCGGAAAGAGCTTCTCAGATATGTCAGCAGGGTTTACGCGGTTTCTCAAAGATGTCGTAAGCCGCAGCATATCAGAAACCGGATGTATTGATATCAAGAATGAGGAGTATTATTCCAAGAGGCAGAAACGCTGGTTCTCTGTCTCTGCTTTTGAATCCGGGCAAGGTTACCTGGGGGTCATCACCACCGATATCACCGCCAGGAAGCTGGCTGAGATCGATTTCCTGAAAAGCCAGGCCAAGTATCGCTCGCTGTTCATGAATATGCATAGCGGTTTTTCCTATCGGAGGATCATCCTTGATAGCCGGGGCGAGCCGGTGGATTTTGAGTATCTTGAGGTCAATTCAGCCTTTGAAGAAATTATAGGAAAAAAACGCGAAGAGCTCATCGGCAGCCGATTTTCCGAACTCCATCCCAGCATGATGGAGGCATATGCCAACCGCATTTCGCTATGGGGGGATGTGGCCTTGGGCAGGGTAGACCGGCACGAGTCGGAATACTATTCCCAGGTCGCCCGAAAATGGCTTTCGGTAGCAGTGTATAGCCCTCGGAAACAGTATTTCGTTGTGATATTGACCGACATCACCCTGCGAAAAATGGCGGAAGAGGAACTGACCAGGGCCAAGGAAAAGGCCGAAGCCTCCTACAGGGCCAAAAGCGAGTTTCTGGCCAATATGAGTCATGAAATCCGGACCCCCATCAACGGGATGATGGGAATGATCGACCTGACCCTGATGACCGAACTGAACCCCGAGCAGAAGGATAATCTCGGCACCGCAAAAGCCTGTGCCTCATCATTGCTCCGGATCATCAACGACATCCTGGATTTCTCCAGACTGGAAGCCGGCAAAGTAGTCATGGACAACACCATTTTTGATGTCCTGGAATTGTTGGACGAGTTGATTAAGACCCATTCCCTGGCAGCGACCAGAAAAGGCCTGATGCTGGATTGGGTGCAGTCCGCCGGTGTGCCCCGGACGGTTGCCGGCGATTCAGGCCGGCTGCGGCAGGTCCTCAATAACCTTATCGAGAACGCCCTGAAGTTCACCGAGCAGGGCGGGGTAACGGTTTCGGTCCGGGAAACCAGCCGTGACGGCAATGATGTCGAGCTGACCTTCGCAGTGACAGATACAGGTATTGGCATCGCCGCAGAAGATCAGGACAAACTGTTCAAAACATTCAGCCAGGTCGACGGCTCAATAACCAGGCGTTTTGGCGGTGCAGGACTCGGGCTTACTATTTCCAAGCGCCTGGTGGAAATGATGGCAGGCAGGATGTGGGTCGAGAGTAAAAAAGACCATGGCAGCATATTCAATTTCACTGTCAGGCTGAAGGTCGCGAAAAAAGCCCCAGTCAGACCGCGACAAAGGTCAGGACAGCCGCTGGCCAGCGTGCCGTTGCACATCTTGTTGGTGGAAGACAATCCGGTCAGCCGCGAGCTTCTCATCAGACTGCTACGGCGGATGGGGCACAGCATTGATGAGGCGGAACACGGCGAAGAGGCATTGGCCTTGCTGGAAGGCAACAAGTATGACCTGATTCTTATGGATATTCAAATGCCGGTAATGGACGGCATCGAGGCCACCAGACTGATCAGGGAGGCCGAAAAGACGACATCCCAGCACATCCCCATCATCGCCGTTACCGCCCACGCCCTTTCCGGTGACCGGGAGCGGTTCCTGGCCGCCGGCATGGATGAATATATCTCCAAGCCGCTCCAGTTGGACGAGTTGTTTCAGAAACTGGAACAATTTTCGCCGGGAGCCAGGAGAAAGGGGGCCTTGATCGCCACCGATCTGGAGCTTACCGATAGCGGGGAAGTTATCATGAGGCCGGCAGCAGCCAGGCAGGAAAATCCGGACGCGGCGGCTGTTGACGAGATTGCCGCTCTTGTCGGTGCCATCGGTGGCGATTTGGAGAACAACCGCCCCGAGAGAATTGAGTTAACCATTCAGAAGATAAAAGAACTGGCGAACAGCGTCGGTGCCGAAGAACTGAAAAACGCCGCCTTCAAAGCTCAACTGGCGGTGCGGCGGGGGAACCTGCCAGAGGTGATCAAGCAGATCGAACAAATCGTCCAAATGATTGAAGTTTTTCGAAAAAGCGAAATAATAACCTAAAAGGAGGGGACCAGAGATGAAAATTTTGATTGCCGAAGATGATCTTGTCAGCAGGAAGTTTCTCTTTAAGTTTTTGTCCCGCTATGGGGAGTGTGACCTGACTGTGGACGGGCTGGAAGCGTTGGACGCCTACCTGTTGTCCTATAAGGACAATATTCCGTATGACCTTGTCTGCCTTGACATCATGATGCCGAAAGTCGATGGGGTTAAAGTGCTGAAGACAATCAGAAGCCTGGAAAAAGAAAATGGGATTGCCCCTGCAGACCGGGTGAAAGTTATTATGATTACTGCGCTGGGCGAAACAGAATATGTGCAAAAGGCTTTCGAAATCGGTTGCGAGGCCTATGCCGCCAAACCGGTGGATACCGATAAACTGGTGCAAGTAATGGAGAAGCTCGGCCTGTTACAGAAACCTTCGGTGAAATCCTGAATTTCGCTGAACATTAGGATCGGGCTACAGAAGGAAACATACAGCGGGAAACGGGTGCAAGGGAGTGTAGTCATATATGGAGACAGCGAGAGCAGGGCTGTCTGGAAAAGCAACGGCAGCTGAAACAGCCACTTCCGCAAAAACATATCAGGAAAGATTTCATTTTCCTGGACAGGAAATAAAACAAGAAACAGCGGGACTGGTTTATCGCTTGCAGAAGCAATGCGTCCAGGCGCTGTCCTTGGTTTCTGAGTCTCGGGATTCTTACTTGTCTTCCCATCAGCGCAGGGTTGCTCATCTGGCACGAAATATCGCGGCCCGCCTGGGTTTTCCGCCTGATCAGGCCGAGGGCCTGTATTTTGCCGGACTGCTTCACGATATTGGAAAAGTTGGTGTGCCGGGAGAAATCCTCTGTAAGACTTCCAAGCTGAATTCCGACGAGATGGGGATTGTTAAACGACATTGCGAGATTGGCTACAAGGTGCTGAAAAACATCGAGTTTTCCTGGCCGATTGCCCTGGCGGCTTTGCAGCATCACGAAAGAGTGAACGGATCAGGTTATCCGCAGGGACTTGAGGGGGATGACATTTTGTTGGAGGCTAAGATAGTTGCCGTCGCCGACGTGGTGGAAGCCATTGCGTCGGCCCGCCCTTATCGTCCTTCGATGGGCATCGCCTTCGCCCTCAATGAAATCACTACCAACAGCGGTATTTTGTTTGATTCCGGGGTGGTAGGCGCCTGTTTGGCGATTTTTTCTGCTGGCTATCGGCTCAAGGCGGACGACAAATCGTTCTAGCAATGAAACCCTGGAGAGGCGCTCCGGGCACCGAACCAGGGGAAGTTTGACAGCGATCGCTAAGTTGCCACTTGATTGCTGACGCATAAAAATAAGACCGCAACTATTGTCGCGGCTTTACTTTTGTGTGTGATAGCGATTGTCAGGACCGTCCTAGTTTTGGATATCGAAGTATTGATCCAGTTGCGACAAATGGATCAGTCGGGCAACCATCCCGTTAAGGCCCGACAAAGTTACTTTTCCGCCAGCTTTAAGGGCGCACTTATTGATGGCGGATAACGCTCCGAGTCCGGTACTGTCAATATATTGCAAATCAGCCATCTTGATAACGACGATGGAAAGGCCTCCGCGGATGCAGCTCAGCAGATTGGCGCGCAGAGCATGGGCTTCTTCGACCCCCATGCTTCCTCGAATCGTTACAACGATGCTTTGTTGACAAACAACGATATGCGTGTCCATTCGGTTCCCCCTCCGGTTACGGTGCGGAGCCAAGCAGTCTTAGTAATTTTCTTCAATACGACACTGGCACTTGAAAAGAATATGACTGCTATTACTTTATTCATTAACACCCGGAATTCCTCTATTTTTAAGCGTATTGTGTCGAAATATAGCGTTTTTATGTTTTGGCAAAAAATGATATCGTCTCATGCCCTGCAAAAAAAATATCAGGTTGGCGACATAGCCAGGCTATGGCTTGCGAAGCCGGCAGGTCCCGGTTATTTGCTTCGGGAGATTAGCTTTTTTAGTTTTATTATAGAATAACCAAAGGAACAGCGTGATAAAAAGGGAATAAAAACGTATATAGCCCAGGAAATGACAAGCAGGAGTCGCGGCTGAAAATAATCGGAGGCGACTCCTGCCGTCACTGGCCTGAAGAGCGGAGAGTGCTACATGGAAGCTACTGCCACCGAGGTTGCAAAGGAAATACTGGCATCATTCGCGGTCTTGTTTGTGGCCGGGGCGCTGGCGGCAAAACTGGCCGACTTGCTCCGTGTACCTGATGTGGTGCTTTTTCTGCTGATTGGCATCGTGGCTGGTCCTCCGGGACTCAATCTGCTTTCGGTCCCGGCTGAATCTGTACTTAATCAGCTGACCCTAATTCTCGGCGCTTCATTCCTGTTGTATCAGGGCGGCACCAGCGTAAGTTTTGGCGTTCTGAAACAGACCTGGTTGACTCTGACGCTGCTGGCCACTGTGGCGGTTTTGATTATGGTGGTCATTGTCGGGTACACGGTCCACTTAGCTCTGGGCATTGACCTCATGTACGCTTTTCTGCTGGCAGCGGTGCTGGCGTCCACCGATCCCGCCACGCTGGTGCCGATTTTTCTGGCGGTCAGGATCAGGGCCAAAGTGGCCGAGACAGTGCTCAGCGAGTCTGCTTTCAATGACGCGACAGGCGCTATCTGCACCTTTGCGATACTGGGCATGATCAGTACCGGTCACGTGTCAGCATGGGAAAGCCTGTTAAAGTTTTGTGTCATGGCCGGCGGCGGCATCATCATCGGGTTGGTTTGCGGCTTGTCTTTCGCCTTTGTGAAGTGTAACCTGTGCCGGCATTTCTTCGGCGATTATGCCCAGGTGCTGCTCCTGCCACTGATCTTCATCGCTTACCTTTCTTCGGAGTATTTCGGCGCCAGCGGCTTCATGGCGGTTTTCGTCATCGGGCTGGTCTACGGCAATCTGGAATTTTTCGGCTGGCATATGCGCAGCGACCATCACGCCAATCTGCTCAGCTTTGTCGATCACGGCTCGCTGCTGCTCAGAATGGTGATCTTCATCCTGCTGGGAACCCACGTGGATTTTGCTGTTGTAAAACAGTTCCTAATCCCGGGGGTTGTCATCATCGCAGTATTCATGTTCATCGCCCGGCCTATCGCGGTGCTGGCCTGCGTGCTGCCTGACCGTCGGGCCCGCTGGGAGAGGAATGAGATTCTGTTCATGTTCTGGACCCGGGAAACCGGCGTTATTTCGGCGGCCCTGTCCGGTATGCTTGTCGGAATGGGCATCCCATACGCTGATGTTATTGCCGCCGTCACCTTCATGGCTATTTTGGCGACGCTGGTCATCCAGGCCAGCACCACCAAGTGGTTGGCAGCCAAGCTGGGTCTGCTGGAAGAGCCTGCCGGGGATGGCGCCGAGGGTTGAAATTTGGATCGGCCCTGTTGAAGCACGGGCGGAAGTATTATCGTCTGGCTGCTTTAACTGTGGCCGGGATAAGGGGAAAGAAGAAAAAGAGCTTCCAGGTTATTCTGGAAGCTCTTTTGCGTACAGACCAAGGTGCAGCAAGCGGGAGGGGGCGACAGCCTGAAAATCAGGCGAATATGAGAGCTATGATGATGATAAACAGCAGCTGGGCCGCCGCTACTGTCCAGCCGTTTTTGATCATCGAGATCATGTCCTGGGACTGGGCGAAGCCCATCGAGCTGAACATGTTGGAGCCGGGGTGAAAGAAATTGGTGGCCCGGGTGGCGACCACCACTGCGGTGGTCCAGACGATGATATTGACACCGTACTGTTGGACAAGAGGGAAGAACATGTCGTGGACCATTTTCATCACAGCCACCGTCGCCCCCGACAGACCCACGGCGCCGGTGAATGCTCCCATGATGGGAATGGCGGCTTTCCCTCCGAGGTAAACCAGCGGCTGCATGAGAAGTCCCAGGGCCTTGAAGGCGCCGGCCTGTTCCATGAAATTCATGAACGGCTCCAGGAAAAGGAACAGGACGAACAGGTTGAGGTTCCCGGCCATTCCCTTGATGAACAGCTGGAAGATCTTGCTGACACTCAGACCGCCCACGAGGCCGGTGATGATCGCCAGGGCGAGCATGACCACAGTTACAAAAGCGGTATTGGCTTTGTAATACATGCCATAGGCTACCAGCAGGACAAAAGAGGCGGCGAAGACGACAGTGGCCCGGTTGGCCCGAGCGTCGGGCACGAACTTTTCCACATCAGCCACAGACTCGTAGTCGTATACGCCTTTGGTGGCCCGTTGAATTCGGTGAGCCATAAACCAGGTGACCAGTAGTGTGACGCAGGCCACCGGCAGGGCTGCTTTGAGGAGCATTTCGCCGTAAGCGACCCCGGTCAGGCCGATCAGGGTAATGACCGGCGGGGTGAAGGGTCCAAGAATAAGTCCCTCTTCACCGGCGGCGTGGAAGAGGACGCCGACGGTGCTGCGGGTAAGTCCGGCGGCGGCAGCTACCGGCAGGACAATGGGGGCGATGATGGCGTTGCCGCCGGCCAGTGTTCCGAGCAGACCGACGATAACAAGACTGGCGGTGATAATGCCCAGCATGGCCTTGTTTTCGGTGTTGACCCCGATACCGTAGATAATCTTATGCACCAAGGTGTGGCTGACTTTGGTGGCTGTAAGCACTTCCCCCAAGCCGCGGCCCATCATGATGATCAGGCCCACCAGGGCCAGAAACGAGCCCATCCCTTTCACCAGGGCGTCGGCAAAGCTGAAGATGGTCTGGTGGGTGATAATAGCGCCGATGATGACACAAAACAAAGTGACGGGAACAGGATCTTTATAAGTGAAGATCAAGATCACGTAAATAACCAGGGGCAACAGCCCAATCAAACCGTACGTGATATCGAAAGGAGCCGGTGTCACAGCAACAAAACCTCCGTTTCCAAATCAACATTAAGTTAAGGGCTTTTCCACTAGCAGGCCTTTGGCAGTTAACGGCCCTTTTTGCCGGTGGCTTCGGCAATATCCAGTCGCAAAACTTGGATGGTATCGTAGACCGCATCTGTCTTTAAAGCCTTCTGCATGATGGCTTGCGGATTACTTTCCAGGTGACTGATAATTGTCTGGATACCATGCCGTTTTTCGTCAAGGGTTTCGGCGATGCGGATCAGCCCCCGGAACACGACGGTTTCAAAGGGATGACCGCATTCGTTGTCAGCGTATCCGCGGTCAAGGATAACTGTTCCGCAAACCACGGGGTTGGCACTGAGGAAGTCGAGCTTTAACCCGTCTTTGGCGCAGTGCAGATAAAGGCAGTTCCGCGACTGATCAAATCCGTAACTTAATGTGACTATATAGGGTTCGTTTTCCCGGCACAGCGACAAAACGACATACTTTCCTTCCTTGAATATCGCCGCAATTTCATCGCCCTTTAATTGCCTGTCTTGTCTGCGCATATGATATTTCATCGCTTTGTCTCCTTACCAATGGTAGAATTTCCACAAATTGTTTACAGCCTTGTCTTTTTCAACACGCGGCCGGCCCGGTTGCCGGTGAGGTGCGACTCTTCTACAGCGACCATACCGTTGACGATGATATGCGATATCCCTTGCGCGTAGCGGTGCGGGTCGGCAAAGGTTGCTGTGTCATTGACTGTAGCAGGGTCGAAGACGGTGAGATCGGCCATGAAGCCCGGCTTGATGCTGCCTCTGTCATTCAGTCCGATAATCCCCGCCGGCAGAGAAGTCATTTTCCGGACGGCGGCTTCCAGGGACAGGGTATTTTTCTCCCGGACAAAATGGCCGAGGACCCGCACGAAGGTTCCGTAGGAACGGGGATGGGGCACCGAATCTTTATACTGTTCGGCGTTATAGGCATAGCCATCGCTGGCGACAGCCACGTCAGGACTGCGCATAATGGCTTCCAGGTCGGCTTCGCCCAGCGAGAAGTAAACCGCGTTGACCGAGCCCCGCTCCTCGGCAAGCAGGCGGATGACCGCCGCTTCCGGGAGCACTTGCCACAGCCGGGAGGCGTCCGCCAGGGTGCGGCCGCACAGGCCGCGATTGCGGGGGCTGCCGGTGGCGGCGATCTGAATATTCGCGGCGCCGCCTCTGACGTCGATTTGACTGGCGATTTCCTGCTGTAACTCTGCGGCCAGCTCAGGCGCCGTCAGCCGCTCCAGCATTCTTTCCCTGCCGCCGTCCTGGACCCAGCCGGGCATCAGGGCCGAGAGGCCGGTGGAAGTAGCCTGATACGGATACTGGTCAGCCCAGATATCGACTCCCTCGGCCCGGACTTCCTCCAGCCGGGACAGCGCTTTGGCGCCGCCGCCCCAAAAGGGTCGCCCGATGGCTTTGAGATGGGAAATCACGGCCCGTGAACCGCTGGCGCGGGCAATATGAATGGCTTCCTCCACCGCAGCCTGGAGGGTAGAGCTCTCACCCCGCAGATGGCTGGTGTAAATGGCCCCGTGTTGGGCAAGAATATAGCCGAGGGCCACCAATTCCTCTGTTTTGGCGAAGCTTCCCGGGGGATAAATCAGCCCTGTGGACAGGCCCCAGGCACCTTGCCGGAGATTCTCCGCCAGCAGTTCTTCCATGCAGGCCATTTCAGCCGCTGTGGGCGGGCGGTCCGCCGAGCCCATTGCGGCGATCCGCAGCGAGCCGTGTCCTACCAGGGGCGCGATGTTGAGAGCCGGACGGGCGCTTTCCACAGCGGCGGCGAATCCGGAAAAATCCCGCCAGTCGATGGCGGCGTGGCCGTTACCTTCCAGTGTGTCAAAATAGCTCTCCAGTTCGGACCGGTGTGCAGCGGTGACCGGGAACGGTCCGATGCCACAGTTTCCGACCACCTCGGTGGTCACCCCCTGCCTGATTTTACTGTCGGCAGTCGGGGTATCGATAATGGTTCGGTCGCTGTGACTATGAATGTCGATAAAGCCGGGCGCCACCGCCAGACCGCGGGCGTCGATCACCCGCCGGGCTTCGCCGGGCAGGGAGGATCCCACCGCCGCAATCTTGTCTTCATCAATGGCGATATCGGCGATTTTCCCCGGAGTCCCAGAACCATCAAGGACAAGTCCGTTTTTGATTAACAGCGAATACAAAACAATTCCCTCCTCCTAAGTGAAAAATCCGGCAAAGGGAGGTCGAGCTTGCCTTGTCTCCGGTTGCCGGATTTCATCTTCAGTGATCTATGAAGCCGTCATTTTTTTGTATGTATTCGGGAAAGCAGGGTATTTTCCTGTTGTATGACGAAAATTTTCCAGTGCGGCGCAAAGGAGGCGGTCGCCAAAGCTAGAATATATTGGATAGGCAGAAATAAACACAATAGAATACTATTGATCATAATCAAGGAGGGACGCAAATGGAATACCGGGCATTTGGCAAGACTGAACTGAAGGTGTCCGAGCTGGGATTCGGCGGGATCCCGATTCTGCGACTGGAGACAGGCGAAGCGGTCCGGATTCTCCGGCACGCTTTTGACAGGGGGATCACGTTTTACGATACCGCAAATGCTTACAAGGACAGCGAGGACAAGATGGGCATCGCCTTTGAGGGCCTGCGCGACAAAGTGGTGATCGCCACCAAGACCTTGAAGCGGGATGCGGCGGGCGCGGCAGAGCACCTGGAAACCAGCCTGAGGATGCTGAGAACCGACTACATCGACTTGTATCAGCTCCACCAGGTCGCCCAGGAGAAAGACTGGGACGCCATCACCGCACCAGGCGGGGCGATGGAAGTGGTTGTCAAGGCCCAGCGGGAGGGCAAAATTCGCCATATCGGGGTTACTTCCCACAGTTTGCCGATGGCGATCAAAATGGTGAAGACCGGATTGTTTTCCTCTATCCAGTTTCCGTTCAATTTCATCGAGACTGAGGCTACAGAACTACACGCAGTCGCCCGTAGTCTCAATCTTGGCATTCTGGGCATGAAGCCATTCGGCGGCGGAGCAATCGACAACGCCGAGCTGGCATTCAAATATTTGCGGCAGCACCCGGATGTTCTCGCCATTCCAGGGTACGACTCGGTGGAGGCGGTGGACAGCATTGTCGCCATGTACGACCGGCCGAATGTCGTTGAGGCGGCCGACCTGAAGCGTATGGACGAATACCGGGCTGAACTGGGCAAGCAGTTCTGCCGCCGCTGCGAATACTGCCAGCCCTGCCCAAGCGGAGTCATGATCACCCCGGCCATGGGCTATCCTGTCATAGCCCACCGGATGTCGACCAAAGTGTCGGTCCCCTGGTCGCAAAAGGCGATGGAGTCTACACTTAAGTGCACTGAGTGCGGCTTGTGCGTTACCCGTTGCCCCTATGAGCTGCCGATTCCGGAAATACTGAAGAAGAACTACGATCTGTACGAGGCTCACCGGGCTTCTATCTGAGCTGGCCGCCGGGAGCGGAATCGGGGTGTTGCCCGATGATTAAAATGTTGAAGAATAACGAAACCTCGTTGGACAGGTAATACCTGTTTCAACGAGGTTATTTTTTGCCTTTGCGTTTGGCTCAATTCGTAAAAGATGTTAGTTTGGGGACTGCAGAAGAATAAACCAGCCTGTTGGGCGAATATAAACAGGCTGTGTTAAAAGTGTTTTAACAGGGCTGACACAAAAACACTACCTACTTCCCAGAAACCTGCTCAGCTGCGGGAGGCCTGGCGCTCTGTCCGGGCAGGGGCAGCGAGAAGGCTGCCAGTGAGGCTAACACTGGTACACAGGCGATAATGGTCACAGCTAGAGGAAGTCCATAATAGTCAGCAAGCCAGCCCAGCAGGGGAGTCGTCACTCCGCCGATACTGACTGCCAGTCCGAGGGTAACGCCTGACGCCAGCCCCATCCGGTTGGGCAGATATTTCTGTCCCAGGACGATAATCGGGCTGAAGGGGATATAAAGGCCAAGACCAATGGGAATCAAGAGCAAGGTAGCAACCGTCACGTCGGTGGCGGCGACGAAAAGCGCCAGAATCGGCACAAGGGCTAAGAACCCCGCCCGGACAACCGGCCGGAAACCATACTTGTCAGCCAGCCGCCCGCCGATCAGCGTGCCGACCGCCCCGGTAAAGAGGAGGATGGTCAGCGCCGTTCCGGCTGTGGCCTTGGATTGTCCGAAGACGCTGATCCAGTATAACGGGATAAAGGTGGTTAGTCCGTAAAACATCATTGAACGGCTGAATATGACTACACCCAGGCGCGAGAAAGCTCCCCATTCATCGCGCACCGGAGCGGCATCCGCCGTCCCGGGAAGTTTTTTTGCCACGGGTTGATATTGTTGAAAATTCTTGGTCTGAAGCCACAGAAACAAGGCCATCAACGTAACCGGCACGATGAGAACCAGTGATCCCTTCAAACCCCACAGCAGCAGTGCGGCGGTGGTTATCACCGGCCCGGCCGCGAAACCGGCGTTGCCGCCGACCGCGAAAATACTGACCCCGGTTCCTTTCTTTTCCCCTGAAACCCGGTTGGCCAGCCGAGCTGCTTCAGGGTGGAATGCCGCTATGCCGATACCACTCACCGAAACCGCCAGAAATAGCAGCCAGTAGTTCTCGATAAAGCCGGTACAGGCCAGCCCGAGTCCGGCCAGAAATATGCCAACAGGCATCAGCCAGGGTCTGGGAGCGCGATCAGCCAGATGCCCAAACAGCGGCTGTACGATGGAAGAAGCACAGGTTGAGGCAAAAACCAGTGAAGCGGCTGCCGCGTAACTCAGGTGGTATTCGGTGATAAGGAAAGGCAGGATTGCCGGCAGTGCACCCTGATTTACATCGGTGAAAAAATGTCCCGCAGAAAGCAGGCTTAAGTTCCGCTGTTTCATATCCTGCAGATCCTCCAATAATATCTGATTTGACGTTAACAAGCATTATTTCTACAGGTCGCCGCAAAACCCTGCACAGGTCGCTGGGAGTGCCGGTGGTGAGTTTGTAACAAAGCCTATTGTCTGGCGAATAATTGTGAAAATAGCTTTTTTTCCCTCAATCGGGTATGATTCAAGCCCGGTCTGGGCAAATTCTAAAGGTCGGCCTGAGTGAACCTGCGCCAGGATGCGGTTTTCACCTTCTGGGTGTCGTATATAAATCCTTGGACCGACAAAAAATAAACTAACAATAAAATTGGGGAAAAAGAATGCAGTTATTGCCGCTCGACAATTTTGATCTGTATTTGTTTAACGAAGGTAACCACAGCCGCAGCTATCAGCTTTTGGGAGCCCACATAACCGAGGAAAATGGTAAGCGTGGTGTGCGGTTCGCCGTGTGGGCGCCCAATGTTCGCGAAGTGAGGGTTGTAGGTAATTTCAACGCCTGGCAGGGGTCAGGCCATGGGATGCGGCCTGTGGACAGTTCGGGAATATGGTCGCTATTCATTGCCGGTCTTGCTGAGGGGGAAGTGTATAAATATGAGATATGCCCTCACCAAGGCCCGTCATTTTTAAAAGCCGATCCTTTCGCCTTTTGGGCTGAACATCCCCCGGAAACGGCCTCCAAAGTGATTTCCCTGGGGGATTATCAGTGGCAGGACGCCGCGTGGCAACAAGGGAAGCAGCCTGAGGCGCTGTACAAAGGACCGGTTCTGATCTACGAGGTGCATCTGGGATCCTGGCGCCATAAAACCCACGGGCAGTCGTTGACCTACCGCGAATTGGCGGACGACCTGGTGGACTATGTCGTTGCCATGGGTTACAGCCATATTGAATTGATGCCGGTGGTCGAACATCCCTTCGGCGGTTCCTGGGGCTATCAGGCTACCGGCTATTTCGCCGCCACCAGCCGTTATGGTACCCCTCACGACTTCATGTATTTTGTCGACAAGTGCCATCAAAAAGGTATCGGCGTCATTTTGGACTGGGTTCCCGGTCATTTTTGCAAAGACAGTCACGGCCTGTACCGGTTTAATGGTACGCCCCTGTTCGAGAGTGGTTGGCCGGAGCGGGGCGAAAACTGGCAATGGGGCACAGCGAATTTTGATTTTGGCCGCTCGGAAGTTCAAAGCTTTCTTATTTCTAACGCCATGTTCTGGCTGGATGTGTACCACATCGATGGTCTTCGAGTCGATGCTGTGGCCAACATACTCTATCTGGACTACGGCAAGCGCGACGGCGAAGCATGGATTCCCAACAGCTATGGCGGCAACGGTAACATTGAAGCCATGGATTTTTTGAAAAAACTTAATAGTACCGTTTTCCGTAACTTCCCGGCGACGCTGATGATAGCCGAAGAATCCACAGAGTGGCCGATGGTGACCTGGCCGACCAATGTCGGCGGTCTGGGGTTCAACTTCAAGTGGAATATGGGCTGGATGAACGACATGCTGCGCTATATGAGCATGGACTCGATTCACCGCAAGTGGTGGCACAACTTAATAACCTTTTCTTTTATGTACGCTTTTTCCGAGAATTTCATCCTGCCTTTGTCCCATGACGAGGTGGTTCACGGGAAACGATCGCTGCTGGATAAAATGCCTGGCGACTACTGGCAGAAGTTCGCAAACTTGCGGACGCTATTCGGCTACATGATGGCCCACCCCGGCAAGAAAACGCTGTTTATGGGCGGGGAGTTCGGTCATTTCATCGAGTGGAATTATGAAGAGAGTCTTGACTGGCACCTCTTGGAATACGAGATGCACGACAAGCTTCACCGCTATGTCCGCGAACTCAACCATCTGTATCGAAGCGAGACAAGCCTGTGGCAAATCGATTTCGACTGGCATGGATTTGAGTGGATAGACCCGCACGACTACAGCCAGAGCGTGATCACCTTTATGCGCAAGGCCGCCGATCCCGAGGATTTCGTTGTGGTGGTCTGCAATTTTACCCCGGAAGTGCGTTATGACTACAAGATCGGCGTTCCCCGGGCAGGCTTGTATCAGGAAATATTCAACAGTGACCAGGAAATATACGGAGGGTCGGGCCAGACCAATCCCGGAACGATTCAGGCAGGGGCCCCGGGTTGGCACAACCAGCCCTGTAGCCTCAGCTTGAAACTGCCGCCACTGGCTGTTGTATATCTGAAATGGCAGTGCCCGAAAAAAATCGCAGCCCAGTCTGAAGACTAGGTGGGGTATAAATTATATGCCGAAAAAAGAGTGTGTTGCCATGATCCTCGCGGGTGGGCAGGGCAGCAGGTTAAGCATACTTACCAAGAATCTGGCTAAACCGGCCGTGCCCTTCGGCGGCAGGTACCGGCTCATTGATTTTACCCTGAGTAATTGCTGTAACTCCAGGATTGACACGGTGGGAGTACTTACCCAGTACCAGCCTTTTGTGCTCAACAGCCATATCAGCGGCAACAGGCTGTGGGGCGTCGGGGGCCAGGGTGGCGGGGTTTTTGTTCTGCCGCCGTTCATGAAACAGGAGGGCGGCGAGTGGTATAAGGGAACAGCCAACGCCGTGTTCCAGAACATCGATTTTATCGATCAGTTCCATCCCAGGTACGTGCTGGTGCTGTCCGGTGACCATGTCTATAAAATGAACTACTCGGCGCTGCTGTCTTTTCACAAGGAACATACGGCTGATATTACTATCGCCGTTATCCCGGTTCCCTGGGAAGAGGCCAGCCGTTTCGGCATCATGAGTACCGACGCCGCCGGGCGGATTACCGAGTTTGAGGAAAAACCCCGCCAGCCGAAAAACAACCTGGCGTCAATGGGGATCTATGTGTTCAACTGGCCGGCCCTCAAGCAGCAGCTGTTGGCCGACGAACGAGAATCGGCTTCCAACCATGACTTCGGCCGGGATGTCATTCCCCGGATGCTGAAAGAGCGGCGGAAATTGTTCGCCTATCCTTTCCAGGGCTACTGGCGGGATGTAGGGACCCTGGAAAGTCTCTGGATGGCCAATATGGATTTGTTGGCTGATGATCCCCCGCTGGATATTAATGATCCCTGCTGGCCGATCTATTCGCTGGATCCGGTTCAACCGCCGCATTACGTGACCGCGGCGGCCCAGGCCAGCAGGGCGCTGATCGGCGAAGGCTGCCTGATAAACGGCATGGTAGACCATTCGGTGCTCTTTTCAGGAGTGCAGGTAGCTGATGGGGCGGTGATTGCCAATTCAGTGGTCATGCCTGGTGCCGCGATAGGTGCCAACACCAGAGTCTATGGGGCAATTATCGGTGCAGACGCTAGCATCGGCGAGGACTGCGAAATCGGCTCTGACGGTTCGGAGGAAATCACTGTTGTGGGGTCAGGCATATCCATCCCGCGCAAAACTATCTTCACAGGCTGCGGCGATGATTTAGGTTCCATCGGCGTCGCCGACGCCAACGGCTGGAGGGATCTGCGATTAATAATGTAATGGGGATTATCAATCTTGCCGGAGACAGCCAGGAGCTAAGCGAAATTACCCAGCACCGGCCGCTGGCGGCCGTACCTTTCGGCGGCAGATACAGGCTTATTGATTTTGTTCTTTCCGGTATGGTGAATTCCGGTATTGAAAGTGTGGGAATACTGACACCGCATCAGCACCGCTCTCTGGTGGATCATCTTCGTTCCGGCGCGGACTGGCAATTTGCCCACAAGAAGGAAGGGCTTGTCCTGTTGCCGCCGCCCTTTTCCGCTGGCGACAGGCCGGTTAAGGGCGATATCCGTAATTTTCATGGCAATCTGGATTTTCTCCAGCGAAGCAGTCAAGAATACGTCCTTGTCGCCGGCGCCAACATTGTCGGCAGTATGAATTATCGTGACGCCCTCCGGTTTCATGAAGAAACGGCGGCCGACATTACCTTCCTCTATAAAATGGAGGATCATACCCGTCAGGACTGCCCCAATTGCAGTGTGGCGGATGTTCAGCCAGCAGGCCGTCTGGCCGGAATAAGGCTGAATCCCCCCACCCTCGACAGCGGAAATTTTCTTTTGGATACTTTCATCCTCAAAAAGAAGCTGCTCATCGAATTAGTGGAAGGAGGCAAAGGTCGCGGCAAGCCGGAAAACATCCTGCAGGAGATCAGAGACAACCTTGGCCACCTACGGGCCAGAGCCTTTCACTACCCCGGCTATGTCGCCAGAATCCATTGTTTGCCAAGCTACTACCGGCATAGCCTGGATTTGTTGAACCCCGCCAACTGGCGGCAACTGTTTACCCAGACCGGCCAGATATACACCAAGGTGCGTCACGACGCGCCGACCCGGTACACCAAAGATGCCCGGGTAGCCAATGTTTTGGCGGCCGGCGGATGCCTGATCGCCGGTACGGTGGAAAATAGCTTGCTGTTTCAGCGGGTGAGAATCGAGCCTGGAGCCCAGGTCAGAGGAAGCATTCTGATGACTAACAGCGAAGTCGCCGGGAACGCGGTGCTGGAAAACGTCATCTGTGACAAAGATGTACGGATTACCGCCGGTAAAACCCTGCGCGGAACGGTAAACAATCCGCTGGTTAT
>Ga0316228_1001604_pt1 | contig 22560 bp, 22 predicted proteins | sample TBH18021metaG_FD_206005 | JGI IMG/M metagenome (GOLD analysis project Ga0316228, IMG submission 206005) | Freshwater microbial communities from Trout Bog Lake, Wisconsin, USA - TBH18021 | ecosystem: Environmental > Aquatic > Freshwater > Lake > Hypolimnion/Profundal zone | place: USA: Wisconsin... | reverse complement strand
GGCTCGCCGCCACCCCCGCGCCCGGCCGGCGCCGGCGCCGGCGGGAGCTGCGCAGCGCCGCCATTCAGGAGGCGTGAGGCGCCGCCCGAACCGGCTTCTCGGTCATCCGCCTCGCATCGTCCCGTCCTCGCGGGCGCAGCGATGCAGTCCTGGCAGCGCCCCGTCGGCCACTCGCGCGCTGCCGACGCCCGCTCACCGGGCCCGAGCGGGGGCCCGGTGAGCGGGCGATCCTCGAAACCACGAAAGCCCGGCCGCAGGGCCGGGCTTCGGGACGACGATGCTGCGCCGCGCGGCTCAGCCGATATACGGGCTGCCGGTGGCGGCCGGGAACCGGTCGGCCAGCGCGCGGCGGAGTTTCTCCAGGGCGCGGTTCTCGATCTGGCGGACCCGCTCCTTCGAGATGCCGAGCCGCTGACCCAGAGCCTCCAGGGTCGCCTGATCCTCCGCGAGGCGCCGCTCGCGCAGGATGCGCAATTCGCGCTCGGACAGGACCGTCAGGGCCTGCTGAAGCCAGCTGAGGCGACGCTCGCCGTCGACCGTGGCGCTCACGGTCTCGTCCGGCAGGGCGGCGCCGTCGACCAGGAAATCCATCCGCTCCGAGGACGCGTCGCTGTCCTCGCCCACGGGGGCGTTGAGCGACATGTCGGGGCCGGACAGGCGCGCATCCATCAGCGCGACGTCGTCGCGCGAGACGCCGATGGCGTTGGCGATGCGCCGGTGGATCTCGTCACCGACATGCTCCTCGGTGGATTGCATCAGCCGGGCGCGCAGCCGGCGCAGGTTGAAGAACAGGGCCTTCTGGGCCGAGGAGGTGCCGCCGCGCACGATCGACCAGTTGCGCAGGATGTAATCCTGGATCGAGGCCCGGATCCACCACGTCGCGTAGGTGGAGAAGCGGACATCCCGCTCCGGCTCGAAACGGGCGGCGGCCTCCATCAGGCCGACATGACCTTCCTGAACCAGATCGGCCATCGGCAGGCCGTAGTGACGAAAACGCCCCGCCAGGGCGATGACGAGGCGCATATGGGCCGAGATCAGACGGTGGAGGGCCCGCTCGTCCCGCTCGTCCTTCCATCGGACGGCGAGGCCACGCTCTTCTTCCCTCGCCAGAAAGGGTGCCTCCATGGCAGTCCGTATGAACTGCCGTCGAATTCCCGCGATCTCAGCCATCCGCCTGCCTCTTGTTGCCGAGTGCTGTTGCGGCGCCGGGCCAATGCCCCGACGCGCAGGCGCCACCCGAGGGGCGACGCCAGGCAACCGACAACGGGAGGCCAAACGCGAAAGTTCCGTCCCGCTGCCCCAGAATGCTACAGCCGGGCAGCCACGATTTCGTGTTCCGTCCGGATGACATGGGATCGCCGGTCGCGCCGTCCAGTCCAGGATCCGCAAAACGACGGCGCGGAGGCGCTGTCCCGATTCCGCGACGCATAAAAAAACCCGGCCCCCAGGGCCGGGTTCTCTGCCGTCTGTTGGGAGAAGCGCGCCTCAGGCGGCTTCCTCCTGAAGGTCGTCGCCCTCGTTGTCCCCTTCGGCCTCGGCCTCGGGCTCGGCCTCGTTCTTCGCCCGGCGGGGCGACTTGGCGAGGCTCTGCTCGATCAGCTTCAGCGCCTCGGTCTCGGTGATGCGGTTGACCGAGGAGATCTCGCGCACGATCCGGTCCAGGGCGGCCTCGTAGAGCTGCCGCTCGGAGTATGACTGCTCGGGCTGGGCCTCGGAGCGGAACAGGTCGCGCACGACCTCCGTCACCGAAAGCAGATCGCCCGAGTTGATCTTGGCCTCGTATTCCTGGGCGCGGCGCGACCACATGGTGCGCTTGACCCGGGCACGGCCGGTCAGCAGGTCGAGCGCCTTCTTCACCAGTTCCGGCTCGGCGAGCTTGCGCATGCCGACGCTGTTGGCCTTCGCGGTGGGGACGCGCAGGACCATCTTGTCCTTCTCGAACGAGACGACGAACAGCTCAAGCTTGTAGCCCGCGATCTCCTGCTCCTCGATCGCCGTGATGCGACCGACGCCGTGGGCCGGATACACGACAGCCTCGCCGGTCTTGAAGCCCTGCCGGCCTGCGGTCGTCGTCTTCTTGGCTGTGGTCATGCGAGAAGGGCCTCCACTGGCGCGCAGCGTTCGGCGCCGCGCGAAACCGTGTTCTTCCGGGCGGGACACCCGGTCTGCCTCGCCGCTCCCGGACCCCGCGCGCAGCACGAGATTCCCGGTCGTTCCCCGGCGCGGCCGTGCGAACGCCTTGCCCGCCCGCCGAAGTCAGTTCGGCGGTCGGGCGCGTACTACTCCTAACCCGCGAAGATCGAAGGTGTTTCGGCCGGAGGGAGCACGTCAGGCGCGAGCGACGGCAGGCGGATTGTCTACCACAATCCGGCGCGCAGATCAAAGCATCCCTGAAGACGCACGCGCGGGCCAAGCGCGGCGTCAAAGAGTTTTACACTGGTGCGGCGGGACAGGAATGACCTGACCGCGTATCAGGGCTTCGTATGACGCAGCCCCACCGCGCAGTTCAACGGCGGGCCGGCGTCAGGTCGTGCGGATCTCGGCCAGGTTCAGTCGCCGGAACCGGGGTTGGGCGAGAAATGCGCCTCCAGCTTCCCGGACTTGCCGTCCCACTCCTTGGCGTCGGCCGGAGCCTCTTTCTTCTGCGTGATGTTGGGCCAGGTCTTGGCGTAGTCGGCGTTCAGCTTCAGCCACGTGTCGAGATTCGACTCCGTGTCGGGCTTGATCGCCTCGGCGGGGCATTCCGGCTCGCAGACGCCGCAATCGATGCACTCGTCCGGGTGAATGACGAGCATGTTCTCGCCTTCGTAGAAGCAATCCACCGGACAGACCTCGACGCAGTCCGTGTACTTGCACTTGATGCAATTGTCGGTGACGACGTAGGTCATCGGATGTCTTCGTCCTAAAACTCGACTCGGCCCGGGCGGAGCCTGGGGACGGCCCGCATGCCCCGGGGGCGCTGCGAGGGAAACGCCGGTGAGGCCCGGCGCGGAGCCGGGCCTCGGAGGCCCACGGCTCTAGACGCTGCCTTCCGGGCTGACAAGCGTGCGGGCGCCGCATGCGGTTCGTGCCGGGTCGCTCGCGCTGTCGCTGTGGCGCGGCCTCATCACTCGGGCGGCTCTTCCGGCCGGGCGCTGCCCGACAGGTCGTCGTAGAGCAGCCGCGCCTCGGGGGCCGGGCCCCGCCGCAGGCCGAGGCCGAGCACCCGCACTGCCAGGGTCGCGTGCGGCGCGGCGACCGTCACCACGTCGCCGATGCCGATGGCTTTCGCGGGATTCTCGGCCCGGATTCCGTTCACCCGCACGAAGCCGTCGGAGGCCAGCCGTGCCGCGAGCGACCGGGTCCGGGCGAAGCGCGCGAACCACAGCCACTTGTCGAGGCGCTGCCGATCCTCCCGCATCCGCGGCGGGGATCAGCGTTTCCCGCCGTCGCCGGCTTCGAGCTGCGCCTTGAGCGCGGCCAGCTTGGCGAAGGGCGAATCCGGATCCGGCGCCCGCTCACGCCGCGGCGGCCGCTGATCGGGCCGCGGGCCGGCATGGCGCTGCTCCGCGTTGCGCTGATCGTCGCGGCGTTCCGGCCGGCCGCCCTCGAAGCGGTCGCGGCGCGGACCGCGATCCCGCCCGGGGCGGGGGCCGCCGCCGTCGCCCTCGGCCCGACGCTGCTCGGGCCGGCCGCCCTCCGGACGGCCCTGTCCCGCATGCTGGCCCTGCTGGCCGCCATCCCGGCCGCGACCGGCGCCGCGGGGACGGTTCTGCGGACGCTGGTGCGCCGGGCGCTGATGCCGCTGCAGCCGCCAGACCTCGATCTGGGGGATCTCGGTCTCCGGTCCGCCCTCCGCGGGCGCGGCCTCCGGGGTGGCCGGATCCGTGTCTGCGGCAGCTTCGGCCGGATCCGCCTCGGCCGTCACGGTTGCGGCCTCGCCGGCTTCGGCCGCAGGCTCGAGCGCAGGCACGGCCTCGACGGGCGCTTCGGCCGGGACGGGCGTGGCCTCGATTTCGGCTGCGGCGTCCGCGGGCGCGTCCGTCACGGTCTCGGCGGCCGGACCCTCGACCGCCGCGGGGGCTGCGGCCTCCTCGGTCGGCGTCCGGGTCTCGGTGCCGGTCGCCTCGGCTCCTTCAGAAGCCTCCGCGGCCGGGGGCTCGTCGCCGGCGGGCTCGTCTCCGGCGGGTTCGACGGCGGCGGCCTGCGCGTCGACGGCCTCGTCGGAGGCCGCTTCAGCCGCGGCTGCCGGTGCGGCCGGCGTCGTGGCGGCGGCCGGGACGAGCGGCACCGTGATGGCGGGGCCGGGCCGCGTCTCCGCGTTGTAGCCGAGCGACTTCAGGATGGAGGCGAAATCCTCGCCCGAGCAACCGACCAGCGAGGTCATGCCGACGGTGGCCACGAAGCCGTCGCCGTCGGCGGTGCCGTCCGGCGGGGCGCCGGGGGTGGTGCCGGGCCGGTAGGCGATGGCCGGGCGGATCAGGTCGGCGAGCCGCTCCAGGATGTCGACGCGCACGGCCCGCTCGCCGCTGACCCGGAACCCGGCGGCGCGGTAGAGGCCCTTGGCGATCTCGCGGTCGACCTTGATCGAGGTGCGGCCGGAGCCGGCCAGATGCGCGATCTCGTCGAGGCCGCGCTGGTCGAGGCCGCCGTTGCGCAGGGCCCAGAGCTGGGCGGCGAGCGTCCGGGGCGCCGGCTTGAGCAGGGCCGGCAGGAAGATGTGGTAGGCGCCGAAGCGGACGCCGTGGCGGCGCAGCGCCCCGCGGCCATCCTGGTCGAGGCTGCGCATCTCGTGCGCCACCTTGGAGCGCTCCAGCACGCCGAGCGCCTCGACCACCTGGTAGCCGATGCCCTTGGCGAGACCGGTGAGGTCGGCCGCGGTCTCGATCTCCATGAGCGGGCCGAGCAGGCGCACGATATAGGCCTTCAGCCACGCATCCAGGCGCGCCTCGACCTTCTCGCGATGGGCTCCGGTGAGGCTATCGTCCGCCAGCAGACGGATCTGCGGGGCGAACAGCTTCTCGCCGGGCGTGAGCTTGGCGACGGGCGCGCCGGTCCACCGGATCGTCCCGTCATGCGCGAGCACGAGCGTCGAATCGGCGGTCGCGGCGAATCGTTCGGCCCGCGCCTCGATCTCGCCGGCGAGCGCCTTCTCGGCGGCGCTCCTCAGGGTCTTGGCCTCGTGCCCCTCTGCGCTCGCATCGGGAACGAACAGGAATCCGTGAAGGTGGCCGACATGCTGACCCTCGACGGTGACGTCACCGTCGGGGGTGATCTGGGCTTCGAGCATCGTGTTCTCTCTCAGGCGCCGCATCAGGACGCTTGTGCGCCGGTCGACGAAGCGGCTCGCGAGGCGTTCGTGCAGGGCGTCGGACAGCCTGTCCTCTACCCGACGCGTCTCGCCCTGCCAATGTTCTGGGTCGCGCAGCCAGTCAGGACGGTTTGCCACGAAGGTCCAGGTGCGGCCTTGCGCGATCCGGCGGGACAGCGTGTCGATGTCGCCGTCGGTGCGGTCGATCATCGCCACCTGCTCGGCGAACCATGTGTCGGGGATCCGCCCGGCCATGCCCTTCATGAGGAATCGGTAGAGCTGGGCCACGAGGTCGGCATGCACCTGCGGGTGGACCTTGCGGTAGTCGGGCACGCCGCAGACGTCCCACAGCCTCCGGACCGTGGCGGCGCTCCGCGCCATGTCGCGGATGTCGTCCTCCTTCATCAGGATCTCGAGCGCCTGCTGGTCCTCGCCCATCGGGGCGCGGGTCAGGCCTGATTCGCGCGGGTGCTCGTCCAGGCTCGCCTGCAAGCCCTCCAGGCTGCCGAAGCTGAGATCCGGGTTGCGCCATTGCAGGATGCGCAGCGGGTCGAAATCGTGGCTCTCCAGGCGCTCCACCAATTCGGCCTCGAAGGGCGGGCAGCGTCCGGTGGAGCCGAAGGTGCCGTCCGCAAGGTGGCGCCCGGCCCGGCCGGCGATCTGGCCCATCTCGGCGGGGGTGAGCTTGCGGAACCGGGTGCCGTCGTATTTCCAGTTGGCCGCGAAGGCGACGTGGTCGACGTCGAGGTTGAGCCCCATCCCGACCGCGTCGGTGGCGACGAGGTAGTCGACGTCCCCCGCCTGGTACATCTCGACCTGGGCATTGCGGGTCCGGGGCGAGAGCGCGCCCAGCACCACCGCGGCCCCGCCCCGCTGGCGGCGGATCAGCTCGGCGATCGCGTAGACCTCCTCGGCCGAGAACGCCACGATGGCGGTGCGCCGGGGCAGACGCGACAGCCGCTTCTCCCCGGCGAAGGAGAGCTGCGACAGCCGCGGCCGGGTCGTGGTGTGGACGTTCGGGATCAGGCTCTGGACCAGCGGCAGCATGGTCGAGGAGCCGATCAGCAGGGTCTCCTCCCGGCCGCGCACGTAGAGCAGGCGGTCGGTGAAGACGTGGCCGCGGTCCATGTCGGCAGCGAGCTGGATCTCGTCGATGGCGACGTAAGCCACGTCGAGGTCGCGGGGCATCGCCTCGATGGTGCAGATCCAGTAGCGCGGCCGGTCCGGCTTGATCTTCTCCTCACCGGTGACCAGCGCGACCTTCTCGGGGCCGACCTTGGCGACGACGCGCAGATAGACCTCCCGGGCGAGCAGCCGCAGGGGCAGCCCGATCATGCCGGTCGGATGCGCGAGCATCCGCTCGATGGCGAGATGCGTCTTGCCGGTATTGGTCGGCCCGAGGACCGCGGTGACGCCGCGGGCGCGGGCATCGCGGGACAGCGAGCGGCTGGGCGAGGGGCGGAGCAGCGCGTCGATGGTCGGCGGTTCCTTCGGCCGGGACGGCCGTGGCGGCGCCGTCGCGGCGCGGAAGGCGGGCTCGACCGGCCGGTCGCGTCAGGGACGGTAGGGCCGGTACGATCCTCCCCCATATGGGATGCCGCCCCCGCCAGGTCCAATCTCCGGCGTGATCATCGGGTAGACGTCGATCTGCGTCGTCGGCGTGCCCGGCTGGGGTGCGACATCGGCGCAGAGCGTCTGAGGGACCGCCACGAGGGGACCGCGGCGCGGCGGCTTGTTCTCGACGACCTCGGCCGACGAGAAGGCGTCGCCGCCGCAGCCGGGCTCGGCAGTGCCGGCGCTCAGGGGCTGGGCGGCGGCCGGGCCGGTGAGCGCGGCCAGGGCAAGGGCGATTCGGAGAGCGGACGGTCGCATGCGCGAATTATCGCGCGGAACGTGAAGATTCCCCCCACCGTCGCGCGGGAAGATCGCGGAGGCCGCGTCGACCGAGGGTTGCGAGCCAGACGCGGATCAGTCCACGCCCTCGACGAGGACCACCTCGCCGATCCCCGCGGGCCGGCGCTTGGCCACGGCGGCCTGGTATTCGGGCGAGAAGTAGTAGGTGCGGGCCGCCTCGTAGGACTCGAACTCCAGCACGACGTTGCGCGGACGGCCCTCGCCCTCCAGCGCCTCGCAGCGGCCGCCGCGGACCAGCGGCGTGCAGCCGTATTTGCGCATGGCCTCGGAGGCCATGGCGGCGTATTCCTTGTAGATATCCGGGTCGGTGACCGTCATCCGGACGATGATGTAGCCCTTGGGCATTGGCTGGCCTCCCTGGCGCGTCTGCCGCGCCGCGCGGACGTGCCGGGAAAGCCGCCGACGGTCAAACCGCCGCTACTGCCCGGACAGGCTCGCCTGCGCGACGCTGGTGCCGGCGGCGCCCGCCGTCCCGGTCGCGCCCGCGGTGCCGCCCTGGCTCCAGCGCGTCGCCTCGATGATGTTGGTGCCGATCGTGGTGAGCACCGAGATGCGCAGCGGGATCAGGACGCGGGTCCCTTCGACGGGAGCGAGCCAGACCGACATCTCGCGGTTCTCCTCCATGAACTTCACCCCCGGCCGGTCCGGGCGGTGGCCGGCCACCGCCTGGTAGCGGGCGGTGCAGACGAGGACCGGGCCGGCATAGCCCGGCTTCTGCACCGGGCGGGTCTCGGCGTAGCTCAGCACCACGTTGAAGCGGGTGGCGCCGTCGAAGACCGGAAGGGTCCGGTTGCAATTCTCCGGGTCGAGGGGCTCGCCGCGCCCCCGGGTCGGCATCAGAAGGGCGCTGACCGGATCGATGATGCCGCGCTTGTTGGCGGGGGTGACCGGCACGCGGTCCTGCATGTCGACGAGGGGTGGCGTGACCTCGGCCTGGACCACGTTGCCGTGCGCCAGGGCCATGCGCACCGCGATGCCGGAACTCGCCGTCTGGGTCGCGATGGCGAAGGCGCCGGGCTGCGGTGCTGCCGTGAAGCTGCCGGAGGCCCGGGCCGAGCCCTTGCCGCCGGTGATCGCACCGACGAGGCCCGTGAGCACCGCCGACACGTCCATGAGGTAGCGGTCGCGGTCGAAGGACCCGGCCAGGCGCGCCGTGCCGATCGGCAGGCCGGCGAGGTTGATGCCGTAATCGACCGCCACGGTTGCGGCGGCCGCAGCGGCCCGCTTCGAGCGCGACGCGCGCGCTGCGGCATCGGTCGGGGCCGCGAGGGCGGCGACCGCGAGGAGGCTGACCGCGAGACACCCGGCAGCGTGCTTTGTCACAGGCTTGATCATCCGACGGACTGGCGTGGCGCTCATGATCCGGATCGCATCCCAGGATGGGCAATCCGAGACACGCGCTCGGACAGACCCTCTCGAACACACCCGCTCGTCGGCCGTCTCTCGACGCCCGAAGCCGGGAGAGACGCCTTCCTGCAGGTGGAAGAAGGCTATATCCCGGCATCGTGGTTAACAGACCGTTGGGCGGCTGCCGCGGCCGCGGCGTCGGCCGGCACCTTGACGCACCGCGGCTTCGTCGCCTATAGGCTCGCGCCTTCAACAGGACTCCGCCGGACCTGGAAGACGCAATGGGCGCCGCCCGCTGCGACGATGATCGCGCTGGCCGCGATCGGGTCTGTTCGGGCGGAACGAGACGGGATCGTTTTTTATCATGGCACGCCGCTGCGAACTCACCGGCAAGGCCGTTCAGGTCGGCCACCTCGTGAGCCACTCGAACCGCAAGACCAAGTGCCGGTTCCTTCCGAACCTGTGCAACGTCACCCTTCAGTCCGACGCGCTGGGCAAGCGTGTTCGCCTGCGGGTCACCGCACATGCCCTGCGCTCGGTGGAGCACCGCGGCGGCCTCGACGCCTTCCTGATCAAGGCCGGCGAGGGCGACCTGTCGCAGACCGCCCGCCTCCTGAAGCGCGAGATCCACAAGAAGCTCGCCGAGGCTCCGGCCGCCGCGGCCTGAGCCCCGGGCTTCGCGCCTTCCTTATCGGACGGGTTGAGCCGCCGTGGCCCTTGAGGCCGCGGCGGTTTCCGCTTGCGCGCCAGGCAGTCTTAGCCGGACGACCCCGTTCACGGCCTCATCCTGAGATACCCGCGCCAGCGGGCCTCGAAGGAGGCCTCCAGGGGTCGCGCGGCTGGCCGGATCCCTCCTTCGTCGCGGCTTCGCCGCAGCTCAGGACGAGGGCGGGGGTCGGAGAGGCCGGAGGCGGGAGCACGGCATTTGCCGCGCTGCGGACACGCTCAGCGCCGCCCCCCTGCTGTCCGCAGCATCCGGCCTGTCGGCGCGGATGCGCCGTCCTCCTCGAACAGTTCCGCCAGCTTCTCGGTCATCGCGCCACCGAGTTCCTCGGCGTCGATGATCGTCACGGCACGGCGATAGTAGCGCGTCACGTCGTGGCCGATGCCGATGGCGAGAAGCTCCACCGGCGAGCGCGTCTCGATCTCCTCGATCATCCAGCGCAGGTGCCGCTCCAGGTAGTTGCCGGCGTTGACCGAGAGGGTCGAATCGTCGACCGGCGCGCCGTCCGAGATCACCATCAGGATCTTGCGCTGCTCCGGCCGTCCGAGCAGGCGCTTGTGCGCCCAGTCGAGCGCCTCGCCGTCGATATTCTCCTTGAGCAGCCCCTCGCGCATCATCAGGCCGAGGTTCTTGCGCGCGCGGCGCCAGGGTGCGTCGGCCGACTTGTAGACGATGTGGCGCAGGTCGTTCAGGCGGCCGGGATTGACCGGCTTGCCGGCGGCGAGCCACGCCTCGCGGCTCTGGCCGCCCTTCCAGGCGCGGGTGGTGAAGCCCAGGATCTCCACCTTCACGCCGCAGCGCTCCAGCGTCCGCGCCAGGATGTCGGCGCAGGTCGCCGCCACGGTGATCGGCCGGCCGCGCATCGAGCCCGAATTGTCGAGGAGCAGCGTGACGACCGTATCGCGGAAATTCGTGTCCTTCTCCTGCTTGAAGGAGAGGGGCTGGTACGGGTCGATGACCACGCGCACGAGCCGCGCCGGATCGAGCTGGCCCTCTTCCAGATCGAAATCCCAGGCGCGGTTCTGCTGGGCCAGGAGTCGCCGCTGCAGCCGGTTGGCGAGGCGCCCGACCACGCCCTGCAGGTGCGAGAGCTGCTTGTCGAGGTAGGAGCGCAGGCGCGACAGCTCGTCGGCGTCGCACAGCTCCTCGGCGTGAATGACCTCATCGAACCGGGGGTTGAACACCCGGTATTCCGGCCCGCGGGCCTCGTTGCCCTGCCGCTGCGGCGGGCGCGACGCCTCCGAGGCCTCCTCGGATTCCGCGTCCTCGGCCTCCTCGGGCAACTCGCCCGAGGGCGCGTCGGCGGATTCCTGAGCGCCTTCCTCGATCTCGTCGGAGGCCTCCTCGGAGGTCTCGATCTCGGCGCGCTCGCCCTGGCTCTTCTCCTCCGAATCGCCCTCGCTCGGATTCTGCTCGTCGTCCTGGGCGTCGTTCTCGTCGTCGTTCTCGTCGTCCTCGGCGTCGAACGGCGTCTCGTCCGACATGTCGAGGGAGGTGAGGAGGTCGCGCACCGAGCGGGCGAACTTGCGCTGGTCCTCGATCGAGCCGAGCAGCCCGTCGAGATTCGGGCCGGCCTTGGCCTCGATATGCTCGCGCCACAACTCGACGATCTTGGCGGCGGCCTCGGGCGGCTGCTGGCCGGTCAGGCGCTCGCGCACCATCAGGGCGACCGCGTCCTCCATGGGGGCGTCGGCCCGGTCGGTGATGTTCTCGTACTTGCCGCCGCGGTGGTAGCGGTCCTCCAGCATCGCCGTGATGTTGCTGGCGACCCCCGCCATCCGGCGCGAGCCGATCGCCTCGACCCGGGCCTGCTCGACCGCGTCGTAGACCGCCCGGGCGGCGGCATTCTCGGGGGCGAAGCGGCGATGCAAGGCGACGTCGTGACAGCCGAGGCGCAGCGCCATGGCGTCGGCGTTGCCGCGCAGCACCGCGACGTCCTGCGCCGAGAGCTTGCGCGGCGGCTCGGGGAGGCGGGCCTTGTCGCCGGTGAGCGCCGGCCGGTCGGTGGCGTAGGTGACCTCGACCTCGGAGCGCCGCGCGATGGCGCGCAGGCACCCCGCCACCGAGCGCTTCAGGGGCTCGGCCACGGGTTCGCGGCGCTCGCCGGGCTTGCGGTTGGAGATGGACATGCGGGCTACTTCTTCGCGGAATCGAGATCGAAGGGGCGAGCCCGGATCTCATCCCAGCTGTAGGGACAGGCAGACGGAAACTCGTCCGGCATCAGATGGGTCTCGTCGGCGGCCCAGTCGCGCGCGTCCGGGTAGGCCTGTGCCAGAGCCTCCTCGAGGCGGGCCTTGAGGCTCGGGCTCTCGGTCAGCAGACGGTCGAAGCGCCGGCGTTGCTCGCGGATCGAGTAGATCCAGCTCGGCGTGCGGTGCTCGGGCTGCTGATCCCACTTCAGCATGTGCATCAGGAGGACGCGCAGACAGCTGTAGAGCTTGGAGAATTCGCGCCTCGACACGTCCTCCAGCTCCTCCGCGACGCGCTCGACGTCGATCTCGTCGAACCGGCGGGCGCGGAGCAGGGCGACCTGCTCCCGCGCCCAGCTGTGAAGGTCGTCCTCGTAGCGCGTGCGGATGGCCGCGGACGAGGTGTCCACGTCCATCACAGCGGTCTCGGCCGGACGCGCCACGGGCTCCTCCATGCGGGTCAGCTCAGCGCGACGTTCACCGCGCTCTCGGGCAGCTCCTTGCCGAAGGCGCGCTGGTAGAACTCGGCCACCAATGTCCGCTCCAGCTCGTCGCACTTGTTCAGGAAGGTCACCCGGAAGGCGAAGCCGATATCCTTGAAGATGTCGGCGTTCTCGGCCCAGGTGATCACCGTGCGGGGGCTCATCACGGTCGACAGGTCGCCGTTCATGAAGGCGTTGCGGGTGAGATCGGCCACGCGCACCATCCGGTTGACGATGTCGCGGCCCTGGTCGCTCCGGTAATGGGTGGCCTTCGAGAGCACGATGTCGACTTCGCGGTCGTGCGGCAGGTAGTTCAGCGTGGTGACGATCGACCAGCGGTCCATCTGGCCCTGGTTGATCTGCTGCGTGCCGTGATAGAGGCCCGACGTGTCGCCGAGGCCCACCGTGTTGGCGGTGGCGAACAGCCGGAAGGCCGGGTGCGGGCGGATCACGCGCTTCTGGTCGAGCAGCGTCAGGCGGCCCGACAGCTCCAGCACGCGCTGGATCACGAACATCACGTCCGGACGCCCGGCATCGTACTCGTCGAACACGAGCGCGACGTTGTTCTGCAGCGCCCAGGGCAGGATGCCGTCCTGGAAGGCGGTGACCTGCTTGCCGTCCTGCAGGACGATGGCGTCCTTGCCGACGAGGTCGATGCGCGAGACGTGGCTGTCGAGGTTGATGCGGATGCACGGCCAGTTCAGCCGGGCGGCGACCTGCTCGATGTGGGTCGACTTGCCGGTGCCGTGATAGCCGGTGACCATCACGCGGCGGTTGCGCGCGAAGCCGGCCAGAATCGCCAGAGTCGTCTCCCGGTCGAAGATGTAGTCCGGATCGAGATCCGGCACGTGCTCCTCGGGCTCGGCATAGGCCGGGACCTTGAGGTCGAGGTCGATGCCGAAGACCTCGCGGACGGAGACGGTGCGGTCGGGGAGCCGGGCGGGCGTATCGTCAGAGAGCATTCGGAACCTCGTGAGGCGCGGGCGCTCCACTCCCAACAGTGAAGCATCTGCGCGGAAGAACGTCGAGCCGGGCCTCCGCGGCGGGGCGGAGCCATCCTTAGACGGCGACGCGCGCGCGCGCCACCGACCGGCATGGATCCCATATAGGGTCGCCCCGCGCGGTTTGCCCTATCCTGGATGCGATCCGGCGTGCATCCTTCGTGCCGCGGTCAGCAGAGCCCGGCCGCGCGCAGCACGTCGTGGGCGCGGATGATGTCGCGCAGCCGCTCCTCGAACGACCGGTCGCCGCCATTGGCATCCGGGTGGAAGCGCTTCACCAGCACCTTGTACTGCGCCTTGATGGCGGCCGTATCGGCGGTCTCCTCGAGCCCCATCACGTCAAGGGCCCGGCGGATCGTGGCCGAGTGTTTGGGCTTGCGCGGCTCCTCGGGCTGGCGGGCGCGCCGACGGGCGTCGCCGACGCCCTCGCCGCGCAGGATGCCGAGCGGGTCGACATAGGCCCAGTCCCGAACCGGCTCGTCCGCGGGCTTCGCCTCGCCCGTCCGGTTCACGCCCATCGCCCAGGTCGGACGATGTCCGATGATCGCGTCCTTCTGGTAGGCCTGGACGGCGGCATCGTTCATGCCGTCGAAGTAGTTGTAGGTGGCGTTGTAGGCGCGGACATGGTCGATGCAGAAGCGCCAGTACTGGCCCTCCGCCTTCCGGCCCTTCGGCGCCCGATACAGGCCCGGATGGGTGCAGCCCGGGCTCTCGCAGCCGGCCTCGGCCGCGGGCTTCGGCTCGTCGCAGGACGGTTTGATCCGGATGCTGTCGAACAGGCGCGAGTTGAGATCCATGACGAGCCGATTATGAGGGGGCGGACCTGAGACACAAGGGCACCGGGCCTGATGACGCATGCGCGGGATCGGGCTTGACGGCGGCCCACGAACACGACGCGAGGGCACGATGGCGGATGGTGCGGGCGCGGGCGGCACCCTGCGGGACTGGATGGAGGCGCGGCTGCAAGAGCAGCTCGCGCCGGCGCGGCTCGACGTGATCGACGAGTCGCATCTGCATGCCGGCCATGCCGGGGCACGGCCGGGGGGCGAGACCCATTACCGGCTCGACATCGTCGCGTCGGCGTTCGAGGGCAAGAGCCGCGTCGAGCGGCACCGCTTGGTGAACGCGCTGCTCGACGACGCGTTCAAGCGGGGCCTGCACGCCCTCGCGCTCCGCGCCCGCACGCCGGCCGAGGCCGCCTGACGTCGCCGCGGACCTTGCGAGCGGAGCGAGGCAATCCAGCCGCGCCACCCTTGGCTATGTCGCGCTGCCCCGGGTCGCTTCGCTGCGCTCGCGACGACGGAGAGACGATTTCGATGGCGCGCCATGAGCGGAACGGGGGGCACGGGCGAGATATGGTGACGCGGACGTCAATCCGCATCCTTCGCCGCATCGGCCCCGCGCCCGACGCGGCAGCGCCGCGCGCCGTCAGCGCGCTGCCGGGGAGGCCGCCATGTCCCTGCGGGTGACGCCGCGCATCGCCATCGCCGAGGACGAGATCGCGCTGTCCTTCATGCGCGCCTCGGGAGCGGGCGGCCAGAACGTCAACAAGGTCGAGACCGCGGTCCAGCTCCGATGGGCGGCCCTCGCGTCGCCCTCCGTGGATGATCGCGTCAAGGCGAATCTCGTGCGGCTCGCCGGGCGGCGCATGACCAAGGACGGCGTCCTCGTCCTCGCCGGGCAGCGGCACCGGACGCAGGAGCGCAACCGGGCCGATGTCCTGCAGCGCCTCGTCGATCTCGTGGCGGAGGCGGCCAAGCCGCCGCCGCCGATCCGCCGGCCGACGAAGCCCACGCGCGGCTCGCAGGAGCGGCGCATCGGCGCCAAGAAGAACCGCGCCACGATCAAGCAGGGCCGGGGCACCTTCCGGGATTCCGACGGATGACCCCGCGCCGCTCAGGCTTCAGTGGATCGCGTCGATGACCTCGGCCTTCGGGCTGGCGTCGGGTGCCGGCGACGAGCCGGCGACCAGGGCGCTGCCGGGCTTGGCGATGGTGAGGGCGATCGCGATCAGCGCCAGGATGGCGGCCAGCGCCGCCGGGAACAGGAAAGCCGATTCGCCGTAGCGCATGTCGAGCAGGCCGCCCACCACCGCACCGGTGCTGAGGCCCGCCCAGAGCGGCGCCTGGAGCCAGAAGGACGGCGCCACCGTGCCGAGCAGCAGGTTGGCGCAGCCGGTGCCGAAACGGACCACGGCGCCGGTGACGTAGGTGAGCGCCAGGGAGCGGCCGCCCTCGTCCTGCAGCGTCGCGTTCTGAAGGCCCAGCGCCAGGACGATCGGATAGGCGTGCAGCGGATAGGCGAAGGTGCCCCAGGGCATCAGCAGGCCGCCGGCGAGGAGCAGGGCCTGGAGCGTCAGCAGCACGGCAAGGCGCCAGCGCCCGACCCAGGCGGCGATCAGCGTCCCCAGGAAGGCGCCGAAGCAGAACAGGCAGATGGTGCTGGCGACCCGGCTGACATTCTCCCAGTCGCCATTGGCCACCGCGACGCCGAAGCGCGTGGTGTTGCCCGACATGAACGACATGAACAGCTGCGAGAATTCCAGGAAGCCGATGGAATCGGCGCAGCCCGCAAGCGCGGCCAGGGCGATCGCGAAGGGGATGCGGGTGCGCGGATCGGCCGGAAAGGACTTGTCGGCGGGCGGTTCGGGTTTCCGCTCCGGTATCGCTGCTCCTGTCCGATTGCCGTAATCCGCCATGCTGATCCCCCGATCGAGCGACCGCGCCTAGCCGCGGCCGACTGACAATGGACGAACAGCCAAGCGGTTTCATGCCGCTGTGCGCCGCAACACAACGACGCGCCCCGATACCGGATGGCCCCCTTCGCGCCGGATTGCGGCGGGACGCGAGGTCAGGATCTCCAAGCCCGCCGCCGCGGCCCTCGCGCCGATATGGGCCTCGGCGTGGGCGTAGCGGCCGTCCTGGCCCAGAACGTAGCCGGGACCATCGTGGGATTGGACCGTGACGGCGCAGAGACCGCCCGGCCGCAGGACCCGGCCGATTCCAGCCAGGAACGCCGCGAGGTCCGCCACGTAGATCAGGACGTCCGCGGCAAGACAGAGATCGGCGGACGATCCGGGCATGTCCGCCAGGGCCGCAATGAGGTCGCCTTCGATCAGGCGGTCATAGAGCGGTCGATCCCGCCACGCCTTGGCCCGCGCCAGCATCAGCATCCCCGGCGAGAGGTCGATCCCGGTGAGATGACCGATCCGGTCGCGCAGAGCGGCGCCCATGAGCCCCGTGCCGCAGCCGAGATCCAGAGCCACCGCGAAGCGCCCCGGGACACCCGGCAGGGCATCGCGGACGAGCTGCGGGCCTATATAGGCCAGACCCTCCACGAGGTGGTGCTCGAAACGCGGCGCGTAGCCGTCGAACAGGGCCCGGATATAGGTGGGCGACATGGCCGGGAGGTCGCCGCCGACACCCAGGCGGACGAGATGCGTGCGCACGCCGAGCCCGTCCTCCGGATCGATGTCGAGGGCGCCGGCATAGGCGCGCGCCGCCGCTTCGCGCAGGGCCGGATCGCCGCTGGCGGCGGCCATCGCCGCGCGCGCCCGGCCCAGCAGGAGCCAGGCCGGCGTGTAGCGCGGTGCAAGGTCCAGGACCTGCACGGCGAGGTCGGCGGCGGCCTCGTGGTCGCCCTCGGCCAGGCAGGCCTCGGCGTAGCGATAGCGGCGATCGGCGAGGAGGTCGCCGGAACTGAGCTGCGAGGCCATGCGTCTGCCGGATCGGGGGCGCCTATATACCGGGGCCACCGGCGGACACCACCGGCTGCACGGACCCGATGCCGATAAGCGCCAGCGAACTCCTCACCCTGACCCGCGAGGGTCTCTACTGCCCGCTCGGGCGTTTCCACGTCGATCCGACCTGGCCGGTGGAGCGCGCGCTGATCACCCACGGCCACGCCGACCATGCCCGCGCCGGCCACGGCCAGGTGCTGGCGACACCCGAGACCCTGCGGATCATGGCGGTGCGCTACGGCGCGGAGTTCTGCCGCCAGCGGCAGGAAGCCCGGCTCGGCGAGCCGATCCGTGTCGGCGACGTCACCGTGCGCTTCGCGCCGGCCGGCCACGTCCTCGGCTCGGCGCAGATCGCCATCGAGCGGGACGGGGTCCGGGTGGTGGTCTCGGGCGACTACAAGCGGGCGCCGGATCCGACCTGCCTGCCCTTCGAGGTGGTGCCCTGCGACGTGTTCATCACCGAGGCGACCTTCGGCCTGCCGGTCTTCACCCATCCCGACACGCGGGACGAGGTCCGCAAGCTCCTCGACTCGGTCCGGCTGTTCCCGGAGCGCGCCCACATCGTGGGGGCCTACGCCCTCGGCAAGGCGCAGCGGGTGATGGCGCTCCTGCGGGAGGAGGGCTGGGACCGCCCGATCCACCTGCACGGCGCCATGGAGAAGCTGACGGCGCTGTACAAGGAGGAAGGGGTGCCGCTGGGCGACACGCCCAAGGTCGTGGCCGCCGAGCGCAAGGACCTGCACGGGGCGATCGTGATCTGCCCGCCTTCGTCGATCCAGGATCTGTGGTCGCGCAAATTTCCCGACCCGGTGACCTGCTTCGCCTCGGGCTGGATGCGCGTGCGTGCCCGCGCCCGCCAGAAGGGCGTCGAGCTGCCGCTGGTGATCTCCGACCATTCCGACTGGCCGGACCTGTGCCGCACCATCCGGGACACCGGCGCCGGGGAGGTCTGGGTCACGCACGGGCAGGAGGACGCCTTGGTCCATTGGTGCGGAACGCAGGGCATCCGGGCGAAGCCGCTCCACCTGCTCGGCTACGGCGATGACGGCGAGGTCGAGGGGACCTCAGAGTCGGGATCCGAGGCGGAGGCGGCCGCGTGAACGAGTTCGCCCATCTCCTCGACCGCCTCGCCTACGAGCCGCGCCGCAACGCCAAGCTGCGCATGCTCCAGGACTATTTCGCACGCACGCCCGATCCCGAGCGGGGCTACGCGCTGGGCGCCATGACCGGCACGCTGAGTTTCCGCGAGGCCAAGCCCGCCCTGATCCGGGGGCTGGTGGAGGAGCGGATCGACCCGGTGCTGTTCCGGCTTTCGCACAATTACGTGGGCGACCTCGCCGAGACGACGGCGCTGATCTGGCCGGGACCGGCGGAGGCGCCGCGGGAACCGGGCCCTGGCCACAACAACCCGCCGCCGCAGGTCCCGACCCTGGCGGAGGTCGTCGGGACGCTGGCGACGATCCCCAAGCGCGAGCTGCCCCGCCATCTCGCGGACTGGCTCGACGCCCTCGACGAGACCGGGCGCTGGGCGCTCCTGAAGCTCGTCACCGGCAACCTGCGGGTCGGCGTGTCGGCGCGGCTCGCCAAGACGGCGGTCGGCGCGCTGGGCGGCCACGACGCCGACGCCGTCGAGGAGGTCTGGCACGGGCTGACCCCGCCGTTCGAGACCCTGTTCGCCTGGGTCGAGGGCCGGGCCGCGCGGCCCGAGACCCTGAACCCGGCGCCGTTCCGGCCGCCGATGCTGTCGCATCCGATCGAGGAGGAGGCCGACCTCGAGAAGCTGGAGCCCGCGGCGTTCTCGGCCGAGTGGAAGTGGGACGGCATCCGCGTCCAGCTCGTCGGCGGCCCCGATCGGGCGGGCCACCAGGTCGGAAAGGTCTATTCCCGCACCGGTGAGGACATCACCGGGGCGTTCCCGGATCTCGCCGAGGCCATCACCTTCACGGGGTCGCTGGACGGCGAGCTGCTGATCCTGCGCGAGCGTCGCGTGCAGAGCTTCAACGTCCTCCAGCAGCGCCTGAACCGGAAGGCGGTGACGGCCAAGCTTCTGGAGGAGTTCCCCGCCCATGTCCGCGCCTACGACCTCCTCACCCTCGGGGGCGACGACCTGAGGACCGAGCCCTTCGCGGTCCGGCGGGAGAAGCTGGAGGCGCTGGTGACCCGCCTCGATCACGCGCGGATCGACATCTCGCCGCTCGTGCCCTTCGCCGATTGGGAGGCGCTGGCGGCCGCCCGCGCGGATCCGGCCTCGGTGGGGGCTGGCGAGGATGCCGATGCCATCGAGGGGGTGATGCTCAAGCGCCTCAACAGCCCCTACCTGCCGGGCCGTCCCAAGGGACCGTGGTGGAAGTGGAAGCGCGAGCCGCACATCGTCGACGCCGTGATGATGTACGCCCAGCGCGGGCACGGGAAGCGCTCGTCCTTCTACTCGGACTACACGTTCGGGGTCTGGCGGGCGGCCCCCGAGGGCGGGGACGAGCTGGTGCCGGTCGGCAAGGCCTATCACGGCTTCACCGACGCGGAACTGGCCAAGCTCGACCGCTACGTCCGCAACAACACCACCAAGCGTTTCGGCCCGGTGCGCGAGGTCGCCCATGGCCGCGAGGCGGGCCTCGTCCTGGAGATCGCCTTCGAGGGCGTGCAGCGCTCGACCCGGCACAAGTCGGGGGTGGCGATGCGCTTCCCGCGGGTCAGCCGCATCCGCTGGGACAAGCCGCCCGCGGAGGCCGACCGGATCGACGTGCTGGAGCGCATCCTGGCCCGGGGCGAACGGGAGATCGCCCCGGGGGCGACGCTGATGGAGACGTCCGCATGAAGCAGGGCAAGATCGGTCCGGTGGAGACGATGGCCGCAGGTCCGGTGCAGCGGCATGCGAGCGGGCGGCTGACCATCGCGACCGCGGGTCCGGGCTTCACGGATTTCACAGCCGCGGTGGCTGGGTTCGTGCGCGGCAGCGGCATCCGGGACGGTCTCGTCACGGTGTTCTGCCGGCACACCTCGGCCTCGCTCACCATCCAGGAGAACGCCGACCCCGACGTCCAGACCGACCTGATGGCCGCTCTGGACGGGTTCGCGCCGCGGCATGCCGGCTACGTCCACGGCGCCGAGGGGCCGGACGACATGCCGGCCCATATCCGCACGATGGTGACCGATTCGGCCCTGACCATCCCGCTGATCGAGGGCCGGCTGGCCCTCGGCACGTGGCAGGGGATCTACCTGATCGAGCATCGCGACCGGCCGCACCGACGGGAGATCGTGCTGAGCGCGATCGGGTCGTGACGCGTCCGCCACCACCGCTCCGCGCGCCTCGCCGGCGCCTTCGGCCCAGCAACACGCGGTCACACACCGTCGGTTAACCATGTCGGGCTCTTATCGGTCTCCGTCGGAGCGGGGACCGTGCCGCTCCGGCGAACGGAGACCCCGATGGGCCTTTTCACCGCGCTCTCGAACTCGATTTCCGGCGCCTCGGCGCAGTCGCTGGCCCTGAACAACATCTCGGGGAACATCGCCAACACCCAGACGGTGGGCTTCAAGTCCACCGAGACGAGCTTCGCCGACATGCTCGCCGAGACCGACCGCAGCACGCAGCTGGCCGGGGGGGTTGCGTCGAACACGCGCAACAGCCTCAACATTCAGGGTTCGATGCAGTCGACCGGCGTCTCGACGAACCTCGCCATCTCGGGCAACGGCTACTTCATCGTGAAGCAGAATACCGGGACGCCGCAGAGCCCGACCTTCAGCGGCGACACGGGTTACACCCGGCGCGGCGACTTCGCTCCGGACGCCAGCGGCTATCTCAGCAATGGCGCGGGCTACTACCTGTTCGCCGGTCCCTCGGCCACCGCCCCCGTCCAGGTCCCGACCGGCGCCAACACCTTGGGAAGCCTCGCGGTCTCGCCCGCCGGTACCTTGACGGGCACGGCCGCCGACGGCAGCTCCGTGGCCCTCGGCACGCTGCAGCTGGCGCAGTTCGGCATGCAGGACAACCTCGCTTCGCTCGACGGCGGCACCTACGTCGCCACCGGCAAGTCGGGGACGCCGAGCTATGGCCTCAACGGCGCGACCATCACGGCCGGCTCGGTGGAGCAGTCGAATGCCGGGATTTCGGATCAGTTCTCGAAGATGATCGAGACCCAGCAGGCCTACACGGCCAACACCAAGGTCATGAGCACGACCGACCAGATGCTCCAGGACGCGATCGCGATGTACTCGTGATGCCGCCCCGTCACAGAAACTTCAGCGGGTCCTTCTCGGGTGGGGGCGGTGCCACGTCGGCGCGGTTCCACCAGCCGCCGCCCAGCGCCACGAACAGGGCCGCGGTGTCGGCATACTGGGTCGCCCGCGCCGCGGCCGAGGTCACGAGCGCCGACAGGTAGCCCTGCTGGGCGATCAGCACCTGCGAGGAGGTGATCGCCCCCGCCGTGTACTGCTTGCGGATCAGCCCGAGGCTCTGGTTCGTGGCGCTCACCGCGGCGTCGGCGGCAGCCACGGCCTTCGCGTCGGCCTGGAGCGCCCGCAGCGCGTCCGCGACGTTCTGGAAGGCGGTGATCACCGTCGCCTTGTACTGCGCCTGCGCCTCCGTCAGCGACTCCTCGGCGGCCCGCTGGCGCCGGAACAGGGTCCCGGCATCGAAGATCGGCGCCGTCGCCTGACCGATGATCGTGAAGAACGCCGCCCCCGGACTGGTCACCTGCGCGATCCGCGTGGCGCTGGAGCCGCCCGTGGCGGTCAGGCTGAACTGCGGCAGGCGGTTCGCCACCGCGACGCCGACATTGGCGCTCGCCTGCTGCACCAGGGCCTCCGCCGCCTTCACGTCGGGCCGCTGCTGCACGAGCCGCGAGGGCAGGCTCACCGGGAGCCGGGTCGGCAGGCGCAGGGCGGCGAGGTCGAAGGTCTCGGAGACCTCGTCGGAGGGCAGGCGTCCTGCCAGCGCGGTCAGAAGGTTGCGCTGCTGCGCGAGCGCCTTCTCCAGCGGCGGCAGAAGCTGCTGCGACAGCGCCAGCGCCGCCTGCTGCTGCACCACGTCGGCCCCTGCGATCTGACCCAGCGACAGCTGCTTGTTGTAGAGCTGCAGCACCTCGGTCTGCGCCTGGATCACCTTGCGGGTCGCGTCGATCTGCGCGCGCAGCGAGGCTTCCTGGATCGCGGCGGCGACGACGTTGGCAGTCAGGCTCAGATAGGCCGCTTCCAGCTGGAAGCGCTGGTTCTCTGTGGTGGCCTCCAGGGACTCGATCTGCCGCCGGTTCCCGCCGAACACGTCCGGATTGTATGAGACCACCGCCTGCGGCGTGGACAGGCTGTAGAGATACTGGTTCTGGTTGTTGAGGGGCGATTGCAGGTCGAGGCCGGGCGCCAGCGCCCCCTGGATCTGCGGCGTCGCGGTCAGGCTCGGGTAGAGCGTGCCCTTCTGGGCGAGCACGTTCTGCTGCGCCACCCGCAGGGAGGCCTGCGCGGCCTCAAGCGACGGGTTGTTGGCGAGCGCCTGCTCCACGAGGCGGTTCAGCGCCTTCGAGTGGAACAGGGTCCACCACGAGCCCGGGATATCGGCGCCAGAGACGAAGCTCTGGTCGGCCGAGCCGCCCTGCCGGGTCCGGATCTTGTCGGCCGCGGAGGGGTTCTGCAGCGGTTCCTTGGTGTAGCGGCCGACCGGCGGGGTCTCGGGCGCCACGTAGTTCGGGCCGACCGCGCAGGCCGACAGGCCGAGGGAGGCCGCCAGCCACGCGGTCGCCCGTCCGCACCGTCTCGGCGCAAAGCTCACCATCCCGCCCCCGAAAACCGCACCTTCGTAGAGCGGCGCGACCCGCTGCCAAGTCAATCCGACCATCCCCAGATGGCGCGCGCGGCGAGTAGGTTGTGGCGCTCCTGCAACGGGCG
>Ga0316228_1001600_pt1 | contig 22588 bp, 16 predicted proteins | sample TBH18021metaG_FD_206005 | JGI IMG/M metagenome (GOLD analysis project Ga0316228, IMG submission 206005) | Freshwater microbial communities from Trout Bog Lake, Wisconsin, USA - TBH18021 | ecosystem: Environmental > Aquatic > Freshwater > Lake > Hypolimnion/Profundal zone | place: USA: Wisconsin... | reverse complement strand
AGCTTTTTGGGCATCGGTTTTGGCTTCGGCGACTTTAGGTTGGTATTTTTTTTCGATTTCAGCTTGTTTGACTTGGGTCTCAGCTTCCATCGCTTGACCCGCTTTGATTAAGGTCAATAGATTTTGCTGTAGTAGGGTGGGTGCTGTTTGGTTGACAGTTTGGGTAGTAGCGCGCGCAGGGGTGGAATTGGTAGGCGCTGCATGTGCAACCACCGTGCCAAGCACGGCGAGGGTCAAAGCTGTTAGAATTTTAGGGTGCATAAAAACCTCTTGATTTCTTTGTAGTACGCTTGTTCTTTTAATTCAATTAAACAGAGCTTTAAATTTGCGGGTTAAAACCCGTTGCAAATTAGTAGTTCTGATATGTTGGTGCGTTTTTTCGTCTTAATATTAATTAATTGGACACTAAAAGGGCACTACCATAGCAGGTAACTGATTGAAAAATCAATAAAAGTATGATAAAAATTGGTATAAAAAAGCCGCTAAGCTGCAACAAGCATTTGGCAAGTTGACTACGCTAGCGGCTGTACATCATAGCGGCGTTAGATTAGCTGGGGCTTAAACTTCTTTATATAACTGCTTACCTTCCTCAATAAATTTTTGCTTCATCTGCTCCATACCTAGGCGCACTTCATCGGCAGACGCTTCACCGACTTGACCGACCAATTCAGTATCCACCTGCTTGATAGCGTGGCTTGCATCCGATAACTCACCTGTGTCAGGGGTGATGTCTTGCCCAAGCTGTGGTTTATTAAACCCAAGCCCTGCCGCATAATCCCGCACGTTTTGGGTGATTTTCATCGAGCAGAATTTTGGACCACACATCGAGCAAAAATGTGCCGATTTATGCGCTTCTTTTGGCAAGGTTTCATCATGGAATTCACGTGCCGTGTCTGGGTCAAGTGACAGATTAAACTGGTCATCCCAACGAAACTCAAAACGCGCTTTTGACAAGGCGTTATCCCGCGCTTGGGCACCTGGGTGTCCTTTTGCCAAATCTGCCGCGTGTGCGGCGATTTTGTAAGTGATGATACCGTCTTTGACATCCTTTTTGTTCGGCAGACCTAAATGCTCTTTTGGCGTCACATAGCACAGCATGGCCGTGCCGTACCAACCAATCATCGCCGCACCAATGGCGGAGGTGATATGGTCGTAGCCTGGCGCGATATCCGTCGTCAAAGGTCCAAGTGTGTAAAAAGGCGCTTCTTTACAAACTTCAAGCTGTAAGTCCATGTTTTCTTTGATACGGTTCATGGCCACGTGCCCTGGACCTTCAATCATAACTTGTACATCATGTTGCCATGCCACTTGGGTCAGCTCGCCCAAGGTTTTGAGCTCACCAAACTGCGCATCATCGTTGGCGTCTTGTAGGCAACCGGGGCGCAAACCATCACCCAGACTAAACGCCACATCGTAGGCTTTCATAATCTCGCAAATTTCTTCAAAGTGGGTATAAAGAAAATTCTCTTTATGATGGGCAAGGCACCACTGCGCCATAATCGAGCCGCCGCGTGACACGATACCTGTCAAACGATTGGCGGTCACCGGTACATAGCGCAGCAGTACGCCCGCGTGAATGGTAAAATAATCGACGCCTTGCTCGGCTTGTTCAATCAAGGTGTCTTTAAAGATGTCCCATGTCAAATCTTCGGCAACGCCATCCACTTTTTCTAGGGCTTGATAAATCGGTACGGTACCGATGGGCACGGGGGAGTTACGGATAATCCATTCACGGGTTTCATGGATATGCTTACCGGTTGATAAGTCCATGATGGTATCCGCGCCCCAACGGGTAGCCCAGGTCATTTTGGCAACTTCTTCATCAATGCTAGAGCCCAGCGCTGAATTACCGATATTGGCATTGATTTTAACCAAAAAATTGCGCCCAATAATCATCGGCTCTGATTCGGGGTGGTTGATGTTATTGGGAATAATCGCCCGTCCCGCAGCGACTTCGGCACGCACAAATTCTGGGGTGATGAGTTTGGGGGTATTGGCACCAAAGTTGTTACCAGCGTGCTGACGCCCATCAGTTAGGTCGTGCTGCTTTTGGGTTTCACGGATGGCGATGTATTCCATCTCTGGGGTGATGATGCCTTGTTTGGCGTAGTGCATTTGGGTGACGTTTTTGCCATTGATCGCCCGTCTTGGCTTGTCGATATGCCCAAAGCGCAGGTTGGCAGTGGCAATGTCATTGGCACGCTCATTGCCGTATTGGCTTGAGAGTTTGGCAAGCTGCTCGGTGTCGCCGCGCGCTTCTATCCAAGCTTGACGCAGTTTTGGTAAGCCTTTAGTCAGGTCAATCTCGACATTGGGGTCGGTATATACCCCTGAGGTGTCATACACATAAAACGGTGGGTTTTTTTCGCCTTCTGCCTTGCCAAAACCGCCCACCGGGGTATCGGTCAAAGTGATTTCCCGCATCGGCACTTGAATATCAGGGCGTGAGCCTTGGATGTAGACTTTGCGAGATGCCGGCAAGGCGCGTGTCAAATCACGCGCTTCTTCTTCAAAGCGGTCATCGGTAGGGTCACGGTGGGCAGGGGTCTTGTGAGTAATGTTGGTAAGTTGGTTCATAGCGAGTCCATGTTATGTTATGAAGTTATGGTTTGCTGGACTCGGGCGAAGATAGGTGAGTATGACTGTTTCTCGTAAAAGACTGATTCTAGAAAAAACTGGTTCTAGTAAAAGGCTGATTCTAGAAAAATACTGGTCTAACTAACCTAATAGACGACTTCCCTACGACGGTATTAACCGTGTCAGGTTCGACGGGTATGTCTCAGCCGCTGGTATGTCATCCAACTGCACCCCGAGTCAATACCTCCATATTAACAAAAACTCACAGGTTTACCTAATAGATTTTTAGCCATTTTGTGCCGATGATTTACTCAACTAAATTACTGATTTTTTTGACAACTATCGGTATGATAGAGGCTCCTTGGTTGTTGAAAATGTTGTAATTATTGATATGGAATGCATCTGTTTGTGGAATCGTAAAGCGACTGGCGCCCGATGGCGGTTAGGGGTGATGGCAGTGTCATTGATAGGGTCGATGTCCATGAGCCCAGCCGCGATGGCAAAGGATTTGTGGGAATTGTATAGCGCAGCCCAGCGCACCAATGGCAATTGGGCAGGGCAACAATATGACTATTTGGCAACGCAAAAAAATGTGCAGCTAGCGTTTGGCGATATGCTACCGCAAGTGGGACTACAAGGCAGTGTCAAACATAACCAGTTTTATCCCAAAGACGATAACATCCCTGATACGGGCAATACCGCAAGCCAAGTCGGTATCGGACTGCGCCAAGCCTTGTTTCGTGCTGATAAATGGGCAAACTATGAAAAAGCCGTGCTCGCCAGTCAAGCCAATGACATCCAGCTATTACAGCAGCACCAACAACTAATCGAGCAAATCAGCAAAGCTTATCTCAATGTATTGCGCGCCGAAGCGATGACAGATAGCCTTAATGCCGAGTTCACCGCACTCAAAGCACAAAATGACATGATGCAAGCGAGACTGGCGCAAGGGGTAGCAGCGCGGGTAGATACCGAAGAAAGCCGTGCAAGGCTTGAAAGCGTCAACGCCTCTATTGCCAACAATGACGTGGCAATCGTAAATGCCAAACAGCAGTTATCACTGCTCACCGGTCAACCAATCAATCAGCTAGACGCTATCAAGTTACCGCCTGATTTGAATCTCGTGGCAAGTCAAAGTATCGAAAACTGGATGCAGCAGTCACAAAATAATAATCTCGATATTCAGCTAGCACAAACCCAAGTGGCGATTGCCAACAAACAAGTCGATTATCTCAAAGCCAATATCTACCCCCGTGTCGATTTGGTAGGCAATGTGGGTTGGCAAGATTATACCCATAATAACCAAAGCGCTATTGATGGCACCAATTATAGCTTTGGGGTGGAAGTGGATTTCCCGTTTTATACCGGTGGGCGGACGCGGGCAGGCGTTGAGCAAGGCAGCCTGCAGGCGCAAGCGGCAAAAAGTCGCCTCGCCTATGTGTACCAAGCTGCGATGACTCAGACTAGCCAAGCGTATTTAAATTTGGTCGCACAGCGTGCCACGATTAAAGCCCAGCAAATTGCCGTGGAGGCCAATCGCCGCGTCGCCCAAGCGTCAAAAACAGGCTATGATTTGGGGGTGCGTTCGATGGTAGATACACTACTCGCAGAACGTCAATATCACGCTGCCAAACGCGATTTGATTAATGCGTATTTTGATTATCTAAATGCCTACATTGACCTACAAAAAGCTGCGGGCAATCTGACCGATGACACAGTCAAAGTGCTAGATAATCAGCTGATGTAATGCTTTTTTTGGCAAAATTTTAAGCTAAAAAACCCTGCCAATCGGCAGGGTTAATTAATGTAGTAAGGTGACGCAAATGACTATTTAACTTTCGTCCATTCTTTACGAACCGCAGCTTTGGTGCCGGCAGGTAGCGGAACGTAGTCGAGTGCAGTTGCTTGTGCATTACCGTTAGTAAATGCCCAGTCAAAGAATTTAAGTGCTTCTTTGGCTTTTGCACCGCCAGTACGGGGTACGAGGATGAAAGTCGCTGCAGAGATTGGCCAAGCGTTGGCTGCTGGCATGTTAGTGATCGTCACTGCAAAACCAGGGTATTGTGCCCAGTTAATGTTTGATGCTGCTGCAAACGTTGAATCGTCTGGTAGTACAAATTTACCGGCGCGGTTTTGAAGTTGGGTATAAGCTAAACGGTTTTGTTTTGCGTAAGCATACTCAACATAACCGATGGAGTTTGCAACACGTTGTACGTTGCTTGATACGCCTTCGTTACCTTTACCACCCACGCTTGCTGAAGCATTGGGCCATTTAACGGTTTTGTCTGCGCCTACTTTTGATTTCCAATCGCTTGATACTTGGCTTAGGTAGTTAGTAAATACGAAAGTGGTACCTGAACCGTCTGAGCGGTTAACAGTAGTAATCTTAGCGGCAGGTAGGGCAACGCCTGGGTTTAATGCTTTGATACGTGCATCGTTCCAAGTAGTGATTTTGCCCATATAGATGTCAGCAAGGACGGCGCCTGATAGTTTTAATTGACCGGGTTTGACGCCAGCGATGTTGACCACAGGTACGATACCGCCAATGACTGCGGGGAATTGGATTAAGCCGCTGGCATTTAGCTCTGCTGGGCTCATGGGCGCATCAGTGGCACCAAAATCAACCGTTTTTGCTTGGATTTGTTTGATACCGCCTGAAGAGCCGATACCTTGGTAGTTTACTTGGTTGCCTGTTGCTTTTTGATAATCGCTTGCCCATTTTGAGTAAACAGGCTGTGGGAAGGTTGCACCGGCACCTGTGATGTTGACAGCATTGGCTTGTACGCCTACAGCAGCGAATGCCACACTGACGATTAAATGTGATAGTTTCATAATAATTCCTTGATGGACAAATGAGGTGATTGTCAGGGAAGATGGTAACTTAGCTTGGGAGTCGCCAACCAATATGTCGCGTTTTAAATCACCCAACGCTGAAAAATTGTTGCCATGTTAATGTAACGAAATGTCAAATCTGTTACGGTTATGTTAAAGTTTGATGACATTGAAATCTTTGTTAGGTTTTTTGTTTGGTCTATATGATGCAATATGAGCGAATAGGCGCGCTATTTTTCATCATTTTGTCGTAATTTTTAGTTATAGTTGGCTTTTCTTTAACGGCTTTTTTAATCACAATTTTGCACAGTCCATGAGTCACAATCCATGAGTTAGGAAGGGAAATATGAATTTAATTGGTGAGCATTTATCAAAAAGTTATGACCAAGATTTACAAAACTTGGTCAATTTATTTTTAAAAATGGGTGGCATGGCAGAAGCCAATCTCACCAAAGCAATTGAATCTTTGGTAAAAAGTGATGTGGCGCTTGCCGAAGATGTCATTGATGGTGACAAAGAAATCAACTTTACTGAGCAGCAGCTTGATGATTTGGTGGTCAAAGTATTGGCACGTCGTCAACCTGCTGCCACCGACTTACGCCTAATCATGGCAGTGAGCAAATGTGGCGCTGACATTGAACGCATTGGTGATGAAGCCAAAAAAATCGCCAAGATGGCGCGACGTGCCACCCGTGAAGGTCAATCACCGATTGGGTATCATGAAGCGCATCAAATGGGTAATTTTGTGCAGATAATGCTAAAAAATGCGCTAGAAGCCTTTGCCAAGTTTGATGCAACAGGCGCTTACCAAGTGATTGAGCAGGATAATGAAATTGATGCGATGTACAAATCCGCGTCACGCGCGATGATGACCTACATCATGGAAGATGGTCGCTATGTAGCAAAAGTCATTGATATTTTATGGGTGCTGCGTTCGATAGAGCGAATTGGTGCGCATGCGCGCAATATCGCTGAGCAATTGATTTTTTGTATTACCGGTGAAGATGTGCGTTATCAAAAACTGGGTGCCAAAAAGGACAGCGCACTGAATGCCGCGGCTAGCCATGAAATCAATGATGCCTCACTAGATTATCAACCGAGCAATGGCGAAAACTAACGTTTTTTTAGTCAAACCTGCTTTTAGCCGGAATTGGTTGTTAGGGTTAGGTTATTTTAACGGACGGTTGCATGGTATTTTTAAGTGATTCTGCTACACTGTAGCCTATCAACTTTTGGTGAAAAAACGATAGGAAACACCATGTCTAGCGAATCACTTAACACCCAAATCTCCACATCCACTGGGGAAAATATCACCCAAAAATCATTACTTATTTTTGACTTGGACGGTACGTTGATTGATAGCGTCCCAGATTTGGCTGACGCCGTCAATGCGATGCTAACCACGCTTGGCAAAGCCAACTTTAGCGAAGATGTCATCCGCAACTGGGTCGGCAATGGTGGCAAAGTACTGGTGCAACGTGCCTTATCAGGCTCACAAACCATTGACCCCAATCTCACTGAAGACGATACCAATCAGGCGCTTGCTTTATTCTTTGACTACTACCATCAAAACACCTGTGTCAAAACCCAGCCCTATGCAGGGGTCAGTGAAGGGTTGCGTCAGCTCAAACAGCAAGGCTATACCCTCGCTATCGCCACCAATAAACCCATTGATTTTGTTCCTGCGATTGTTGAAAAATTGGGTTGGCAAGCCCTTTTTGCCTATATTTTGGGAGGCGATAGCTTGCCTGCCAAAAAACCTGACCCGATGCCGCTACTGCACGTCTGTGACCAATTAGGCTTTAGTATCGCTCAAAGCTATATGATTGGTGATTCCAAAAACGATATTTTGGCAGGGCAAAATGCGGGCATGGATACGCTTGGGTTGTCGTACGGCTATAATTATGGGCAGGATATTCGTGATTATCATCCGACCCAAACCTTTGATGACTTTGCCACGCTGACTGAGTTTTTGAGTCATGCACGAGTTTAATTACCATCTTAACTTTGACACGCTCAATTTTCGCGAGCATCCAGCGTTGTATCGGGTGGGGCGCGGTGAGCAAGGAGTATTATTGGTAGAGCCGTATAAATCCGAGATTTTGCCGCATTGGCGATTTGCTACGCCAGAACTTGCGCGCGAGAGCAGTGATACCATCTATGCGATGTTTTTGGACTACCTTGCTCAAGGGGATTTTGTCGGTGCTGATATGGCGCGTAAATTTATCCAAATGGGTTATACGCGCTCGCGTCGTTATGCCAATCACAAAGGTGGCAAAAAATATGACGGCGCTGTCCCTGACGCTAAAAAAGGACAAAGTGGCGCGCATGGGCGTGAGCAATTGCCACAGCAATCACAGCAGCTTGAATCCGCGCAAATCAAAGCCCAATCCGCGCAAATTTTTAAGCAAAAATGGGATGAATGCCGCGCCAATGCGGATTATAAAGCGCTAAAAAAACAGTTTGAAGCCAAATACGTCAACGATACCCAATATGATAACCTGCCGCCCACATTTTTTCGCGAGCATCCGTTTTTATAGGCTAGTTGTATGGTGAGTTAGCACGAAAATTAGGCATTCGTCAATTGGCTGCGATAACTTAATGCCTCTGTCAGATGCGGTGTCTGAATATTATCACTACCTGTCAAGTCCGCAATCGTGCGGGCGACGCGAAGGACGCGATGATAACCGCGAGCGGAAAGATTCAGCCGACTTTGTGCCATTGCCAAAATACGACTTTCTGCATCGCCAAGCGGCGCAAATTGGTCAAGTTCACTGGGGGAGAGCTCATTATTGGCTTTGCCCTGTCTGGTTTGCTGACGCTGATAGGCTTGTATCACCCGCTCACGCACTACCGCAGAAGACTCACCCCTCTGTGCTGACTGCAAATCACTGGCAGGCAGGGCAGGCACGGTAATATGCAAATCAATACGGTCTAGCAAAGGTCCTGATAGCTTTTCTTGATAGCGTTTGATTTGCTCGGGTCGGCACTGGCTGACAACTACAAATTTAATTGATAAAATGCAAAGGAATTTAGATAAATCTATACAAAATTAGATAATAATTTAATGGTAACGAAAAAAATTACAACTCTAAATGATAATTCTCCAGCGCGAATTGTCCCACGTAATCATAGAAATTTAACAGGCTTCATTCACGGTTGCAACGATGGCTTATACTCTGCTTTCGAATCAAGCCTAGAACGCGATGCTCTTATACTGATCGAATTCAATCTATCCATAAAAAGATATCTTTCTCAGCCAAGAACTTTTAACTTTCATCATAATAAAAAACATATGAAATATACTCCTGATATCTTCGTTGAATATATTAATGGAAAGAAGCTTTATATTGAGATTAAATATCGAAAAGATATTGAGAAAGATTGGGATATTTTAAAACCTAAGTTCAAAGCTGCTATTGAAGAATTATCTGTTGAAGAAAATACACGATTCAAGATATGGTCAGAAAGAGAGATTAGAACACCTCTTTTAAAAAATGCCACATTTCTTCTTCCTTATAGGCATAGAAGTTTCGAGACCTACCAACTTGAGATGATCAAGAAAGTAGTTTCAAGATTTAATGAAACGAGTCCCGAGGACGTTATTAATATTTGTGCTAGTAATTTAGAAGCACGTGCTGAATTCTTAAATACTTTATGGTATGCCTTATCTAATCAGATTATCAAAGCTGATCTAACTCGCCCTTTAACTATGAAATCACCTATATGGATATAATCAATTGCAAGCAGTCAAGTTAAACATAGGCGAAGAAGTATTCAACGGTAATTCTCGATATAGAATTACAGCTATTCTGGATATGGAACACGTTTGTGTTCGTAGCAGCTTCACTGGTAAAGCTGATAAATTTCATATTTCTGAACTGACTTCAAGCCCAATCAATGAAGATAATTTAGAAATAATTCCATCTTTGGAGCTGATGAACATTCCCGATGATGAATGGATTAAAGTACATAATAAAGCTGGAATTTTTAATAATATTCTCCAAACAGAATATGAGTATAGACGTTTTAGAATTAAGGAGGCAGCTAAAGAGCTAGAGATCTCTGAACCCACTTTATATAAGCAATTGCAGAAGTACAAAGCAAGCAATGGTGACCCTACAAGTTTGTTAAGAAAAAAGCGTGTGGATAAAGGTCGCTTTGAAGACGAAGTTGAAAAAATATTACAATTATGTATAACTCAGTACCTATCAACCGATAAATTAAAAGTTTCAGATATCCATAGGAACTTAAAGATTCAAATTTATGAGTATAATAAACTGAATGGTACTTCCTTTGCTACTCCACATATTAATACCTTAAGATATAGAATATCACAGCTTACAGCTGCTGAGATAGGATCCACAAGACTTGGTAAAAAAGGACAAGAGTCTTACCGTCCCATCATAGGAAAGTTTCCAGAAGTTATAAAACCGTTGGAAATTGTACAGATTGATCATACCCCCCTTGACGTTATGATTGTTGATGACGTTAACCGCCTTGCTATAGGTAGACCGACGATTACATTAGCAATCGATGTTTTTAGCAGGATGGTAACTGGATTCTATATCTCGCTGGAGAAACCAAATACACTTTTAACAGGATGCTGTATTACTCATTCGGTATTAGATAAAAAGAAATGGCTAACTGATCATAAAATAGATGGTCAGTGGCCCGTTTACGGTTTGATAGATACTATTCATACTGATAATGGCAAAGAGTTTCATGCTAAGGCTTTAAAAAGAGCTTGTGAAAAATATCATATTAACTTAACTAAAAGACCAGTTGGAACCCCAAGATACGGAGGGCATATCGAAAGACTATTTAAGACGTTTAATGACGCAGGTATACACGCCTTACCAGGTACCACTAAATCTAATATTGTAGATAAAGGCGAGTATAACTCTGAAAAAAAAGCAGTACTAACATTATTTGAACTAGAAACTTGGTTTACTGAGCTTGTAGTAAATGTTTATCACCATACCATTCACTCCGAACTAGGAATGACTCCCTTTGAAAAGTACCAAGAAGGAATTTTAGGTAGTGACACTACTCTAGGGAGAGGATTACCCCCTAGGATAGAAAATGAGTTACAGCTTAAAATTGATTTCTTACCTCATGAAGAAAGAAGTGTACAAAAATATGGGATTCGAGTATTTGGCATACTTTATTATCACGACCTTTTAAGAAAATGGATACGTCAGCCTGACAAAACACGCAAAGAATCAAAAAAATTTATTGTTAAATACGATCCAAGAGATTTAAGCTCAATATTCTTTTATGATCCTGATATGAAAGCTTATATTACTGTTCCTTACAGAAATTTGAGTAGACCAACCATTTCTCTATGGGAACTAAACGAAATCAAGAAAAAGCTGGTGGATTCTGGTTCATCAAAAGAAATTAATGAAGAGGATATCTTTGAAGCTAGAATCAAAATGGCAAGGATAGTTGAGAATGCATCAAAGGAGACAAAAAAAATAAGGCGTTTAAAACAAAAAGAGTCCATTAGAATGAAAGATTCTATTCCACAATTAGCGAAAAAAACTAAAAGTTTCGAAGAGAAAAACTTTGCTGAAGTCAATGATATGGATACAGACTTTGACATTAAACCGTTTGAAGATGTAGAGGAATAAACAATGGACCACCTATCTAGTACAGCTCGTAGTCTAATAGATGCTCCAGATGAACAAAAAATTTTCTACACGAATACAGATAGATGGATTGGCTATCCTAGGGCTAAAGAAATACTCAACTCCCTAGAAGATTTGATGTGCTATCCCAAAACAGAAAGGATGCCTAATTTACTGATTATAGGTGACTCTAATAATGGTAAAACAAAGATATTAAAACATTTTATGAAACGTTACCAGGTTGATATTGATGAAGACACAGCATTAATAATAGAGCCTGTTGTAATGGTTTCAGCTCCTTCAAAGCCTGATGAAAATAGTTTCTATATACGTCTACTACAAGAACTTAGCACCCCATACATAAAAAATGAAAGTACTAGTGTTAAAAGAGAAAGAGTTATTAGAGTACTAAAGAAGCGAAAAACAAGAATGCTAATTATTGATGAAATTCAGCATGTGATTGCAGGCTCATATAACTCTCAAAGAAACTTTCTTAATGCTATAAAAGACCTAAGCAATACACTTCAAATTCCTATTGTTGGGGCAGGTATCGAAGACGCTTTTCATGCTATACAAGTAGATACTCAATTGGCTAATCGATTCCAAGTAGAAATATTACCGCGATGGAAAATAAACACATCTGAGGATAAGAAAAATTTTGCTAGACTCATTGCATCCATTGAACAAAGCTTAGTTTTACCGAAAGCTTCGCATCTTTATAAGCAACCGTACCTTGAAAACATTTACTACTTAAGTGAAGGTCTCATTGGTGAAGTATTCCAAGTTTTAAGACAGTTGGCAATTTTTTCCATTAGGAACAATCGTTCCCATATTAACCAAGATACATTTGATTCTCTTAAACTACTACCTCCTTCAAATAGACGAAATTTATTAAATCAACTAAGATGAAGAAAACTTATCAGAGCCTAGAACTTTCTTATAAATTGCAATTACTTCCATTATATGAGGATGAATTAATAAGATCATGGTTGGTTCGTAACGCACTATTCTTCAATATGAAACCATCACAGCTCTCTACGATTATTTTTCAAAACATGGATATTTGGAAGTTTGATATTGATGTTCAAATCTCCGAGAAAAATATTCAATCACTTCTGAATGTTGTTAAAATAACAAGAGAGCAGTTAGTTGAAAACTTATTGGTTTCAAAATGTGACTATTTTTACCCTCATTTAAACAAATCTAAACAAGTTAAATGGTTATTACATTTTGGTGTTCATCAGAAAGGACAAAAGCACAGTTTACAATACTGTCCAGCATGTATTGCTTCTAACAATATACCTTATTTTAGAACATACTGGCGTTTAGGGTTTCTCACGTGCTGTCACATTCATAACGTATGCTTTTTAGATAGTTGCCCTAATTGTAATTCACCAATTGATTTATTACGTTACCATAAGATTAATGATAAGCCTTTTGAAGCATTAGATTACTTAAAATGTAATAAATGTTCATTTGATTTGAGAGAAGCTCCACAAAAAGAACCTAATCATTATGAACTTGTAGCCAATAAAGAGCATTTCAAGCTCTTAGTTGACGGGCAGGGCATTATAGGTAATTTAACTTTTAACTACTCAAATATATATTATGATGGTCTCAAACGCATAATGTCATTCATTTTATGCAGTAGAAAAGGGATAGATATGTTTGAGTATATTGTCAAAAAATTTGAATTGGGCTCTAACTTTATTGAGAATAGAAGAAAAATATCACGTCACTCTGAACCTGAAAATTTAACTATTGATATGAGAAAAATAGGCCTTATATTTTCATATTATATAATGAAAGACTGGCCTATAAGCTTTATAAGCGTATGCAGAAAATTTGGCATTACTAAAAGGTTTATTTACTCTTCCCATCTAAATTATCCATTTTGGCTTCAAAAGGTTCTAGATTTAGAGCTATAATTGAAGGTAGTGTTCATGATATATTGATATTAACCCAAACTATTTTATATCAAATTTTTAGGCTTAAAACCTCTTATATCAATGTTGTGTATTTCCTGCATATATTTACAGAATTTTTCCCACATTACAATTCTTTCATTAGCATCGTAAGTGAAACAATATTGTATATCAGTCAATAACAGATCCTTTCTAGAAAATTTGTTAATATTCATTGCGCGCTCGCTAAATCTAGCGATATTCTCAGATTCTGAATTGATCCATACCCTGTCTAAACTGGTAGTGATCTCATAATTATCATTTCTCATTCATTTATCCATATGTATATAAAATTTGAATATTATAGCTGATAAAAAATTTTTATTTATTACTCTCCCTCCTTAAATCATAACTATGATACCAACAAAAGATAGATAGTTTACTAACTTTAAATTCACCACTGATATTTTTATATTCTGAATAGTCCAAATCAACTCTAAAATTAATTATATCTTTTATAAATTTTTTAAAAAACTCAGTTATATGCAGAATTTTTAAAAAACTATATAAAGGTTTATTTACTCTCCCTATCAAAATTATTTACTTTGGCTTCAAAAGGGTTTAGATTTAGAATTGTAAATCAATGAGTCCATTTCAAAAACTATAAGAATATTTTGTTCAAAGTTCTCTGAAAATATTAATAAATTCTTTACCAACATCCCATCCTTGAACATACACTCCTATTTCATGATATTTTTCTAAAGGTTTATCCGATACCATTCCAGAAAGCCAATTTAGACTTGTAATTAATAAATGGTTATTGTCCCAGGCTAAAACCTTTGCATGGCTTTTCGAATGATGCGCTCCTAATTGAGAAGAAGAGTCTACTGATTTAAGATAATTACCTATTTCAATAATTTCAGATTGCTGTATATAAGAAGATTTTTGACAGTAATAGTAATATTTATTTGCTTTGCAGTTCTTCAAAACATCGAATATGGGTCTTATTGGGGTAGTATTTATATAATCGCTTATAATATAGACTCTATCAGTTGCTTGCGTCGCCAAATCAATGTAATTCTGATGTTGATTTTTTGAAACTAGACTTAATTCAAGCTTTTGATCGTTTGGGATATTTGGTTTTTCAACATCTCCAAGTATATTGTCGGAAATACTTCTTAGCTCTTTACGCACACTGCTTGAAAAATCACTTTTACCGCAACAAATATTAGCTGCGATATCTATAAAATATTTCACGAATATTTCATCATATACTAAAATGGAAGCCTCAAATCTATTAAATTGAGTAAAAAGAAAGTTACATGAGCCAACCATAACACAAAGGCCTTTAGTCTCATGTTTAGTGATTATGAATTTAGCATGTGAATCAGTACGCCTAAAATCATTATAATTAATTGTATTTAACAAACCTTCATTATTGCAGCTAGTGTTAAAATCTCGTAAGTATTTTTCAATCAACTTATCTTTGCTTATAGATGCATCGGAATCTTCATTTAGTTTACTGGCATTACTTTTGCCCCATAATACATAAATTTGGACTCCCCTTTTTAAAGCTTTTTTTAGTTCTTCAAAATATATGGTATAGCTTCCATCTTCATTTAAAATACACCATTTACCAATAAAAGTTGAATGAATTATTAAAAAATCTGTAGAGCATTTAATCAAATCTAGGAAACGTAATTCTGTTTCACTTCCGCCATAAATGAAATCAACATGGTTTCTATTCGTAACGACATTAAATTCACACATTTCCTCCCTATTTTTTATTCCTAGAATACTCGAAAATTCTGCATATTCAACAGTACTTGGTAATGTATTTTTTATTAAATTAACTAGCTCTCTACTAAGGTTTTCTATTTTTTTATCTTCAATTACTTTCGCTTCTTTATGCCCCTCAACATATAGCATATCTAAAAGTAAATACTTTGTGCTACTTAGTGTATAAACAGCTTGGTCATGTATGCTGTCAACCTTTTCTCCTTCAAAAGTTATAATATTTTTCATCTTTTCATAATTTGGATACTTATTATGAAAATCAATGGGTAACTGTATTAACTCTCTATCACTCTTATTTTTTTCATTAAGGCATCGTTCATGTGTTATCAATGGAGAGAAAAAATCTTTTTCACTATAATAATTATTAAAACAATCAACAAAAACATCTCTTCGACTTTCATAGCTTTTTGTGTTATTTGGAAGTTCATGGTTTTTGATAGCTAGTTTATGTGCAATTTTGCCTAATTCAGTTATTCTAAATACGAAACTCTCGTTAAAAGTTATAATGTCTATCCATCCTACTTTACACATTGGAAGAAGGATCTGAATTACAATTTTGGGTTTTAGATTAGATATCTCACTAAGTTCATTAGCTGTCATTTCACGAGAACTTAATTCTTTAAGAAATAAATAATCAATGACTGACCATCCTACTCTTTTAGTGATACTGAATAAGTAATCATTAGTTAGAAAAGGAACAGCGACAATATATCGAATAGTATTATTCCTAATCCTTCTTTTTTTTATATCTTTATTCATTATATACCCAAAAAACTACTTGCTTGAATAAAATTAGCATTAGTAAAATTCTTATCACCTAATGATATAGATTCATTCTTCATCAACTCAAAGTCATTTTTAAAAATATCTATAAAATTATCTAAAAATTCTTTATCAGACTGCTTTAAGTATCCTCTACAATTGTTTTGCTCGTTGGTTTCAAGATGTTGCCACTTTTCAAACAAGCTAAAACAACCTATAATTATCATTTTATATTTAGCTCTACTTAATAATACATTCATTCTACGCATATCAGTCAAAAAACCTAGGGCAGAAGTTATTGGTTGATAGCTATTATGTCTAACTAAACTAATAATAATGACATCTGCTTGATCTCCTTGGAAGGAATCTACTGTTTGAGCTAAGTCTTGACTTTCTAGACTATCCTTGAAGCAGTTATCAATTTTGCTAACATCAATAATTTTATTGATCATATTTACTTGATTTTTGTAAGGACTTAAAACTCTAATTGAAAATTGCTTTTCACAGTTACTATGAATTTTAGTTAAAATTTCTTTTATAATACTAATTTCAGCTTGGTTTGTATTATTATTCTCAAACTGTTTTATACCTAGTTTGCTATTTTTATCTGGTATATCTATCCAGATTACAGCATTATTTTTATTCAGATCTTTTAGCATAGAAGATTGAAAATAAAATGGAATTGTTTCACTGTAGTGCTTAGCTTTATCTTCATCATCCTTTAATCTACCTGCATATACAGCATTTGAAATTATTCTAGATATTTCAGGATGCATTCTATGTTGTGTGTTAATTAAACTACCAAAGCTATCCTGTCCTCTTGATCTAATACCCTCGGCACTTATGCATAAACTTTTAAATAAAGAGAAAAACTTATCTAGATTTTTTAAATAAAATGAATTCGATTGCCCCTCAATGCTTTTAGGGCTTAAGTCAAGATCATATATAATACTTTTTTTAAAGCCATTTTTTTGAAGCTGATCTAACACCAATTGCATGTCAAAATTTGTAGGGTTATGTACGATTTTTTGAATATGTTGTTCAGAAAATGCTGGAAGTTGACGATAATCACCAATTAAGACTCTCTTTGTAGATACCATCATAGGCGATATAAGCTCTATTCCAGATGATTTGCCGCATTCCTCCATTATAGACACATCGAAATTAATATTATTAGTTACTGACTTTTCCATTAAACTTGAGTTGGAAGTTGTGAACACCAGATTGGCACCACGTAAAATACTATTAAAAAATTGAAAATCTGGTTTCTTTAGAAATCTATTTAACTTTTCTTTTATGCCACTATCGGAATAATATTTTTTGAACATATCACTTTTTTTGAAATCTTCAATGTATGGCTCCGTAGTCCTTTTAAAAGTATCAGAGCCTGTCAATTTTTCATTATCGTTTTTATCATTTATAAAATCAGTTACAATAGTCAAGTCTTTGTAGAATGGCTGTTTTGTTAATTTATTTATTATTTCATCATATAGAATACCGACTGTTGCATGACTTTGAGCGGATAGAAGTATTTTCGCACTATCTTCTTTATTAAATAAGTAATCAACATATGTCGTAGTTAAATGTGTTTTACCTACACCAGGTGGACCCTCGATAAAGTAATGCGGTTGGGTTTTAAGTAAAGATTTGAAAACTTCCTGCTTAGCTAAGTCCAAGTAATCAAGATAATTTTCTGAGTCAAAGATTTGTGAGCTAACAGTGTATCTACTAGCTGGATCAGCTAAACATGAAATAAGTGAGCTTTGGTTAAGTAGTGAATAAAAGATGTTCATTCTACGATTTATTTGAACGTTTTGTCCATTAAGCTCTTTTGGATAAATTAAAACCAATCCTGTATTTCCACTATATATGTTGCGTTCTAAAGGTTCTTTAGATGAGAAAAGCATTAAATTATTTTTTCCAACATATTGTATGTCAACTTTCTCATTTCTCTCGATGTCTTTTTGAAGCTTATTAATAGGTTCTACGACCCATTCCTCTACAGAGTTTTGTAAGTGTGATCTAAACCGATCAAAAGGCTGCTTTAAGTTTAAAACCTCTGATAGCTTATCGTTAACTAAATTATCTTCTTTTCTATATTCAAGTTTATAATAGAAATATCCAGAATCTATGAATAAGCTATCATTGTTGTATAGTTCACCTTCTTTAACTGGCGTTAGGCTCACTTGAAACTTATCAGTTTCTAAAACAGCTACTTCTATAGCAAGTGTTAAAAGCAAGCCTTGGAGGCATTCTAGTTCATCAGCCTTATATTTTTTTTCTTTGTTGAATTGAATAAGTTTTATTTTCCAAGAGTTTTCTTCTGTAAAACTAATTTCCTTTAGTTGAAACATATTTGATACAACTTTCAAGCTACCTTGGATTACTACTGACTCTTTATAATTTAACCAGTCAGGTATCCTGCTATATATTTCACTAATATATGATACATACCAATCATCTAGATTCTTATGTTCATACTTTCTAATTTTATATAAAAATCTGTTTCCTTGTAATATAAAAGAATTTGAGTTTCCCATACTGAATACTTTAAACGATTCAACAGCCAAATCCTTTTCAATTATACTTTTAACATCATTATTTGTAATATTATCAACGTCATAATCTTCATCCATATTGTCAAAAAGATAGTCTTTTACAATCTCTCTTATTTTATCAAAACCTTTATCTTGATTTGGTAGAATGATATAAAAGTTAGATGAGAAAGAAGAACCTATTTGGGATAAATCATCAATGACTCCTTGGATAGTTTCTTTTAAAAATATCTTATCGACTAACTTAGTGTGATTAATGAATCTACCATTAACTAAATAATCTAAAACTCGTACTTCTTTTGCTGATATATTGGTGATATCTGTAATATTGTCTATACCTAGTATATCGGTTATCAGTTTAGCCAAATCTGACCAGTCTTGATGGACAGTATATATAATCTCACCTTCATCAATGAAAATAGGTGCGTTAATTTTATTAAAATCTAGTGATTTCTCAAAACCACCTAGTGAAAACCTTTCTGTATCATCTACATCTTCAGAATCATCATAGATAACGCTTTTAAGACTTACATTACGATGAATTATATCCTGTTCATGAAGTATAGCTATTGCCTCTACTAATCTTAGAATGTTTTTCCATAGAATCATTCTGCTAGTGATTGATGAAACTTGATTTTTACTTAACCAATGACCTTTTGTCTTAGAAAAAAGACTTATTCTAGTTTTTGATTTCTCAATTGTTGAAAGAAAATATTCCAAACTCGTACTTGTATCACTACTTTGGTATATTAAACAATAATTACCCTCATCATCTATGAAGCTATCATGGATTACCTCAAGATATTCTTTAGCGTTAGTAACAGACTTAAGTTTATTTAATTGGCGCGTTTCATTAAGCCATATCTCTTTAGCTACGGTATTTTTAAATATATCCTTTGCTTTTAGCTCTTTAAGTTTAAAAACTTCATTTCCATCTAAATATTTCCACACATGAAAAGATTTGACTTCCGATTCATTTTCAATAAATTCTCTATCTTCGAACTTTTCTATAAACGCCATTTTTTCTTATCCAAAATACTTAAGAAAGAGCATGTTGCTTTCTCTTTCTAATTAACCAAGGTCTTGTCTAAATCTCACCACATAACCTTCTAATGACAAATTTTAGTTTATTATTTTATGAAAGGTAAGATGCATTGTATATATACTCATTCCTTTATACATTCTGCTAATATCCTGTTAGGAGACGTTATCGTTACTATATGCTTAGGATAAATGAAATTCTATAAAATTATTTCGTATATTTTATTAATAATCCTATCCTTAATGGATTCATTAACGCTAGTATGATTTAGTCTCATGACAACTTTGAATTTAGATTTCAAAATCTTTTCAATACCCTTACCTTTGTTCTTAGCTATTTTGTTGATAATATTTTCTAATTCATTTTCACTTAATGCGTATTTAGGTCGACCAAATAGATATAAACCATATGTCCTATTCTCCTTGGGTTCAATATCTAAGCAATATACAGAGTTATCTACTTTATCTGTTATATATTCTTGATCATCTATAATTTTTATTTTTAGTAATAACCCTTTTCTGTTTCTGGAGGAAATACTAGCCCATTGAGTGCCTTTAAAAGAGAACTCACCATAGGGTTTAGCAGAATTTATTCTATTTTTAGGTAATGCTTCAATACGCCAGTTTTCCTGTTCATATTCAATTTCAGAAAATATCTTAGAAATATCAGTAAAAGACTTGATTTCAACCTCATCTTTAACATGCTCAAGATTAACAGGATTAATCTTATCATTTTTGCTATAGTTCTCTTTTCCTAGAGACCCTTGACTGATATTATGGTTTTCTTGAATTTGCTCTAATTGAATAATACCGACAGCGTTATAAACTAACTCTTCATTTTTTCCCTCTTCTCGCTTCTTTTGCACTGGTAACGTATCAAGAAAAGGAAAGCGGCTCTTTTGATGTACGTCAATTATCAATTCAATCTCTTCCGCAATAGGAACACTATCAACTATCAACTCTATGCCTTCTTGCTCAACTAGACTTTGCTCTTTAGGTTTTTTAGGCTTATATTCTTCTCTGTCACGATTTGGAAAAATCTCAGCACTAATAATATTTAGCTGATTAAAAGGCCAAGAATGTTGACAGGTCTGTATCTTTCGGATTAAAAAGTATTTATTAATGCTATCTTCTTTAGTTACATAGTGACCTATGACATCAAGGTTTGTTCCATCTGAAAAAGGTAGATATGTTATAAAAGGTAACTCAGTAACATTGTCATAGTATCCATTAGCTTTAGACTTCTTCAAATATCTATAAGCATGACTATAAATTTCCCGCATTGCATTCATCGCATCGTTATCTAGTAATCCTCTTGCTATAAATGGAACGTCACTATCGAGAAAATGTCTACTATTTAATTTTATCGAACATACATCCTTATTCTCTTCTACACTCCCAATTAAAGTAGCTAATTCACCAATTAAATCTTCACTGAATAAACGGCGAATGAAGTAAGTAGAAGCAGCGAAATAATGTCTAACAATTTCAGAATGTGGTATTAGAACTGTAACCGTTTCATCTCTAAAAGTAGAATCAGGTATGCATAATAAAGATAAACTATGATTGTTCTTAAGAAATTTAAACTTTGCAGATTCACCTAACTTTTTGATTATATCTTTGTAATTAACATTTTGTCTTTCAATACCTATTTGAACTATTTCAGAATCTTCAGGTTCAAAAACTTTTTCAATTGTTCTTAAACTACTAGCCTTCCAAATAGATCCAGGCGACAAGATATATAGATACTCAATTTCTATATCAAGAATAATAGATCTTGCAATTAGATCATAACCTACAAAATCAAAGTAAGTATTGTAGTTTTTTTCTTTAGATAGCTTTTCAAATTCACTTAACTTACGACTATCATGTAATTGTATAAAACCCACAGTAAGAAATTTAAACAAATCATCTTTGCGAATTTTTCTAATTGTCTCTAGTCTATATAGTTTACCGACTGTAAAATAATTATCTTTGAATGTTATCTTCACATAGAACCCTTATTCTCCTTCTTAGTTCACTTCAAATATTATCATTTATATTTGGTTTTATCACTTATATCTGTAATTATTAATTAATATTGTAGTTGTCACTGGCAGCGACCTGATTTATCCCCATAGTAGCCACAAGGGCAGGGATTCATCGCTGCTACCAGCTGAAAATTGGCGGGAAATCGTACCTGAGAGTTGGCACGGCTGATGACAATTTCTTTGTTTTCGATAGGCTGTCTGAGTACCTCAAGCACCTTGCGATCAAACTCTGGAATCTCATCCAAAAATAACACCCCTCGATTGGCGAGTGTAATTTCACCGGGTTTGGGCGATGAGCCGCCCCCCACTAGCGCCACTGCTGAAGTAGTATGATGGACTTGGCGAAAAGGGCGTGTGCCGTAGTCATAATCACTGTTGGCAATCGAGTAAATACTGGCAACTTCGAGTGCTTCATGGTCGTTGAGCGGCGGCAAAATGGTGGGTAGGCGAGATGCCATCAAGGTTTTTCCTGTCCCAGGTGAGCCACAAAATAGTAGCGAATGCCCGCCTGCTGCCGCAATCTCTAGCGCACGTCTGGCTTGGTGTTGTCCTTTGACATCGGCTAAATCTAGCTGATAATTGACTGATTGGTAACATGTCTTATGCTCGGCTTGGCTGAGTTGCTGCTCGTTCATCAAGTGTTGGCACACGGCTTTGAGGGTATCGGCTTGCAACACCCTCACGCCCTCGACTTTGACCGCCTCATCGGCATTGTCTTTGGGAACAATCAAGGTGCGCTGCTCTGCCTTGAGTGCACGTGATACTGCCAACGCCCCAGCAATGGCTCGTAAATCGCCATTGAGCGCCAATTCGCCAATAAACTCGTACTGCGCAAGCACGGTTTCATCAATTTGACCACTCGCTGCCAAGATACCTATGGCAATGGGTAAATCAAGCCGTGCGCCATCTTTGGGTAAATCCGCGGGCGCAAGGTTGATAGTTAATCTGCGATTGGGAAATTGAAAACCCGAGTTGATAATGGCAGAGCGCACCCTATCTTTACTCTCGCGTACCGCTGCTTCGGGTAAGCCGACCATGGTGACTGCAGGCAATCCTTGCGATAAATGTACTTCAACCATCACGCTTGGCGCGTTTAAACCTACCACCGAGCGCGTATAGACTTGGGCAAACGACATTTTTAAAATCCTTTTCCAACCACTTGGCGGCTAGCTTGACACAAGACAGGCCGTTTTTTTATGGCAGCAACTAGACAATTTTTGATAAAAAACGACTAAATCATAGCATAATTCATCTATTTTCTCATCATCGGCTATCTATGATGACTATGTTATAATCACAACCAATATTCCGAGAATTTTACGCTACACGCTATACGAGACTATTATGACAGACCAAACTCGCCCTTTATCTGACAGCGAACTGCCCACCTTTGATCGTCCTGTCGAAATCATCGAAAATCCGTATGCCAATGCCAATCGTAGCTACACGACCCAAAC
>Ga0316228_1001596_pt1 | contig 22637 bp, 17 predicted proteins | sample TBH18021metaG_FD_206005 | JGI IMG/M metagenome (GOLD analysis project Ga0316228, IMG submission 206005) | Freshwater microbial communities from Trout Bog Lake, Wisconsin, USA - TBH18021 | ecosystem: Environmental > Aquatic > Freshwater > Lake > Hypolimnion/Profundal zone | place: USA: Wisconsin... | reverse complement strand
CTCATAGGTCGTAATTTGTCGAACCAGATACGACAGCGACTCCGAGGAAAACTGGAGACGCTCCTCATCGGTCACATAGACATAGGTCATCTGAATGCGCGGTTGAAAGGCCCATGATGGAAGAAGAGGGGCAGGGGTTCCAATGTCCGTCAGAAATTGGCTGATGATCACGTCGCTAATATCGGATACAGACGTATAGTATACATTCTCGGGCTGCGAGGGAATCGGAGAGGGGTGGAACTGATACCCTGGCGCGACTTGAACCCCATTGATGTCTAAGACGCGATAGAGTTCGCGAATGGGGCGGAGCGTGATCTGAATTTCGCATTCATGATACTGGAGCGCGACAAGGGGAAGGGCCTCAAAGGTGGATTCCGCAAACCAGAACGGGAGCGGAATGGACATGGTTCGTCCCGCAATGGAAGGGCGATTCACATTCGGCGGGGTGGTCGTCGATCCTGATGGGCCATTATTGTTATACACCGTGGGATATCCGCCTCCTGCGGAGCCACCATGATAAAGACCATTTGCGGGATCATACAGTTCTGGCACATCTCCCACGAGCGCCCGCCATTTTTCATAGGTAAGGGAATCCATATCGCACTGCGCCTTGGCAATCAAATAGTCCCCCCCGCATTCCTGGATTTTTTGTCCACCGATGAAAAAGGCCATGTTCTGAATGATATGACAACCGATGTATCGTGTCCATGCGAAATTGTATTGAGACGTGCGGCCGGATGCGGTGGGCAGCTGGACAAATTTCGAATAAATATCGGGTAGGTCAAAGACAAAATAGATGTCGCGCACCAGGTCGGCAATACGCTGGAGCTTAAAGCGCACCTGGACGGGCTGGTCGTAGAGGAGATCTTGGGGGCCATCCATGGCGAATGTCACAGACTCTTCCGCAAAGTGCGCATATTTCTTGTATGTTTTATAGAAATAGGTGAAATCTGGATTGCCGCTCAGAAGAACATTTTGTGCTCCGTAGGCGACGAGAGAAAACAACCCCCCTCCTGGCATTGGTGTTACTAGTATGTATCGACATCCTTTAATATGGTGGGTGGGGACACTTCGTTTCCCCACACCCCTCTCCCTAGGAGCTATCCCATAACAGGCTTCACAAACATAACCCATTCGAGGGATAGATGTGTGAGAAAACACGATCAATAGACAATGAGACACGGTTAACACTATGACATGGTGAACAATGGGGTCACGGTAAACAATCCTTTCCTAGGGAGAGGGGTGTGTTTGTGAAGCACACGGAACGTCTCCACCATGGTGAACAATGGGGTCACGGTAAACAATCCTTTCCTAGGGAGAGGGGTGTGGGGACGCTTGCGTCTCCACTGGGGGTCACGGTGAACAATGAGGTAGAATTCACGCCCTCTCCTCTGGAGAGGGGTATGGGGACGCGAAGTGTCCCCATGGAGGGGTATGGGGACGGAACGTCTCCACCATGGAGAGGGGGCACGGGGGAAACGCCCGCCTGTGGCGGGCAGTGTCCCCCGCTAGTTATGATTTGTCCACCACGTATCATCCAAATACGGAGCAGCCGAGGAATCCATCACCTCCGAATCCATCGCCGTCGAGGGTCCTTGCGACAGCAACTGTTGAATCTCTGAATACGACAACGCATAATTAAAATAGGTCAAACGACTGAGATAGCCCTTCATCGCACCATATACCTGAAAGCCATGCTCATCCACCGAAGGAACATGAGAGTGATCCAGTTTCAATTGGCGCTGACTGAAACAAATGATATCCTGGTCATTCTGATACGGGGTAAATCCGTCAAATGAATAGCGCTTGGACAGATTGCCATTGATCAAGATGTCCAGTGCGTTCTCATTACAGCTAATGACCACATGAACCCACTTCGAGATCGGAAAGTTATCCACTTCCACATAATTGTTCCATGTGCGGTAGGTATTCATGTAGACACGAAGAGTATTCGTATCCGAACGCAGATAGACGCCGGGTGCCAACAGGGGAAACTGTGAGCTATATCCTTTATGGAACACATGAAGAAGACCCTTCTCCTGACGGAACGACGAGGGATTCACATTCAAAAAGAACGAATAACTAAATTCGATTCCGCTTCTCTCATTGGACGATAGCGAGATCGGCTTGGATCCTGCCACATTCGGATTCTGAGCAATGATTTTGGTTCGCACATCCGTCGGACATGTATTCGGGATCAGCTCCGTGCGATTCGTATGGAGTCGATTCATATAATTTGACATCATCTCCACGAACACGAGAAGGAGATACACGCATCCCACAAGAACCACTGCGTAGAGTGCTTGTGTGATCACATCCGATTGAACCACATTGGTTACGGCGGATTGAATCCCACTGCTCACTCGTTGCGCCTGATTCGGGGCTGCGCTGCTTGCGTTGTTCCCGCGGTTTGCGTTGCTCATCCCTTTTACTAGTTTGTATGATTTATTTTATAAAGAGACCACATGAGATCCGATTAGGAGGTCGTGATGGAGAGCGATACACCTGGAGAGACCATCGAGGACAACCATCCCCCCAACGACGTAATCGGTTCAGGTCCTGCCATGTAGAGCGTATGAACGGACTCGGGATTCAAGGCATTATCATACATCGTGGTGGTGGAGATCTGACCGCCAAAACCACCGTAGTCCAACAGGCTTGCCGAATATCCGCTCGCATCCACTTTGTATTGCGCGGGGAGGACACAGGAACGGGCCAGCTTGCCATCCGTATAGACATCCACCGTCTTCGCATTCACGGATACGACAAGATGAACCCATCGCTGAAGATCAATCTCGGGTAGATCGCAGAGGGGAGCGTGGCCTACCTGGCTGTCCATGGACAGATTCGTGAATAATGGGGCCAGCGAGGCCTTCGAAAGATTGTTGTCTGCGCTGTTCGTGTGTGGTGTCCCTTGTTCATGCGTGTGAAATCGGATGTGAAGTTTCGGTGTTCGGCCTCCCAGATAGATTCGAAAGGTATCAAATTGCGGCCCTCCCACGCGCAAAATGGATTTCATCAGACCTGATCGATAGGACCAGTTCGACACATAGATCCAGGTAGAGATGGTGAATTCTCCCCCTTCAAAGAGACGTGGAAGTTGATCGGCGCGAACCGTGATGGGCTGACTGGGATCGACCGTGGCCGAACGTGTGGAGCCATTCAGTGTCGAGGGGGCGCCCATGCGCGGGCCAAACAAATACTGATACAGATAATAGATTCCAAGAAGGCCCGCAAAGACGAGCAAATAGGGGATCATATAAGGAAGAGGCCCCTGTTCATTCGAGCGGTTGAACGATCCCTGGTTGGCGTTCATGATCTGTCAGAGCCGAGGATAATCTTCCTGAATGTGTTTAGGCATAGGGGGTGCTCCACTGATTCATCCCATTCTTCGGGGGAGAGGTGAGGGCACGACACGGCAAACCGGGAGGACACTGTGCCGATAACGTAGGAAACGGGAGACTCATGTCGATCGAATTGGTTTCGAGGATGTTATGATTGCTGTCCACATATCTCAAATGAATTTTCTCTACGTCATGGGGAGCCATGCGCTGTCCCTGGACGACCACATGAATTACGGATCCGCCGAGACCTTTCTGTCCCACGGAAAGGGGGCTGCTAATGATGACGGGATAATTCACAAGACGCTGAGAGGCGACGATTCGGCTATCATAGATGACATCAAATCGACGGCCCTCGCGAAGAACGGCGAGAAACACCCACTTCTGCATGGGAATCGGGGGAAGTTCGATGATCTCCTCTTTCACGCTTCCTTGCGTGGTTTTCACTCGAAGACGGGTGGTGCGATGATTCTTTTCGTGCGATCCTACCATGGACTCCAGGCACCAATTATTTTCCACTTGAATCAGCGGAAGATAGCGTTGGCCATGATGGGCGGTGCGATCACCGCCTTTGAGATAAAAGAAGCCCATGACGGAGGATCCACTGGGTCCCAGAACGGTTTTTTGTGTGACATCGGGCAACATCACGTCGGTCTTGGTGCTCAGAGGAGTGAGGGAGGGTAGCACATCCTGTGGGCCTGCGGGTCGATAGACGATCCAATAGATCACATAGATGATACAGGCCAGAACGGCCGCTTGTAGCAAAAGGGTAAGAATCTCCATTCTCTCTACTTCTCCCGAGGGGATTCCTACGAGGAGGCGGAAGCGGCGGAAGCGGTAGGGACGGACGGGGCGGAAGCGGTAGGGGCGGTTGCAGAATCAGACAGGGAGGAGACGGTAGATGATACGCTAGACATGGCAGACGATAGAGTGGGCAATGACGAAATGGATGGGATCGAGGAAACAGCATCCTGAAGCGAAGAGGTACACGAAGTGGAAGACGGAATGGGTCCAAGATTGAATTGGTTCGCCGTAGTGAGAGCGGGAGTGGCGTCCCGTATTTCCGAAGCGCTCAGCACGCGTCCCCAGAGTTTCAGTTGGCGTAAGGTGGCGATCCCTGGAACAGGGACGATGTCGCCCGTGATGTCCAAGGGTGCCGATTCAAAGGTTCGTGTGCGCATGAGGTGCCCATTCAGATAGACTTCCATCCCCTGTTCCATGATCACCATGCTTAGGCGAAACGGTGTTTGAACAGGGATATTCGGAAGGATGCTGGTTTCCATTCCATGGTTCTTATTCAACACAGAGACAAGTAGATCATTGGTATCAGGCGTTAACGCGACTGCCACGTTATAGCGCTCTAGAATGCCGAGGAGGGTTTTTCCTGAGGGCGCTTCCTTGAGAACTCCTCCACGATGAAACAGGAGGCGGGGCTTGTTGGAAAAGACGAGTGGGTTCTCAATGAAGATATCCACATGAAGGGAATATCCATAGGATTGGTTGCGAATGGGCAGGGTCGCATTGGGAAGTTGGGTGGAGGAAGAAGACCAGTAGAGGACTCCATCGTCGAGCCCTGGAACGGGAATGAGGCCCGGAGTGCCAGGACGAAGACGAAACACGGGTGTGATGAAGAAATGGACGAATAAGGTGATGATCAAGAGGACACAGAGGATCGCAAAGAGATAGGCGATCATATGCGAGATCGAAAACCCGTTGGTGCCATTTGCGACGACAGCTGCCGCTGCGCCCGTGGCGTTGGACACGGCGCTTGTTGAAAAGAGACGTCCAAAGACACCCGTGGTGCCCGTTGTTCCTGTGGTACCCGTTGTTCCTGTGGTACCCGTGGCGCCCGTGGCACTTGCTGCGCCTTTGGAGGCATTCTTCGTTCCAAACAGGGATCCGAATACGGAGGACTCTTCCGATTTGGGTTTCCACCAGGAGGAGGTACTCTGGTAATTTCCCTGGGAGGCAATTCGTTTAATCTGATTCAGAACGGTGGCGTTCTTTGGAGCCGCCGCAGCAGTTGCCATTCTCTGATACTTCCTTTCGTTTTTGAATCGAGCATAAACAGCCCTCCCTTTCGCTGTGTAGGATCGATATGGCAACCTTACCGGACTGTACCTTGACCACTGCCTGTTTTCTCTTACAGAAATATCATGCGGGCAGCCGAAGTCTCGCGGATACGCTCTTGGGCATGGAGGCGCTCTTGGCCGTTCCGTGCTACCTTGTGATCTACTGTAATCTGCCCCTCTATGATCACATTGTGGAACGGCGGCGCTCCCACCATCTGGAGAGCATCACACGGGTCGTCTTGATGGAAGTGGAGGACCTATGGGCGTATCCATTTGCCGAGAAGATCCGTGCGAATCGTGAGGTCTATTGGCCGACACGGGATGCGCGGATTTCGGTGGAGAGCACGGTGGTGGTGTTTAGTAAATTTTCGTGTGTGTTAGAGACGATGGCGAAAAATCCATTTGGGACATCGAGGTTCGGGTGGATAGACGGCTCACTTGGAGCAGGTGGGTCAAAAATTTGTCGCGATGGGCAATTGAGTCGTCGTTTGTTGTATGTGTTGAACCATATTACACATAAATTCCATTTACAAGTGCTGAATGTGGAGGAAAAACGCTTTATTCAGCCTGAGCATAAGAGAGAATACTACTCTCAGGCGCGATGGGTGGCGGTGGGATGCTTGTTTACCTGTTCAGAACGGATTGGGCGTCCGATTCTTCAACGTCTCCAAGAGGTGATTCATGATACGATTCAACAGGGCTATGGTCATCATGAGGAGTACATGCACCTCGAGGTGCTCGATCAGTTTTATGATGATATTCAACGAGGCTATGGAGACTATCAAGATACACTCCACAATGCGCTCGTCCCTGTTACCAATCTAGTGTATGTGTACTGGCACATTGTCATGAAGTACTACCATATGGGGTATAGGAGAGAGTGTGAAAATGTATGTCATGCGATTATTCAGTCATTTGATAGGGGACTACCAGAACCGAACATGGATTTATATGTGAGGATCTGGTCCGTGCGCTATTTATCTATGATGCGTCATGATGTGGTTCGTGGAGCAGAATTTGGAAATCGTATCCGCACCTATATTAAAACACATCCATTGTTTGCCCATCATTTTTATGAATTGCGTCATTTGGTGGGGATGGAGCGGTTTGAGGTATAAATGGGATGATCTACATGTATGATACTGAATATGATACATGTGGACATGAACACATATTAATAGATGCCCTTCCGATGACGCTCGTCGAGTTCCAGTTTATACCGTTCAATATCGTTTCTGGCATCCTCTGTGATAGGGACGCTAATAGAAGAAGTGCCAATGGGAAGACGCATACGTGCATAAAAATGTTCTTGTGCAGTTAGCTTTTTGTGTGTTTTCTGTTTTCTTGCGTTTCTATTTTTTGTATCGTCTGCGATAACGACAGGGTCCGTTTGCTCTTTATGTTGCGCGTGATCTTCCATTTCTACGAGTGGTCTCTCTTTTTATAGGTAGAAAACGCACCCTCTTACAGAAGCGTCATATTCGAACGGCGGAGCAGTGTTCGGATCGCACACGTTTCGACCAACAGTCCTCCATTCGCATACACACCATCATTCATACCATCATCTTCGTTTTCTAGTGCAAAATGGTAAATGGAATAGGTTCCCGCCGAATTCCACGGCTCCGCGCGCTCATCCACGCACGCCATCAGTCTGTATTTCTTGTCCGTCACAAACAGTTTTCCCAGGCGCGCAATCGTATCCTCTTTTTGCTTGTCCGTAATGGGGAATTCAAGGATGGAATGGCATCCTGTCAGATACAGATCCTGTGTCAGCGCGGGATACTTCGAGGGCGAGCATCGGTACAGGCGATCTTCCGTGCGAGCGTCATCTCCAGGATTCTGGATCGACCCCTTTCCTACCGCGACCACCTTCTTCCATCCACGAAGACTGGTTTTTACAAGCGTTCCGTTTCGAAGTTCCTCTACAGGGACATAGGTCTCCGCGCCATGGATCAGACAGAGAATGGTGGATCCCTCCAGAAAACAAGGGGCAGACGCATACAAATAATACGCCCCGTCCGCATTCAGCACGCTTCCATCCGCATAAACGAGATTCTGCGGGGACGATCCCGAACTATTGGACGCGATTCTCCAGCTCGTATATCCTCCAAACGGGCCGCCATCTCCCACCGTAAAAGAACCTGAATAGCCGAGCTGATTGATATAGGCGAGTGCGTCGGCCTCCGAGGCATAATAGGTTAAGGGGGCGCCCACAGAGATCGCCTGTTCGCTCATGGGACCGAGAAGAAGGCGGGCGACGTGTTCGGTGTGACGGGTCTCATGCGAGAGGCCCTCTTGGAACACAAAGGCCGTATTGGCCTGAATCGGATAGGATTCCTCACCGAAAAGAAGCTCACCAGGGCTATCATTCAGATACAGGAGATACGTGGAGTCGAACGCATCCGAGGTGACATCCACATGGGGCGCCGTGTCTCCCTTGATCCATCGCATGGGAATCGAGTGAACAGCGGACAGATCGAGGCCAAAGGTTGCCTGAAGAGTCGTGCGAATGGTCTCTGTCACGGGGATCGTAAAATAGACCATTCCGTGAGGGCGGGCGTCGATCGTTGCTTTGGCAGCAAGGACTTCGGGCAGTTGCTGGATCGCATCGAGCACGTCCGATGGAAACACATGGGAGTAGAGAGAGGCCATTCTATTCTATCCGTCGATCTTTATACAACAGTGGCGCGCACCGGATGGGGGCGGCGTGTGGTGTTCACGCGGGTAGGGACTCTTTAGGTGCCCCCATGTGACTGCGTCAGCGCATAGAGAACCCCTCCCATCGTAGACAACAGGATCCCTCCTGTGATAAACCCCTTGAGAAACGAGCGCGTATCTACTTCGGCCATATCCTCAGGTGTCCACACGGGAGAGCGATCGCGTCGACCGAGACGTTCATAATACACCATCACTTCGTCCAGCGTCCATAATTGTTTCTCGAGCGTCTTATTGACCGCATTGTGAAGCATGACGGTCCATTGAATCAGGTCCGTCCGTGAATCAAGGAAGGGCGTCAGAGGGTGGGCGGCAAGGTGGGCCGCATAGTGGGTGCGACAAACAGGGCAAGGAAGCAAGTGGGCCAGAGATTCGTAAAAGTCCTTCGCGCATTTTTTATCCGTATAGGTGGGGTTCTTCGGATAGCCAATGGCAACCAAATGAATCGTATGCCAAAAAAAGGGGCCCCATACACGCGGAGGAAACTGCATTCTATTACACGGTGTGTTCTTTGGTCTCTCGCGAGGCGCGCGCATATCTAAAGAGAAAACGGCGTGGTTGGCTAGCATGGATGGTCTCCACCGTATCTCCCACTGTACTAATTGTGGCCTCCCAGGTCACGTCTTTCGTTCGTGTTTGTCTCCCGTCACCAGTTATGGAATCATCGCCATGCGATATCCGTCCGATGCCCATCAGCAGGCCCTGTTTTCTCCCTCGTGTTCCATTCGAAATCCCATGGAGACCCTTCAATTCTTACTGATTCAGCGAAAGGACTCGATGGCCTTTGTTGAATTCATACGCGGAAAATATCACCCTCATCACGATGAATACATGGGAAAACTCTTACAAGGCATGACACAGAAAGAGCATGAACTTCTTCGCACCTTGACGTTTGAGCAACTGTGGCAGCATATGTGGGGAGGGACCTCGGGTGTCCGATCTCATAAGAGTGAATATCACGCATCCGAACAGCGTTTCTCTCAAATGTCCCATCGAATTCCTGAGTTGATGGAGCGCTATCCGACCAGTTGGACGGAGTGCGAATGGGGATTTCCAAAGGGACGGCGGAATCCCTATGAAACCGATATGGGATGTGCGATGCGCGAGTTTCAAGAAGAGACGGGTCTCCATCGCTATGATTATTCGGTCATTCATAATACACAGTCGGTGTCAGAGACCTTCTTTGGATCGAATTTGGTTCATTATTGCCATAAATATTATTTTGCGATTTGCCATCCCCATGTGGAAGTTCAGATGAATGAACATAATCCCCATATGACACGTGAGATTTCGGAAATCAAATGGTGCTCATTAGAGGAGGCAATGATAAAGATTCGTCCGGATCACATTGAAAAGCAGGAACTTTTACTCAAAGCGGGAAACATTATGAGGAATTTCTATCCTGTGTCGACATTGGACTCTCATCGATCCATGTCTCGAAAGGTGTGAATGATTCTTCTCTCTAATTTATGATGTTCTACATAGAATGGCCGCCCCCCTTAAAAAAGTATTTAAAGATCCATTCGCAAACGACAGCGACGAGGAGGGCTCACCTGTCGCTGCGCCTTTCGCTGCGCCTTTGGCGGCTCCCGTCTCTGTGGCACAACCAATAACGGCCCCTGTGGAACAACCAATGACGGCCCCTGTGGAACAACCAATGACGGCCCCTGTCTCTGTGGCACAACCAATGGCGGTCCATTTGATGGCTCCTGTCTCTCTGGATGCGCCCTCTATGCCTGATGTCCAGTCGGCTGTGATACGGAAACCCATCGCACGCCCGAGATCGGTGGCCGCTCCTGCTCCTGTGGCAGCTTCTGCTCCTGTGGCCGCTCCTGCTCCTGTGGCAGCTCCTGCTCCTGTGGCAGCTCCTGCTCCTGTGGCAGCTCCTGCTCCTGTGGCCGCTCCTGTTTCGGTGGCCGCTCCTGTTTCGGTGGCCGCTCCTGTGGCAGCTCCTGCTCCTGTGGCAGCTCCTGCTCCTGTGGCAGCTCCTGTTTCGGTGGCAGCGGTAGAGTCTCCTCCCCTTTCACCACGGATGTCTATTCCTTTGCCTGCGGAAAAGCCTGCAATGCCCGAAGAAGATCCTATCATGTTACATACGCTGGCAGAGGATCTTCCTCCGATTCAGATCCCATTCGATCGTTCGTCTCGTCCCTCCATTCGACGTCCTAGACAAGTGGCTCCTGAAACAGCAGGGGCTCCTCTCCCATTCGTGGAGGCTCTTCCAGCCGCATTGCCAGCCGCATTGCCAGCCGCATTGCCAGCCACATTGCCAGCCGCATTGCCAGCCGCATTGCCAGCCGCATTGCCAGCCGCCGCGTCCGCTGTCCCTCGCCCCTCCATCCGACGTCCTCAACGCGTGCCTGTGCCTTTGGCGGCTCCTGCGGCGCCTGTAGCAGGCCCTCTTGTCTCCCTCACTGATCCCGAACTACTTGACCGATGGGACCTCGCCACTGATTTTTCGGAGCGTGATACGATCCTCGCCGAACTCCAACGACGTGATCTATTTCCCTCTCAGGCCATGACGCGCTGGGAACAAGAAACAGGCGCCTATCCCGATATTATGGATCCCGAATTCCTACAGAAACTCTTGTCCAAACGAGAATTTGCCGAATCTCTCCAAACCACATGGAAGCCACGTGTCAATCCATGTGAAGACCAGACTACCTTTGAAGTCACTCCTGTTCAGCGATTTGTGGCGAACTTCATGTCTCCCAAAACACCCTACATGTCCGCCCTTCTCTATCATGGAGTCGGTGTCGGTAAAACCTGTGCTGCCGTTCAAATCATGGAAGCATGGCTCGAACATTTTCCCCATCAACAAGTGATTCTCATTGCGCCCCCTACGATTCAACAGGGATTCTTTCGAACGATTTTTGATCCCTCTAAGGTCATCCTCGGGCACGGAAATGAACCCAATACTGCCGCACAGTGTACAGGAACGACCTATCTGAAGCTGACGAATATGCTCTATGAGCGCAATCTTGCTGTGATTGTAAAGGCTGTAAACAAACTGATCAAACGACGCTTCAAAGTCTTCGCCTATATTTCCTTCGCGAACTATATTCGTGACCTCATCAAGGGCATTCCAGGAAAATCCGATGAACAAAATGAAATCTACAAAAAACGGGCGATCCGAAACGCGTTTAGTGGAAAACTGTTGATCGTGGATGAAGCCCATAATCTTCGTGATGTCGCAGAGGATTCGGATGATGTTCTCTTGGATGTGGGGGGGAAAGCAGAAAAAGGAGATACACGTGATGGAAAATTGCTGACCCCTTTTCTGCGAGACGTATTAATGTATTCCGAGGGAATGAAGTTTTGCGCCCTGACAGCCACCCCCATGTATAATAGTTACCGCGAAATCGTGTTCATGCTCAATCTCCTACTCATGAATGATAAGAAGGCCACGCTGACAGAGGCAGATCTGTTTGATCGAGATGGACGTCTCTTAGACAAAGGGGCGTCACGTCTATCCTTTATTGCCCAACGATATGTGAGTTTTATGCGAGGAGAAAATCCCCTCTCTTTTCCTGTTCGGCTCTTTCCTACCCAGATCGCACCGCTCCAGGGCTATCCCCTTCTCAATCCACGACGAACACCCATTGTAGAAGAGGATCGCGCTTATTATCAACGTCTCCCCCTTTTCCCTGTCCCTCTTCAAGGGCATGCACTCCAGGCCACTCGCGTATTTATGGATGCTCTCTCCGCAGGAAAGGGACTCAATACCATCGATTTAGAGCGCCTTGTTCATGCGGGAAACATTGTCTTTCCTGCCACCGAATCAACACAAGGAGATACATATGAGGCTTATTCGCGTCGAACCGATGTGGGCGCTCTTCTCAGTGTCTTTGATCGCGAAATGTCAGGCGGAGAAGTGCGTTATCGTGCCAAAGTGCCACCCACATGGCTTGCGGTAGGTGCGCTGGCATCGTATAGTCCTAAGTTTGATGCATTGATTCAGCGCATTCGCAATTCTGAAGGGTGTATCTTTTTGTATACGCGCTTTGTGAGTGGAGGTGCGATTCCCCTCTGCCTCGCATTGGAGGCCAATGGATATACTCCCTATGGACGGAAGAGCACTCTTCTTATCGATGGCATTCAGGCCGCAGGAGGACGCCAATGCGCCGCGTGCTCTCGAAAGGAAAAAGAACACGCAGGAGCCAGCCATGCGTTTTCCCCTGCCTACTATGGAATGCTCACAGGTGATGGGGGGCTCTCTCCTCATAACGAGGCGACCATTACGGCCCAGCGGTCATTTGAAAATGCCACAGGGATGGTCATGAAAGTCATCATCGGATCTCAGATTGCGTCCGAAGGTGTGGACTTGCGGTTTGTTCGCGAAACTCATTTGCTCGACTCATGGTTTCATTTGAACAAAACGGAACAGATTTTGGGACGTGCCATTCGTTATCTGTCCCACTGTGCCCTTCCCCAAGAGAAACGAAACAACACCGTCTATTTGTATGTCGCAACACTGCCCGAGGATGATCGGGAAACCGCTGATTTATACAGCTACCGTGTGGGATTCAAAAAGGCTGTGCTGATTGGACAAGTCACTCGCGTCATGAAACAGTCCGCCATGGATTGTAACTTGAACCGTGATGCGATCCTGATTCAGGGACAGCCACCCATGAGAGAAGTAGATGCTCAAGGACAGATTCGCGAGGAAGTGAACATCAATGACATGCCCTTTACGGCAGTGTGCGATTGGATTGAAACGTGCGACTATACCTGTCGTCCTCAGGTGGATGTGCGCCGCATTCCGATCGACGATTCCACCTACGATGAATATTCCGCACGATGGCGTATGCATCAAATGAAAGAACTCCTTCGTGGACTGTTTGAACGTCAATCCTTTTATGCGACAGAGGACATGTGGGATATCTTGAAAGAGATCCCTCGCCATGTGGCCGTAGACTTTTTACAGGAGATTGTAAACAATAAGGCCTTTCAGATCCGTCATGGCAACTTACACGGCTACATTCGATACTGTAATGGGTATTATGTGTTTCAGCCGAATGTGTATACGGATCTGACCATCCCTCTTGCTGTCCGTGCCGCCTCTTTCCCTGTTCGACGAGATGCCTATCTTCCTGCTCCTCCAGAGCAACAAGTGATGCCCCTGCCTGTCGAAGAGGAAAACGAGCAGGAACCCATTGGGGCCTTTTGGCGTGCGATGGTGTCCTGGATTCATGAATTGGCGACCCGATCGACTCATCGAGATCCTCCCGCGGAATTGGAACAACGGCGTATTGTCATGGCGCACGGAGATGCCGAGATCATGGAGCGTTATCTCTATATGGTGGAAATGATCTACTGGTTTCACACATCCTTCCATGCGTCTCCTCAACGAGATGCGCGGGCGTTTGAGCGTGCTCTATTGTCCTATGTATGGGATGAATGGATCTCATTGGAAGAACAGAAGGAGCTTCTCTTTTCGGAACAGCAGACGACCATGATTCAAGAGGATATCTATCACATGGGGCGCCTTGTCGTCTATCGTATGTTTGATCCTGCCATGGGAAAACTCCAGTATGTGTGTGATCAAGAACCGTGTGTGACGTCGGTGATCGAAGAAATCGAGAAGGATACATCCGATCCGTTACGGGCATTCTCTGTGTCTCCGCGAACGACAGGAGAGCTCTATGGATTTGTGGTTTCTAAAAACGGAAACATCGTGTTTAAAACGGCATCCCCTCCTGATGCGGGGAAAAAAGTGGAACGTGGGCTGGAGTGTCAAAATGTGAGTAACATGAAGGGCCATCTTGCGAAATTGATTCAGATGGGGGATGTGTTACGGGCAGAGGGGCAGCATGATTTAGAGTTAGATGGAAACATCATTCGCAGTGAACGGGCCATTGAAAATTCGACGCGAGCCTGTACGTTATTGGATATCGTGTTGCGATATATGGATGCGATGCGTATTCAAGGGAAACGGTGGTTCTTTCGCCCTGTTCAGGCGATTTCGATGGGTCATGTCTCTTCGTTTCGTGGGAGCAGTAAAAAGGGGGGCGCCATTGACTTTTGTTCGTAAGGGGATAAAGGAGACAAGGTATAAAATTGAAGAAAGAGAAGGTCCATCAAGATAGTAGACACACCATGGAATCCACGGCCTTCTTCGAAAAGAAAATCAATCTTACCCCTCGTGAATTCAATGACATCAAAACACAGACGGTTCAAGAGATCTTAATGAAGAAGGCGGTTCAGATGATGGAGGAGAAATGCTCGGAACATGGATTTGTTCTTCCCGGCACCATCAAATTGTTGTCTCACTCCATGGGGCACTTTGAGGCGGCTCGTTTTACGGGGGACGCCATCTACTATGTCAAATTGGAGGGGCGTGTCATCTATCCTGCGGATGGGGTTCGTGTGACAGGAGAGGTCATCCGTAAAAACAAGATGGGTCTCTACATCAATCATCGCAATGCCATTCGGATCCAGGTGCCACGCGATCTTCATCTCGGAAATCAGGAATATGATGGGGTTCAGCTGGGAGATCAAGTGGAGGTTGAATTGAAACGCTCTAAGTTTGCGATTCAGGATGCCTATATCCTTGCCAGTGGTATGTTCCTTCGTGTTCATGGGAAGGAGCCTGAAGAGGTCGAGGAGGAGCCTGAAGAGGAAATTGAGGAAGTCGAGGAAGAGCCTGAGGAAGTCGAGGAAGAGCCCGAAGAGGCCGAGGAGGAGCCTGAAGAGGCCGAGGAGGAGCCCGAAGAGGCCGAGGAGGAGCCCGAAGAGGCCGAGGAGGAGCCTGAAGAGGTGGAGGAGCCCTAGTGGGACTGCGAGTGAATTCAGAAGAGGATCATCTATCCGGAAGTAGAGATGTCCTACGAAGAACGGAAATCCATCTTCGACACGATCAAACAACTGTCCAAACCAGAACAAGAAGAGATCTATCGTATTCTTCGTAAAAACAAGGAAACCTATACCGAGAATTCCAATGGTATTTTTTTTGATCTGTCCGCCATTTCAGAAGATGCCTTCTCCCAGATGAAGGAATATCTACAGTTTTGCCATAAAACACATCAGGAACACGAGGATCGTCTTAAAGAATTGGAGCATTTGCGGACACGACCCGATCCTGAGGAGAGTGACACCTAAAGTCAGATCGCGCACAAGAAGTAGAGGCACCATGACCACCCCCGCGCGAGTCTATCAAAATGTCAGCTATCAAGAATTGCTCCGCTATGCGGAAACCAATCCCCATCGAGCCCGCACGTTGGATTCGATGGAGATTCGAATGTCCATTGTGAAAGAAATCACATTGGATTCTCTCTGTTTACCAGGATATACCGCATTTTCCCTGTATCCCACGGGAATCATTAGTCTCTTTGCGTGCTTAGCCGATCCTCATTATTACATGCTTGCCCCTCCATCGGCCCGCACGGATATCGTGATGTCCCTTGTCACCACTCTTCAAGAAGAAGTGGAGATCCTGCGCACATCCCCTCTTGCTCGGAAAAGGAAGAATCTGTATCAGTTATTGGGGAAGGCCTTTCATGGAGCGCGAATGGAAGATAAAGACTATATGGATCTCTTGGAAGGGGTCGCATATCTACGAGAGTTTCAGTTCGTGGTGATGAAAGAGGCCGTTCAGGAGCGTGTAGAAGGCACTCACGATGCTACCGTGCCAAGCGGCGTGAAGGGAGAGATTCGTTTTTCTTCCAACCCCATGAACTGGAAGAAAGAGAAGGCAACATGGTTGGTGGATCATCATGCTCGATGGGTGGCGATGCCATCGGGACCCACGGCTCGCCGCTTTTCGGCGTTGGTAGGGGATTGGATATCGGACATGGAAGGACGTGGATGGGTGGTTCAATGGCCCGAAGTGGAGGCGACAAAAGTCGAATTGATCGCGCAATTGTCCACTCGTCCCACATGGCAAGAGACGGATCGAAAGCAGCTCAAAGAGGTTCTTGCGGTGCGTCTTGGGAAACTGACTACGTTACAGCAATTTGCCCTATGGGCCTAGGCGGGCATGAGTTCATATAAAGATGGCATGCGGATATCTCCTATAATGAACCAGAACATAGAACGGGGACTCCATGTGCTTGTTCATGGATACAATGTGCCCTCTAGAGAATATCTGACGGATATGATTCGTGGACGACCTGTGTGGGATCGCGTCGTGTATCACATACAATGTTCTGTTGTCGCGCAGACAGGGCATACGTTCCCCCATGGCAGTGGATATTGCTATACGTATCTTCTATCAGAAGGTCATATGACGGTTCATACCTATCCTGAACGTCGTGCGTTCTTCGTAGATCTCTTTTATGACCAGGGTAACCACTCCGAAGCCATTGATATCATTACGAGCGCCTTTGATGGAGCACGTTTTTCCTATCAGATCATTCAGCACTAAGATAGATAAAATTTGACAACGTGATCCATTCCATATAAAGGAAAGCCTAAGGTTCTTTTGTCACTCTATCCTAGAATGGACCTCACTCTGGAACAATCCAAAAAGCTGACTGGGTTTGTCCACGATTGGTTCGCCCACCCCCACTTGGAGCTAGAGGCTACTTTTGGCCAAGGGGGGCAGGGAGAATCGATTGGTGTAGTGGACTCCACGACCTTTCTCCATATTGCGCAACGGATTCGTGCCAAAGGATGGAAGGTTCTCCCTCAACAGGATTATTTGAACATCCTCACTCCGAATCAGATTCGGTTTACCCTGGACGGTCTCGGAATCATTCAGTCGTATTGTCGTGATGACAACCTTGAAGGAAAAGACTTCACCTCCATGATCAAAGACCGCGCCGCAGACGACAGCAATGTAGATGTTCGCGAATATCACATGCGTGTCAAAGTGCGACGAGAGGAGCCGGTCGCATCCACCGATCCGCGCCTTGTGGATCTGATGAAACAGTGGCCCACGCTACGCAAGGCCTTCCGATTGATCCGACGATGGAGTTTTGAAGGGCAAGGAATTCGGGTGGATCTCTCCATGGTTCGCCAATCCCCTTTTGTTCCAGGTCGCACAGAATACCAATGGTCTCAGCGTTTTCTTCAGCACAATGTGTTGATGGAGGTCCCTCGATATGAAGTGGAGGTGGAGTTGCTTCATGGGACGGAATACACCGCGAGTGCCGAGGCGGCGCTCAAATCATTGATCCGTGGATGTGGAGAGGTTCTGCGTGCCATTCAGAAGAATTCCTTGTTGATTCGGGCGTCCGTGGCGCAACGGGTGCGATCCGAGTATGCATCATTGACGGGCAGTGATAAGGGTCGTCCGCCTGCGTTTCGTGGAGTCGGCCCCGTGACGCTCCAGGTAAAAAACATGACCAAAGACATCCAAGAGGAAATTCCCAATGTCCGCACAGGATACAATGTTACAGACAAAGCGGATGGCTTGCGCGCGATGGGTATGGTGGATGCGTCAGGAGAACTCTTTCTACTCGATCAAAGTTTGAATGTCTACCGCACAGGTCTTCAAAATGTGGCATGCGCGAATTCCATGGTGGACGGAGAGTGGGTCACATTATCCCATGACAAACGGGCGATTCATCATTATCTCCTCTTTGACATCTACTATGAAGAGGGGCGGCCCGTCTCTCGCCTTCCTTTTGCAACCTTTACTCCTGAGGGACAACTGGAGGTTGAGGGGGCGTCGCGATATGTTCGCATGAAAAACTGGTATGCGTTATGGTCACAGGATATGAAAACCATTGCGCCCAGCATCACGGACTCGAATCGTCTGATGGTCATGGTCAAACGGTTTGAATTTGCGAAGAGCATGGATGATTCGGTCTTTACGCGATGCGCCACGCGCATTCTCGAGACCAAACGAATGTATCATACCGATGGCCTGATTTTGACGAGCAACAAGGAGCCCCTTCCTGATCGGGCGGGCGTTCGCTTCAAACATCAGTTCAAATGGAAACCGGCCATTGACAACACAGTGGACTTTCTCATTGTCTATGAAAAGAATGCGGATGAACCCGCACTCGATCGGGTGACGACGGACATTGATCCGCGCAACAATCAAACCATTCAATACAAAACAATGAGCCTCTATGTGGGCGGAGAGACGTCCGCACAACATAAGGATCCGCGATCTACGATTCTTCGTCAAGAGCCCCTTTTGAAAGAGGGAGATGGCCCGTCTCGTTATCAGCCCATTCTCTTTACCCCCACGGAGTATGTGGATACGATGGCGCATACGTGTCATCGCCTTCTGACCATTCACCCAGAAACGGGGGAGGAGTATGTCATGACGGAGGATTCTCATGAGCCCATTCCGCCTCGAAGCATTGTGGAAATGCGATATGATCCGACGCGAGAGCCTGGCTGGCGGTGGGTTCCTTCTCGGATTCGCCATGACAAGACCGAGCGCCTTCTTCGCGCCATGAAAATGAAGGGGGCCATCGTGTACAAAGGCATGATGAACGATGCGGGTGTGGCGAATGATGTGTGGAACTCGATTCATGATCCTGTCACGGTGTCCATGATCCAGACGGGAAATGAACAGCCGACTCTTACGGAAGTCGAGGCGCTGGTCCATTCGCGTGATACCGATGTGACAAAGAAATACTATGAGCGGAAGGCGCCCAAAGAGAACATGAATCTGGTGAAGGGTCTACAGGACTTTCACAATCGATACATCAAAAATCGTATTCTCTTGAAAAGTGCGCTCAAGGGCGGAAAGAAGAATCTGCTCGACTTGGCGTGCGGTAAGGGCGGTGATCTGTATAAATGGATCTTCAATCGAGCGAATATGGTGATCGGAATGGATCAGGCAGGAGAGAACATTACCAATTCGGACAATGGCGCCTATAAGCGCTATGTGGATGCGCTTACAGAACTCGGTCCGCATAAGGTTCCACCCATGGCCTTCATCATCGGTGACAGCTCCAAGTCCATTGTGTCAGGAGAGGCGGGGGCGACACCTGAAGAACAGGACATGCTGCGATCCATCTTTGGACGGGCCGAACCAAAGGGCGCCCTGCCCCCCTACATTCAAACCAAACTGTCGGGTTCCTTTCGTGCGGGAGCCGATGTGGCGGCGTGTATGTTTGCCCTTCATTACTTCTTTGAATCGAGCGACATGTTGGACGGATTCTTACAGAATCTGTCCGATACCGTGAAAATGGGCGGATACTTTATCGGATGTTGCTTTGATGGAGACAAAATCTTTCAACTTCTTCAATCCGTAGAGAAGGGTCATGCTCGAAAGGGGTGGGAGGGCGATGTTCCGTTGTGGTCGATTACCAAATCCTATGATCAAGAGCATTTGACCGATGATGATGCGTCTCTTGGACTTGGTATTGATGTGGAGTTTATCAGCATCGGTTCCACGCATCGCGAATATCTCGTTCCGTTCGGCCTTCTCCAATCCAAACTGGCAGAGATTGGATTTCGTCTCTTGAACAAAGAGGAGCTCGCGGAGCTTGGTTTGAACGCGTCGACGAACACCTTTGATGTCAGTTATCACATGGCGGAAAAGGGGAAACATATGTTTCAGATGTCGGACTCGGTCAAGGAGTTTTCCTTCTTGAATCGGTGGTTTATCTTTACACGTCAAGAGGCACGCCCACCTCTTCCTTCTGCTCTTGCGGCTCCTTCTGTTGCGGCTCCTTCTGCGGCTCCTTCTGTTGCGGCGACCGCATTGGATGATGAGAAAGAAGAGCCACCTGCAGTATCCAAAGGCGTCGAGGCGAAAGTCGGACGCGCGTTGACCTTGAATGAGGTCTTCCTCTTTGGACCCAGTGTGCGTGTGGCGGATCTCTTACAGCTTCATGATCCGTATGCGGGACGATGGTTGAGCCTGTCTGCGCCATTTCCCATCCCTGACCCTGAACGCCCCTCCGTATTGTATCCCTCTGTGGAACACTACATGGCAGCAATGAAAGTGGCGCGCACCGCCACCCCTGCGGACCGAGGCCGCGATCTTGCCGTGACGCTCTTTAGCCGCGAGGGATCCATTCATCAAAAGTATCTTCAGATGCGCCTGATGAAGAAAGTGGAACGCAAACAGGATCAGCAGATTGTCATGGATGATACGGAGACGGAACGGTTGCTTGCGGAGACCAAGAGTGTGAAGGATGCGCTCCTTAAAAAATCACTGACCCCTTTCCGTGTCATGCTGGATGATGGAGAATGGAACCGTATCAAAGAGGAGGTGCTACGCACCGCCCTCACGTATCGATGGGAGCGGGATGCGCGCTTTCACGCGATTGTGGAGGCCGCGCGCACACAGGGCAAATATCTTCTTTACAGCCAGCCTGCGACGAACGCGGGATCAGAATGGGGAGGACAATGGAAATCGGGTCGTATCCAAGGAGAGAATAAAGTGGGACGCATCTTGATGGAGATTGCGGGATTCTCTTTCTAAGCCGCTTCAAGCCGCTCAACGTGGCGACCCGAAGCCGCTCAACGTGGCGACCCGAAGCCGCTCAACGTGGCGACCCATGAGGCCAAGAACCATCTCATAAAATTTGATTCCATGTGATCTTTTTTATCAACATCACACCGACTCAATATGCCTCGCGAAGCATGGCAACATCTTACGCGACTTCACCACCATCCGCGAGACGATCATATCACCTTCCATGAACCCACCCATAAATATTATGTGAATGGGTCCTGTCAAGGAAACATTTCGTGTACGGGGTTCGTTCATGAATTCTTTGGACACTTTGATGGGAAGGCCATTCTCACCAAAATGCGCAAGGGTCCCAACTGGGCCACGAGTAAATACTTCGGGCGCACAGACGAAGAGATCATGGCGGAATGGTCTCAGAACGGAAAGGTCGCCTCTGAAGCGGGAACGGCGATGCACTTGGCCATTGAACAATTTCTCCATGGCGCACCCGAACAGATCCAGCCCGCTGTCCTCGAGACCGTGGAGTGGAACTACTTTATGAAATTCTGGAAAGACTGTGGAGATGATTTGGAGCCCTATCGCAGTGAATGGGAGGTCTTTACCGACTCCATTGTTCCTGTGGCAGGAGAGAAAAAGATCAAACTCTGCGGATCCATTGATATGGTGTTTCGTCGCAAATCGGATGGAGCATTTGTGATCTATGACTGGAAGCGCTCCAAAGAAATCAAATCGGACAATCCCTTTGGGTCGGGCCTGGCGCCACTGGACCATTTGCCCGATACGAACTATTGGCACTATACGATGCAGCTCAATGTCTACAAATGGATCCTGGAAACGTATTATGGAATCGTTGTGGCAGACCTCTATCTTGTGATCCTTCATCCTGATCATCCCTCGTATCGTCGGATGCGACTGAACATCATGACCGATGAAGTGGAAGACATGATTGAATGCCGACGACGCGCCGTGGCCATGGGTAGTAAACAGAGCGTCATTCTTCCTGTGCCCGAAGAGCCCGATTTCGTGGGAGAACAGAAAGAGAAGCCGCTCGCCTCCTTTGCGTTTCGCTTCCCCTCTTCGTGATCGAAGTCCCTTGCCGTCCTATGGGATTGTATTTTTTATGGTGTATGCGGTGTTATGCGGCGTTATGCGGTGTTATGCGGCGTTATACGGTGTTATACGGTGTTATGCGGTGTTATGCGGTGTTATGCGGTGTCATTCGGTTTGCCAGGAGACACACGACGCGGACGTCGGATACGTCGTGGAGCAATCAATGGAATCGTGGGGGCAGGAACCGCAGGATTGATCACGGGTTCCACGGGTCGCAACGAAGCAGGCGGGAGCGGTCGTGGGCGAATCATCACAAGGGGAGCCGTCTTCCATGCGTCCAAAAGGGTCGCGGGTAGGGTATCGATCGGAAGATGGGGATCACCCTTGTCCTCAAGGATACCAATCTGATCCGCAAGAAACACAAGAAAGACAATGGTATCAGTTGATCCACGAGACGGTCGCACAATCTGAATCTCTTTTTCATTTGCATCTCGCTGTTGAATGATACCAATGGGTCGATGTGTGAGTTTCACATAGGCTGAGAGATGAGACGGGCGAAGCATCGTGGCCGTTTCGTCCAATCCAATCTCTTCCAATGTGATGCCCAGTGCCCCCATGAAAGGGAGAAGAGGGCGATTCGCATCCATTTCATCCGCCACATGAAAGGTATATCGATCTCCTACCAGACGATAGAGTTCGGCAGGCATGGCCGTGGAGGACTCCTGCTCTTCTTCATATTTCTCTTCTTCACGCGACATCTCTTCATAATAGAGTGGCTTCTCAGGGACCGACTTATTCCAATCGAGTTGTAATAATTGTGTCCAGGTAGACGATGATTCAGGGATCAAATATTGGTCTCCTTCATGAATCGGGCGGAGAAGGGTAGAGACCTTTGAGATGCCATCCTGTTTCATCAATTGCTTTCGGCGAGCAGGAAATCGCACCAATTCATCAATGATGCGTTTGGTGAACAACTCCGAGGTTGAGACCATGCGGTCTTTGTCCAAGGGAGTCTGTGCGGGAAGATGAAGCAGGCATGTTCCACTACCGCCCTGGTCTTTTTGGTCGTCTTGGTCCTGGTCCGCTTTCCACACACACGATCCTGAACAGGACGCCGAATCGTTGATC
>Ga0316228_1001590_pt1 | contig 22742 bp, 19 predicted proteins | sample TBH18021metaG_FD_206005 | JGI IMG/M metagenome (GOLD analysis project Ga0316228, IMG submission 206005) | Freshwater microbial communities from Trout Bog Lake, Wisconsin, USA - TBH18021 | ecosystem: Environmental > Aquatic > Freshwater > Lake > Hypolimnion/Profundal zone | place: USA: Wisconsin... | reverse complement strand
CCAGTTGCAACTGGGTGGTATTAACATAACCTGACAGATAGTCAACAGAACCGCCATTGACATTGATCGTGCTGTTGGCGCGCTGGATAATCGCGCCGTCCGCACTGATGGCAACGGTTCCGCCTGCTGTATTCAACTGCCCGAGGTTGTACTGTATCAGTCCTAGCCAGCCGCTGACATTGGCAACCGGCGTGCCCTTGCGGATGTCTATCTGCACCTGGCTGCCGTATAGCGCAGAATTGCGCAGCACTACGTTGTCGGCAAGTTCCGTGCCGCGCAGATCAACGGTAATCACATTCGATTCCATCGCAAGCTCGGTCCCGCTGCTGCCTGAGACATCAATCACACTGCCAACACCCAGATCGACTCTGGGTGCGGCAGTTGACCCGGGATCAATAATCACCGCTGTTGCCCCCGGTGCCGTCAATTGTTGCGCCGTGATCGACACCGCGCCGCCCGGCGCGATAATGGCGGCATTACCCTGCAATTCGATGTCGCTGCCGTTGAGCTTTACCACTGACTTATTGAACGTGGTCGTGCCGCTGATGGTGGCGGTATCGTCCAGCGTCGGCAATACTTCCGTCACACTGCCCGCGCCCAGCACCAGCTTGCCGGTACGCGTGGCCTGCACCGGATTATTTGCATCCGGTTGCATTGCCCCGTCTCGTGCCAGCAAATATATCGAACCGTTCAGGCTTACCGAAGTGCTGGCCGAAATCAGCCCGTTCTGATTAACCGCATAACCTATCATGGTGGCGTTGCCGCGACCGACATTGATCTGAGCTGTAGTACTATTGGTCGCCGTACTAGCTGTAGTACTATTGGTCGCCGTACTAACAGTGCTCGCCGCATTGCTGACTTCAACCACCAGACCGCGCAAACTGGTACCTGTCTGACTGACCTGGGGAGCGGCCAGATACACTTTGCTGCCCGCAGCCAGAATCACCTGTCCGTCCGGCGCATTCAAGATGCCGTTATTGGTAATATCAGGCGCGGCCAGCAGTATCATGCTGCCATTGGCCGCATTCAGCGTACCGTCCACCAGAATAGCGCCCGGCACTAAAGAAGGATCAGCACCCAGCACCGGCAGCGTGCCGGGTTGCAGCAGGCCGCCGATGACCCGCGACTCATCAAATTTCAGGGAACTGGCAATCAGCGTATCCACGTTTACCACAGCTGTCTTGCCGAAAATAATCCCGTTGGGATTGTAGATATACACACGGCCATTGGCATTCAACATGCCGTCAATGGTGGTTTGCGTCAACCCGCCATCAACCTTGTTGAGCAGCACCGCCGTAGCCGAAGGCTGATTGACGACCACCTTCGCCTGCGCGCCGATATCGAAACTATTCCACTGCACGATGTTGGTCGGTGCAGTCTGGGTGATGGTCATGGTATTCGCAACAGTGCTGCTGGTCAAATTAGCGCGAAGTGAACTAATGTCATTAATCGAGGTGACCTGCGCACCGTTCAACATAACAGGACTGCTGGTCTTCGCTACCGGCAGCGCATTGACGGCGATCGCCGCCGCCCAGGCTGGCTGTCCCAGCAACAGATCGGCTAACAGCAACGCGGGCAGGCGAACCGGACCCAGCAGTTGCGCTAACATCGTCAGACGTTTTTGCACCGGTGGCTTCGCCGTGCCAGCGTTGCCTTTACGTTTAGCCGATCTGCATTCTGTTCCGGTCATCGCCATTACTCCCTAGAAAGCCCACACGCTGCGGGCATGTATCCGGTTGGAGCCAGCCTTGGTGTATTGGCCTTCACGCAAGGCATGTGCGGCATCCACTTCGACACTGACGCCATGCGGTGCGGTAAAACGCAAGCCCAGCCCTGTACCGCTCAAATAATAACTGCTCAATTGCGGCGAGATCGCTTCACGTATCAAAACTTCTGCGGTATCAAAAAACACCAGCCCGGAGATACGCCAGAGCGAACCGGCTCCGGCCAGATTGACCTGCGGCGTGCGTAATTCCAGAGTCGCTCTTGCGCCTGAATCACCCGCCCGCTCGCTTTCAAGATAACCGCGCACGCTATCCGCACCGCCTGCGGTAAATTGTTCGGTAGGCACAAGCGGACCGGATGACAGTTGCGTATCAAGTTTGCCATATACGGTCCAGCGATTGAAGTTCTCGGTATGCTGGAATACGGTTCGCAGCGCCAGGAAATCAGCCGAAGCGCCTACACCCGGATCGGTAAGCGAACCGCGCGGACTCTTGGCCTTGAAAGCAGCGTCATTGTTACCCAAAAATCCCCGCAAACCGGTAGTTGCCGTCATTTCCAGCGTGCTGCTGCGATTTTCATCGAACAAATTGCCGGTATAGTTGGCCACCAGCGGCGCATAGGCGAGCGGTGAATTGGTGCTGCTGCCTGTGACGCCAACCAGAGAAGTGGTCTGTTTGATATTTTTGTAATCGACTCCGGCTGAAAAGGTGTGCGTATAGTCAACGCCGCCGCCCAGCAGTTTCGAAAAACGCACCCCGGCAATATCCGAATTACCCAATATTTGCGTATCGTTATTGACGCTGGCGGTGGTCAGCAGATTACTGCGTGACTCGACGGCATACATCGTCAGCGTATCGCCGCCGGCATTCACCGGCATCACATAGGTTGCAGCCAGCGCACTCGCATCCGAGGGTTTTTCCGGTGCGGTCTGCACCGTCATGCCCAGACTATGCCCCAGCTGCCACAGGTTGTCATAACGCATGGAGGCAGACAAGCGCTGTGCGGTAGTATTAAAGGTCTGACGATTGCTGTATTCAACACTGCCATGTACCGGCAACTGATCATCCACATCCAGTTGCACTTCCACCGTACCGGGTTCGCGGCCTGCGCGCAGTACCGGCGTCACCTTGCTGTCGGTCGAGCGGTTCAACGCCGTCAACTGTTCCTGCATGGTATTAAAATTGGGTACTTTTCCTTCAGCCAGTTCAGGCACACGCGATTTGATCTGACTGGGCAACACATATTCCGCACCCTTGACTTTCAAGCGGTCAATCGGCGCTTCAACCACATGCAGCATGACTTCGCCACCGTCCACACTCTGCTCCGGAATAGACACCACCACCGTCATGTAACCGGCCGTGTGATAGGCCTGCTCTAACGCGGCACGTGCACTTTCCACATCCTGCAAGTTCTTGCCCTCGCCCATGAAGTACGATACGGCGTTTTCAACCTTTAACGTCGGTAGCAGGCTGTTGCCATCAACGGTATATTCATAAATACTGAAAGTCGGCATAGCCGCAGGCACAGGTGCGATCTGTACGTCAGCGGCCTGTACCGGAGCTGCAACCTGAAGCATTGCGATAAAAAACAGAGGGGAGATTTTTGGGTTCAGCATTTCTGGCAATTAACATACAAATTTCAATTTGCGCATTATCGTGATGACTTGTTACAAGTATTCTATTTAGCGATGAATATGACTGATACTTAATAATCATTTCCTCGGCGCACCCGGTGTATTTAGCGAGGCAAATCACCCGGCACAGCTACCGGATCAACTTGTTTTACAAACCGAAAGCCTCCTGCTGATTCTTTATAACCAATCAATGCTTCATTCCAACACATTCCTGTCAACTTTTGGCAGTCAGACTGTGCTACGCTTTAACTATCCCAACAAGTTATTTTTTCGACAAATCACAGGACAACACATGTTAAGCAATAAATTATCGCGCAAGCACACTTCGGGATTTACCCTGCTCGAACTACTGGTAGTCATGGTCATTATCGGGCTGCTGGCCAGCTACGTGGGACCGAAATATTTCGCACAAATCGGCAAGTCTGAAGTCAAAACAGCCAAAACCCAGATCGATGCACTGGAAAAGGCGCTCGATCAGTACCGGCTTGATACCGGTCACTATCCGGCGAACGAAGCCGGCTTAAATGCCTTGATGGTCAGTCCCGCCACCGAAACCAAATGGCAGGGGCCTTATCTTAAAAAAGCCGTACCCGCCGACCCCTGGGGTAATCCTTATGTATACCGCATACCCGGCGAACACGGTGAATACGACCTGCTCTCCTACGGACGGGATGGCAAACCCGGTGGTCTTAACGAGGATGCAGACATCGTCAACTGGTGACCGTGCTGTTGAAATAAAATAATTGTATTTTTTCAATTTATTCAGCTATAGTTGCGGCGGCGTCTGGTCGATATTGAAAATATGTGCGAGAAAGTCTGCAGTACGCCGGAATAAGTCTCCTCATAATGCGAAAATGTCAGCCGCAAAACCGGAACAGCTCGCTGATACTGGCAAATATTTTTTTCAACGTGGGGAAATGTTTTTCCAGCGCCAGTAAGGTTTAATTTGGCGCCACGCGGACGGTTTTCAGGTTGCCTGTTTTTACTTATTAATCAAATAGTTGAACGTATAATTTGCAGCCGACGTCTGGCACGAGCCAGCCGATGTCAGACACAAACCGGATAAAGTCCAGCACTCGCTAGTAAAACGCATGTCGTGCCGGAGAAACTTAGCCGCAAACCGGATAAATTCAGGAATAAGCGGGAAAATCGATAGAACATGCCAGCAGAAGTCAGGCGCAAGCTGGCGAGTTGTAATAACGTGCGGTTGAGACAGGATGCAGACAACGTAAATCAGGCAATTAGCCGCTTAATATCAAGTACTTTTCGCATCACTCGTCGCAAATCAAGGCCGAAATTGTTATCCATTTTTAAATGCTAAATTTAATTATTCAAGGAGACTGCAATGCCTAAATCCAGTTTTATTCCCGATCCAGATCATGATTTTCAAGCCTGGCTGGATCATCTTATGGGCAATTTGACGCCAGACAATGGCACTAGCGAGGCTGACCTGATTCGTCTGAAAGCCGCAAGTGATGATTTTCATCTAAAAACCGCACGCATGGCTGATGCGGCCGCGCTGGCCAAACAAGCCACCGCCGATAAGAACGCCAGCCGCCAGGCTGCCGAGACGTTAGTTCGCGCTGAAGTTCGCCGCATCAAAGCACGTTCGGATTACACGACAGGGCTGGGTGCACATCTGGGCATCGAAGGGCCTGAAAACACCTTTGATATTATTACTGCCAAACCCGATTTGAATGCCGTAGACAAAAGCGGCGGTCTGGTTTTTTTGAGCTTTAGCAAATACACCAGTTCCGGTATTACTATTTATAGTAAGCGTGAAAATGATGCCGACTGGGTAAAACTGGCTCGTGTCACCGTTTCCCCTTATCAGGATAATCGCCCGCTGCTGCAAACCGGCAAACTCGAAATGCGCCACTACACGGCTGTTTATATGTTGAATGATGATGAAGTCAGTCAGTTCAGCAATGAAATAGCCATTGGTTGCATCCCCTGATTATAGACGTGGCGTGCATCCCCTGATTATAGACGTGGCGCACGTCTGATATTAACGTCTGATATTAACGTCTGATATTAACGTCTGATATTAACGTCTGACCTTTACGTGATATCTGCCTGCCGCAGGCAGGTATCACGCCTATTTTGGCAGGGTCTCCGGCACCCCTTCATTGTGCTGCTGAAAGTCAAAGCAATACATCATGCCAATCAATCGGATAATCAGCCTGCGCACCCGTCACTTACCCGCATACCAGCAAATCAACCTTCTTGCCACAAGCACATTGCAGGCAAAGGAACCAATAGTGATTCATAAAACTGCAAATGAACCCCGCTAAACTGCGCTTCGTTGGCGGTCAGAACACAGAATTGACTGCTGACAAACTCTTCTCGCCCTCTTTATTAAGGAACTCAAAATGAAATTGTCTAAAATCGTTATCGCTTTTGCACTGATCGCTGCTACTTCTTCTTCTTTCGCTGCTGATTTGTTGACAACAGTAGATTTCGCAACTGCTAGCATCGTGGTTAATGATCTTGCTGCAGCGGCTGTTGTTGACTATGCTGCTGGTGGTGCTGCATATTCTTCTACAGAAGCGGTTATCGAACAAGTTGCTGGTTCTTCCGGCAATGTTGCAGTTATCGATCAAACTGGCGCTGCTACTGGCAACGTTGCTTTGATCCAACAAGTTGGCGCTACTCCTGCTATCGCTTTGATCAACCAGGCTGGCACTACCGGTACAAACTTCGCTTACATCAAGCAATAATTATTGTTGACTCCTGCAACGGGGGTTTAGCAACATAGTCGATCCGGTTTGCATGCCCGCAGCCGAAATCGACAGAATTAAAATCCCAGTCCACATGCCCGTGACTGGGATTTTTCACTCTCCACTCTCGACTTCCCCTTTTTCTTCATCACTGTCATTTTCCAGTAATAATTTTATGCAACAATTAGTAACAAATATACTTAAATACGGCAGATCAATCGCCTTTAACCCTCTGCATGACTACTAAAACGACCATGATCAAACATCTGCGAATACCTGCAACGACGTTGTCGAATAAAGAACTGACAATATAGATGTCCAATTTGATCATCCTGGAAAAACATGAAGAAGAACATTTGTTTCATGCGCTTGAATCTGCACTGAAGGTACGCGCCTTACGTCAGATTTACCAGTGGACGCAAGGCCCCTTGCAGGGATTGCTACCCAATGAGGCGATGGTATGCATACAGTTCAATGAAAACAACCGGGTAGAACGCATCGAATGTTTGCGCAGCATCGTCTATCCGCCTGAATTGATCCGCTATTTATGTGACATCAATGAGGGTCTGGCAGTTCGTCTGTCCCGCTATTGCCGTTCGATCAACCAGCTTCCCTGTGCAATTGAGAGCACCGACGTTGATCATCCGCTGGCTATGTTTCAGGCTGAAATCCTGCATAACAAACTCGGTTGCGCAATAGTGCACGGCACCAATGGCATAAGGGGCGGCGACAGCTTCTTTGCTCTATTTGGCATACCGGATGCAGCCGACCGTCACATATTCTTTCTGGAACTGCTGCTACCTTCCTTACACCTGATCTTTCAACACATTGAAACGCCCCTGGCATTGCAAAACAGCACTCCTGACGCCCCTTTCTTGCTGTCGGCACGCGAGCAGGAAGTACTGCAATGGGTAGCCCGGGGGAAGAGCAATTACGAAATCAGCATCATACTGAATCTGAGCTTACTGACCATCAAGAATCACATGCAACGGATTTTCAGAAAGCTCAAGGTTAACAACCGGGTTCAAGCCGTACTGCATTGCAACGCCCTGCAATTATCATCGCCGTTCAATAATGACAAGCCGCAGGCCGTTACATCAGTACCGTAATTTACACAATGAGGCGAACGGCTCATCAAATAGCCACTTTCCTTGTTAATACTGTAAAGATATCGCGCTATATTGTGCTCCGTGAAGTGATTCGTTCCCGTTAAATGATTCATCCATGCTCCAGCCGCAGGACTTCAAGTCAGGACAAGGGGCAACCTTCATTGCAAGCTATAACCTGAGGGCATTCAGGCGTGTTTTACCCATCCTGCCGGGGCAATCGGCAGGATGCAAACTTACAACCTTATACTATATTTTCGGAGATTTATATGAATATGAAATTGAAAGTTATCAGCGCAGTATGCCTGTCGATGTTCGCCGCTTCCGCCTTCGCAGCAACTGCACCACTGGTTTGCAAAACAGACACCCCAGTTAACTTCGTTAACACCTGCGCACCGGAAGCAACTTTGTTCATCACCGGCTCTTCCGCACTGGGCGGCGCTCTGTCAGCTGTTGTTGCTGCTGATCTGTTTGATTCCGCTTCTGCTGTAACACTTGTTTCTGTTGTTGACGCTGCTACCACCAACGGCTATGCCGCTAGCACAATAGTAACAGGTTCTACTCCTACTGCCGGCACCGGCGCCCAAAAGGGTGAAGCCGCATGGTACGGTATGTCCAAGGCATCAGTGACAGGCACCACCAAGCGTCTGCTGGTAGTGTACAACGGCACCAACGGTTCAGCTGCCGGTGTATCCCAGTTGTTGGGCGCACTCAAAGGCGGACCCGCTGAAACTGACGTAGTGACAGTAGGTCCTACCAAGAATATAGCTAACACCTGTTTGACCGGCGCTACAGCTAACGTTGTAAACTGCATGTCTCACCTGCCTACTTTGGCTGACATGGCAATTTCCGATGTCAACCCAACTGAACTTTATTCACTGTACACGACTGCTAAAGCAAAGCTGTCTACCTTGACCAACACACCGCTGGCGCTGCAAGGCATGGGCGTGGCTGTAAACGATAATTTGTACTCAGCACTGCAAACCGCCAACATCCGTGACGGCCTGCTGCCATCTTCTTGCGCAGCCGGTGATTTGACTGCTGCCTGTCAGCCTTCAGTACGTTCCGCTGATTACACCAGCTTGGTTACCAAAATCGGTTCAATCAAGACTGCTGCGGCTTTCCTGCATACCTCAGGCGATGCTACCGTGCTGACACTGGCACGTCGTGACGATCTGTCCGGTACACAAGCTTCATCCAACATCAACTTCGCTGACAACGTCTGCGGCGGCATGGGTTACACAACCACACTGGGTTTCAACGTCAGCCCGTTCACAGGCAAGCTTGACAAGACAGCAGCCGCAGTATTGGGCGGCGGTCTGAACATCATCGCCGCAGCTGATTCAACAGCAGCTCTGGTTGTTCAGGCAAATGCAACCGGCGGCGCTGTGAAAACAGCACTGGGCGCAACTACCGGCTATGCAATCGGCGTGATCTCCCTGACCACAGCTGACAATGCTGGCAAAGCTGGCTGGAAATATGTCAAACTGGACAATGTAAGCCCTAACGTTTACAACGGTGCATTTGATACGACACAGCGTCTGCAGGTTATCAACGGCAACTACAAGTTTGCCATGACAGCCTTTGCCGCAGTACCAGTAAAAGCAGCCAATATCGCCAAGAATTTCCCCTTGGTTATCCCTGCTGTCATCACCGGCCTGAAAGATTCAACACTGCATAACCTGACAGGTATCGGCTACCTGGACGGCGGCAGCGATGCAACCAAGGCATCACTGGTTAAGCGTACTGCCGGTAACAACTGCTCACCACTGGTTATGTAATTTAACCTTTGTCCGGGCAACTGCCCGGATGAGCTAAAACAGCCCCTGAGAAATCAGGGGCTGTTTTTTTGCCTGCCTGTCCTACCTGCCGCAGACCTGTAACGGACACCCGTCATACCTCCCGGTATCGGGCGTTGGGGTCAGGTCTCCCGTTTTGCGCCGGAGACCTGACCCCAGTTTATTGCCCAGTTTATTGGGCAACCACTCGTCATACCGGCGCAAGCCGGTATCCAGTCAAAATATATCCTGTCCAACACCTGCCTGAGGCAGACAGGGACTAATAATTAGGCGGGATTATTATCTGGATACCGGCTTGCGCCGGTATGACGGCTTTAAATGCGCACAAGTATGACAGAACCAGTCTGTGAATCCGGTTTAACATACACTGCCATACAAATCCTTCCATTCAGGATTAAACGACTCAATCAGCTGCAACTTCCAAGATCGCTTCCATTCCTTAATTGCCTTTTCCCGCGAAATAGCAGATTCCATCGTTTCATGCACCTCGTACCAAACAAGTTGATCGACGCCATAGCGTTTGGTAAAACCATCCACAAGGTGTTGCTTATGTTCCCACACGCGTTTAACCAAATCTGAGGTGACACCCGTATACAACGTGCCATTTCGCTTGCTAGCCAGCAAATAGACGCATGGTTGTCTGTTTATCATGTGACCTCCTGATTTTTCGTCATACAGGCGCAAGCCGGTATCCAGTCGAAATTATATCCTGCGCAGCAGACTAAGCCTTTGTCTCGCCGAGGCGGCGATTTATTGTCTGGATACTATAGCGTTCGCCTGTCTGCCGCAGGCAAGCCGGGATGATGGGTTTAAATGTGCACAGGTATGACGTGTATCCGATGCTGCGAAATTGTTAATAAGTTCTTTGAATTTAACCGTCAATTGACAGTTCGTTTAATCATTCTGAAATATTGCACAGGCATACTGCTGAGCTATGCTAATCTTTACTACTTCATTTGACGTCTGGCACACTGTGCGCAGAGGTGTTTTTCATGTTTAAGCGCCGCGAATTGCGCATTGCGCTTTCCAAATCGGGCTTCACCGTGCTGCGTAGCATGACAGGCCGGAATCCTGTCAGCACCGTGCTGCTGGATTACCTGTTTTCAGCTGACGAAAGCTTTCCGGGCACACAACTCTCCACCTTATTTAAAGACGCTGACTGTGCAGGTTGGCCTGCCCGGGTGATCTTAGCCGATGAATTGACGCGCAGCTGGATGGTCACGCCGCCGCAAAATGCCGTCAGCCTGGCGGATTGTCAGGTAGCGGCGAGCGTGCGTTTTCAGCATCTGTATGGCGAGTCACTGGCCGGCTGGCAAATGACGGCAAACTGGAATGCCAAACTACCCTTTTTAGCCTGTGCCCTGCCCGAGTCCGTCATGACGCAGTTAAATAATCTCAGCAAAGAATCTCGTCTGATAATTATTGAAGTCGCGCCGCAAAGCATATTCGCCTGGAATCACGACCACCCTCGTTTACAACCGGAACACTGGCTGGGCGTGCTGCAACAGCAGCGCTTAACTTTTATGATTACCGATGCGCGCGGCATTATTCAGATCCGCGAAATAATACTGCCGAAATCGCAGGCTGCGACAGCCTTGCCGACACTACTTAACCGCGAAGCCCTGCGCCTGAATGTCGAGATGCCCGCCACACTGCTGCTGTATGGTGATATTCCTGCAAGTTGGCCTGCACAGCGCAGTGCAGAATTCGATCTGGTGTGTCTTAACGAAGACCAAACGCCTGTTTCTCCGGGCATACGGCTGGCGATGACCGGACTTACCGCATGAAAAAACTTAACATAGATTTTGCGCCAAAAACCTGGCAAAGGCTGCTTTATTCAGTACAGCCGGTACATTTGCTGCTTGCAGGCATAGGCTTCGCACTGTGTATCAGTGGCGTGATCAGAATGACGGAGCTTGCGCGGCAGCGTCAAATTCGCCAGCAGGCAATGGTACCGGTAAAGCCGGCAATCCCGCTAGCGGTTAAAAGCCCCGTCATCAGCGATGCACAGGCAATCGCCGTGAACAAAGCCATAGCCCAGCTCAATCTGCCCTGGCGTGACTTGCTGGCCGCCATCGAACAGGCGACACCCGCTAACGTGGCCTTGCTGGAACTAACACCGGATGCAAAAAAACACCGCTTGCACGGCATCGCAGAAACAACAAGCGCAGATCTTATGCTGAACTATATCCGCACGCTGAAGGCACAAGCTTTTTTAGGCGAGGTGGTGCTGCTCAAGCATGAAGTAGACGAACAACAGCCGAACGGACCAATGCGCTTTGAATTTGAAGCAGAATGGCTCACACAATGAAACTGATCTTGCAACTGCGCTTGCTGCAACTGAATATTCCTCTGCTGGCGGCCAGTCTGTTGCTGTTTCCCGGCATATTATGCTGGGGAAGCATACTGTTCAGCGCGCCTGAAAAACGCCCTCCCCCATCCGTCGCGCAAATCCTTACCGTGCCGGTTGAGTCGACGGATGATCAGCACCTGGTGCAGTTCTATGCCATGCTGGGAGATCGCAGCGATGCCGAGACCTATCTGCAAACCTTGTTCGGGCTTGCCGCAAAAAGCGGTGTCAGCCTCAATGCAGGCGATTATCAGTGGAACTACGACAAGGAAGCGCTCAGCTATCGCTACCGGATACGCCTGCCGGTAAAAGCTTCCTACACTCAGATTCGAGAATTGACGCTGGCAATTCTGGCTGAACTCCCGTTTGCAGCAGTCGATGAACTGAATTTCAAACGCGACTCGGCCGATGACGATACGCTGGTCAGTACGCTGCAAGTGACGCTGTACCTGAACGACAAATCACAGAGTAGCGGAGTGCTCAAATGAAGTTACGCGACAAGGGAATGCTGGCCGCCTTGCTGGGCACGGTCGCGTTGGCGCTTTATACTTATTTTTCCGCCGAACCGGAAGTAGCAGAACCTGTGATGCATCAGCAAAAGAGCGCGCCTCCTCCTGCGAAACCTTCAACGCGGCATGAAACAGGCCATTCAAGTGCAGTCATCGCGATACAGGTATTGAAATCCAGAGATGCGGAGGAGGAAAAAACCGCTATGCTGTTCTCCGGCAAGACGCAGCTAGCCGCAGCCAAAAAAGCCCCGCGCCCGCCGCCGCCCCCCCCCCCTGTCGCACCGCCGCTGCCCTTTATCTATCTGGGTGCGCAAACAAATGACGGAAAAGTCAAAGTTTATCTGGGGCGTGGCGAAGAGGTATTTATCGTGAGTGAGGGCAGTGTTTTCGCGCGTGACTATAAGCTCAAAGCGGTTGAGCCGCAAACCCTGACCCTACTCTATCTACCGCTGGGGCAAATTCAACAACTAACAACCGGAGCAAGTAATTAACGATCATGGAAAGAACCCCCCACCTGCAACTGCAACCCGCCATGATCGTTCCCATCAAACCCGGCGTGATGCGCCTGAAGTCAGGCGTGATGCTGGCCGGCTTACTATCTGTTTCACTGCTTTCCGGCTGTGCTGCGCAAAAAGCCTATCATGAAGCGCAGCAATTTGACTCGGCGGGCAATATCGAAGCCAGTCTTGCCAGTTATCAAAAATCCCTGCAACTTGCACCCGATAGCGTTGAATACAAGGCCGGTTACCAGCATAGTCGGGAACGCTTTATCAGCAGTCTGCTGTTACAAGCCAACCGTTTGCTGGAACAAGGACAATTTGTCCAGGCGCGACCTGTCTTTCAGCGTGCCCTGAAAATCGACCCTGAAAATGTGGCTGCACAATCAGGCATCGAATCGATCAATCGCGCAGCCCGTCATGAAGACCTGCTCAAGGCGGCCAACGAGGATGTACAGAATAAGCAAAACGATGCTGCACGGGAAAAGTTGAAACAAATTCTACTGGAAGATCCGAAAAACCTGACGGCCGGGCAACTTTTGCAAACGCTGGACGCAAGAGCCGTCGCACCGGTGGAATCGCTGCTTTCCGCTGCCTATAAAACGCCGATCTCGATTTCCTTTCGGGATGCACCGCTCAAACAGGTATTTGACATCATTGCCAGCACCTCAGGGCTGAACATTCTGTTTGACAAGGATGTCAAGTTCGATCAAAAAACCTCGATCTATCTGAAAAACAGCACCACAGAAGCCGCCATTTATTATATGCTGATGACCAATCATCTGGAACAACAGGTGATGGATAGCAATACCCTGCTGATTTACCCCAACACGCCTGACAAGCAAAAGGATTATCAGCAACTGCTGATCAAGACCTTTCATTTGCAAAGCGCAAAAGCCAGCGTGCTGGCGGAAACACTCAAAACACTGCTCAAATTGCATGATATTGTAGTTGATGACAAACTCAATCTGCTGATCGTGCGCGACAATGCGGATGCGCTGCGTCTGGCTGAAAAACTCATCGCGACACAGGATGTGGCTGAACCCGAGGTGATGCTGGAAGTTGAAGTGCTGGAAGTGACGCGCAACAAATTACTGAATCTGGGTGTCAATCTACCCGGCAGTCTGACACTGACTCCGCTACCGGCGACGGGTTTGACTCTGAGCAATCTGGTTGGTCTCAACAAGCAAACGATAGGCGCTTCCCTGAGTCCGCTGGTAATCAACGCCAATCAGACCGATACCGATGCCGATCTGCTGGCCAATCCCAGAATTCGGGTATTAAATCATGAAAAAGCCAAAATCATGATAGGCAACAAGGTGCCAGTTATTACAACGACTGCAGTGGCTAATATAGGCGTTTCAGACTCAGTATCTTATATTGATGTAGGGCTGAAAGTGGACGTAGAACCTACCATCTATCTGGATAATGACGTGGCGATCCGTATCGGCCTGGAAGTCAGCAGCATCGTCAGCACGCAAACATCCCCATCTGGAACAGTCACTTACACCATAGGCACGCGCACTGCCAATACCATGCTGCGCCTGAAAGACGGCGAAACTCAGGTGCTGGCCGGTTTGCTCAATAATGAAGAGCGAAACACCGGCGCTAAATTCCCGGGACTGGGTGATATTCCCGGACTCGGTCGCCTGTTCGGCACCAATTCAAAAAATGGACTTAAGACTGAAATTGTGCTGTCCATCACCCCGCATCTGATCCGCAATATCAAACGCCCTGAGGCCGCCACCCTGGAATATCTGAGCGGCACGGAAACCAGTATGCGCCACAAACCGGATTTAACGCCGAAAGTACTCAATACCACGCTGCCTGCACCATTAACACCTGCGCCTGAACCGCTCAAGGCTGCGCCAGTTCCTGTAGCGACTGAATCTGCGCCAGCCGTCTTGCCCGTTCAGCAGAGCAGCGTGGTTAAAGCGGCAGTCGAAAAGACCTCTGAGACACAACCGTGAGTGTTCAGCGTATAAGCGGTATATTCAGGAAAAGGAAGCTAACTCACTGTATTAACGGATTTTCGCTGATTGAATTAATGGTCACGCTGGCAATTCTGGGCGTGTTGGCCATGCTGGTGATGCCTGCTGCGCAAAATGAACGGCAACGCAGCAAGGAACAGGAATTGCGCCGCGCGCTGCATGAGATCCGTCATGGCATAGATGAATACAAACGCGCCAGTGATGAGGGGAAGATTGCCAAGCAGGCGGGCAGTTCCGGTTATCCGGCAAGCCTGGCCGTGCTGGTGGAGGGGGGCGCCAATAAAGCCGATCTCAAACATGCAAAAATTTTCTTTCTGCGCCGCATTCCACGCGACCCGATGCAAAATGACAGTAAACTCGACGATGAAGCCTCTTGGGGACTGCGCAGTTATGACAGCGAGGCCGAAGACCCCAGAGCCGGCAATGACGTTTATGATGCTTATTCCACCAGCAACGAGCGGGGTCTGAATGGCGTACCCTATGCAAAATGGTAACTGATATGCAAATTGATCTCGTTAAGACGGTTCAGCGCCAGAAAAACGGCTTTACCCTGATTGAACTGCTGGTGGTACTGTCCATCATTGCCATGTTACTGACGGTATCTCTACCAAATTATTTTCACGGCATTGATGTGGCCAAAGACACCATGCTGGTGGAAAACCTGCGGATAACGCGTGAAACGATAGACAAATTTTATGGTGATACCGGTCAATATCCTGACAGCCTGGAGCAACTGGTGGAAAAAAATTATTTGCACGGTCTGCCCGTCGATCCGATTACCGACAGTACTACGAGCTGGATCCTCGAAGCGCCGCCTGCCGGCGGCCGTGGCAAAGTATACAATTTGCACAGTGGTGCAGCGGGGAATGACCGTCTCGGACAGGCGTATCTCGACTTATGATGCGGGTCTTGTAACCATGAAGTTTTTGAGCCGCACAAGCGGCAAAAAATTATCGGGTGGTTTTAGCTATATGGGGCTGTTGTTTTTGCTGGCAATACTGGCGCTTTCCGCCGCAGCGGCGCTGAAGATCGGCAATATCACGCACCGTCGCGTGGCGGAAGAAGCCCTGTTGGATATTGGCCGGGAATTGAGCTCCGCGCTGGAGAGCTACCGCAAGGTCACGCCTGCCGGCATGCCAGATGAACCGATGAGCTTGCAGGATTTATTGAAGGATAATCGTTTTCCCGGTGTGATGCGCCACTTGCGCAAAGCCTATGCCGATCCGCTGACAGGTAAGACGGAGTGGGGAATACAGCGTTCGGAAACTAGCCATCGCATTGTCGGCTTCTACAGTCTGGATGAAAGATCCCCCGTCAAGACCGGTAACTTTGAGACTTTCTTCAAAAACTTTAACGGTATGGACTCCTATCAGCAATGGCTGTTCACCGGCATGCTGGCCAGTGCGGCAAACGGCGGTGCGACGACTGGCAACACCATCAGTCCCCTGAGCCTGTCTGATGCACCCTCTGAAAGCGCCTCCAGCAGCCTGTTCAGCAACGCTACTGTGAATTCCGGCTCAAATTCAGGCGTAAACACCGACCCGCCCCCTGTCGTTGGATCGAACGGGCTGATCACTCCGTTACAGTTGAAATAAGCCGCTGCTTCAAACTGGCCTCAATCAAAAATGACTGCAATGCTTGCACCGGGGCAACATCGTTATATAGCACATCACGACTACTCTCGATACACTGAACAAGCTGCTGCCGGTATTGCGCATCCTGCGCCAGTCTGACAACCAGCTCCACGTAGGCGTTTTGGCTGTCGGCAATCAATTCCGTGATCCCCATACGACGAAGTATGCCGGCGGCCAGCCTGCCGCGCATGAACTGGCCCTCCCGCGTTACCACAGGTAAAGCGCAGGAAATCGCCTGCATCGCGGTATTGAAACCGGAAAAGTCTATGGTATCCAGAAACACGCTAGCGTGCTTCATCAAACCGTAAAATGCGGCTTTGTCCAGCCAGGGAATGAATACACAGTAGTCATTGAAATCCAGTCCGCCAGCGGCAAACACAACCGTTAAACGTTGCCGCAATTTATCCGACAAGTCGCCGCTGCGATGGATAAAGAAAACAAATTGGCAGCTTCCCAGTTTAGCGGCAATTTCAACAAAAACAGCATCGTGCTGAGGCGTGTACTTAAACGGCACACCCGGACACAGCAGTAGCGGCACGCCGCTTGCTATGCCCAACCCGGCAAGATCGGGGGCTATACTGATGACCATTTCCGGATTGTAGTGACAGCCAAGATGAGGCAGGCACAGCAGTTTTTCGGTGTAATGCGCTGAGGCATCGGCTGGCTCCAGATATTCAGCAGACAGGTAATAGTCTATGCTGGGCAATCCTGATGTCTCCGGATGCCCCCAACTGGCCAGTTGCAGCGGTGCCAGACGCAGGCTTGCCAGTTTGACCGTCATCATATCCATGCCGATTTCCGGATAGATCAGCACATCAAGCTGTTTTTCAAGTATCGCATCACACCATTGTTTTAAGGTGGTCAGCCCTTGTGCAAAACTGGCGGCACGTGTCTTAGCCCAAACAGTCTGCTGATCCTGCTGATTGCCTGTGTGAAATACGTGCAGTTCAATCCGTTCAGTATCCAGATGTTCAAACCAGCCCTTGACCAGAGCATCCCAGACGGAATGGGTGCGGATGTGAGCCGAAACTACCCCGACACGGATCAAGCCCTGCCGTGCCTGGCGTGGCAAAGAGAAAGCCTGTTTTTCCTGCCAGTGTTTCATTAGGCGGTTGCAAAGTCTGCCATAGCGAGCCAGTATCTCGCGGTTGGAAAATTCCTGATATGCCAGATAAAACAGTTGATCCGTGCCGACACACGGCTCTCCCAGTGCAATCCGTTCATCATCGAACCAGCCATCCAACAGTTCTAGTGCAGCTGTCAATTTGGCTCTGCCCGTCTCACGAGCGTCATCTAAATGCAGCGGAATCTGCGCCATGGCAAGTTTCCATCTGGCCTCGGCAAAATCTGCTTTGAGTTGCAGTGACATCTGCAAGGCGGCGATGGCTTGCTGTTGCTGCCCCTGATCCTTGAGCGCCACGGCCAGGTTGTTATAGGCTTCCACCTGCTCAGGATCAAGCGCAAGTGCGCAGCGGCAGTGCTCAATCGCCTCCTTCAGCTGCCCCTGAGTAAAATAGGCTGCGGCAAGATTGATGTGTGCCCCGGCAAAGTCGGGCCGATGCAAAATCGCCTGCTGATAATGTGCAAATGCGTTCTGAAACTCACCGGCAGCCTGAAGTAGCAGCGCCAGATTATTGTGCGCTTCGGCATGATCAGCCCGCAGCGCAATCGCCTGCCGATAGTGCCTCGTCGCATCGAGCGGATTATTTAGCATTTGATATATCAGCGCCAAATGGAAGTCAACATCCGGATAATTCGGCTTTAGCATGAGTGCTTGCCGGTAATGAGCAACGGCCCTGTTCAATAAGCCTTGCTCTTTGAGAAGATTACCAAGATTGTAATGCGCTGCCGCATAAGCAGGATTAAACAGCAGCACGTGTTCATAATGCATAACGGCTGCATCAAGGCGGCCTGCGGCAGTTAACGTCACCGCCAGATTAAAGTGCGCCTCCACACTGTCAGGCTGACATGTCAGCGCCTGTTGATAGCTGTCAATCGCCGCGTCAAATTTGCCGAGATTTTTTAGGGCATTTCCCCTGTTGATGTAACTGGCAGGATCGGCAGGATTAACTGCAATCGACTTGCCGATGAGTTGTACTGCAAGTTCGTTATTACCCGATTGCAGGGCAATAATCCCCAGATAATGCAGCGCCTGCGGATGCTCCGGGTGCGTTTTGAGTATTTTCCGGTAAAGGGACTCTGCCAGTGGCAGGCGAACGGCTTGATGATGCGCGATGGCCTCGTCCAATATCAGGCTGCTGTTATCTATAACCGACAGCTTCGTCACTTGCAGGCAGCATTGTTTATATTTTTTACCGCTCCCACAAGGGCAGGCATCGTTACGACCAGTATTTTTCATGTATTCAGCATGCAGTCGGAACCGCACGTCATAACTCTTTAATAAAAAAGCGATTCATTGTGAGAGTCAGTCTGCTCAAGGCGATCTGGATAGCTCTGGCTTGATTGATGAGGACTATGCTCTGAGTGCTGTCAGAAGGATTGCGGCAATAGCCGTGCGAAGTATCTTGCCTGCGCACGCCCCTGTCGCGTACTGAAGTCGAACACCTGCTCCAGAGTATCTTCCGCAATCAATTTGTATGCGACGGGCATTCGGTCTCACTGAAACATTTACAACACAGCATGACCGAAAGGGGTAATTCGCTCTGCGCTCCATATTTAATCATCTCGCAATATACAACCACTTCTTTACACTAATATTACCAGAAGCCCGTCTTTACTACGCCCCCTCGCTATTACGCCGCAAATGTTTTCGAGCCGAACGGTTACAGCCTGGAGGCCGTATATAAAAACGGGCAACATACGCAGAATTAATTATTCGAAGTATTCTGGATCGTTATATCGACCATACCGAACTCAACCGCATCGACGCATCAATCAATGCATCAGGGGTCGTCGCACACCCGTACAACACCGCTGGAGCGATTGCTGCGCCACTTTGATACCCGAACAATAAGGGCGGCAGGAAGACGGAATATTGGCACTGCAAAGACAACATAGCGGGATTGTCAGTAGTGGACCTGCCAGAAGCTGACTTCTGACGAAAAAAAAGCCCCCGAGCAATTAAGCTCAAGGGGCAAAATATCTCAACATGGCGTCAAGATTCATGTCAGGGAGGAGAGCATGAGTCAGCTTTCGCCAACGTAAGTCAGAGTAGCCTTGCGTGGAATAGTTCAAATTTTTACATCCGGTTACATTCAGTCAGGCTTTCTCCAAAGCCTTACGTTTTGCAGGTCCAGTTACATCAGGAAAGCAAGATTATTTCCAATGTCATTAAGCTAATCCCATGTAGCTAAAGAGTATTTTCATTTACCCACAATATCTGTGGATAACTCTGTTGACAAAGTTACTGCTTAAGCATTTAAGTAAGTGACATAAAAGGCTTTTTCATGACCTGCCTGTTTTTTAACATCAATAATTATCATTAATAAACAAGATATTATCGTAAGTATTAATATTTTATTACAGATCATTCGACGCTAAGCCTTATGGCGTCTGGCTTTGTGAATAATTCTGAATTGTCAATACTACATTTGCTCCAATTTCAACAAATTTCATACAGGGGGAATCATCCCATGCAGCGAATTGAATCCTGTCATCTTTTCAAAATGGACTTTGATTTATAGGACAGGCAGAAATTACATAGCAAACACTCGACGCGCACCTGGCGCATTGACGCTCAATTACTGATTCAGAGGTATTTCTGGCATCAAGTCCTCGGATACGTCAGGTCAAACACTCTCAATCATCCTCGCCACGTCCCCATGGCATTCCGAGCATTTCCCGACAAGCAGCAAGTCGCCAGAACGAACAGCGCCGGAATAATTAATGATTGTGACCTCATGGCGGCATGACACACACCACACATTTGAGAGCAGTTTCTTGCGGATTTCGGCAGGTATAGCCTCGTATAGCTTGACTGCGGGTGCTGTAAATTGAGGCAGAGATTCTATATTCATGATATGAGGCTTTCCACAATCTTAATAATTGCTGCCAGCATACCTGAATTGTCCAGATATTAAGTAGTAAATAATTTCAGATAATTATTTAAGTCATTAACCTTTTCAATGAGAATTTATTGCAAATTCAAAATCCCTATAAAAAATAAGAAATTCCCTAATAAAAATGCGAATTGCCTTATATACACTTAGTATAATTAAAGATATTCTGGACATTTTTTTTTAAATATCTGGCACAATTTAAGCCATTTTTACGCGCAAGTATCAATTATGTTAAATAATTATTATTGAGCAGATAGTATGAGTTGGGCTACAACAGACGGCTATTGATACAATCACACAGATTCGTCAAAAACTAATTTATCATCATCAGAGAGTAAATTTCAGATTAACAAAACGCACAATACAACCTTCAGCTATTGCGTAGATACCTTCTTAATAGTTAATTTAAATTCATCGACTTAGTGAATGAATAAGCATAATAATTTTTTGTCGCTTATCTCCATTCCCTATCGAGGTATTGTTCAATCCCGTAATTACTTGGAAGGTAGATTATAAAACTTCAGAACCTGTTCGCTGGGGTAGTTTCTGTAGTTTTTTTTGACAGTTGTATCGCTCAATTTTGTATCGGCTTATCTGTCTGACTTGATGAGTAGTAACGAAAAATAGAGCTTTCAGAGTAAATTTTTAAACACATTAGCCACAACCTTGCTGTAATCCCACTCTATTTTTTCGGTAATTAAGAAGATTGCCTGAATATCGTTGGCAATAGTCTGAAATCCGACAGACTACTAGCGACTGAATTTCTGGCAAATTGCTCTTGCTACGCCCTCAGTTTCAGCTCCTGTCAAAAGTTGCCTGCACAAGATAATTATTGAAAATACCAGACTGCAAAGTTTTAGCCGTTTGACATACAAGGTGGTGGCGCGCAGACTGTTATTCGCAACTCAATTCAGGGGAAAAAAATGTCCAAGAAAATGTTTCACTGCCAGACCGTTACTCATGCGGGCATCAAAAGTATCAGCATCACCGATGCTGATCATCACTTCTGCGTTACATTAGAAGATGCGAATGCCCGATTAAAATTTTTGAGTGAAGCTATCGCCGCAGGAAAATATCCCGTTGCGATGGATTTGGCGAATTCCTGTCCCAAGCTGGTAACCGGCGCAACGGTGAAATATAGCGTGACAGAGCACGACGCAAAGAAATTTTTCCACTCACTCGAAAAAGCATTAAGCCATTGAACCGCCCATAAGACATGCCCTTCCTTTGCCGGCTTCCCGGCAGTTTCGACACCGAAAACTCCGGCGAGCGTGCCCGGACGAAACTTTCTACAGCAGGTCGAGTACGGGGCCGGCAGATGAATAATTCAGCTCGCAATGCCTGTTGAATAAAGACTTGCCACTCGTGTGCAGCCCCTTTTTCGCGCTAAAATTATACGGAATTCAGTATTGATTGAGAGGTATTGCTTTTAAGTATTTCATTGTACCGAGCGGCAAATGGCACATTTAGCTGCATTAAAAAATCAAATTATTATTGACATGACCCGACTGGCTTTGTTAGAGTGGCGCATTAGTGCATATTTTAATTATGTACACAGCATGCCAAACTCACAGCAATGTGGGGACGGAAAGCCATAGGTCCTACTCAATTTTGAGGGATAGCTAGGTTACAAAAACTAACTAAACCCAATGGAATTGATTATGAAAAAAATAATCCTGACTGCGACTTTTTCCGTACTATTTCTGGCGACAGGCTATGTACAAGCGGCTACCGAAGTTCAATCCTTTTCCCAAGGAATGAGCTTAACTGACTGGAGCAATGACTTTAGTGTCAATCAATTTAACAGCTCATTGGGTACACTCAATGATGTTGTTTTTTCTTTCTCCGGCTCCAGCAATATCGACGCAGTTATTAAAAATACAGGCAGCAAAACGGCAACAAACGTTCGTTTTTCAGGTATTTCACTTGTTGACGTCAATGTTGGCAGTGTGTATTCCAGCGAAATTGATGCCTCATTATCAAACTTTAAAATAAGTAACATTGCCTCCGGTGCAACCGCAACTACCGGCATGCAGACAGTCACCGCAGCGACAGACACCCAAACTTTTACAACCGATCTGAGCAGCTGGATAGGCACCGGCAATATTGCGGGTAATTACGGCAGCTTTACCGGTTTTAGTGTTGCCGGCTCCAATACCTCAAATGCAATTGCCACGATTAGTAATTCCTCAGGCGCCAGTCTTACCATTACCTATGACTACACCGCAACGCCAGTTGCTCCAAAACCGGCAATACGCAGCATGACCGTCGTTTCAGCTGTGCCGGAAGCAGATAGTTATAGCATGCTGCTGGGTGGCGTTGGTTTGTTGGGCTTTATGGTTCGTCGCAAAAAATCGGCATAAGTTGATGCATCAGCATAAAGCCACAGAGGGAATCTCCCTTTGTGGCTTTATTATTATGCTAAGGATTATGCAATCCCTTTGAGCATAGCCCGATGATCTCGAAACAGCCTGAACACTGCATAGGATATTCACACCATCCGTCAAAGCACTTCCACTCAGGATGATACGAAAGTTATCAATCCCTGTCTTCTCTGCACCCACTCCCCTTGCACACACGCCCTGACAGACACCATCAAAAAATCTTCTATGCACTGACATTCATCACCGCAGGGCGACAGGCCAGGAGGTATCACCGCCGCCGCCATCCCAGAGCAGATTCATGTAGGCGGTACAGCGATGCCCGTAACTTTGCACCTGATGCTTTAAGGTGTAAGCCTTACGCAGATTGAACGCATC
>Ga0316228_1001588_pt1 | contig 22758 bp, 23 predicted proteins | sample TBH18021metaG_FD_206005 | JGI IMG/M metagenome (GOLD analysis project Ga0316228, IMG submission 206005) | Freshwater microbial communities from Trout Bog Lake, Wisconsin, USA - TBH18021 | ecosystem: Environmental > Aquatic > Freshwater > Lake > Hypolimnion/Profundal zone | place: USA: Wisconsin... | reverse complement strand
TAATGCCAAGCGTTAACTGTCAGTCCTTCAGGAACCGGCAAAAACCATAACAATAAGGAAGACCCGATACAAATAAATCCTTTGGTGAGGTTGTTCATTTTTTCTCCCCCCTCGCTTGATATAAGCTTAAAAATAATAGCAGCGCTTCTTTGCTCCTCCCTTTCGCGATTTTATCCATGCTGTGCATTGAAGGCAACTGACATTCAAACAAAGTCGTACGTTCTTCCCTGCTTTCTCACCTGTTCGCCAAGATAATACGCAATTATCATGCCAGGAATTTGTCCGAATGGTCATAACAATATCTTTGATTATCCTTCCCATTATCAACCTGCCAATACTGGCCCCTAAGGCTGTATTCTCTTGCTGCTTGTCTGGAGGGAATCAAAAGCAACAAAAACGCTATGTTGCATTATGCAGCATAGCGTTCATTTTATTGATTCATTTTGCACATTCCCAGGACTGTATCTTTCGCCACAATGTGGTTCTGTTGATGCCAAGCCGCCGGGCCGCTTTGGTGTAATTGAACTTTTCTTCTAATAATACCTGTTCAATCTGTTGTTTTTCCAAAACCCCCAGGTTATCACTGACGGTTTCATTTCCGGTGATAACCAGCTCCTGGCGAAGATCGGCTGCTTCAATCCTCGGTCCGGTCGCCAGCAAGGCTACGCGTTCCACTACATTCTCCAGTTCGCGGATATTCCCCGGCCAATGATAGCTTTGCAGCAACAGCAGGGCTTCTTCCGTGATTCCCTGTATTTTGGAACGCGAAGTCCGCAGTCTGCCCATCAAACCGGCAACCAGCTCAGGGATATCCTGAGCCCGCCCCCTTAACGGCGGAAGGCTGAGCCGGAGAACATTGAGACGATAATACAGATCATCGCGAAACCTCTTTATCTCAATCAGCTCTTCCAAATTTTGATTCGTAGCTGAGATAATCCGCACATCTACAGGAATGATGTTATCAGCCCCCAGGCGCATTACCTCCCTCTCCTGCAGCACCCTGAGCAGCCTGGCCTGCAAAGCTAACGGCATCTCGCTGATCTCGTCAAGGAAGATTGTCCCGCCATGAGCCAACTCAAACAATCCCAGTTTGCCGCCTTTTTTCGCGCCGGTAAAAGCGCCTTCCACATAGCCGAACAGCTCGCTTTCCAGCAAACTTTCCGGCAAGGCGGCGCAGTTGACTGCAACAAAAGGCCCGTTTTTCCGGTGGGACAAGTTGTGGAGGCTTTGGGCGACCCGTTCTTTGCCTGTCCCGGATTCGCCGGTAAGCAGTACAGTAGCGTCAGTCAACGCATACTGACGCACCCTTTCTTTTACTGCCTGCATTGCCGCCGAGGAGCCAATCAAGCTTTCAAGGCGATATTTGGCCAACAATCCTTTGTTGTTTAGTTTTTGCCTTACCACCTGTTCAAACTGTTGCAACTGGGTTACATCCTGGATGTTGGCAACCGCTCCAACCACTTCGTCCCCCAGTTTAATGGGTATCCTTCGTATGGCAAAAAACTTCTCGCCAATGGTTTTGACCCCCTCCCGTTCATAGGAGCCGTCATGCAGACAACTACGAAGCTGGTCGTCGGGCCTGATATCAGCAATATATCTCCCGACTGCGGTCCCCTCGTGAAGTTGAAACGCCTGCTCGGCGGCAGGATTGCACACAGTGACCAATCCGTTTTTATCGATGGCGATGATCCCCTCAGCGGAGGAATTCACGATCGTACGGAATAATTCGTTGCGCACCCGCTCTGCCTGCTGGGCTTTGGCTATCTCCAGGGCTTCCTTCACTGCTTTTTTGATCGCTTCTGGTCCAGAATCGAGGGATTCGACCACAAACCCCATGCTTCTTGCCGCTTCCGCCCCGTCCCCGTCACCGACTACCCCTGTAACCCCGGAGTGATAAAGGTGCTGCAGTGTAGTCTTCAAGTCCCCGGAACCGGACCATGGACGCATGAAAACTTGAGTAGAACCGATTTGCAGATCTTGGACCGAGGCGTCAATCATGTTCGCGTTGGTCACTATCGCCACCTTGTCTATGCCGCCAGATACCAGACGATGGATAGGCGGCAGAAAATCATAAAAGGTCGCGGTGATGCTGACAACCGGTTTGCCTGTTGCGTGGTTAATGGCTTTGGCTCTGCCGCCTCTGCTGATGAAAACATCAACCTCAGGATATGCCTGGGCAAGCTGCCCAACCGAGGTCTTGGTCTCAATACGAATACTCAGATCCATCTCCCGGAAGACTTGCGCGGCGACTTCGGCCATGCTTCTGGTAATAGCCACAAAGAGAATAGCGTCCATGTAGCTTCCTCCATTATAAAGGCAATTTCGCAAATGCCTCTCTTCAAAGTTCCTGTCAGGATACCTGCTTGTAGACAAACCCAAGGTCGGTTCAAAAACGTCTTGTTGCTATGTATTAGCTTTTTACCCTGACTTGTCCTGTTACCGCCCGGAAAAAAACTTTGGCGGCGAAAGGTCAACAAGGTTATATATCTTAATGGCATTAACTATTATCATGCTCTCAATACAAAGAATCAATAAGCGAAGGGCACTCCTATAGGCTGGAAAAACGCCATACACAGCCATCTACAGGCTCTGTACAAACAAAGGAACACCAGGTATCCCCAGTGTTCCTTGAGCCCAAGAATCTTTCATGCTTCTTCAAACATCGTTTCCGCTACCTTGGCCAAGTCAGACGCCATGTCAGCCATTTTTTGGCTGACATGGGCAAGTTCCTGCACGGCAAGCGTCTGTCCCTGCAGAGTATGATCGATATTTTTCACTTTCAAGGTGAGCTGATGAATGAGGTTGTCAATTTCGGACAGGGACACGGTTATGTTTTTTACCGACTCCGAACTGGCCCCGGCAAGTTTCCGGACTTCTTCGGCAACGACGCCAAAGCCCCGGCCGGCCTCACCTACCCGGGCCGCTTCAATTGCGGCGTTCAGGCCGAGCAGATTCGTCTGTTTGGCCACATGAGTAATGAAAGACACGATTTGATCCGTCTTTTTGGTCGCCTCTGCCAGCTCCCGGCCCACCGAATCCAGAGCGCTGCTGGTTTCGGCAAGTTCAGTGGCCTGGTCGGTCACTTCCAGCATGCTGGCGGCAAATTCCTGTGACGAGGCAGCCATCTGGTGGGCAATGATGCCCACTCTTTCCTGCGTGGCGATGGTCTGGGTCGTAGTAATACAGCCCACGACCCTGCCACAGTCGCTCACCGGCAGAGCGCAGGCTACATACGGGATACCATAAGTGGATTTCTCACTGGAGACCACCCGGATAATCCTTTTTCCTGTTGCCAAGCATTCTTTGCTGACATTCCCTTTTACCGGATCGCCGGCTTTATTGCCGAGATTCAGCATTCTACCAGGAACATAGGTTGTATAAAACCCGTTTTTTATCACCGAAATTCCCATATCTGATGGGACAAATTCATTGAGATAAGGGGCAATGGCGGTAACCATGTCCAAAAGCTGCTCGCCTGAAAGTTTCTCCATTTTCGATTCCCCCCATAAAATCACGTCGCTATGCAGCGACCCTATTAACTTATTCAAGATAGCAGACATTATTCCTTTGGTAGTATTTTCCGATATGAATAAACCGAACAAAAAAAAGGTTCCCGAACCTTCGGGAACCTAAAAGAATGATCCTCGGTGTTTAGAGCCGGCAAAATGGAATGATCCGGCAAAAATACGAGCTATACTTGTGGTTGGCTGTTGTCTTTCATGAATTTGAAATCATGGCGCTCCACAAGCAGCGAGGTCATGACTCCAAGGACGATCGCCCAGAAAGGCGCCCCGATGTCCAGGATCGAAAGGTTGGTGATGGCCACGAAGAAAGCGACCATCGCCCCGGAACGGAACTGAGTGGTGAACGCGCCGCGGAAAGCGCTGCCGAATACGTCGAACATCGCCAGACCGGTCAGCACCGCTGTGAACTCTGCCGGCACCAGTTTTACTGCTTCCACCGCAATCTTGGCTGACAGCGCGAAGCTGAACCAGAACACCCCTTCAAAGAAGGCGGCGATGAAACGCATATCCTTGCGTTCACCGGCGGCCGAACTGGAGCAAATGGCGGTGCTGGGCCCGGCTGTTACCGCCGGGTGGCCGCCGAGAAATCCGTTGATAAAGGCGCCGATGCTGGGAACCAGGTACATGGCGTTGATCGGCGGCTTGTACCCTTCAGCCAGAAGCACGCCGACGGCCTGGATATTCTGTACGCCGATAACCAAGAAAAAGAGCGGAATACTGATATTCAAAATGGCTTTCAGACTGAGACTCGGTAAAGCCAGCACAGGCTGGGCAAACTCCCAGGTCAGGTTGACCGGCTTCACCAGGCCGGCGGCATAAAGCAGGCAGGCGCCCACGATGCCGGCGATGATGATCGGCGGGAATTTTTGGCTGAAGCGGCGATAACCCATAATGACAAAAAAGAGAATTACCATGATTCCATATATGGAGGGATTTTTGATCGAAGCTGAGAACATGCCGACCCCGAAACTCAGCAATACGCCTCCGACCATAGCCAGCATGATAGGAACTGGGATGTGTTCCACTACTTTTTTGATGGCCCCGGTAACGGTAAGGATGAATGTTGCCAGACCAACAACCATATAGGCCCCCACAGCTTCGCTGATGGTGAACTGGGACAGCACCTTGCTGAGCAGAATGGCTCCAGGTATGCTGTAGGCAATGACCACCGGTATGCGGTAGCGCAAAGCCATGAACATGGTTGACAAGCCGCCGAAGGCGTAAATCGCGAACAGCCAGGATACGGCCTGCTCGTCGGTGAACCCGCCCTGTTTGGCGGCATTCAGTACCAGGACGCCGGGACCCAAGGTGCTGAACAAGGTAGCCACCAGACCTGTTCCCACTCCTGCTGCACTGATGTTAGCGAGTAATAGCTTCAAACTGTCTCCGAGCTTGTACCCCTTCTCCATTATCACTTCTATTCCGCCTCCTTTAATATTGGAATGCCTATATTGATCCTCCCGCCGGAAGGATGGGACACCAAAACTTGCCGCAAGTTATACCTGAATCAACTGACGGGGATAGTCGGTCAGCCACTCGTTGGCCTTGTCGCCGACAACAATGCAGTCTGTCACCCGCGGACCGCCAATGCCCTTCTTGTAGATGGTCGGCAGCAACAGGTCCACGACCATACCGGCTTCAATTATTTCCGCCCTGCCTTTGCCGATGATGGGATAAAACTCGGATTGGCGCAGTCCGACCCCGTAACCGGCATGCTCAAGGTAGTACTGCTCAAACCCGGCTTCAGCCACTATCGCCCTGGCGGCGGCGTCGACCTCACTGGCAGCCGCTCCAGGCCTCAGCGCGTCAACAGCGGCCTTCTGGGCCCTGCGCAGCAGTTCATAGACCTCTCTTTGACCGGCGGGGATATCACCGACAGCAGCGGTGCGGCACATTTTCGCGCAATAGCCTGCACAGGTTGCCCCCAGGTGAATAACGACGATTTCGCCTGGGGTGATCACCTTGTTACTTGCGCAGGGATGGGTGAGCAGCGCCCGTTCACCTGACACCACCTGCGGGCGGAAGGGCGATCCGTCCGAGCCGGCCCTAAGCATGGCATATTCCGCCTCAGCCAGGACCTCCACCTCTTTGATCCCCGGTCTCACCGCTGCTGCGGCGGCGGTCATTCCGGCAGCGACTATCCGGCCGGCCTGGCGCATCAGCTCGATTTCCTGCGCTTCTTTCACCGACCTGAGGCGGTAGAAAAGCTCACCGGCGTTGATAAAATCTTTCTCCGAAAAATGGCTCCTGAGGCTATCGTAGACGGCAAACCCGACGAAATAGCGCTCAAACCCCAGCCGCGGAGCGGCAATGCCGAAAGCTTTGATCCTCTCCACACATAAGTCCACCAGGGACTGCCGTGGAAAGTGATATCCGTAAGTGACCAGTCCAGACTCCTGCTGAACATAGGCGACATCAAGCCACAAAGTGACTGCGCAGGCCTCACCCTCCCGCGGGATCAGAACAGCAAGACATTCCATCTGTGTGATACCAGTAAAATAGATAAGATTTTCGCGGTTGTTGACAACTAACACATCGATGCCGGAATCGACCATCATCTTCTGCGCTTTTTCAATCCGCTGTTGATAAACAGGGGGCATCTCGTCACCTCCTTAGTCAGAGTTTTGTCCTAAAGGCTTACTCTTACTCATCCAGGTAATCAGCAAGATTACAGTCTTTTTCTCCGGGAATACGGATCTTCTCGTACCGGAACGGATCGGCTGCCAGCGGCACGGTGGCGTCAATCCCCATCTTGTCGCCGAGCCCGTCGTCGCTGGAAGGATCAAGCTTACTGCCCAGAGCCTGCTGGACAATGGAAACATCCCGGCCGGCCTGACAGCGGGTCGCAATGGCCCACTCCACATCCACCGGGTCATAGATGTCGACATCCTTGTCGACAACCACCACCCGCTTGACTTCCTGTGTGCTGGCGAAGGCGGCGAACATGGCGTTCTTGGCTTCGCCCTCGTGCTTCTTGTCGATGGCAACCACGGCGTGGTAGCGGCAGGTGCCGCCGGGGGTAAGATGGACTCCCAGGGCATTGGGCACTGCCTGGCGCACCAATTGCAGCATCCCGCATTCACGCGGAATGGCTCCCAGCAGCATATGCTCCAGGGTTGCCGGGACAATGGTATGATATATCGGGTTTTTCCTGGTGGTCATAGCCGTCAGTTCAATCACCGGCTTGAGTGAAGCCGGGCCGTAATACTTCGGATATTCGCCAAAAGGACCTTCGGTCTCGCGCACACCGGGAATGAGACGCCCTTCCAGCACGATTTCAGCCTGGGCCGGCACTTCCAGGTCCACAGTCTCGCACTTCACCAGCTCCAGCGGCTCACCGTACAGCGCGCTGGCGATGGTGAACTCATCAAATCCGAGGGGAGCGATGGCCTGGGAGGACAACAGCAGTATCGGGTCTACCCCGATGGCCAGCGCAATATCCAACGGTCTGGCGGCCTTTTCCGCCGTCTGAAAAAAGTGGGACAAGTGGCGCGGCAAAATCAGAATCCCCAGCCGGTCAGGACCCAGAACCTGCAATCTGTGTATCGATACATTCCGGGCTCCGGTCAGCGGGTCTTTGGCAATAAGCAGCGCGGCGGTGATATAGGGGCCGGCGTCCTTTTCATGATGGGTTGGAATCGGCAGATTGCCAAGATCGACCTTGGTTGTGATGACTTCTTTGACCGGGGCGGCATTTTTGTCGATCAGCCTGCATTCCGCAGGATTGGCCTGGGCCCAGGAAAACCTCTCAGCCACGCCCTCGACAGGTACGCCCATCGCCATGGCGATCATGCTGCGGCTGCCGGCAAAACCCGCCACCACCGGCATATTTTCCTGACCTGGGTTGTTAAACTGCACCGCGAAACGGCCGTCGGCCTTTTTGGCGACAGCGGCAAGCTCATAACGAAGGTCGACTTGTCTGCTGACGGTCCTGAACATCCCCGCGTCTTTCAACACGCTGATCCATTGCCGCAGTGACGGATTTTTCATTGGTCTACTCTCCTTTACTTGTCGGTCGGTGAAACTGCATTGCCCTTTCTTCTTGCCAGCAGATGATCGATGGCCATCACCGCCATCGGGATGACGGTGGCTACATAAATATTGTCGATCCCAAAGGGATTTCCCAGCAAGAACCAGACCGTTGCTCCGGCCGTTGCCAGCAGCAGGCCCCAGAAAGCCCCTTTGCTGCTGCTGAAATAGGGCAGAAAAAACATGCAAACAGCGACAACCGAAATAGCTGTTCTGAGAGCCCGGGCAAAAAAGATGGTCTGCAAAATTCCCGGCATCATCATCGCGAAAGGAATGGGCAACAGCCCCAGCAGGACTGAGACAACCCGGGTCGCGATGAGGGAATGCCGCTCATCGGGCTTTACCAGGGGGTTATAGAAATCTTTCATAATCAGGGCGGTCGAACCGAGGGTTCCTGCCGAGACCGTGCCGAACACGGCCGCCACCAGACCGGCGATGACCAGCCCCCCCAGCCAGGGATCCATCGCCGCGGCCAACACAGGAATGGCGTTGACTCCCTTGATTCCTGGATACAGATATTTGGCTGCCACACCGATAACAGCCGCCATCAAACCGATGGGAATCACCATGATCCCGGCCAGAATGCTGGCCTTCCTGGCCTTTTGGGCGTCCGGAATGGATGTGATGGCCTGAATTACGTATTGGGTGGAAAAAATCGCTCCGATGTTGGCGATGGTCCAGGCCAGAATGGTCGAAATGCCTACCCCGTCCAGGGAAAAATACACCGGCGGCAGCGCAGCCTGCAGCTGGCCCAGTCCGCCGCTCAAGGAAAGAGCTACGGCGGTGGTAATGATCAGACCCAGATATTTGAGTGAGGCGTGAATGAGGTTGGTATAGGCAACCCCTTTCAGCCCTCCCAGGGCAACATAGAGAATGGTCACCGCACCGGTAATATAAACGGCTACAGAGGTGGGCATCCCCAGGATGACAGCGATGGTGGCGGCTCCCCCCACATACATGCTGATATTCACCACCAGCAGAGCGTAGATCATGATCAGCGAGGTCAGCAGCCTGACGTTGCTGCCGTATCTGGTGCCGATAGCCCCGGAGATGGTATATTCGCCCATCTTTTGAAACCTTGGGGCCATGAAATAGGCGAAGATGACAAAAGCCAAAAACATGGTGATAAGATTCCAGGCGGCTGAAATGCCCTTGTTGTACGCCGCCTCGGCTGTTCCCATGGTCGACCCGGTGCCGATGAATTCGGACATCAGCAAAACGCCGATCACAAAAGTCCCCATGTCCCGCCCGCCGGTCATAAATTTCGAGGTAGAGGTTGTGAACTTCTTCGACCAGATCCCGACAATGACTGTCAGCAGAATATAGGAAACCACGATCCCGAGAATGACCGACAGATTATACCCTTGCACCTTGCACCCCTTCCTTCATCACGACGAAGACAACAGCCCGGGTGTTATACAGCCCGCCCCTTTGCCTTCGCGAGATCGATGGCCACATCGATAATCAGGTCTTCCTGACCTCCGACCACTTTGCGCCGGCCCAGTTCGATCAGAATATCGCGGGAATCAACACCAAACTTCTCCGCCGCCCGCTGGGCGTGCAGCAAGAAGCTGCTGTAAGCCCCGGCGTAGCCGATAGCCAAGGCGTCATTACTAACCACTTGTGGCCGGGGAAGGATTGGATCAAACAGTTCCGCGGCAACATCCATGATCTTATAGAGGTCAATGCCTGTTTCATAGCCCAGGCGTTTGAGAACAGCAACCAAGACTTCCAGCTGGGCGTTGCCCGCCCCGCCGCCGAAGCCGCGGACCGACCCGTCGACCACGTCGGCACCGGCCTCAATGGCAGCCAGTACATTGCCGATTGCCAGACCAAGATTGTTGTGGGCGTGGAATCCTACCGGCACTGAAACCGCAGCTTTAACGGCCCTGATGCGGTCCGCCGCGTCCTTGGGCAGCATAGCCCCGGCCGAGTCAGCCACATTGATGTAGTCGGCTCCGAAGCTTTCGAACAGTTTGGCCTGTTCAGCCACTTTTTCCGGCGACACCATGTGGCACATCATCAGGAAGCCTACCGCTTCCAGCCCGTTTTTCTTGGCAAAACCAATATGCTGTTCGCCGACGTCGGCTTCGGTGACATGGGTCGTGACCCGCACCGTCTTGACGCCGAACTCCATGACTGATTTCAGGTCTTCGATGGTGCCGATGCCAGGAATCAGCAGGATATCAATTTTGGCTTTTTTTACCGCCTTGCCCACTGCTGCCAGATACTCCCGGTCAGACGCGCGGGAAAAGCCGTACTGCATGGAGGATCCGCCCAGTCCGTCGCCATGGCCGACTTCGATGGTATCCAGCCCGGCGGAGTCCAGTCCGGCGGCAAGGGCGCCCATCTGGGCGGGAGTCAGTTGGTGGCTGATGGCGTGCATGCCGTCACGGAGAGATGTGTCGATTATCCGGATTTTTCTCATTTCATTACCGCCTTCCCTGTGAACTGGGCGTAGCGTTCGCCGACCGCCACCGCCGCCGCTGTAATGATGTCCAGGTTGCCGGAATAGGTCGGCAGATAATCGCCGGCCCCGGTAACCTCGATCATGGTGACAACCCTGTCGCCGTCGGCGTAGGGCGCGACTTTCAGCCGGTAGCCTGGTACGTATTGCCTGACCGCGGCCGCTATATCTTCCACCGACTTCACGATGGCGTCAATCTTGCTTGTGTCGCACTTAGTATAAATGGTATTGCGCATCAGAATCGGCGGTTCGGCCGGATTGAGAACAATGATGGCTTTTGCCTTCTTGGCGCCGCCGATAACTTCCAGGCCCCGGCGCGTCGTCTGGGTAAACTCGTCGATGTTTTTCCGCGTCCCCGGACCGGCGCTGCGGCTGGATATGGTTGCGACGATTTCGGCGTATTCCACCGGCGTTACCCGGCTGATACCGTAAACAATCGGAATGGTAGCCTGCCCGCCGCAGGTGATGAGATTGACATTCATGGCTGTGCCAAGATGCTCGTCAATATTAACCGACGGCACCACATATGGGCCGACCGCAGCCGGAGTCAGATCGACGGTGAAAATGCCGGCAGCCTTTAGCAGCGGTGCGTGGATCAGATGCGGTTTGGCGCCGGTGGCGTCATAAACTATGTCAATATTTCCCAGGGAAAGTATCCCCTGGACGCCCTCCAGCGAGGTCGCTATTCCTTTACTTGCCGCGATCTTTAAGCCTTCCGACTCCGGGTCGATGCCAGCCATCAGCACGACTTCATGCTGCGGGCTGCGCAGCAGTTTCAGCATCAGATCGATCCCGATATTCCCTGGTCCTAGTACAGCGGTCCGTAGCGTTTTGCTCATCCCCTGCACCTCCTGTTTTTTTATTTTACAAATCTTGCGCCAACTGAGCCCATATGATCAAAGGATGCCCGCACAATATCACCGGCACTCACAGGGCATGCGGCGGTCAGCGAACCGGACATCACGATTTCCCCGGCCTTCAGGGAAATGCCGTAGAGCGCCAGTTTATTAGCCAGCCAGGCCACGGCGTTAGCGGGATGACCCAGGACGGCGGCGCCGGCGGCAGTGGTGACAATGTCACCGTTCTTTTCCAGCACCAGACCCATCAGCCGCATATCCAGCCCGGTCACCGGAATCATCTGGCCACTGACCAGAATCCGTCCGATGGAAGCGCCGTCGGCGATGGTGTCCTGAATTTTGATCTTCCAGTCTTTGATGCGGGTGTCGATAATCTCAAGTGCCGGCATAATACCGGCAGTTGCAGCCATTACCTTGGCGATGGTCACCCCGGGGCCGCTGAGATCCTCTTTTAGAACAAAGGCGATTTCCGCCTCCACCTTGGGGGCAATCAGCGAATCCATCATCAACGGATCGCCGTCCAGCACCATCATTCGGTCGGTGATGTAGCCGTAATCGGGTTCGAATACTCCCAGGGCGGTCTGCATGGCCCTGCTTGTCAGGCCTATCTTTTTACCAACAATCACATGGCCGTCCGCCAGGCGTAGCTTCATGCCAGCCAGCTGTACCTGATAGGCTTCCTCATTGGTGATATCAGGATAGCGGGCGGTAAGCGCGTCGATGGGGGTACGGCTTGTCTCCGCGGTGTACAATTCCTGAGCCAGGAGCGCTATCGTGTTTTTATCCATTCTCATCCCTCCATTATTCATGCCTGTGGGGGTGCCAGTGCTTGTGCTGCAGCTTTTCCCTGAGTATTTGGGCGATGTCGCCGGCCAGGGCTCCCTTGTCGATGTGGCCGGTGTCGCAGTGACGCTGTAACGCCTCGGCTGCGGCGACAACCTCATCATGGGGGCCGGGCAAATTGACATAGGTCGTCAATCCGTACTGCCCGACGCCGATTCGGACCCCTTCTTTTACATGACGGCCGGTTCCGGCCTGAAATTTGACGATCCAAGGCGTGGCTGCTTCCCGGTCTACCCGGAGCAGGGCCTCAACGCTAAAATCTTTGTCTTCGGCCCCCACCCCGCCGGTGGTGATCACCAGACCGAAGCCCCGCTCCGCCGCGTCGCGCAGCTTGTGGGCAATGACGCTGGCATCGTCCTCCAGGGCGCCGCCGAACTCCGCGCGGTAACCCTGCTCAAGCAACGCGGCCATCAGATAGGGGGAGTTGGTGTCCTCGATCATTCCGTTTAGGACCTCAAAACCGGTGGCATATACCAAGGCTCTTTTCAGCACACTTCGTTCGATTTCACTGCCCAGGCTTTCAACCCTCGCCGCGATAACGGCCCCTTCGTCTTCCCCGCAGCCGATCAACCCCAGGATACCTGCTGAATCAATATAGGCATCTTCGGCGACAACCAGCCCCTCGACGGTTCGCAGGGCGTCCAGCAGAGCGGCTTCCTTGCCGATGATTTGCCGCATATCCAGCGTCTTGACCAGAATATCCAGACAAATATGGTCTTCGCGCACATCCACTACCAGCACCTGGGTCGGCGGCAATCCCAAAACCGCGGCAGCCGTCTGGGCCACCTTACTCAGGTTGACACTCTCCATGGCCAGCCCATATATCTTTAGTTCTGTTTTCTCCAGCAGATTGAGCTCCATCAGCCGGACACCCCCTCTACCTCCAGTTTCATATCCAACAGCGGGGCGTCGACAATCGCGACCCCGATATCCAGGATATCAATCCCTCTATTTTTTAACTCGCCAATGGACTCCACCCGGATGCCCTTGGCGAAGGCCAGCCTGACCTTATCCCGGCAGCCGGCATCCCGCAGCGCTTTGTCGACCAGCGTAAAGTCGTCCAGTCTGCCGGTATCGACCATGATGATATCAGCGCCGTGCCGTACCGCGCTGAGGGCTTCGCTCACAAGATCCCCAGAACTTCCTTTCATTTGAATGACCTTCAGCTTGTCAGTCACGCCGGCGACAGCCTGGAGAGTGGCTTCGATTCCTCCCAGCATCCGAACAAAGTTTTTATCAAGATACAAAAAAGGTTCGTCAGTTATCCTGAAGGCTGCTTTGCCATGGGTTATCGCTTCACGGACAGCGGTTTTGATCTCGGCAGGCATCTTCTTCCAGGCCCCGCAGACCACCTTTAATTCCGGGCCGGCGAGTTCTGTGGCGCGGCGGGCGGCGCTGGCGATGCCGGAGAATTTGGCCAGCACCCCGATCACGCTTTCTTCGGCGACAGCGATCTGCTTCGGGGTGCCGCTCAAGGTGGCGATGGTCTCTCCGGCATGAATCCCGCCCCCGTCGGCTACCAGAATGTCGGCCCTGATCCCCTGGGCAGTCAGCAGGTCCCGGAGCCGGCCCACCCCGGACACAATACCGTCATGCTCCGCGATAATTCGGGCGGTATAACAGCGATCACAGACTGTTGCGAAGATGATGTCCCGGATATCCTGCTGGGTACCTGGTGTAGGCTGCATCGTTATACCCCCCCCCTTGCTTGCGGCTGTTGTCACAGGCCGGTGACACCACGTTGTTTGAGCCATTTAGGCATTAATTCTTTGTCCACCCGGGCCGAAATCAGCGGCGCTTTTTCCACCAGCAGCGCGGCGAGACTATCACTGACATTGATGCCGCCCATGGCGCCGTCAAAAATCAGTACTTTATCGGTCTTGGCGGCTTTATAGGCGAAATGCATCGCGTCGTCCAGGGCGTTGGCCACGACAGAATACTGCATGTACTGCAAATTCTGCGGGTCGGCGTTGAGTAGTTCGGCCTGCTCCTGACCTACAACCACAGTCGGGATCTGCTCGGAGAAGAAGGCGCTGGGGTATCCGCCCCAGGCGTAGTTGTGAACAACCATCTTGATGGCCGGATTGACTGGTGCAAAACCCTCGATCAGCGGTTTGCCGTTTTTGCCGTAAAAAGCCTCGGTGTACCAAGTGTAGGGCGGCAATCCTTGATCAAGGTCAAACAGATCGGCGTTGGCTCCGACAAAGTTCGCGTAGATGACGCCGGCGGCGAACACGTAGGGTACCGGACAAGGGAAATCCAGACCGACGATGCATTCATCCACCTCTCCCAGAAGGGTCATTATTTTGCCGTAGTATTGGAGCCCTTCCACAGTAAGCTGATCGTTGAGCAGATAAAGGTCATTCTCGGCCCGCACGCCCACAACGCCGCTGGGAGACATACTGAGAAAGGCGGTAAAGGCATATTTGCTTTGGACGAACTCCGAGTCGAAGATGGCCCGGGCTGTGAAGTTGGCCCCCCGCGGCCCCATATTCCAGTGGTAGGTGGAACGGGTCTCAATCCGGGCGTAGGACATTCCAAAGGGTTTTACGGCGCGGTCCACCTGGCGGTGGAAATGAACCTCGCGCACATCGCTGTTGTGGACATGGATTATCCAGTCAGCGTCATAAACCGCTTTGATGCCGTACAGGGTGCCGATTTCGGTCTTGATGGCGATGCCCTCGTCGATGGGCGCTATTCCCCGGGCTTTGTTTTTGTAATGCACGTCAAGTTTGTAGCGCTTGATATATTCTTCGGTCTCGCGAAACCGCAGTCCGACCCCGGCCCGCAGCCTGATGTCCTGAACGCCGGTCCGCGCCACGATCACGTCTCTGACCACCCGCAGCAGCTCCGCGTATGGCTCGCCGCCCAACAGCGTGAAACCATGGTGCGACGCCAGAACGTTGACCGACTGGCCGGGCTTGATCATCGACATATCCACTCCGGCCAGGGCCTTCTCCGCCGCGGCTCGTACGGCTTCCAGGCCGCCTTCCCCCGGATAGATCACCGCCGGGGTGTCGTCAAACAGGTCTTTGACCATCAAAGAAGTCATTTCGGGATACTCGGCCAGGCGCTTTTTCACCAGTTCGGGAGCGATACCGTACTGCGACGCCCGCGGCGCCATCGGCATGATGCTGCTCCGCCTTGGCGTCTCGTTACTGCAGAAGGTATTATTGCCTGGGGTTATCGGCTGTCGTGTCATCACGAATTCCCCCCTTTCGCTTTTGCATCAGCTACTTTATCCAGTAGCTTGATGTCCTCGTCGAAATAAAAACCGCGTTTGGCGTATTTTGCTTTGACCGCCTCGGGAATATCCCACACGGTGGGAGTCAGTCCGTACCACTGGTAGCCGTCCGGCGGCACAGGCGTTATTCCCGCCGCCTGGAGAAGCCGCAGCATAGGCTGAATGCACTCCACCTTGCAGCCCATACGGACACCGGTCAGCCGCGAAATGTCTTCCGGGGACTTGGCTCCCTTCAAAATGGCTGCCGCCACCTCTTCAGCCCGGGTAGCGGTACAGTAACAGATAATCTGCTCCGGGTTGAGGCGGGCTTTTCTGCAAAGGGCATCAATCTGCTCATACGGCAGATCGTCGATGGCCACCGCTACGGTGTAAGGCTTCTCCAGTTTCTCCATGGTGATGGCGTAAACCGGGCAGCGCTGATTGCAGCCGCCGCAGCCGCGACAGTCCTGTTCGTTGACCAGCGCTTTTTTATCCACCAGGGAAATGGCCAACGATGGGCATACTTTGGCACAGATTCCGCACCCGATACACTTCACCTTGTCCACAACAGGTTTCACTGAAATAAGTTTCATGAATTCATCTCCCTCTAGTTTAGGCTTAGGTATTTCCGGTTCTTATGGATCTATACACCTCCTAGTTTCGACATATCGAGGGATATTCACACCTTGTGATAAACAGTGATCTACCAAAGCAAATCTATCCCCTATAGCCAAGCTGGGCCGAGATTAGCCGGGAAGTCTCCATCAAATCGGCGATGATCTGCTCCACACTGCTGCTGGCCATGCGATTAGTAGGCCCGGAAAGACTGATGGCCGCAACCACCATGCCGCGGTCTCCTCCTTGTCCAGCGCGTAGCCATCCGCCTTGACCTTCACCAGATGCTCTTTCAGCCGCCTTGGATCGGTGATGGTATTGGCAGTAAAGCTCTCCAGCTTCCTGGCACTGATGACTTTATCAATTTCGGCTGTGGACAGATCGGCCAGCAGCACCTTGCCAACCCCTGTGCAGTAAGACGGATTACGTCCTCCGATCTGGGATGCGATGCGGATTGAGCGTGATCCATCAACTTTGTCGATATAAACCACCTCGCCCTTGGACAATACCGCAAGATGCACCGTCTCTTCGTATTTTCTTGCCAGCTCGTACAAGAAAGGCCTGGCTATTGTCCTCAAATCCATGCGGGAATGAACCACCTGTCCGAGCTCAAACAGTTTTAAACCCAGGGAGTATTTCCCTGTATTCTGGTCCTGATGCACATAGCCCAGTTGCTCCAACGTCCGTATCAGACTATAGGTGGTGGTTTTACTAAGACCAATTCCCCTGCTGATGTTTGACAGTGTTTCACAGTCAGAATTGGCGGCGATATACTCCATTATGCTTGTCGCTCTTACCACCGACTGGATCATTCTGATTCCCTCGGCCTCTGGTTTCATACCAAAACTCCCTCGTCGTTCTACAATGTCGTACAGCGTTCCGATTTCGCTATAGTTATATTATATTTCCCTGCAAAAAATTCCTGCCCATGATCATTTATTTATTAAACTTTTTTTCACAGTCAAACCGCCGCGCCGGGCCCACAAAAATATGCCTCCAGAAATAAATCTCGAGGCATTTGCGGTAAGGGTATATGCAGTTGTCTATTCGTCCGTCCTGGCAATTCCTTTGATATATGATTCCACTGACTCGATTAGCTTTCGCAGTTTCTTCCCGCGGCTCTGGGTTTCTTTATCCCCTGATATAGCAAGTTCGGCTGCGGTCTGGTACATCTCCTGGATTAAGCTAATAATGTCTTGCTCTTCCGCCATCGCCGACCCTCCTCTTATAATTTCCTGTCTATATAGTTCGTCAACAGGGAAGTTTAATTCCTGCCACTACACAAAAAAAGATCGACACCCTGTAACGAGTTAGCGTTATAAGGAGCAAAAATCAAGGAATTGAGTAAATACCGAGTTTTTCATGCAGGCTGGACTGCCGAGTCGCGAAGAGTAATAAAACGCCAAAGACATAAGGGGTTGCGCCCTTTCGTCCGAACAGAAGCAGTTTATTTTGAAAAATATGATACATGCTATTAGCATGTGACTTAGGGAGGACCGGTGTTGACGAACTATCCATCCAATGAACAACTGGCAGAAATGGCAAAACTATTAACCCAGGCTCGTATCGAGAATTGGCAATGTGAATCCTTTGGAACATGGCGCTGGTGGATTCTTGTTGTGCTGCTTATTGCTCCTTGGCCGATATGGTACAAGCTGGCCGACAAAAAAAGGATTCCCGAGATTCTCCTGTTTGGGCTCATTGTGATGGTGTTGACCATCACGTTTGATGAAACTGGATATGTGCTGTCTTTATGGTCTTACCCGGTAGAGGTCATTCCGATATTCCCACGGCTCACATCTGTAAACTATACAGTGGTGCCGATTGCCTATATGTTGATTTACCAAAAATTCTCCACCTGGAACAGTTTCTTCTGGGCGATGATTGCAGTTGCTACCTTATTTGCGCTTGTGGTTGAGCCAACTATCGTAAAGCTTGGCTTTTATGTGCTTATTAAATGGACATATTGGGCTTCGTTTTTTACTTATATCCCGATGGGTTTATTGTCACGATGGATCACGAGAGTTTTTCTTGATATAGCACGGATGGCAACAGCAAAATAGGAGAAATCCATATGAAGTACAAGCCGAATCGGAAAAGATTGGATCTCTCCAGATATGGATCGCAACTGGTGCCGGAGGGATTTTGAACAGTTTCGGCGAAGCTATTTGCGTCAGCCTTCACTGGAGCCGCTCTGCAACAAAAGTCAAAGCAGCAATAATCAAGGAGATGAACCTAACTATGCCTGTTGTCGTCATGCTTCTCCCCCAATCCCGGGTGGAAGCTGCAAATGTAGCTTTGCCGAAAAACTGGGAGCTCCGCTTTCTGGAGCCCTCCACTGTTGATGGACTCATGGCTGCCTGCCGGGATGCGGACTGTGTTTTGACTTTAGGGTCGGTGGCCACCATCGACGCCCGCTTCCTGGAAAACTGCCCGAAACTAAAGCTTGTTCAATGTTTGGGAGCAGGCTTTAATCATGTGAATCTTGCGGCGGCTGAGAGGCTGGGAATTCCGGTGGCCAACTCTCCCGGACAGAACGCCAACACGGTTGCCGAATTCACCATCGGAGCCATCATCGCCTTACAGCGCCGTATTATTGAAGCTGACTCCCAAATCAAGGCCGGAAACTATTCTTCTTTCCGAAAAAAACTTCTGGATACGGGGCTGAGGGAGATACGCGGCAGCAGGATCGGCTTGGTGGGATTAGGACATATCGGGCAGCAGGTCGCAAAAATCGCCGTGATGCTGGGAGCCGCTGTCTGTTACTTTACCTTGCGCCGCAAGCCGTCAGACTTTGAACGCGATCTCGGGGTTGAATACGCCACTCTTGACTCGCTGCTATCCAGCTGCGACATAGTCAGTCTCCATGTTCCGCTTAACAGCGAAACCAGGGGGCTTATCTCCTCCCGGGAACTTGCGCTGATGCCTGCCGACAGTCTGCTGGTCAATACTTCCCGGGGCGAAGTCGTCGATAATGCGGCCCTGGCTGCGGCTCTTGAATCCGGCCATTTGGGGGGAGCGGCTGTCGATACGCTGTTCCCGGAGCCGCCTGGCACTGATCACCCTTTGCTGAATCTGTCCCGCCCAGCCCAGGCGAAGCTGCTGCTGACCCCTCACATCGCCGGGGTCACAACCAGCTCGTTCCAGAAGATGCTCAGCTCATCCATCGCGAATATGGAGCGGGTTCTGCGGGGAGAAGCACCTGAGCATTTGGTCAGCAAAGCAAAATAACAAGACTTGTTTATGAAACGCAAAACAGCAGTCTGGCAGGCATGTTTCGCGCCAAGATCTGCTGCAACTTATTGATGACTGATGCTGCTGTGCCGGTGGAACCATGTTTGCCAAGTGAGATCACAAAAGCGGGTAAAACAAGATGTGAAATAGGACTACACCCAGGGCAAGCTGCAGCGACAGCCTCATTCGCTCCTTCTGCACCATGGTGCTTCTGATTCTTTTCTTCCACGCCGAAGGGAAGAAATGATAAAAGGCAAGGTACAAGAAGGAGAATTCTCCCATATACCACAGGGCGTTCCAGATACCCTTGTTTTCCACGTCATTCCTCCTCTTGGGTTGCTCTTCCCTGGCCAAAATAACAGCGCTACCGCTCTTTTACGAGATTATAAATGAACAAGGCGACAAATGGGGCCAGGATAAGAAAAGGCATTACCGGCAACTTGGCGGGATTGATTCTATACCAGTAAAAGAAGATGGAAGTCATTCCCATCAACAAGATGGTAATCCAGTAATACAAGTTATTCTTTTGAAACAGAAGGAAAAAGCCGCCGACAAGAAATACACAAGCAAGAAACTCGGTGTCGATAGGTGAAGCAATAAAAGTACCATAGCCAATGGAAGCCAAGGAAAGGATAAAGGAAATCAGGTTAGCTTTATCGACGGAATTACCAGGAGGTGCATCGGCCATGATTTCCCGCCTCATGAAAGCTTATACCAAAGGTGATAGGTACCCATTGTCATCCCAACTTCCTCTGCAAAGGTTCCGGAGCATTCAAGAAGCAGCTGTTCTTTCTTATACTATATGTTAAATTTCCAAATATTTCTTCCAGACTAAAGTTTCATTTGACTAGGACCAGGGTCCTGGTACAAAGCAAAGACCCGCATTGTATGCGGGTCTTTGCTTCTGTAATATTTTCTCAGGAAAATCATTATTCACTTCATTTTTACTCAAACAAAGCGGTGGACAGATACCGTTCCCCGGTGTCAGGTAAGAGCACGACGATGGTTTTACCCGCATTTTCCGGACGCAGAGCAAGCTGGGTCGCGGCGAAGGCTGCGGCGCCACTGGAAATGCCGACCAGCAGCCCTTCCTTCCTGGCCAGCTCTTTGGCGGTAGCAAAGGCTTCTTCGTTTTTCACCTTGAATATTTCATCAATGATTTTGATATTCAACACGTCAGGCACGAACCCGGCGCCGATACCCTGGAGCTTGTGCGGTCCGGGGCTGCCACCCGACAATACCGGAGAATCGGCTGGCTCCACGGCGACGATCTTGACCTGCGGATTACGGGATTTTAGGACTTCCCCCACCCCGGTGATCGTACCGCCGGTGCCAACCCCGGCGACGAATATATCCACTTTGCCGTCAGTGTCACGCCATATTTCCTCTGCTGTGGTTTTGCGATGAATTTCAGGATTGGCAGGATTCTTAAACTGTTGGGGAAGAAAGGACTTCGGCGTCACGGCGGCCAGCTCTTCGGCTTTTTTGATGGCCCCCTTCATCCCCTCTGCTCCCGGGGTTAGCACAAGCTCAGCTCCCAGCGCCTTTAAGAGGTTGCGCCGCTCGATGCTGAAGGTCTCCGGCATGGTCAGGATCAGACGGTACCCTTTGGCTGCTGACACGAAGGCCAGAGCGATACCGGTATTGCCGCTGGTCGGTTCGATGATCACGCTTTCTTTGTCAAGCAGGCCTTTGTCTTCGGCGTCTTTGATCATCGCGAAGCCAATTCTGTCTTTGACGCTGCTCAGAGGGTTGAAAGACTCCACTTTAGCGATAATCCTGGCCTTTACGCCTTTGGCCGCATTATAGTTGTTGAGTTCCAGCAAGGGAGTATTCCCAATCAGGTCGGTTATATTTTTCGCAATTTTTGTCATTATTGTCATCCTCCTACTATATTCGTGGTTAGTTTTCAGTTTTTTTGAGGGTTTCATTCATGCTGCCCAGGCGGTACCCGGCCAGATCCAGGGTCACGTAAGTGAAGCCGAGATCTTTTAGGGCGATGTCGTTAATCCGTGCCAGCGGCGCCTGAACCAGGGTGGCATGCAAGAAGCTGTTTTAATTTCACTTCGCTACTAATCGTATGCGTTCCTCCCGGATAGTATCAATAAAGCTCAGGATACCATTTAGGAATTGGGTCTTTTCATCAGTACACGGACCTATATGAACAATTTTGAACTCATTTGCATTCTTTCCCCTCCACGATCACCATCTTGCCGCCCCTGCGCGCTAAATTCCATCGCCGTCAATGCCTTCCATGCTAGCTATATCCCGTCTATTATCAAACTGAACGACCTTTCCGCCTTGAATTACGATAACAACTGTGTCGTTTTTCATCCGGCAGTCAACTTCCCGGCCGGATGAGGCTGCACTGGCAAAAGCCCTGCTATAATTGTCCTGGTTCATAAGCCCTCGTCTCCTTTAGATGAATTGAGAGAAATCCGGAGGAAAACTAACAGGCCCCTTTCAGATGAAAGGGGCCTTTGCAAGCACTCTTCCTCTCATCTGCCAGGATTTCTCCTGCTGGATTTAGCACCTTGCATCACTGCCGGTTGCCGGGTGTCATCGGGCCAGTCCCTCGACCTCTCTTGATAAGAGCGTAACTATTAAATTTGTCTTGATATTATCACGCCACATAGACACTGTCAATACCGGTTATAAAATAATTTGATCACAACTTGCAGCTTTATTCCTGCTAGAGCACCCCGGTAGATGCCACGGTCTAGTGCCCTTTGGTCCACTGCTTACCTGCTTTTTGGGGCTTACTTTAACACCATCATCTCGGTGGCTTTGATCAGGGCAGTCACCTTATCCCCCGGCTTCAGATCCAGATCTTCCACCGAGTCGATGGTGATGACTGCCATCAATTCATCGCCTTTGTAGTCCATCACTACCTTGGCCATGACTGCACCTTTGACAACTTCTTTGACAGTTGCCTGCAATTTATTTCTTCCGCTGATTTTCATCGTTTTTATCCTCCTCATGTTACTATGGGTTATGCTTACAAGTGTATTATTACCCTCCAGCAGCATTGGCAACAACAAACTTATCTTGACCAGGAAAGCGGCGGTGCTACCTGGCGTCCTTGATCGATAAACACGATTTGATCCCCCATTGCCCTGGCCTCGTCCGGGTCATGGGTGACGAGAATAAAGGGTATGCCCCATAGTTCCTGCATCTTTTTCAGCTCAGCCTGCAATTCCATACGAGTCGCGTAATCCAAAGATGACAGCGGCTCATCCAGCAGCAGAATTTTCGGCTCGGCCATCAGCGCCCGTGCCAGCGCCACCCGTTGCTTTTCGCCGCCGGAAAGCTGACCGATATAGCGTTTTTCCAGCTGTTCAATCTTCAACAGCCCCATAAGCTTACGGTACATTTCGTCGGTGTGGGTATTGCGCTGCTGGACGCCATACCAGACATTCTTTTTGACACTCATATGGGGAAACAAGGCGTAATCCTGAAACATGTAGCCGATGCTGCGAACCCGGGGTGGCACATGGACACTTGTCTGCGAGTCATAGAAGACCTGTCCGTCACAGGCTATCTTTCCCGCATCAGGTCTCAGCAGCCCGGCAATGCAGCGCAGGGTCGTGGTTTTGCCGCAGCCGGATGGACCGAACAGCACTAGGATATTGCGATCAACGGCAAATTCCAGCTGCAGCGCAAAGTCAGGCAGTTGTTTTTTTATATCGACAGTCAGCATCAGAATATCCCTCCGGCGGGCGATGTCCCCATCTTCTTGCGACTCCAGGTGTTGAGCCAGAAAATCATCGAAAAGGTGATAAGGCTGATGATGATGACATATAGTCCGGCGGTGGTCAGGTCGTTGGCCTCGGAGGCAAAATAGATGGCCAGCGGAATGGTCTGGGTCTTGCCGGGGATGTTGCCGGCCACCATGATGGTGGCGCCGAATTCCCCGAGCGCCCGGGCGAAGGACAGCACCAGCCCGGCAACCAGTCCGGGCCAGGC